>Ga0256867_10000205_pt1 | contig 22875 bp, 21 predicted proteins | sample RVTome_15_FD_185939 | JGI IMG/M metagenome (GOLD analysis project Ga0256867, IMG submission 185939) | Soil microbial communities from uranium-contaminated site in the Upper Colorado River Basin, Wyoming, United States - RVT150D86 (HiSeq) ... | reverse complement strand
GCAGGCTTATACACCAAGCCTGCATACCGAGGCCGGATATAAGACTGCAGCCCACGCCACTCTGTCACCATCGAGAAAATCACTTGCCAAGCGGGGGGCGTCCATATAAGACGCCGAGATCGCCGAGTAAAACCAAAATGGATTCAGGCGCAGATAAACGCAGGTACACGCAGATCACTGACCAAATGAACTGCGGGGATGCGCACAGAAGCAGATTCAGAATTGAACCACGGAGATGCGGAGAGAGCCGAATAACCGTCAATCAAAGACAAAAGCTGATTAACCCAAACGGTGCGAATTATCCGATTTCTGTTTTTTGCGCCGTACCGCTCGGCGTCTCGGCGGTTCAATATGCAGTTTGGTTTTCCGAGCTTGGCGGTTCAAGTTTGTTTCTTCGCGGCGAAAATGAAGCGGTTCAGGCAGAAGAACCACTCGCCGTCCGCCGTGCGCGAGCGAAGATCGCGTTCCCACGCGGCCACGGCGGCGGCGGGCACACCGTGTTCCAGCGCCTGCTCGACCGTGGTGGCGAGGACCTCGGTGCCAAAGGCGTCAGGATGGTATTTCGTCTCTATGATGGGGAACACCTCGGCCCACGACAAGGTAAGGCCTGCTGCGCGAAGGAGCCGATGCATGTGGCGCGGCAGGTAAGGATGTGCATACCGCGCTCTTCGCGCGTCCAGCATGCGGCGCGCCAGCCCCGGGTCCGCGGACTCCCATATACACATATCCCAGTCTGAATCGAGCACCACCAGACGCCCGCCCTTGTGCAGCACTCGGGCTGCCTCGCGCGTAGCCCCTTCGACGTCCGGGACGTGGCAGTAGACCTGCGTTGCGACAACGAAATCGAACATCTCGCCCGGAAAGTCGAGGGCCGTCGCCTCCCCTGCTCGTGTTTCGACAACGTGCTCCAGTCCCGATCTTGCAATGCGGGCCTTTGTGGCATCGACGGAATCGGGACTGCGATCGATCGCAAAGATGTGCCCGCCCGGGGCAACGTCGCCGGCAAGCTCGCAGGCGAGATGGCCGGCTCCACAGCCGACATCGAGGCCCGTCTCACCGGGCCTGGCCCGAACGACGTCGCGGAAACGCCTTCTCTGCTCGACCATTTCCGGCGTTGAATAGCGCCGGTCCAGGCGCGCGACGGCCGCTGCGTCGTACTTCGGCATGCGGTGCCTTTCTTGCCTGCGCTCACGTCCTCCAGGCAGCCAGAAATTCCTTCCAATGCGGCTCAGCGGCCTTCTTGAGCATCGAGTGCACGAGCTCGATTTCCTTACGGTGCTGATCACGCGTGATCGCGCCCCGCATTACCTGGAATCGCAGGTAGATGAGATACGTGTTGACCACGTCGGTCTCGCAATACTGCCGGATCTCGGCGAGCTTCCCGGCCTGGTACGCATCCCACACGTCCGAGCCTTCCATTCCCAGCTTTCCCGGCAGCCCCATCAGCTGGCAAAGCTCGCCGAGCGGCGCGTTGGCGCGGCCCTGGTAGAGCGCGAGAAGATCCATGAGATCAAGGTGCCGGCTGTGGTAGCGGCTGATGTAGTTGTTCCACTTGAACTCTCGGTCGTCCTCTCCCAGGTCCCAGTAGCGACGCGCGCTGACGCCATGCATCAGGCCGCGGTAGTGCAGCACCGGGAGATCGAATCCCCCGCCGTTCCATGACACGAGCTGGGGCGTGTACTTGTCGATCCCGTCGAAGAAGCGCTGGATGAGCTCGCCCTCGGGCTCTTCCCCGGCACCGAGCGACCATACCTTGAAGCTGTCGCAATCGCGCAGCGCGCAGGAGATGGCGACGACGCGGTGCAAATGAAGCGGGAGGAAGTCAGTGCCCGTCGCCTGGCGCCTCAGCTGGAACGCCATTTCCGCGACTTCCTTGTCGGGGAGGTCCGCCTCGAGGCCCCGCAGGCGGCGTATCCCCTCGACATCGGGAACGGTCTCAATGTCAAACGCCAGAACCGGGGTCATGAAAAATCAGGCCACAGAGAACACAGAGATCACAGAGAAATTGCAAACCCAAAACTCATTGAGTCCAGAGCGTCAGCCTCGGTGCTCCCTGTGATCTCTGTGGCTGGTCCGGGTTCTCATCGGCGTTCATCGGCGGCAAGGATCATTCGTTACTTACGCACCCATGCCCCGCTCGCATTCTGGTAATACCAGCCCGGCTGCGCCCGGCTGATCCAGCGCTGCGCAAAGGTTGCCCGGATGTCGGGCTCCCACTCGGGGTGCCCGTTGGCCCGTGCGATCTCGCGGTAGAGCGCTGCGCGGTCCTGGTTCTCGGCTGCAATGAGCGCGTTGACCTGCTGGCGCTGGGCGAGCGGCACCGCACGGGCATCCCGCAGGGCGATGTTCCCGTCGCGCGTGAAGCCCACTGCACCGCTCGAATAAAGCGGTGCGAGCTGCGTGTGCCGCTGCTGCATGCTGCGTTGCAGGGCATTGATGGCGGGCGTGTTGATCTCGAGATTCGCCTGGCCCACCGCGGCCTGCGGCAATGCAAATGCGACTGCCGCCAGCGCCGCGATCATGAATGTCGCTGTCCTCATTTCGCCTCTCCTGGCGCCGCCTCGGGCTGCTTGACCTGCGGGGCCGTGCCGTCCTTCAGCTGCCATACCTCGTCGATGATGCGGTCGGCCGCCTTTTCCGCCGCCGCCGCCGGAAAATAGATGTTGATCGTCACGCAGCCCGCGAGCATCAAACCCGCCGCCAGCAGCGCCGCTCGATTAAGTATCGTTTCTGCCGTCATCGGGAGCCAATCATTGTACGATCATGCGGACGTTTTCCTGGATCACGCGCTGCAGCCGGTCCACCAGCTCTTTCCAGTCAACCGCGCGATTGTAGCCCAACACCGAAAGCGCCGGTATGCCGCCGCCTTTGATGATGACATAGCCGCCCGGCACGTCCTCGATTCCGCCCATCGTGCATACCCCTTGCTCCAGCTTGCAGCTCAGCCCCAGCTTCTCGTAGCCGAATTCCCGGAAGAAGCGCAGGAACGTGCCCTGGATCGCAGCCGAGGCGCTGGCGCCACCGAGCGCTGTAATGTTCTGCACGGCGCGCTGGCTGATCTTGCGCCGATAGTCGCCCTCGCTGCTCTCGATCCTCGCATCGAATCTGACCGGGCGCCAGTTGGCGAGCTCCAGGTTTTTGACCGTGGCATCGACGCGCCCGGTGATGCTTCCGAATGACAGCGCGCGCGTGAGCAGATCGAGGTCGATGCGGCGCGCCTCGAGATCCGCCGTGATCCGCGGAGCCTTGCCAAACGGCTCGATCAACATGAGATTGTTCACCATCACCGTGCCGTCGAACACCTTCAGCAATAACGCGCCATCAACCCGCAAGGTTGACCGCGAGTAGGCGACTCTTGGAATTTCGGCCGAGATCGTCCCGTGCATCGTCGGCAGCCCCACGGCCTGGGTGAATCGCTCCATGGAGACGGGCGACAGGCCGCCGCGAAATGCCCACCTCCAGCCTTCTTCCGGCGGCTCCGTTGCGAAGGCTCTCATGGTGAGGGTGCCGTCGAGCAACGGCACCGCTACCGTATCGAGCCGGAAGCGCATGCCGCGCATGCTCAACGGCAGCTTGACCGGACCGAAGGGCACCCGCAGAAGCTCGCCCCCCTTCATCTCGAGCTCGATGGCAGTTTCCTCGCTTCGATGCCATGGAATTCGGCCCTCCGCGCCAAACACCGCAAAGCGTCGAATCGCATCCTCGAAAGACAGATCGTGAACCGTCACGTTGATCGCTTCGAGGCCGCTCCCGCGCCAGCGTGCTGTCAGCTCGGCTTTCCCCCCTGCGCGCAACTCGCCGAGCGCAGTGCCGAAGAAGAACGGTTTGAGGAACTGCGTATACAGGATCGACGCGTCGAGGAGACCGCTCTCGACATCGGCGCTGATCAGGCGCCCCTCGCGCCGGTCCCAGTTGGCGCTCGCGCGTATCTCGCCCACCGCGCCGAGCTGCGTCCGTCCCTGCGTTATCGTGATGCTCTTCTCGTCGAAGGTGCCCACAGCGCTCACGCGCTGCCCCGCGCCCTGCAGGTAGAGCGGCTGCCAGAAGAGCTCGCCCGCCTTCCACTCCAGCGCCGCACGATAATCCCATGCAGCGCCCTTGCGCTGTGCCGTCAGCTCGAGACTCGCGCCGAGCTTCTCGGCCGCATGGGTTCCGCTGGCGTCACTGAAGGCTGCATCGCGCACGGCAAGCTCGGCGCTCAGGTGGTCACGCTCGCGCCCGTCGAGTTTGATGACACCGGTCAGGACGCCGCTGTTGATTGTGGGCCACCCCTTCGGGAGCCACGGGGCAAGACGCGAGAGCGCCCCGTTGTCGATTCGCAGCTGAAGCAGGGGCTCGCGCTCGCCCAGCCGGGCGCGAATTATCCACGCTTCCTTCGCCGCTGGACGCAGCGCAAGCTCGAGCGATTCTTGCGCGAGAGCATATGTGAACGAGAACGGGACGTTCGTTCCGAGATCGATATTGCCGCTGCGGCATTCGACGCGGTCCTGTGTCCAGAAAAACTCGGAGCAGGCCGCGCTGACGTTGCGAAAGGTGTGACCCTGCACCGAAATCTCGGCGACGGTGATCTGCAGGGTCGCCGGCGCGCCTTCCACGAGGCGAATGTTGACCGGGCCGGCCAGAAAGCCCGGCGCCTCGAGCCGCGCCAGGGTCACAGAGAGCTCGACAGCGGCCTGGGAAGCGGCAAGGCACACCGCTGCACCCGTCGCTGCGAGGGCGCCGAATACCGCCTTACGCGGGGAAAATGCCCGTCGAAAGATAACGGTCACCGCGGTCGCAGACGATCGTGACGATCACGGCATTTCGGGCGTCGCGCGAGACCTGCTCCGCCGCCCAGAGAGCCCCTCCGGACGAGATGCCCGCGAAAATCCCCTCCTCCCGCGCGAGCCGCCGCGTAATGTCTTCCGCGTCGGCCTGCGACACCTCGATCACGCGATCGACCCGCTGCCAGTCGCAGATCTTCGGGAGGTATTGCGGCGGCCACTTGCGGATGCCGGGAATCTGCGAGCCATCGGTCGGCTGGCAGCCGATGATCTGGATCGCCGGATTCTTCTCCTTGAAAAATCGCGAGCAGCCCATGATCGTGCCGGTGGTGCCCATGCTCGAGACGAAGTGCGTGACCGTTCCTCCCGTGTCACGCCAGATCTCGGGACCGGTTCCCTCGTAGTGGGAGAGCGGGTTGTCCGGATTGGCGAACTGGTCGAGGATCAACCCCTTGCCCTCGTCGCGCATGCGCTGCGCGACATCGCGCGCCATCTCCATGCCGCCCTCCCGCGGCGTGAGGACGATCTCGGCACCGAACGCGGCCATGGACTGGCGCCGCTCCACGGAAAGGTGCTCGGGCATGACCAGGATCATCCGGTAGCCCATCATCGCCGCGCACATCGCAAGCGCAATTCCCGTGTTTCCGCTGGTGGGCTCGATGAGCGTGTCGCCTGGCTTGATATCGCCTCGCTCCTGGGCGCGCCGGATCATCGAGTAGGCGGGACGGTCCTTGACGGAGCCGGCGGGATTGTTGCCCTCCAGCTTGGCGAGGACCGTGTTGCTCGTGACGCCGGGCAGGCGCTTCAACCTCACCAGCGGCGTGTTGCCGATGAAGTCCTCAAGCGTTCGAAGCGGAGAGATGCCGCGCGTATCCATGCCGAGGCCCTATGATAACCCGGCAGGATAAGTCGGGCCCTCTCGTGCCGTGTGCCGGCGCGCCCGGCGAAGCCCGCTATGCCGGTGACCGCTCGAGCAACTTTTGACAGTAACGCGTCACGCCCTGTTCCACGTTGAGAAAGGGCGCGTCGTAGCCCGCGGCACGGAGCCGGGAAAGATCGGCCTGGGTGTAGCTCTGATACCGGCCCCGAAGATCGTCGGGAAACGCGATGTACTGGATGACGCCTCGCTCGCGCAGGGCGGCGAGGGTGAGCGGCTCTTCTCCGCGCGCCCTCCGGCACGCATTGACGGCCGCCATCGCGACCTCGTTGAAGCTCTGTGCGGCGCCGGTCCCGGCGTTGAAAATGCCCGATATCTCGGGGCGGTCGAGCAGAAAGAGGTTGATCCTGACGCAGTCCTCCACGGACACGAAATCCCGGCGCTGCTCGCCGTCGCCGAAGCCTCCGCTGGCGCTGAATAGCCGCACCTGGCCGGTATCGCGGTACTGGGTGAAGAAATGATACGCAACCGAGGCCATCCGGCCCTTGTGCTGCTCGCGCTCCCCGTAGACGTTGAAATAGCGCAACCCGGCGATCTGCGCGCTGCGCTCCTCGAAACGCCGCCGCACCAGCTCGTCGAACAGGAACTTCGAATAGCCGTAGATATTGATCGGGGCCTCGCACTCCCGCTCTTCCCGGAACGCGCGGCTTCGCCCATAGATTGCCGCGGACGACGCGTAGATGAAATGGACCTCGTCGTCGATGCAATGCTCGAGCAGGCGCTTCGAATAGCGGTAGTTCGAGTCCATCATGAGGCGGCCGTCGCGCTCGGCGGTGTCCGAGCATGCGCCCTGGTGCAGGAGCGCGCTCACGGCACCGTCGAATGCCCCGGCCTCGAGCCTCTCGATGAACTCGTCCTTGTCGAAGTAGTCGGCAATCTCGCAATCGGCAAGGTTGGCGAACTTGTCGCCGTGCCGCAGGTCGTCGACCGCGATGATGTCGGTCACGCCCCGATCGTTGAGGGCATTGACCAGGTTCGAGCCGATGAAGCCCGCCGCGCCGGTCACCACGTGATACATGCGCTAATGCTCCGTGTATCAAAGTCAGAAGGCAGAAGGCAGAAGGCAGAAAAAACTCCGCCTCCCGGCGGCGGGTTGGGTGCGGTTCCTTTCAATAGCGGATTCATGCTTGCGTCTTCCGATCCCTGACTTCTGCCTTCTGACTTCTGCCTTCTGACTTTGGGAAGAGTTCTTCGGGAGTGACCACCGCCGTTCCGAACTTGCCGACCACGATGCCGGCGGCGCGATTGGCGAGGCGCACGGCGACATTGAGCCGCGCGCCGGCCGCTACGGCCACGCCGAGCGTGGCAATGACGGTGTCGCCCGCGCCGCTCACGTCGAAGACTTCCCGCGCCTGGGCCGGAACGTGCAGGCGCGAGCCGTCCCGGAAGAGCGTCATTCCCTGTTCGCTGCGGGTCACGAGCAGCGCTTCCGCCTTGAGCCTGCGTCGCAACCGCTGCGCGAGGTCATTGAACTCGCGCTCGGTCTTCCAGGGTCCCGCGACCTGCTTGAATTCCGCGCGGTTCGGCGTGATGAGACTCGCCCCGCGGTAGCGCGAGTAGTCCTCGCCCTTGGGGTCGACCAGCACCGGTACGCCCGCGCGGCGCGCCATGGCGATCATGCGGGCAATGTGCGTGAGGCCGCCTTTCCCGTAATCGGAGAGGATCACGACGTCCGCGTCGCGCAGCATGACGGCGAAGTCGCGCATCTTGGAGGCGAGCACTTCGTGGCTCGGAGCGGTTTCGAAGTCTACGCGCAGCAGCTGCTGCTGCCGTCCGATCACGCGCAGCTTGACCGTGGTGCGCACGCTGCGGTCGCGATGCAGTCGCGTCGAGACGCGCTCGTTTCTCAGAAGCCTCGTGAGGCGCGCGGCCGCCTCGTCCGCGCCGACCACGGAGAGCAGGCTCACCTGCGCGCCGAGCGCGGCCGCATTGCGCGCCACGTTGGCCGCGCCGCCGGCACGCTCCTCCTCGCGCTCGACCCGGACGACCGGAACGGGCGCTTCCGGCGAGATGCGGCCGACGTCGCCGAACCAGTAGCGGTCGAGCATCGCGTCACCGACCACCAGCACCCGCGCCTTGCTGAAGGATGAAGGATGAAGGATGAAGGATGAAGTTGCGGCGCGGCGCTTTGCGCCCGTCGCGGTTCCCCCAGACTTCATCGGTTTGGCGTTTTCCGTGCTTTTCACGTCCGCATTCTAGCCTGCCGCCAGGCAATTTGCCGGATTCGCGCCCGGCAGATTTCTATCGCGCGAGCTCGGCATTGATCTCGTGCAATGCCGCTGCGGGATCCGGCGCGTGCGTGATCGGGCGGCCAATGACAAGGTAATCCACGCCGTCGGCAAGCGCCTGGCGCGGCGTCGCCACGCGCTGCTGGTCGTCGGTTGCAGCGCCCGCGGGCCGGATGCCCGGAGTCACGAGCAGGAATTGCGGCCCGCATTGCCGGCGCAGCTCGCGAGCTTCGCGCGCCGAGCACACCACGCCGTCCAGCCCGGCGCCGTGGGCGAGCCGCGCAAGCCTTACGACGGCGTCCTGCGGATCGCCGGGGAGCCCGATCTCCTGCATGTCGGAGGCGCCGATGCTCGTGAGAAGCGTAACGGCGACGAGCCTGGGCGGCTCGCGCCGGGCCGAGAGCGCCGCGCGCGCTGCCTCCATCATGGCGCGTCCACCCAACGCATGCACGTTGACCATCCACACTCCGAGCTCAGCCGCCGCGGTGCACGCCGATGCCACCGTGCTCGGAATGTCGTGGAACTTCAGGTCGAGGAATACGCTGAAACCGGAGCGTTGCAGCTTCTCGACAAGGCCGGGTCCGGCCCGGGTGAAAAGCTCCTTGCCCACCTTGAGGCGGCAGGCGCCGGGATCGAGGCGCCCGGCCAGGGCGAGCGCTGCCCCCGCATCGGGAAAATCGAGCGCGACGATGACGCGGGGACCGCCCATGCCGCCGCTCGTGCCGCCGCTCATGCCGCCGCCTCTGCTACGAAATCGACAGGCGAGCTCCACCGCGTCGGCGGCCCGCCGGCCTTCGCGGGTCGCATCCCCAAAAAATGCCTTGGGGCCCCTGCTCCGCCGCTCATGCCGGTAGCTTCGCTTCCTCGGTTCGCCGGGGCGGATAGGTCTCCCAGGCGGCGCACGCCGGGCAATGCCAGTAGTACTGGCGCGCCTTGAATCCGCAGCGCTCGCATTTATAAAGCGCGAGGCTGCGTGTGTGCTGGTGCACGAGGTCCCTGATGAGCTCCAGATCCCGGCGCCGTTCCAGGGGCGCCTCGAGCAGCTGCGCTTCGAGCAGCTTGTCGAGCCCCAGCAGCGTCGGCGTGCGGCGCAGCTCGTCGCGGACGAGGTTATAGGCCTGCTCGGTCCCCTGGCTCTCGAGCACGCCCTGGAATACAGCGTTAAGCAGGTCGAGTGACGGGTATTTCGCCAGATAGACACGGAGGAGATTGATTCCTTCGCCCGCGCGCCCGAGCTTCTTGTAGGCGTTGTAGATGCGCTCCGACACGAGCGAGAGAAAAGCAGGGTTCTGGCTCTCGACGCGCTTCCAGGCGTCGATCGCGTTTTCCGGACGACCGGCAGCAATCTCCAGGTCGCCGAGCAATTGATTAGCGCGCACGCACAGCCGGTGGTGGGAAAGGGCCTGCGTCAGGTGCGGCCGCGCCGCCTCGGGCCGGGAGTGCATCAGCTCGATGCTTGCCAGCTCGCAGAAGAAGTTCGCGATTTCCTTCTGGTACGAGCGTCCCGTCACGACTTCCAGCCTCTCGGCAACGCCAATCGCCTTGTACCAGTCCTTTTCCTGCTCGTAGATCTCGAGCAGGAAATTGAGAGCCTCCTCGGCGTGCTGCGTGCCCTCCAGCTTGAGAAAGAGCTCCTCGGCGCGGTCGAGAAGTCCCGCCTTGAAGTAGTCCTGCGCGAGCTCGTAGAGCGCGTTCAACTTCTGCTCCTGCGCGAGGTCGGCCCGCTCCACCAGGTTCTGATGCATGCGGATCGCGCGCTCCACCTCGCCGCGGCGCCGGAAGAGACTGCCCAGCGCAAAGTGCAGCTCGACCGTCTGCGGATCGACCTTGACCACCTCGATGAAGGCCTCGATCGCCTTGTCCTGCTGTTCGTTCAGCAGGAAATTGAGTCCCTTGAAGTACGACATGGGCAGCGTTCTCGATTCCGAGATGAGCTGCTTGATGTCGATGCGCGCGGCGAACCAGCCCAGCGCGAAGAAGACCGGCAGCGCGAGCAACCACCAATACTCGATGTCCATGGCTAACGGGGAGCGGGCGGCACGGGAATCACGCCTGGGCGGCGGGCGGCGCCGGTTCCGTCTGCTGGGGCGGCCTGCTCCTCAGCTCCTTCCTGAGCCCCCCGATCTCACGCCGCTGCCGGAAGACGCGTCCGAGCGCCGTCATGAGGCCGACCGCGGCGCCCGCGCAGAAGGCGATGAGCAGCACGAGGATGAGCGGAGCCTGCCATTCGGTGCCCAGATAGTAGCGAACGGTCACCGGATCGGTGTTCTTCACCGCGAACGAGAGCACGAGCACGAAGAGGAGAAACTTGATGATCCAGAGCAGGTATCGCATGGGCCACTCCACCTAGGAAGCTGCAGGATTGGCAACCCGCAGCTTCCTTACCTCAAACTCCTCAAAGGGCAACAGAGAACACTTCCATAATACATGCCCTATGCCCAGGTTCGGGAGCGTCCGATCGGGCTGATCGGGTTCTGGATTTCCATTTAGGAGCTTGCGGGCTGCCGGCACGCAGGTTCCCAAGGCAAAAAAAACGGCATGATCTTTCGATAATGCCGCCGCAAACAAACGATGCCTAAGTCGGTCGTTCTTATTGTTTCTTGATATCAACGCGTTCGCGGAGTTCCTTGCCGGCCTTGAAGTGAGGAACGTATTTCGCCGGCACCTGGACCTTTTCCCCGGACTTCGGGTTGCGGCCGATGCGCGGGGGGCGATAGTTGAGGCCAAAGCTCCCGAAACCCCTGATCTCGATGCGCTGTCCCTGGGAGAGGCTCTTGCCCATGGCGTCCAGGATCATCTTCACCGCCAGCTCTGCGTCCTTTGCCACCAGCTGCGGATAGCGCGCCGCGAGCTTGGCGATCAACTCCGACTTGGTCATGGCACTCCCTTATTGTTGAGTTTTGGCGACGTCCAGCTTTGCCTTAAGCAGCGCGCCGAGGCTGGTGGTACCGCTGCTCGCCTGTTTCTCGTCTGCGAGCTTCTTCATGGCCTCGGCCTCCTCCGCCAGATCCCTCGCCTTGAGCGATAGGTTGATCGCCCGGTTCTTCCGATCGATATTGATTACCATCGCGGACACCTGGTCGCCTTCCTTGAGGCGGCTGCGGATGTCCTCCACGCGATCGCGGGCCACCTCCGATGCCCGCAAATAGCCTTCCACGTCGCCGTCGAGCTGGATCACCGCGCCCTTGGCGTCGATCGACTTGACGGTGCCGTTGACCACGGAGTTCTTATCGTGTGCCTGGATGAAGCTGTTGAACGGGTCCCCGCCGAGTTGCTTGACGCCGAGCGAGATGCGCTCGCGCTCGACATCGATCGAGAGCACCATGGCGTCCACTTCCTGGCCCTTCTTGAACTCGCGGACCATTTCCTCGCCGGGCTTGCCCCACGACAGGTCCGAGAGATGCACCAGCCCGTCGATGCCGCCCGGCAGGCCGATGAAAATGCCGAAGTCGGTGATCGACTTGATCTGGCCGCGCACCTTGTCGCCCTTCTTGTGGTTCATCGCGAACTCTTCCCACGGATTGGGCTTGCACTGCTTCATGCCGAGGGAGATGCGGCGGCGATCCTCGTCGATCTCGAGCACCATGACCTCCACCTCGTCGCCGAGCTGGGTCACCTTGGAGGGGTGCACGTTCTTGTTCGTCCAGTCCATTTCCGAGACGTGCACCAAGCCCTCGATGCCCGCCTCGATCTCCACGAACGCGCCATAGTCCGTCAGGTTCGATACCTTGCCGAAGAGCCGCGTGCCCGGCGGATAGCGCCGCGAGAGGCCGACCCACGGATCCTCGCCAAGCTGCTTCAACCCCAGCGAGACCCTGTTCTTCTCCTGGTCGAACTTGAGCACCTTCGCCTCGACCTCGTCGCCCACGGAGAGAATCTCCGACGGATGCTTGACGCGGCGCCAGGCGAGGTCGGTGATATGCAGCAGGCCGTCTATGCCGCCAAGATCCACGAAAGCGCCGTAGTCGGTAATGTTCTTGACGATCCCCTTGACGACAGCCCCTTCCTGCAGGCTCGCCAGCAGCGCCTCGCGCTCGGCGCCCTGCGTTGCCTCCAGCACCGCCCGGCGCGACACGACCACGTTGTTGCGCTTGCGGTCGAGCTTGATGACTTTGAACTCCATCTGCTTGTTTTCGTACGGTGTCGTGTCCTTGACCGGGCGGATATCGACAAGAGAGCCGGGCAGGAAGGCGCGGATGCCGTTTACCGTGACGGTAAGCCCACCCTTGACCTTTCCGTTGATGACGCCGGTTACGACGGAGCCCTTCTCGAGCGCCTCTTCCAGCTCGTGCCACGCCGCGAGGCGCTTCGCCTTGTCGCGCGAGAGACGCGTCTCGCCGTAGCCGTCCTCGAGGGAGTCGATGGCCACGCTCACGAAATCGCCCGGCTTGACCTCGATCTCGCCGCGATCATTGCGGAATTCGTCGATCGGAACGTAACTCTCCGATTTCAGACCCGCGTTCACCACCACGTAGTTGTCGTCGACCTGCATGACCTCCGCGGTGATGACCTCGCCCACCCGCATTTCCTTGCGGGCCAGGCTCTCTTCGAACAACGCGGCAAAATTTTCCGTGGCTGGAGCCGGAGAAGTTGTTTTCATCATTCAGTTCAGAAAGTTGGAAAGCCCGTGTGGTGCACGGGGTTGGTTAAAAAAACCATGAGCTTTGGAACTCATGGCGCCGGTCGTGCCTGTTTGTATAGCGCCAGCACCTGCTCTGTCACTTGCTCGACCGACATTCGCGTCGTGTCGACAAGGACGGCATCTGCGCTCTGTCGCAGGGGCGCCGCGGCGCGGGAACTGTCGCGCGCATCGCGCTCGCGAATATCCTGCAAAAGGGCCGCCATAGTAGCATGCATTCCTTTATCCATCAACTGTTTATATCGACGTTGGGCGCGCTCTTCAGCGCTTGCCGTAAGGAAAATCTTGAGCGTCGCATCGGGGAAAACCACCGAGCCCATATCGCGGCCGTCGGCAACGAGGCCCGGCAGCCGGCGAAAAGCGCGTTGACGGTCGAGCAGGGACTGGCGCACCTGTGGCCAGCCCGCGATACGCGAGGCAGCAAGGCTTACCGCCTCGGATCGCAACAGATCGGTCACGTCGCGCCCGCCCAGCTCGACACACTCCCCGTTAAACTTTGCCATTAAATTTAACGCAATATCTCTCAGACCTAATTCGTTTTCTAGATCAATGCCGGCCTCGAGTGCGGCCAGGGCAACCGTGCGATAGAGGGCACCGCTATTGAGATAGCGGAAACCGAGGGCACGAGCCACAGCTTGGGCCACCGTGCCCTTGCCGGACGCTGAAGGGCCATCGATCGCGATGACGGGGACGAAGGCGTCCGAGGCCATGATTCTTAGCTTGCGGTGATCCGCAGGCCCGCCGAGGCCGCTAGGCCCACGAAGTCCGGGAAAGAGGTGGCCACGTTGGCGCAATCCTTGATGGTCACGGCTCCTGACGCCCGCAGGCCGGCCATGGCGAAGGCCATTGCCACCCGGTGATCGTCGTGGCTGGAAACCTGCCCGCCGTGGTAGGGGCCGCCGGTCACACGCATGCCGTCGCGCGTGGGCTCGGCATGCGCGCCAAGCGCCTGCAGGCCATCGGCCATGACCTGGATCCGGTCCGATTCCTTCACGCGAAGCTCCTCGGCCCCGGTGACGACCGTGGTGCCATTCGCATTCGCAGCCGCAACGAACAGGGCCGGGAACTCGTCGATCGCGAGGGGAACGAGCTCAGGAGGAATCTCCGCGCCTCGAAGCGCAGCGCCCCGGACCCGGATATCGGCCACCGGCTCGCCGCCCGCCAGGCGCTCGTTGCGCAACTCAAGGTCGGCTCCCATCAGCCGCAGGATTTCGATCACGCCCGTTCTTGTCGGATTCATTCCCACGTGCTCCAGCGTGAGGTCGGAACCGGGGACCATCGCCGCGCCGACCAGGAAAAAAGCGGCAGACGAGATATCCGCAGGAACTTCGATCGTCGTTGCATGCAGCCTCGGGCCGCCCCGGACGCAGACTGTCCTTCCCTTCTTCTCGACCGCGCACCCGAAGGCCTCGAGCATCCGCTCGGTATGGTCGCGCGTCGGCGCGGGCTCGGTGACGCAGGTCCTGCCCTCGGCATACAAGCCGGCGAGGAGCAGCGCAGATTTCACCTGGGCGCTTGCCATCGGCATCGCGTAATCGATGCCCGTCAGCTTTCGTCCGCCTCGAACGCGCAGCGGCGGACGCCCGCCCTCGGCCGTTTCAATTCTCGCTCCCATGCGATTCAGCGGATCGGCGACACGTTTCATCGGACGGCGCCGCAGGCTCTCGTCACCCGTCAGCTCGGAGTCGAAGCGTTGCCCCGCAAGCAGTCCCGCCAGCAGGCGCATCGCGGTGCCCGCATTGCCGCAATCGAGCGTGGCGGCAGGCTGCTTGAGCCCATGCAGCCCGACGCCATGAACCGTGACATCGCCGCGCCCGGGCCCGTCGACGCGCACGCCCAGGGCGCGGAAGGCGTTCATCGTGGCGATCGCGTCCTCCCCTTCGAGAAAACCGTTGATGCGGGTCACGCCCTCGGCGATCGAGGCCAGCATGATGCTGCGGTGGGAGATCGACTTGTCGCCCGGGACGCGGATGCGTCCCTTCAACACCCCGCCCGGCTGGATGTGATACGTCACCGACATCAAAATCTCTGTTTCACGTTCTCTCGGCGGCCTCGGCGTCTCGGCGGTTAAATATGTTCCAGGTTCTCTTGGCGCCTTGGCGGTTCAAGATTTCCTGACCAGCCATTTCTCGCGCACCGCGCGCGCTCGCGCGAAGAGGCGCCTGAGCGTTGCGGCATCGCCCTGCTCGATTGCGCTGCGCGTCTCCTCCAGCGCGTCCTCGTAATCATCGAGCGCCGCAAGCAGCGCTTCGCGGTTGGCGACGCAAATGTCGGCCCACATCTCCGGTGAGCTTCCCGCGATTCGGACGGTGTCCCGCAGTCCGGCCCCGGAAAAACGCAGCAGCCGCCCGGCATCGCGTCGGTGCGCGAGGGCATTGACGAGCGCGTAGGCGACAACGTGCGGAAGATGGCTCACCGCGGCCAGCATCTCGTCGTGATCTTCGGCGTCGAGCACGACGACCCGCGCGCCGCAGGTCATCCACGCCCGTTTGACGAGCCGCACAGCGTCAGGATCGGTCTCTGCCTGGGGCGTGAGGACCACGCAGCGATCGCGATAGAGATCGGCAAAACCGGCCGCGGCCCCGCTCCTTTCAGTTCCGGCTATCGGATGACCCGGCACGAAGCGGCGATAGCGCCGGCCCAGAAAGCGCCGAGCACCGGCGATGACATCGCATTTGGTGCTGCCGCCATCGGTCACCACTGCGCGCGGGGAAAGGTGCGGCGCGATCGCCGTCATCACCGCCCCCATCTGTCCCACGGGCGTCGCGATGAGGACGAGATCGGCGTCGCGCACGGCGCGCCCGGGATCGGCCTGCACTTCGTCGATCACGCGCAGCCGGCGCGCCGCGGCAAGGTTGGCGCGCGTGCGCCCGACGCCGACGACATTTCTCACGGCGCGCGCGCGCTTCAGCGCGAGCGCGAACGAGGCGCCGATCAGGCCGACGCCGATCACGACGAGCTTTCCGATTTTCAGCTTGTCTGCCATGCCTGACGCTTCGGAGTGGAAACCTGGTTTCCTATTGGAGCACTTCTTCGAGCGCGGCGAGAAATCTTGTGTTCTCGGATTCGAGCCCGATGGTCACGCGCAGATGTGCCGGCATTCCGTAGCTTGCGATCGGCCGCACGATCACGCCTTTTCTGAGCAGCTTCTGGTAAACGGCCGCCCCGTCTCCCACCCTGAAGCTCACGAAGTTCCCGAACGAGGGGATGAATTCGACCTCGAGGCGCTTCAGGCCGGAGGTAATCTGCTTCATGCCGGCGCGATTCAACTCGAAGCTGCGGCGCACGAATTCGTGATCCTCAAGCGCCGCGGTCGCAGCCGCCAGCGCAACGCTGTTGACGTTGAACGGCTGGCGCACCCGGTTCATCAGGTCCGCCACCCCGGCGTCCGCGAACGCGTAGCCGACGCGTAAACCCGCCAGCCCGTAGACCTTCGAAAAGGTGCGGGTCACGATGAGATTGGGAAACCGCTTGAGCCACCCGATGCTGTCTGCTTTCGCCGCCTCCTCGAGATACTCGTTGTAGGCCTCGTCGAGCACGACGACAATCTCCCGCGGCAGCGCGGTCAGGAAATGCTCCAGCTCATGGGCGGCGACCAGCGTGCCCGTCGGATTGTTGGGATTGGCGATGAACACCACCCGCGTGCGGGCGGTCACCGCGCGCCGCATTGCGTCGAGATCGTGCCCAAACGCGCAAGCCGGGACCTCGATCCCGTTTGCGCCCGTCGCCTGGATCACCAGCGGATAGACGGCAAAGGCGTGCTGGAAATAGATCGCCTCGCACCCGGGACCCAGAAAAACGCGGGCAGCGAGCTCGAGGACGTCGTTGGAGCCGTTGCCCAGCACGATGCACGTTTCGTCTACGCCGTAGCGCCCGGCGAGCGCCTGCTTGAGCTCAAAGCCGTTGCCGTCCGGATAGCGTGCAAGGTCAGCCACGACCTGGGCAATCGCTTGCTGCGCCCGCGGGCTTACGCCGAGCGGGTTCTCGTTGGACGCGAGCTTGATGATGCCGGCCGGATCGAGACCGAGCTCGCGGGCGAGCTCCGAGATCGGCTTGCCCGGCTGGTACGGGGCGATCTCGCGGATGTAGCCGGGAGCCAGGTCGCAGATGTCCATCAAGTGACGGCGGCGGGATACGAACCGAGATTTTTCAGGAACGAGGCTTTCTGATCCAGTTCCGCGAGCGCCCTGGCCACGTTCGCATCGCTCTGGTGGCCTTCAATGTCCACATAGAACACGTATTCCCACAATCCAGTGCGCGACGGCCGGGATTCGAGCCGCGTCATGCTCACGCGGTTGGCCGCGAGGGGAGCCAGCAGATCGTGCATGGCCCCTGGAACATTGCGGGTCGAGAGGATGAGCGAAGTCTTGTCGCTGCCCGAAGGGGCGGCATCCTGCGACGCCAGCACCAGGAAGCGCGTGGTATTTCGCGGCTCGTCCTCGACGTTTCGCGCCAGCACGGTAAGGCCATAGAGCGCCGCTGCCAGCTTCGGTCCGAGGGCGGCGGCGTTGCGCTCGCGGGCAGCCACCTGCGCCGCCTCGGCGTTGCTCACAACAGGCCTGCGCTCGGCCGCCGGGAGGTGGCGTGCGAGCCACTGCTGGCACTGGGCAAGGCTTTGTGCATGCGAATAGACCCGGCGCACGTCCCCCAGGCGCCTGGCGCGGCTCATCAGGCACTGTCGTACCGGGAGCACGATCTCGCCGCAAACCTTGGACGGCGTGGACAGAAGCAGATCGAGCGTCCGGCCGATCGCGCCTTCGGTCGAATTTTCCACTGGCACGACGCCATAGCCGGCCGCTCCCGTCTCGACGCGGCGAAAGACCTCATCGATCGATCCGCACGGCGCCGCAGGCGTAAGCCCGCCAAAGTGCTTGGCGACCGCTTCCTGGCTGAACGTGCCTTCGGGGCCCAGGTAGGCCACCGTCATCGAATCCTCGAGCGCCCGGCACGCGGACATGATCTCGGTGAAGATCCTGGCGAGGGCGGTTTCGGCGAGCGGGCCGCGATTGGCCCGGACGATCCGCCGCAGCACCTGCGCCTCGCGCTCGGGGCGATAGGCGCCGCCCGCCTTCACCCGCCCGACGCGCTGGGCGAGCCGCGCCCGCGCCGAGAGCAGCTTGACGAGCCGGTCATCGAGCGCATCGATCTGCGCTCTCAACTTTGCCAGGGATTCAGCCATGGTCCCCGGCGGAATCCGTGACTTCGTCTGCGCCGCCCTTGCCAGGACGGCGAGCGGGACCTGACGCGCGAGGCGCGGCGTTTGCTTTCATTGCCTCGTCGGCAGATAACGCACCGCCAGAACACCCTTGATGGCCGCGATCTTTTCGATCACGTCGGGCGTCACGGGACTGTCCACGTCAACCAGCGTGTAGGCCATCTCGCCCCTGGACTTGTTCAGCATGTTGTGGATGTTCAGGCGCGCGTCCCCGAGCACGGCCGACATCTGGCCGACCATCCTCGGAACATTGGCATTTGCGATGCCCAGCCGGTACGGCGACTCGCGCCCCATCACGACCTCGGGAAAATTTACCGCGTTGACGATATTACCGTTCTCGAGAAAATCCCGCACTTGGTCGACAACCATCACCGCGCAGTTGTCCTCGGCTTCCCGGGTCGACGCGCCCAGGTGCGGCAGCGCCACCACCCGCGGGTGCCCGATGAGTTTTTGCGCCGGAAAGTCGCAGACGTAGGCGCCAAGCCTCCCGCTGGCGAGGCCCTCGAGAACCGCATCGTTGTCAACCACGCCGTCTCTTGAGAAATTGAGCAGAACCGCGCCCTCCTTCATTATCCCGATGCGCTCCGCGTTAATCAGTCCCCGCGTCGCATCCACGAGGGGCACATGAAGCGTGACAAACTCGCTTCCGCGAAGCACTTCCTCGATGCTCTGCGCTTTCTTGACGCGGGAGGGGAGGCTCCAGGCAGCGTCCACGGTGATTTCCGGATCGTAGCCGTGGACGTCCATCCCGAGCTTGATCGCGGCGTCAGCCACGAGACTTCCGGTCTTGCCCAGGCCGGCGACACCCAGCGTGCGACCCGGCAGCTCGATGCCGCCAAAGGCCTTCTTGCCATCCTCGACCGTGCGGTCGATCGTCTTATCGTCCCCCTTGAGGCCGTCGACGAACTTCATTGCGGGGAGGAGGTTTCGCGCGGCAATGAGCAATCCCGCGATGACGAGCTCCTTGACGGCATTGGCGTTCGCGCCCGGCGCGTTGAAAACGGGCACGCCCCGCGCGCTCATCTTGCCGACCGGGATGTTGTTCACGCCGGCGCCGGCGCGGCCGATGGCCTTGACCTGCGCCGGGATCTCCATCGAATGCATGTCCTGCGAGCGCACGAGGATCGCGTCGGGGTCCGGCAGTTTCCCGCTCACGGAATAGCGTTCGGCGGGAAAGCGCTCGAGGCCGATCTTGGAGATCTGATTGAGCGTGAGGATCTTGAAGGTTTCAGCCATGAGCGCGTTCGAACTCCCGCATGAAATCCACGAGCGCCTGAACGCCTGCCAGGGGCATCGCGTTGTAGACCGACGCACGCATCCCGCCAACCGCCCGGTGTCCTTTCAGCTGGGTGAGGCCGGCGCTCTCGGCGCGCTTCAGGAACTCCGCATCGAGCCGGACGTTCTTGAGGCGGAACGGAATGTTCATGCGCGAGCGATCGGACCTGGCAACCGGCGAGTGATAGAACTCCGTCTGATCGAGGTAATCGTAAAGGAGCCTCGCCTTGGCGACATTGAGCGCCTCCATCCTGGCAAGGCCTCCGAGTTTCTTCAGCCACCCGAACACCAGCCCGGCGATGTAGATCGCGTAGGTCGGCGGCGTATTGATCATCGACTCCGCCTCGGCTTGCACCTTGTAGTCGAAAACCGTCGGCGTCGACGGGGCGGCATGGCCGATCAGGTCCTCGTGCACGATGACGATGGTCAGTCCCGCGGGACCGATGTTCTTCTGCGCGCCGGCGTAGATCAGGCCGAAGCGTCCGACGTTGAAGGGCCGGGAGAGAATGTGCGACGAGGCGTCGGCGACGAGCGGCACCTCGCCGGTCTCCGGCACCCAGTGAAACTCGACGCCCTCGATGGTCTCATTGGAGGTCATGTGAACGTACGCCGCTCCCGGATCGAGCGTCCATTTCTCCTGCGGCGGCGCGTAGGTGAACTTCGCGTCCTCGGAGCTTGCGGCGATGTTGACCTTGCAGTAGCGCTTTGCCTCGGCGATCGCCTTCTTTGACCAGTAGCCCGTAAGCACGTAATCGGCACGGTCCTTCCCGCGCAGAAGATTCAATGGCACGACCGAAAACTGCGCGGCGGCGCCCCCTTGAAGAAAAAGCACCTTGTAGCTGCGCGGAATGGCGAGCAGCTCGCGCAGGTCCGCTTCGGCCTGGGCATAGATGCCCATGAACTCCTTGCCGCGGTGGCTCATCTCCATGACCGACATGCCGCTGCCGTGCCAGTCGAGCATCTCGTGAGCAGCCTGCTCCAGAACGGGCTCGGGGAGCACGGCCGGGCCGGCGCTGAAGTTGAAAACGCGTCGCATAAGATTTTCCGTGAGGGCACAGGAACGCGAACCGGCCCCCGTCAGGGCAGCCGCCGAGCGCTTACTTATTGTTGACCGTTTGTCGGTGCCTCTTCGTCTTCTTCCGCCTCGACGATCTTCTCCAGCCCGGCCAGGCGCTCGCCTTCATCGAGATTGATGAGGCGCACCCCCTGTGTCGATCGGCCCTGCTCCCGCACCTCGGCCACGCGGGTCCGGATCAGCACGCCGCCCGTGGTGATGAGCATGATCTGGTCCTCGGGCGCGACGAGCTGCGCACCGACGAGACCGCCATTGCGCTCGCTGCACTCTATGGCGATCATGCCCTGGCCGCCGCGCCCGTGACGGGTGTAATCCGACAGCGGGGTGCGCTTGCCATAGCCGTTTTGCGTCGCCGTCAGCACGGAAAGCCGCTCGTCGCTGGCCGTGAGGAGCGAGATGACGCGCTGGCCTTTCTGCAGGCGCATGCCGCGCACGCCGGTTGCGCCCCGCCCCATCGCCCGCACCTCGTCCTCGGCAAAGCGTACGGCCTTGCCCGCGTCGGAGAACAGCATGACGTCCTGCTTGCCGTCGGTCAGCGCGACGCCGATCAGGTAGTCGCCGTCGTCGAGGCCGACCGCGATGATGCCCTTCGCCATCGGCCGCGAAAAGGCGGATAGCGCGGTCTTCTTTACCGTGCCAAGCGCGGTGGCCATGAACACGAAGTGCTCGTCGTCGAACTCCTTCACCGGCAGCACGGCGGTGATCTTTTCGTGTTCCATGAGGGGCACGAGGTTCACGATCGGCTTGCCGCGCGAGGTACGGCTGCCCTGAGGCACCTCGAACACCCTCAGCCAGTAGACGCGGCCGCGGTTCGAGAAGCACAGGATGTAGTCGTGGGTATTGGCGACGAAGAGCTTCTCCACAAAGTCATCGTCCTTCGTCGTCGTCGCCTGCCGCCCCCTCCCCCCGCGCTTCTGCGCGCGGTAATCGGTCACCGGCTGGGACTTCATGTAGCCGCCGTGCGATAGCGTCACCACGACATCCTCGGCCGCGATGAGGTCCTCCGCGCTCAAGTCCTGCGTGTGAGTCACGATCTCGCTCTTGCGCTCATCGCCGAAGCGCTCCTTCACGTCCGCCAGCTCGCCTTCGATGATCTTTGTCACGCGCTGCGGCTTGGCGAGCACGTCGAGCAGGTCGACGATCTTGTCCATCGTCTCGCGGTACTCCACGACGATCTTGTCCTGCTCCAGGGCCGTCAGGTTCTGCAGGCGCATCTCCAGGATGCGCTGCGCCTGCACGTCGGAGAGCCTGTATCCCTTCTTCTGCAGGCCGAATTCCGCGGGCAGCCCTTCGGGACGGGAGACGTCTCCCGCGCTGCCCGAGAGCAGATCTTCCACCAGCTGCGAGCGCCAGAAGCGCTCCATCAGCTCGCGTTTGGCGTCGGCCGGCGTCGCGGCCGCCTTGATGAGCGCGATTACGTCATCGACGTTCGAAAGGGCGACAGCGAGCCCCTCCAGCACATGACCGCGCTCGCGCGCCTTGCGCAGCTCGAATACGGTGCGGCGCGTCACCACCTCGCGGCGGTGGCGCAGGAACGCATCGAGCAGCTGCTTGATGTTGAGGAGCCGCGGCTGGCCGTCCACCAGGGCGACCATGTTCATGCCGAACGCCTCCTCCATCTGCGTTTCCTTCCACAGATTGTTGAGGATGACGTCGGCGTTCTCGCCGCGCTTCAACTCTATGACCGCGCGCATGCCCCTCTTGTCGGATTCGTCCCGGATGTCGGCGATGCCCTCGATGCGCTTCTCCCGCACGAGCTCGCCGATTCTCATGAGCAGATTCGCCTTGTTGACCTGGTAGGGCAGCTCGTCGATCACGATGGAGACGCGCCCGCCCTTCTCCGCTTCCTCGAAATGCGTGCGGGCGCGCATCACCACCCGGCCGCGGCCGGTGCGGTAGCCCTCCCGCACGCCGGCGAGGCCGTAGATGATCCCGCGCGTCGGAAAGTCGGGCGCAGGCACGATCTTCATCACGTCGTCGATCGAGGTGTCCGGCTCCTTCAGCAGGAGCTGGCACGCGTCGACCACCTCCGAGAGGTTATGCGGCGGGATATTGGTTGCCATCCCGACCGCGATTCCGGATGAGCCGTTCACCAGGAGGTTCGGCACCCGCGTCGGAAGCGTGACCGGCTCTTCCTCCTTGCCGTCGTAGTTCGGCACGAAATCGACGGTTTCCATGTCGATGTCGGCCAGCAGGTCTGCCGTAATCCGGTCGAGCCGGCACTCGGTATAGCGATAAGCCGCGGGCGAGTCCCCGTCGACCGAGCCGAAGTTGCCCTGCCCGTCGATCAGGGTGTAGCGCATGGAAAAGCTCTGGGCCATGCGCACGAGCGCCTCGTAGGTGGCGGCATCGCCGTGCGGGTGATACTTGCCCAGGACGTCGCCCACGACCCTCGCGCACTTGACGTAGGAGCGGTTCCAGACGTTGTTGGCCTCATGCATCGCAAAGAGGATGCGGCGATGGACCGGCTTCAGTCCGTCCCGCACGTCCGGGAGGGCGCGCCCCACGATCACGCTCATCGCGTAATCGAGGTACGAGCGGCGCATCTCCTCCTCGAGACTGACGGGCAGTGTTTCCTTGGCGATTTGATCCATTAAAGGCGGGGTGACGCGGAGGAGGGGGGGTTTTTGCGGGTGCTAAAAAAGTGACGATTTTAGCATGTGCGAGGCGATCACTTTCACCTGCTGCGGCTCGCGCGAGCGCCGTGTCGTTCGCTCAATTTCCCCGGCAATTCGCGTGCCGG
>Ga0256867_10000203_pt1 | contig 23042 bp, 14 predicted proteins | sample RVTome_15_FD_185939 | JGI IMG/M metagenome (GOLD analysis project Ga0256867, IMG submission 185939) | Soil microbial communities from uranium-contaminated site in the Upper Colorado River Basin, Wyoming, United States - RVT150D86 (HiSeq) ... | reverse complement strand
CGGTAGCTACCTGTACCGATGACCGCTCCCATGGTTGGAGTGCCAACCACTTTGCCAAGACCAAGTGCACGGAAGCCAGCAGGAAACATTTCGGCGTTTGAAGCCGAACGCCAGTTTTGCAGAACGATCTTCGGTCCGAAGAATCCGGCAAAGGGACGACCGGTCGCTTCGGTGCCGCGCGGCTGCCAAACCTGATACTGGCGTTGGACCAGAATTGCGAGCAACTCTTGTTCGATATTGCCACCGCCGTTCCAACGCTGATCGATGACCATCGCCTCTTTGTTCCGGTACTCCCGAAGCTCTTTTTCAAACCTTCTTAGAGAAGGTTGATTCATCGCCTGGATGTGCAGGTAGCCGATGCGTCCACCGGAAAGTTCGTCTACCTTCTTCCTGCGTTCCTTGACCCAGCGCTCGTAGCGCAACCGGCTGTAAGCGTTGGTGGGGATCGCTTCAATCCGCGCGTTCCACGCGCCGTCGTCCGCAGGCTTTGAGTTGAGAGTGACGTTTACTTTGCGATTGAGCCTCATGTTCAAGAGCGCCCAGTAATTGTCACCGGCTTTAACCGGCTTGCCGTCAATCGCCAGCAAATAGTCCCCGGTTTTCACGCGTACCCAGTCTTTATCAGCCGGACCATCTTCATAGACGTGAGTCACACGATAACGTCCTGCTGCACTGTCGGGCTCGAGTTCAATGCCGAGGTGTGATGTGGTTACACCACCGCCGCCTTGTCCACGTGGCGGCGGCGCCGCGCCCGTGTGTGAAGCGTTCAGCTCACCTATCATCTCGTTGATGAGGTTGAGCAACTCCTGGCGGTCACCGACGAATTCAACCAGCGGACGATATTTCGCGCGCATCGCATCCCAATCCGTGCCGTGCATCTTGGGATCGTAGAAACGATGCTTCATCGTTCGCCATCCATCATCGAACATCTCGGCCCACTCAGCCGGACGATCGATGCGAACGCGAACGTTGAAATCTATCCGCCGCCTGCTAGCCTCACGACCTGCACCTGCTCCTGCTGCCGCCGCCCCTGCTCCGGCCGCTGCCGCTGCCGCTCCTCCTGCCGACAAGGGCACTGAATAGATGCCATCGCGTTCACGGAAAAAGAGCGTCCGGCCATCACGCGAGATCATCAAATTGGAAATTCCCCCGCCGAAACCACCGCCTCCACCTGGACCACCGCCAGCACCTTGGGGTGGTTGTCCTGATGTAATTCTCGCGAGACGCCGGCCGTCATCCTGAATCGAATAGATGATAGGAACACTGGCAGTACCTGCCGGTTCGGTCGTTACAAACACGATCGTGCGGCTGTCGGGTGCGATCGCGTAGTTGAGGATTGGGAAAGGCATACGCGTTATCTGCTTCGTGCGACGCTTTAGCCCATCCCAGTCGACCTTGATCTCGCGTGGCGGCCGATTAACTGGAGGCGCGCGGCGTGCGCCCGGAGCCGGTCCTTCACCACGTTCTGCTGCCGGTGCCGGCGGTTCGGGCCGTTCGGCTTCGCGCGTTTCTGGATCGTCAGGATCTTTTTCCTGTCGTTCGAGCCAAACTGAGTAGATCTGAACGGAGTTTGGTATGTTTCCACCTGAAGCCTCGACTCGTTGAAAGTAGAGTTTCCTTCCGTCCGGTCCAAACCTTGGATTTCCTTCGTTGCTCGAATCAAAGGTCACTTTGTGGGACTCTTTATCTTCTCCTGATGCGGCAACCATGTAGATATCGGACGTGCGTGAAGCGTCCGGTTTCGAGTAGGCAATCCACTTTCCGTCCGGCGACCAAACCGGCATGCTGAAGCCGCCATAACGAGAGGTATCGAGAATGGTCACTTGTTTTGTCGCGACCACAAGCTGGCGCAGTTTGTCGTCGGAAGCTGCGAACGCGATCTCTTTCGAGTCGGGCGACCAGTTGTAACCGAGTTTCAATGCATCGATGTCTGTGACTTGCTGTGCAGGGGCTGAGCCATCAACCGGCACGACAAAGAGCTCCTCACGTCCACTTTGATCGGAAACGTAGGAGAGCCACTTACCATCGGGTGAATAGCCAACGTTTCGATCGCGGGCAGAGCCTTCAGTGATCTGTTTGAGATCGCCTTCTTCGACCGGCGCTGTAAAGATCTCGCCGTGAATCGAAATTGCGATGCGTCGAGACGACGGCGCGAGATCGTAATCATCCGCCTGTGAATTGAACGACCGGATCTCTGACAGGTTTTCCTGCGTCTCGGCGTCAATATTCAAAGTGATCGGCGTTGCTCTTTTCGAGTTGACGTCGAGCTTCCAGATTCCGAAATCGTGTTCGAAAACGATCACGCGTCCGTCGGAACTGATTGCGGGCCAGCGCACGTCTCCGGCTTTGAACGTTGTAACGCGATCTGCTTTACCTCCGTTTTCTGAAACGCGCCAGATGTTTGTGAGGCCGTTTCCGTCGCGATCGCTCACGAAGTAGATAAAGCCATCCCGACCCCACATGGGCCATGAATCCATACCGTCAAAGTCGGTGATCTGAGTAAACTTCTTTGCGGCAACATCCATCACCATGATGTCGCTCTGAAACGACCCGCGATAAAACTTGCGCCAGTAAACTTGCGACTTCTGGTTATAGGCCAGGCGTTGGCCATCCGGTGAATAAGAAGCTTGCACTCCCATGTCAGTCCCGGCCTTTCGCGCCATGCCTCCTTCGGTACTGACGAGATAAAGCTGCGGCATGAAGTCTTCTCCGCGATTGCTGCTGAACATTATCGAGCGCGAATCAGCCGACCATCCCAGGACCGTGTCGTCGGCGGAGTGTGTGGTTAGTTGTTTGGCGTTGCCGCCAATTGCAGGGATCAGGTGGACGTCGAGATTTCCGTTGCGGTCACTCGAGAAAGCAATCCACTTCCCATCCGGCGAGAATCGCCCATAAACGTCTCTGGCCCGATTGACAGTCAGGCGTTGCACGTTCTGGCCGTTCTCATCGGCGGTCCAAATGTCTCCGAGATAGCTGAAGACGATGCGGCCGTTGTGATAATGGGGATAGCGCACCAGCCGCGCTTCGCGGCCGAATACTGAAACTGCTGTGAAAAGAAACAATGCTGCGGCGAAGAGAGTGGTTGTCTTTTTCATGGCTCCTGACCTGCGTCTAAATGGGAATGGAAACTACTTGCGGAGGCGGGATTATATCACCGCGGATTGAAAATTTCGAATTGGGAATTGCGAATTGCGAACTCCGCAGCACTTCGCAATTCGAAATTCGAAATTCGCAATTCCTTATGGCATCATTGGGCGCGTGAGCTCGATAACCTGTCGAAAAATGGGCGCTGCCGATGTGAGCGTCGCTTTCCAGATGCTGACTGATTTTCTCCGCGCTGATGAACACTATTTGGCTAGTAGCCAGGCCTACGGCGACCTGGGCATGAAAGGCCTGAATGATGCGCTTGATCTCTTTCTGGAACGTCCTGAACTCGGCTTTGTGTGGATGGCTTACGACGAGAACGGCGTCGCGGGAATCTGCGTCGTCTGTTACGCGATATCGACTTCGATGGGTTCGGTCGTGGCGAAACTCGACGATGTTTCAGTGAAACCTGACCGGCGCGGAAAAGGAATTGGTACTGAACTGCTTAGACAACTACGGGAGCAACTGCGAAAAGAAGCAGTCACCCGGATTGATGTGGCTGTGCACGTGCAAAACCCGGAAGCGCGCAGCTTCTACGAGAAAGCGGGTTTTGTAGCTCTGAATGAAGAACGGTTGTCTTGTTTGATATAGGCCAATAGGCTTTCCACGAAAATTGACGTCCGCTACGGATTTCTCTGTGCTGCCTCTGTGTTCTCTGTGTCTCCGTGGTGATATTTGCCTCTGAATCAAACCACCACAGAGACACAGAGAACACAGAGAACGCACAGAGAAGAAGCTTCTGCACTTCTCGTGCAAAGATGGTCCAATATGTCCAATAGGACCTATTACCGCGCCAGATTCGCAATCTCCTCAAAATACTTCGCAAACGCCACCATCCCGCCTGACGCCTGCTGCCAATCGAAATTTTCATTAGGCGCGTGATAGCCGTGTTCAGGAAGAGACAGACCAAGAAAGAGCACCGGACACTTCAAAATCTTTTCAATACTGGTCATCGCTCCGATCGTGCCACCATCACGGACGAAAACCGCATCACGTCCAAAGGCAAACTTGATAGCACGTTTCAAAGCCTGCGGTAATTCACCTTCGAGCACTGTTCGAAACGCCGGCGCTGCCGACTCAAACTGAATCCTCACGTCAGGATTTCTCTCCTTGACAGCGGCGGCGATCAGTTTCTTGATCTTGGCTGGATCTTGAACTGGCACCAACCTGCACGAAGCCTTCAGCTCCGCACGTGGCGGAACAATCGATTTCACACCCGGGCCCTGGTAACCGCCCACCACACCGTGAACTTCAAGCGTAGGCATGCCCCAGATACGCTTCATCAATTCGAGCGGATCTTCCGAACGCATTTTCTTCAGGTGGTGCGCCTTCTTGAACGACTTAGTGGTAAAGCCGCAATTTGCCCAGTCTTGTAGTTCCTTTTTGGAGGGCGGAATGACGTCGTCATAGAATCCTTTGATTTTGATCTTGCCGGTTTTGACGTCGTAGATATCGCAAACAAGCTGCATCAACTCGGCAATCGGATTTCGCGAAGCGCCGCCAGTTTCGCCCGAGTGGGTGTCGACAGTTCCTGTTTCGAGCCTCAGAATGAACCCCAGCAGCCCTCGCAGTCCTGCGGAGCTAGCCGGGCGATTCCGTGAAACCCAGACCGTATCGGAAACTACTACCGAATCCGTGCGGAGATTTGGCGCCGCTTTAGAAATAATCTTTTCGAAATTCGGAGAACCAATCTCTTCTTCAAACTCCCAAAGGAACCGTAGGTTGACCGGAACGTCCGCCTCAATGGCCGCACGGGCGCCAAACAAAGCGCTCAGCGCCGGTCCCTTGTCGTCGGTGGTGCCACGGCCAAAGTAAGTGTCACCTTTTTTTGTAAACACAAACGGCTCGGTATCCCAGGGCTCTGTTTCCTTCGAAGCAGGCTGAACGTCGATATGGTTGTAAACCGTGACGGTCGGCAATTTGGGGTTGTTACCAAACACGCCATGGACGACTGGATTTCCTTTTTCAGCGCGGTAAACCTCGGTTTTGCCGCCAAATCCCTCAATCGTCTCTACTGTGAGTTCAACACCCTTTTTTATGTCCTCTAAGTGGGCGGGGTCGACGGAGACCGTTGGAATCTCGACAAAGCGGCGCAGCAGTGTTTCAAACTCCTCGCGGTGCGATTCTGCAAAAGACAAAAGGTTATCCCTTTTTAATGTTGTGGGCATTCAAGATCCTCCGTCGAACTGTCGTGCGAGAGCTTGCAGCCCATAATATACGAAGAATTGCCAAACGCTGAAAGCGTTCTGCCCGCGGTCGCCTGCTAGCCACAAGAATGCACAAAAAGCAAGTGTATTCGCAAAATCATTTGTGCCTTTTGAGCTTCTTTGTGGCGGCGGTGGGCGACGAAAACTCTAATGGAGGCATCTACATGCCTACGGCCATTTTGTAGAAAACTTAGTTTTAACGCCCTGCGTACATTCAAAAGCTCCCGTGCTTCGTGTTATTCTGGCGTCCCCGCGTTTCGGATCGAAACCGGAGTCCCGAGTCAGTAGCCAGCGATATACAGGTTTTAGGAGGGTCGCGTGAAAAAAAGCTCTTTTGCCCCGGGAATTTTATTCCTCGTTTTTACCCTGGCACTTCCCGCATTGATTATTGGCCAGCAAAGCCGATCCGCCCGCCGGGCAGGCGCTCCTGACCGATCTTCGAACGGTGTGGCTGCAAATGCTAAAACTGGTCCTTCAGGCCCGGCGATTAAGAGCGACCTTGCCGAGGCCCTTTCAGTAATCCAGTCAAACCACATTGACGGCAGAAAACTCGACTACAACTCGATCTTCAAGTCGTCGATCAGCGGTATGTTGAGCGTGCTGGATCCCCACTCGACCTACTTCGATCCGATTGAATATGCGTCTTTCCGCACAGAGCAGCGCTCGGAGTATTTCGGCATTGGAGCCACCATCGAAGACCTTCGCGAAGGCTCTGACGTTAATACTTTCATACGCGCCACTTTCCCGGATTCGCCGGCTGCCCGAGCGGGTTTGCGATTTGGCGATCGCATTCTCGCGGTTGATGGAAACTCGATGAAGGGCAAGCCCTTTCCCGAAGTGCGAAAGTTTTTGCTTGGGGCGCGCGGAACGACAGTCAAGGTTACGGTTGAGCACGCAGCCACGAAGCAGTCTGAAACAGTGAGTATCGTTCGCGACGCGGTTTCGCTCCCTTCGATTGCACAGGCCTACATGCTTCGTCAGGGCGTGGGTTACGTTGCCATGACTGGTGGCTTTAACCTGACCACTCACGATGAGTTTGAGCAGGCTCTCAAGTTCCTGCACAACAAGGGAATGAACATGCTGGTACTGGACCTGCGCGGAAATCGCGGCGGGCTATTAATCCAGGCTGTTCGAGTAGCAAATACATTCCTGCAACGCGGCCAGATGATTGTTTCTCAGAAGGGTCGTTTCCGCGACAGTTCGCAATCGTACGCGGCCGTGAATGAGAATCCAGACAACGTCGCCGTGGTTGTGCTGGTTAACGGCGATACCGCTTCGGCGGCAGAGATCGTTGCCGGCGCCCTCCAGGATCATGATCGGGCGCTCATTGTTGGTGAAACTACTTTCGGCAAAGGTCTCGTGCAGTTTCCATTCCAGTTGGACTACGACTCGGCTTTGTTGTTGACGATTGCCAAGTACTTCACACCATCGGGACGTCTGATCCAGCGTGACTATTCAGGCGGTGGCTTCTACAACTACTACTTCCCAGGCGGAGTATTGGCCGACAAGAGCAACCAGCCGAATCAGCAAAACGGACCCGAAAGCCATACTGATACGGGACGCGCTGTTTACGGCGGCGGCGGAATCGCACCGGATGAAACTGTAAAACCCGGCACGATCACTGCCGCTGAACGGCACCTGCGCGACATACTCTTCGCATTTTCACTGGAGTTGACGACGGGAAGAGCCCAGGGTCTTGAATCGTACAAGATTCAACGCGCTATCGAGTTTGACCACGACCTCGTGAACGAGGACTATCCGATTACCGACGCTGTCTTCAGGGAGCTGAAGAAATACGCAACGAGCAAACCAATATTCAAGGTCACTCCGAACCAACTCGATAAATCCCGCAGCTTCGCCGAAAGACAGTTGCGCTACAACCTGCTCTCGGCGGCTTATGGTTACAGAATCGCGACGCAGGTTTTCAACGAAGGCGATCCACAGATCGCGCGCGCAGTTGATGCGATGCCTCGCGCTCGTGAGCTTGCACTGGCAGCGAGTAGAGCACGCGCCCGCGGATAGTATTACCGGCCACAGATTACACCGATTGACACAGATCAGATTTCTGATTGGTGTCGATCCGTGTAATCTGTGGCCTTCCTAATGCGCACCCTGATCGTCATCAATCACTTCGCCGCAAAAGCACGGCGCGCCTGGCCCACCATTAAGAACCAACTCGACGCAGCAGGCGTTGATTATGAAGCCCACGTAACGACCGCAACGGGCGACGCCACTATCCAAACTCGAGCAGCTTTGAAGTCCGGCACTGAATCGGTTGTCGTAGTAGGCGGTGACGGGACACTCAGTGAAGCTGCCGAAGGCTTTTTTGAATTCAACAACGATTTGAAAGTCCTTCCAACGGCAATCAATCCCGCGGCCACACTAGCTGTTCTTCCGGCCGGTACAGGGGACGATTTCGCGCGCGGACTCCGCGGAAGCCGCGCGCCGCTGCAAGACTGGATCCACACGGTAATCTCTTATTGCCGCGGCCACACTAACATCCAGCCGCGGAGAATTGATCTTCTTTACGGTCGCTGTAATGACTTTGAAGAGCCGTTCATTTGCCTTAACGCCTCAACAATGGGGATTGGCGGTGAAACCGCTGGTCGCGTGGCGGCCCAGGGAAAGTTTATGCGTAACTTCTCCGGTGAGTTTCGGTTTGTGTTTGCTGCGGTGGGGGCTCTGGCCGCGTGGCGCGAGCGACGCGTGCGCGTCACGGTTGATGGTCGCGTCGTAGTGGATGCACCAATGAACCTTGTGGCAGTGGCAAACGGACTTTATGCCGGAGGCGGAATGATGCTGTCGCCCGACGCGCGCATCGATGACGGGAAGCTGGACGTCATAACAGCTTCGGGCCTCACACGGGCGAATGTGGTGACGGAGCTTTCTCGCATACACACCGGAGGCCACGTTAAGAATCCGAAAGTGACAATCACACAAGGGACAATTGTAAGTATCGAAACGTTTTTAGTGCAGGATGCAATGCCTTTGGAGGCCGATGGAAACGTTCGAGGAGTGACGCCAGTGCGATTTCAGATATTGCCCGCCGCGTTACGGTTTATTTGGCCACAGATCGACACGCATGACACTGATTAAGCAATTCATATCTGTGCCAATCCGTGTTAATCAGTGGCTTCAAGTTTCCGAATTTTCGCAAGACGCCGGCGGTGGCGTTCTTCGCCCGTGAACCTCGCAGCTACAAATGTCCTGACGATGTCGAGTGCCAGCTCAACTCCAGTAACGCGCGCCCCCAGACACAGTACATTGCAGTCGTCATGCTCGCGCGATTGATGCGCCGAATAAGTTTCACCGCAAAGCGCTGCACGAATGCCGCGAAGTTTGTTAGCCGCCACTGCGGCTCCTACACCACTTCCACAAATCAGTATTCCGATTTCCGCGCCGCCATTCTGCACCGCTTCACCAACGTGTTTTGCGTAATCTGGGTAGTCTTCGGGGGAGTTGTCGTGAGTGCCAAAGTCAATCAGCTCATGTCCGGCATTCCGCAGTTCATCAATCACCCTTTCGTTGAGAGGGTAACCACCGTGATCCGCGCCGATTGCAATTCGCATTTCGTTGACAGGATTTTTAGAATTTACAAGATGATTACAACAGCGAACGTGCGTGGTTCAATACGTTGTCCACACTGAACCCTAATTCCCGCAGCGCAACCTCCCCTGGCGCGGAGCCACCAAAACGATCCAGGCAAATTACGTCGCCACTTGGACCAACATAACGATCCCAACCCTGGCGAACTCCGGCTTCCACAGCGAGCCGCGCGTTTACCGAAGGCGGCAAAACTTCATCGCGATACTCTTTCGACTGCTCTTCAAACAACTCCCAGCAAGGCAACGAGACGACGCGCGTCGGCACGCCTTCAGCTTGTAGCTTTTCGCGAGCTTCTAACGTGACCGCTACCTCGGATCCTGTTGCGATCAGAATCAATTTTGGAGTTGTAGTGGTACCTGTGTTCGTCTCCGCGTCTGCAAGAACATAAGCACCACGTCGCAGCCCGTCTGCCTTTGCGTACCGCTTCCGATCTATTACCGCGACTTTTTGACGCGTGAGCGCCAATGCTGTCGGAGCCGTGCGGCGCAGAATCGCAATTCGCCATGCCTCGCTTACTTCCGCCGGGTCAGCGGGACGAATCACAAACAGGTGCGGAATCGCTCGCAACGCCGCCAGGTGCTCGATCGGTTGATGCGTTGGGCCATCTTCACCGAGTCCGACAGAGTCGTGTGTGAACACGTAAATGGCTTGCACTTCAGAGAGCGCTGCCAAACGGATAGCGGGTCGCATGTAGTCAGAGAACGTCATGAACGTTCCGCCATACGGGATCAATCCGCCATTCAGCGAGATTCCGGTCAGCGTTGAGCCCATCGCATGTTCACGCACTCCAAAATGCACGATACGCCCGTCATAAGCCTCCGCTGCGAAACTATGACTCTCCTTGATGTCAGTATTGTTTGACACTCCGAGATCAGCGGAGCCGCCGATTAGCATCGGCATGACGGGAGCGAGTGCGTTGATTACTTCACCGCTCGCAACTCGCGTGGCCACCGGTCTTGCATCTTCGAACGTGGGCAAATGATCTTCCCAACCCGCGGGTAACTCTCCATTCATCGTAGTCCGCCAGCTTTCGCCTTCCGCCGGATGACTCTCTCCATACTTCTCGACGACCGCGCGCCAATCGGTCTCGAGTCGCTCGCCTTTCGCAACCGCTTCGCGGAAATGCGCGAGCACTTCGTCTGGAATAAAAAACTGCTTGTCTTCGGGCCATCCGAGTTGCCGCTTTGTTTCGCGCACAGCTTCTTCGCCAGGCGCATCACTGTGAGCTTTGCGTGTGCCCTGGCTGGGCATCCCGTAACCAATAACGGTTTTGATAGAGATGAGACTGGGCTTGTCGTTTACCGACTGCGCTAGTCGAATTGCCGCTTCGATGTCGTCGAGTTTGTTGCCATCCGCAACGGTTTGCGTATGCCAGCCGTAGGATTCAAAACGCTTCGGCACATCTTCGCTAAACGCCAGGCTCGTGAAACCTTCAATCGTTACCTGGTTGTCGTCGTAAAGATAGATCAGCTTGCCGAGCTTGAGGTGACCCGCAAGTGACGCCGCTTCGGCCGCAACGCCTTCCATCAAATCGCCGTCGGAAACAATCGCGTAAACGTAGTGATCAATCAGTGGAAAACCGTCTTTATTGAACCTCGCTGCGAGGTGTGCAGCGCCCATAGCCATGCCGACACCGTTGGCAAAACCCTGGCCCAGCGGGCCCGTTGTGATTTCAACGCCGGGCGTTAGTCCGTATTCAGGATGACCAGGCGTCTTTGAGCCCCACTGCCGGAAGTTCTTTATTTCATCGAGAGAAAGATCGTAACCCGTCAAATGAAGGAGCGAGTAGAGCAACATCGATCCATGGCCCGCCGAAAGCAGAAAGCGATCCCGATTTTCCCACTTCGGATTTTGCGGGTTATGACGAAGGAAGCGAGTCCAGAGGACATAGGCCATCGGCGCCGCACCGAGAGGCAGTCCCGGGTGACCTGAGTTCGCCTTCTGTACGGCGTCAAGCGTCAACGTCCGAATGGTGTTGATGCAGAGTTGATCGAGTTCGGGAGTGATGTTTGAGTTTTCTTTCTGCACGGGCGCGCTCATTAGTTGGTTTTCCTGTTTGTTTGATTTGGAATCTTCTCTGTGCAGCCTCTGTGTCCTCTGTGTCTATGTGGTGTTATCTTCTAAACAGATCACCACAGAGGCACAGAGACCACAGAGGTTGCACAGAGAAAGACTTAGGTCACTCTATAAAGTCGGGCGTACAGTTCTTCATGGCGTTCGAGTCCCTGTTGATATCGGGCGTGTCGCGTCATGTTGGGCTCGAACACCTGGTCAACTGAGACTGACTGTTCGTCAATGGTGGCTATTTTGCCCACCGCTTCCAGCGCAAGCAAGGCAGCCCCACGTATCGATGCTTCGGTAGTTCCACCAAACATCAACGGACGACCTAAAACATCCGCGATGATCTGCAACCAAACTGGAGAAGAGCGCAGTGCATTACCCGATGCAACAATCGTGGCGTCAGGTGCAATGCGATCCAGGGCTCGCGCGATTAATGCGAATCGATATGCAATCGACTCGAGGGTTGCACGCACTATCTCGACCGGCCTGGTTTGTTGCTTCAAACCAAAGATCCCGCCACGAGCGTCAGCCGACCATCCAATGCTCCGTTCGCCGGACCAAAAAGGCAGGATTGTAAGTCCGTGTGAATCCGGCTCAAGTGCTGCCAACTCTCTCTGAAACGAACCAGAATCGTTATCGACGTTCAGCGATTCAGTAAACCACCTGACGAGTCCGCCACCATTCGATAGTGCTCCTCCAACAACCACGCGACTACTCGAAACTCGATAACTCCAAAGGCCCGATGCGATTTCAGCCGGCGGATCACCCGCAAAAACAACACGCATTGCACCCGACGTCCCGACCATCAACGCAACCTTGTCTTTTGTGCTGCAGCCGGCCCCCATGTTGTTGGCAGCTCCATCTCCAACTGTCGTCACGAGTCGTGCTTCCGCTAACGCGGGCCAGCGAAATGCGAAAGCATCTGAAAGGCGTGAACTCGTTCTGGTTTTGATTTCAGGCAGGGTGTCGGGAGAAATAGTTAGTGCTTCGACAAAATCCCAGTCCCAGTCGCAGGCTCGTTGATTGAACAATCCGGTCGCAGATGCCATTGAGATGGTGGTAGCGGTTTCCCCGAACAGGCGCAGGCAAAGATATTCAGCAATTCCAAGCCAACAACGCGTGGAGCGAAATTTCTCACCATGCTCGTTCTTTAGCCATTGCAGTTTCGCGGGCCAGTAACTCGAATGAAAACGGCAACCTGTGCGAGAGTGAATCTCAAACTCATCGAACTCTGAGCGTAAGTTCTTTGCGAATTGAGCCGCGCGAGTATCGGCCCAGGTCAGCAGCGCAGTAGTGGGAACTCCCTCAGCGTCGATTCCGATCAGGCTATGCCAAAAGGCGGAGATTGCGATTAGATCGATCTGCCCTTCGGAGTGAAAGTGATACGTGAGTAACTCATCGATCGTCTTTACAACTTCATCGACGAGAGCATCAGCGTCGAGTTCAGCAAAGTCTGAAACTGAGGCTGCGTTGCGGCGACTGCGCGCTTGGGCGCCGGGCACTTCATTCGCGCGTTCGTCAAAGAGTGCGGCGCGCACTCCGGACGTGCCGACGTCAATGCTCAGTAAGAAGGAAGGTTTTGTGCCCGCCATTACCGATACAATGTTTGGCGCCGGCTCAACCTCGTCAACCACGTTATCGAGCACACTGCTCATTGTTTGAGTTTTTCGCGCCAAAGGATCGCATAAGCACATGAACGTAGTCCAGCAGGATTCTCAATACGTTTTTGCAGGGGCGGCACTCCGTGGCCGCCCCATCCGCCCGAATTCAGTCGCGCGGGGGCGGCCACGGAGTGCCGCCCCTGCAAAACGCCTGTTAGAATGCGGCAGCTTCTGACCGCCAAATGCCTGTCCCGCTATCAAATCCACTGCGTTACCTGATACTTGCCGGCGCGATTCATATCGCACTCACAACCGGGATTTTTCTCATCGGTCATTTCAGAGTTCTGCCAAACACCTTCGATGAAAACGGAATTGGTCTAACCTACGCTATCGATGGAATAAGCTATAGGAGTTTGGCTACTCTTCTGGTTGGCGAATGGCAAAACAACGGTTTTTTGGCGTGGCTTAACGCGCGAACCCCTTTGCATAGCCACCTCTATTCACTGTCGTTCGCGGTTTTCGGAAAGCTTTTGGGCTATAACATTCTCGCCGCCGAGCCTCTGAATCTTTTCTACTACCTTGGAATCCTTACCTGCATTTACGTTCTTGGCCGGGAGATCTTCAGTGCCCTGACCGGTCTGCTGGCAGCTTCGATCGTTGGCGCGTGGCCATCTTTTCTGCTTCATTCAACACAGGTAATCAGAGATCCACTGGCCATTCTTTGTTTTCTCGCGCTGATGGTTCTTTTGACATTACTGCTGACCCGCGAGTTTCAGTGGCGCAAGGCTATTGATTTTGGAATCGCCGGCGCGATCCTGGTAACTGTGTTTTGGGTCACCCGAGGAAACATGTGGAACGTTGTACTCGTCGCCATTGCCATCGCGGTCGCGATGCTCGTGTATCGAATGGTTCGTGAAAAGAAGTTTATGACGGGAAACGCGATCGTGATGATCTCGATCGTCGTGGTGGCGCTTCTCGTTCCAACACGTCTCGAGAGCTCGACTTTGCCGGGCGTAAGACCGCCCGCTACACCACTCGCCATACCTTCGGCATCTCAGCCGGCGCCGCCTGAGGGGATTTGGACCAGGACCATCAAGCAGATCGCAGACCGTAGAGCCGGGTTTCGAGTCTACACATCTCAAGCGTCCAACATTGATAGCGACGTACGGTTTGCCGGAATAGGCGACATGTTGAAGTTTACGCCGCGCGCTGCTGTCATCGGATTCTTCGCTCCATTTCCGAAGATGTGGATGGAGCACGGAAATTTCGGCCGGGCTGGACGTCTTCTGAGTGGACTGGAAACACTCGGGATGTATTTTCTTTATCTCGCGGCCGGTTTTTGTGCATGGCAAGAGAGGCGAAACTTAAAGATGTGGTTATTGCTTCTGGTTGCCACAACCGGCATGGTGGCGTTGGGCCTGGTGGTGGTAAATGCGGGCGCGCTCTATCGAATACGGTATGTGTTTTGGATGATGTTAATCGTTATAGCTGCCCAAGGAATTCATCACTTAACCGTCTTCCGCACGACCTCGATAAAATCTTGAATATCGTCTTCTGTGGTATCGAACGACGCCATCAGTCTCACTTCAGAAATCTCTTCGTCCCAAACATAGAAAAAGTATTTCTTCTGCAATAGCGGTATGTACTTCGCTGGTATCACTGCGAAAACGCCGTTTGAATCAACCGGCTGCGTAATCCTTATCTGCGGGACCTTTGCCAGCTCGCTTGCCAACAGTTGAGCCATCCGATTTGAATGTGCAGCGCTTCGCTTCCAGAGATCGCCCGATAGCAACGCTTCAAATTGAGCGGAGATATAACGCATCTTGGATGGGAGATGCATGCCTTGCTTGCGAATGTATTTGAAGTCGCCCGCAAGTTTCTTATCAAAGAAGATCACGGCCTCGCCATAGATCATTCCATTCTTCGTGCCTCCGAATGAGAGCACATCGACGCCCGCGTCCGCGGTGATCTCTTTCAGACCCGCATTGAGACTAACGGCCGCATTCGAAATGCGAGCACCATCAACCTGAAGCAACATGTCGTTATCGTGAGCGAAACTGGCCAGCGTCTTCAGTTCCGTCTTCGTGTATACCGTGCCCATCTCGGTGGCTTGTGAGACTGAAATCACTCGGGGCTGTACGTGATGTTCGTTTCCAACGACATGCAGCAAGGGTTTAATCTGCTCGATTCGAAGCTTGCCGTCCTGAGTGGGAATCGAGAGAAGCTTGCACCCTGTGAACTTCTCAGGCGCGCCACACTCGTCGACATTCACGTGAGCAGTCTCAGCGCAAATTATGGCGTGATGCGGTTTGGTGACGGACTTTAAGCCGAGAACGTTTGCTCCGGTACCGCCAAAAACAAAATAAACAGCGACATCTCTGCCAAAGTGTTTCTGAAATAACTTTACCGCGCGAGCTGTTATGTGGTCGTCACCATAGGCAAGGACGTGCCCATCGTTCGCCGCCTTTATGGCTTCGATTACTTCCGGATGGATTCCGGCGTTATTGTCGCTTGCGAAGCTTCGTTTCGTCATAAGACGTAGGCCACAGATTGACGTGGATGACGCGGATATGAATTGCTTTAATCCGTCCGATCCATGTCAATTCGTGGCTCAAACCTTTCCCGCCTTGAAATCGCGCGCGATCTCACGTGCCGCGTTCGCACCCGGAACTCCCGTCAATCCACCACCTGGATGAGTGCCGGCGCCGCAAAGGTACAGCCGTTTTAGCGGGGTTCGATATTGCGCCCAGCCAATCAGCGGCCGAAAAGTAAAAAACTGATCGAGTGTTTGTTCGCCGTGGTGAATGTGACCACCGTTGAGACCGTACGTCTTTTCAAGGTCAAGGGGCGTTATCACCTGGCTGGCAACAATCAACTCGCGCAGGCCCGGAGCGTACCTTTCTAATTGGCCGATCACGGTTTGAGCAAACTCCTCTCGGCGCGTGTTCCAGTCGCCTTGTTTCAGTTTGTATGGCGCAAACTGAACATGAATCGACATCACATGTTTGCCTGCCGGCGCTAACGAAGGATCGCCAAGCGACGGAATGTTGATATCCAGATACGGTTGCGAAGAAAACTCGCCGTACTTCGATGCGTCGAAGGCGCGCTCGAGATAGTCGATCTCCGGACCTATGTGAATGCGGCCCGCAAGTTTTGACTCTGGATCGTCGCCGTTTAGACCTGAAAACTCCGGCAACTCCGAGAGCGCGAGGTTAATTTTGGCCACCGCGCCCGGAGCACGGTAATTGCGCATCTTCAACAAGAAGTTTGGATCCAGATCGATGGGATCCACCAGGTCCAGAAATGTCGTGCGCGGATCTGCATTTGAAACTACCACTCGCGATTCGATCTCTTCACCGCTGTCGAGCACCACCTTCGGTGTATCACCATAGACTCCGGCAATTCTCGAAACGTGCGCCAGTGTGCGTATCTCAGCCCCCGCTGTTTTCGCAGCGCTTGCCAAAGATTCAGTTAGGCCACCCATGCCGCCTTTTGGATAAGAGGCAGATCCAATTGCGTTTCCATCCATCGCCGCTTGCCACAACAGTCCCAGGCTCGTTCCAGCGGACCATGGACCGGCAAACGCTCCGTAAATTCCGCGCGCAGCAACCGTGGCGCGTAACAGCTCCGTTTCAAACCATTCGCCGACAAGATCCGCCACCGCCATCGGTCCCCAACGCAATAAGCGATACTCGTCTTTCTTGCCCAAACCGCGAAATGCGAGCCCAACCTTGCCGAGTTGCCATAAGTCAGCCGCCGTTGGTTGATCGATCGACGGCGGAGTCATCGAAATCAGTGGCGCGAGCACTCGACCGATGCGCGCGAAGCTGTTGACGAACTCCGGATAACTATTCGCATCGATCGGGGAAAACTTTTCTACCTCGTTAACTGTTCGTGCGGTGTCGTTGTAAATACAAAGGGATCTGCCATCGGGTGCGAGTGCGAGCACGCGCACTTCCGGAGTGATCATTTCGAGCCCGAAGCGAGAGAGATTGAGATCGGCAGCAACTTGATTGGAAAGAGGCCCTGCTGCATGGTCCAACGTTGAGCAACGATAACCGGGGTGCAGTTCTTCAGTGATGGCTCCGCCGCCGACAGTGTCTCGCCGCTCGAGGATGAGTGTCTTCAACCCGCTCTTCGCGAGGTATGAGGCAGCCACGAGACCGTTGTGCCCACCGCCGATGAATATGACGTCGTATGTTGGCATTCCGTCTATTGCCGATTTGCCAATTGCCGATTGCCGATTTTTCAAGCCCGCAGTTCAGAACAAATTGGCAATTGGCAATTGGCAATCGGCAATGTTACCAGTCTTTCAACAATTGCAGCGCCGCATTCCGGCCCGGCGCTCCCATGATTCCGCCGCCAGGGTGCGTGGCCGAGCCGCACATGTAAAGACTCTTTATTGGCGTGCGATATTGCGCCCAACCAGGCGCAGGCCTTAGAAAGAAAAGTTGTTCGAGTGTAAGTTCGCCCTGAAAAATATTTCCTTCCGACAAGCCAAAGTCGCGTTCGAGATCGAGTGGAGTCAGCACCTGACGATCGCGGATCAGCTCCCTGATGTTGGGTGCGTGTTCGGCAATCGTGTTTATAACCGTGTCGCCAAACTCGTCGCGTTTGTCGTCCCAGTTTCCTTCCTTCAGGTTGTAAGGCGCGTATTGCACGAAGCACGACATCACGTGTTTGCCCGGAGGCGCCACGGAAGGATCGGTCAAACTCGGGATCACCATGTCGATGTAGGGACGACGCGAAAAACGTCCATACTTCGCTTCGTCATACGCGCGCTCCATGTAATCAACACTCGGCGAAATCGAGATCGCTCCACGGAGATGCGCGCCTGGACCAGGCAGCGACTTAAAATTCGGCAAGCCGTCGAGCGCGAGATTCACCTTTCCCGACGAGCCGCGATACTTGTAGCGTTTGAGATCGACGCAAAAATCATCCGGCAAGTGTTCCTCGCCCACCATCTTCATAAACGTCAAACGCGGATCTACGCTCGATGAAACTACATCCGCAAGAATCTCATCGCCATTTGCGAGCACAACCCCGGTCGCTCGCCCGTTTTTGATCAGAATTTTTGCGATGGGCGCCTCAGTACGGATCTCGGCTCCGGCTTCGCGCGCCGCGTCGCCAATCGCGTTTGAAATAGCGCCCGTGCCGCCGCGAGCGAAACCCCAGGATCGAAACGCTCCATCGATCTCGCCCATGTAATGGTGCAGAAGCACGTACGCTGTTCCGGGAGAACGCACTCCGAGAAACGTGCCGATGATTCCCGATGCTGACATCGTCGCTTTGAGGACGTCAGTTTCAAACCACTGATCGAGAAAGTCGACAGCGCTCATGGTCATCAACTGCACCTGGTTGTATTTGTCTTCGTCGGGAAGTTTTTGAAAACGGCGGCCGAGAAACGCCAGGTTCTTCCAACCCTTCGGATCCAGCGTCGTGGGATCAGGCGGCGTCATGCTCATGATTGGCTTTACGAAGTGGGCCATCTCGATCATGGCCTTGCCGTATTCGTCATAAGCTTCGGCGTCCAGTCGTGAGTGACGCACGATTTCACGTCGAGTGCGCGCGTGATCGTTAACGCGCCACAAGTAATCGCCGTTTGGCATGGGCGTAAACGTTCCGTCGAGAGGCAGTATCTCCAGGCCATGACGTGGCAGATCGAGTTCGCGAATGATTTCAGGTCTCAGAAGAGAGACGACATAGGAACAGACGGAGAACTTGAAACCGGGAAAGACTTCTTCCGTAACCGCGGCGCCGCCGAGCACGTGGCGACGCTCCAGGACCAGGACCTTCTTTCCAGCACGCGCAAGATAAGCGGCGTTTACCAGACCGTTATGTCCGCCCCCAATCACGACGACGTCGTATTTGCTGTTCATCTGCGTTTTTGAAATTGCCACGGATCTTCACGGATAAACACAGATGAGAAAGCTGATCCGTGTTTATCCGTGAAGATCCGTGGCTGAGTAGATCGTACTGCCTTGCCGCAAGCGCGTAAGCATACTTATAATCGCTCGCCCTGACAAACACGACACAAAATCACACGCATGCCCATCGGAACCGCATTTCACGAACGGACATTCCCGCTCTGCGAGAGTCTTAACTATCGCGAGTGGTCCGGCTACTATGCTGTCAGTTCTTACGAACCGCATCACGAACATGAATACAACGCAATCCGTAACGCTGCCGCGTTGATCGATATCTCGCCACTGTTCAAATACCGGCTTACTGGAAAGGATGCGACGCGGCTCGTTGATCGCATCATCACTCGCGACGTGCGAAAAGTGTCAGTGGGCCAGGTGGTCTACACACCCTGGTGTGACGAGCGCGGCAAAGTGATCGACGACGGTACTGTCTCGCGCCTCGAAGAGAATACTTATCGTTGGACCGCCGCCGATCCCAGCTTGCGTTGGTTTACACAAAATGCCGCCGGAATGGACGTCCAAATCGAAGATATCTCCGAAAGTGTTTCCGCACTGGCGTTGCAGGGACCAACGTCTGGCCGTCTTCTCAAAAGTCTCGTAGAAGATATCGCAAACCTGAAATACTTTCGCGTGACGAAAGGCAGTATCGCCGGCGTGCCCGTCGAGATTTCTCGCACGGGATACACAGGAGATCTCGGGTATGAGATCTGGATTGCATCGGACAAAGCAGTCCAGGTTTGGGATGCCTTGATGGAAGGCGGCCGGCCATTTGATATTCATCCCGCCGGCATGCTTGCGCTTGACGTGGCCCGGGTCGAGGCAGGACTGCTGCTGATCGACGTCGATTTTAACAGCAGTAAGAAAGCACTTGTCGATGAACAGCGATACTCTCCGTATGAAATGGGTTTGCGGCGCCTGGTTAATCTCGACAAGAACCGTTTTGTGGGCCAGGCGGCTTTGATCGAAGAACAGAAGCGTGGTCCGGCCCGCGAAATTGTGGGACTTGAGATCGATTGGCCGCAGGTGGAGAGTCTTTATGAAGACGTAGGCTTGCCGCCGGCTGTTTCACCGATAGCATCGCGAGTGGCGGTGCCGGTGTTCAAAGAAGGCGTGCAAATCGGCAAAGCTACCACCACAACGTGGTCACCAACGTTGAAGAAAATGATTGCACTTGCAACCGTAAGACGTGAGTACACACGTCCGGGCACACGACTGCAGTTTGAGATTACGGTCGAAGCCGTCAGGCATCAGGTGCGAGCCACTGTTGTGAAGACACCGTTCCTTAATCCGAAGCGGAAAACACAGACGCCTGTTTTGTAGGGGCGGCACTCCGTGGCCGCCCCTTTGTTGGATTCCGTACCTCTGAGATGTCCGTGTTGCCTGAAAGGGGCGGCCACGGAGTGCCGCCCCTACAATTTCATCTATGAATACTAACGCAATGGAGATCATTGATCGTTACGATCCTGACCTTCCTTTAGATCATGCCTCAACCATCCCCTCTTCCTGGTACACAAACAAAGACTTCTACGAACTCGAACTCAAAACCGCTTTCTCGGGTTCATGGCAACTCGCTGCACGCCTGGACCAGGTGAGTCAACAAGGTCAGTACGTTACGAGCGACATTGCCGGCGAGCCGGTTGTGGTTGTGCGCGGAAATGACGGTGTGTTGCGGGCCTTCTTCAATGTTTGCCGCCATCATGCCGCAGCAGTGATGACAGAGCCTGAAGGTAAAGCGGCGCAGCTTCGCTGTCCTTATCACGGCTGGACCTATTCGCTGGAAGGCGAGTTGAAGGGCACGCCGGATTTCTCCGGTGTGTGCAATTTCGATCGCGCGAGTAACGGGCTGGTGCCGCTCGAGCTGGCCGAATGGGAAAACTGGATATTCGTTAAACTCGATGAGAGTGAGCGCACGTCGTTAAGGGATTTCCTTGGCGAAGATCTGGGCGAACAGATAGGCCGGCTTCAGCTAAGTGGTCTTCATTGGTTCGAGCGACGCTATTACAGCTTCGATTGCAACTGGAAGGTTTTTGTCGACAACTATCTCGATGGCGGTTATCACGTGCCTTACCTGCACAAAGGTCTCGATAGCGTGCTCGATTACAGCAATTACATGATTGAAAACGGCATACATCATTGTTTGCAGTGGAGCCCGATTGCCAGTGAAGGAGCTGAGGCGCAAACAGGAGCAGTCCGGCAAGGCGACCGGGCACTCTATTACTGGATTTATCCGAACTTCATGATCAACTGGTACGACGGTGTTATGGACACCAATTTAGTTGTTCCTCGCGGAGTCGATCGGACTGAAGTCATTTTTGATTTTTACTTTCCTGACGTGGTAACCGAGCAAGCGCGCCAGAAGAACCTTGCCAGTGTTGAAGTAGGCCAGCGTATTCAGGACGAAGATGTGGCAATCTGTAAATCAGTTCAGCGTGGGTTGAATTCACGCGCTTACAACGCCGGCCGGCTCTCAGTCAGACGTGAGGCCGGCGAACACCTGTTTCACCGTTTGCTGCACGCGGATGTGAGCCACGGATTGCACGGATGATCGCGAATCAGATATTGATCCGCGATCATCCGTGTAATCCGTGGCTAATCCATTTCACACTTGCTAACTGACTCCAAACTGGAATCACAAAGATCACGCGGCCATTTGCTGCGCGTGCTCGGAGTCGGCTTTGGTCTCGCGGTGATCATCGGCAACACGATCGGCGCGGGAATTTTTCGCGCGCCGGGCAGCATCGCTGAACAGCTACCAACCCCCGGTGCTTTTCTGCTCATCTGGCTTGCTGGTGGTCTTTACGCACTACTGGGCGCCATTTGCCTCGCCGAACTCGGTACGATGATTCCTCGCTCGGGTGGCCAGTATGTCTTTTCTCGCTACGCGCTTGGCGAATATGCAGGGTTCGTTGTCGGCTGGAGCGACTGGATCTCGTCATGTGGTTCGACCGCCGCTGTAGCGCTGGTGATTGGTACATTTGCGGGCGCGTTGATTCCGGCGCTAAGCGGAAACGCTCCGGGTGTAGCGGCAGCAGTTGCAATTCTGTTCGCCGTGCTGCAGTGGCGAGGAATTGTTTGGGGCAGCACTATTCAAAACGTAACGAGTCTTTTAAAAGCACTGGCTTTCCTCGCGTTAATCGTGGCGGCTTTCATTCTCGGCGGTGAGGGCTCGCTAACCACGTCTCAACCTCAGACGACTTCTATTGTCACCGTCGCCGCGGTAGTCATTTCTCTTCAGGCTGCGATCTACACCTACGACGGATGGAGTGGGGTGATCTATTTTTCCGAAGAGGTGAAGCATCCTGGACGCGACATTCCACGAGCGCTATTTGGTGGTGTGCTGACAGTGACCGCAATTTATTTGCTTGTTAACCTGGCGCTACTTTACGTCTTGCCCATATCTCAAATTGCGGGAAAAGAGTTTGCTGCTGGTGAGGCCGCAAACGCGATCTTTGGTCTTCATGGCGATACGATCTTTCGCTGCCTGACTATCGTGTCGATGCTGAGCGGGATCAACGCACTTCACCTGATGGCGACTCGCGTTCTTTTTGCGATGAGCCGTGATGGTCTATTTACCGGAAGGGCGGCTGCGGTTAATGAAGGCGGGACTCCCACTGTCGCGCTTTTCCTGAGCGCTTTGGTCTCCGTGCTGTTCATCGTATTGGGACAGACATTTGAACGCGTAATAACAGTCCTGGCGTTTTTCTTTGTTGCCAACTACATCCTGTCGTTCATTTCACTTTTTGTTTTGCGCCGGCGCGAACCTGAAAAGTTTCGGCCCTACCGGGCCTGGGGTTACCCTGTCACACCCGCTCTCGCCTTGATCGGATCGATCGCGTTTCTTGCGGGGGCAATCAGAGCCGATCAGAGAAACAGCGTTTACGCTCTGTTGTTGTTGGCTGTAAGTTATCCCGTGTTTCGGGTGATTAGGGCTTTGAGATAATGACTTTGCACCCCTCGTTGTCGACGTCCAACGTTCTAACGGTCGATTCGAACTTGTGCGCACGAAAACAGCTCGCGATCTTTTCTCCAATCTCTTCATCGTTATCGTCGACTAAAGCTACGATACTTGGACCAGCCCCACTCAATGCGGCACCTAAGAGTCCTTGCATTCGCGGTAGCGCCAGGGCTTCAGCCAAACCGGGTACGAGTGATTCTCGCGGCGGCTGATGCATTCGATCTCGCATGGCCTCCCAAAGCAAGTCGTATCGTTGCTGAGCAAGAGCAGCCGTAAATAGAGCGGTTCTTTGCAGGTTGTGCACGGCATCCACGCGGCTGACATGCCGCGGAAGAGCTGCGCGCGCTACGAGCGTCGGGAGTTGCGAGTGAGGAGAAACTACAACTACTCGAATTTGAGCCGGCCAATCGAATCTTGCGGAGACTACAGTTCCGTCACTGCGCATGCAGCTCGCCAAAAAGCCTCCGTACAACGACGCAGCAACATTGTCCGGATGCCCTTCAAATTCGGTGGCATAGTTTTGAATAGTCTGATCTGGTATTTC
>Ga0256867_10000202_pt1 | contig 23046 bp, 21 predicted proteins | sample RVTome_15_FD_185939 | JGI IMG/M metagenome (GOLD analysis project Ga0256867, IMG submission 185939) | Soil microbial communities from uranium-contaminated site in the Upper Colorado River Basin, Wyoming, United States - RVT150D86 (HiSeq) ... | reverse complement strand
CCGCCTCGGTGATCCGGAACGAGCAGGCGTAGGCGACACCGCCCGGCGCCTTGTTCGTGTAGACGCCGGTGACCTTGCAGTGGGCGGCCTGCAGGTCGTAGCTGCCGGTGAAGATGTTGAAGAACCCCGCCGGGAACTTCGTCGGCTGAGCGGTGCCGTTGAACGCCCCGTGGTCGGCGATCACGTTGACCCGCAGGCCGAGCATCTTGCCGTCGCGGGTGGCGGCGAACTCACCGCGCATGTGGTAGTCGCGGGCGAACCCGGTGGTCATCAGGTTCTCGGACCGGTCCTCGACCCACTTCACCGGCTTGCGCGTGACGATCGAGCCCACCACCGCCAGCACGTAGCCGGGATAGATCGGCACCTTGTTGCCGAAGCCGCCGCCGATGTCGGGCGAGATGACCTGGATCTTGTGTTCGGGCAACCCCGCGACCAGCGCGTAGACGGTGCGATGGGCGTGGGGCGCCTGGCTGGTGATCCAGGCGGTGAGCTTGCCCGTGACCGGGTCCATGTGAGCCACCGAGCCGCAGGTCTCCAGCGGTGCCGGGTGCGAGCGCGGGTAGATCATGTCCTGGGCCACCACCACGTCCGCGTCCGCGAAGACCTGGTCGCAGCGGGCGGCGTCGCCCGACTCCCAGTCGAAGATGTGGTTGTCGGCCCTGCCCTCGATGTCGTCGCGGATGACGGGCGCACCGTCGTCGAGCGCCCGGCGGGCGTCGACGACCGGATCGAGGGGCTCGTAGTCCACCTCGATCAGCTCGAGCGCGTCGCGGGCGGCGTAGCGGTCCTCGGCGACGACGAACGCCACCTCCTGGCCCTGGAACCGCACCTTGTCGGTGGCGAGCACCGCCTGGACGTCCTGCGACAGCGTCGGCATCCACGCCAGGTTCAGCCCCTCGAGCGTGGCGCCGGTGATGACCGCCTTGACCTTGGGATGGGCCTCGGCGGCCGAGGTGTCGATCGAGCTGATGCGGGCGTGCGCATAGGGGCTCCGCAGGATGGCGGCATGCAGCATGCCCGGCAGCTGGATGTCGTCGATGTAGTTGCCCTTGCCCCTGAGGAAGCGAGCATCCTCCTTGCGGAGCATCCGCCCGAATCCGATGGGGTTGCCGGCATCGCTGAGCGGTACCGCAGGCGCAGCGTCCGGGCTCTGGGTAACAGTCATGCCGACACCTCCTCCGACACCGTGTCGCCCGGCGCCGCACTGTCGTCGGCGGCGCCGGGCTCCACGGCCTCCCCCGAGCCAAGACCATCGGGGTGCTCTGAAGCCCAGCGAATCGACCGCACGACGTTCTCGTAGCCGGTGCAGCGGCAGAACTGACCCGAAATGGCTTCCCGGATGTCTGCGTCCGTGGGGTCGGGATCGTGATCGAGCAGCCAGCGGGCGGTCATCAGCATCCCCGGCGTGCAGAATCCGCACTGCAGGCCGTGGCACTGCATGAACCCCTGCTGGATCGGATCGAGGTCGCCGCTGCGGTCGAGGTCCTCGACCGTGCGTATCGTGCGTCCGCCGGCCATGGCCGCCAGGACAGTGCAGCTCTTGACCGGTTCGCCGTCCATCCACAGCACGCAGGTGCCGCAGTTGGAGGTGTCGCAGCCCCAGTGGGTCCCGGTCAGGCCGAGGTGGTCGCGCACGAAGTGAACCAGCAGCAGTCGGGGCTCGATGTCGCGGGTCACTTCCTCGCCGTTGACGGTCATCGTCACCTGCATGGTCAGCCTCCTTCGGCCTCGCCGCGCGCCCGGGCCACCGACCGGCGCAATGCCCGCAGTGTGAGCTCCCGGGCCAGGTGGCGCTTGTAGTCGACCGGTCCACGCTGGTCGGCGGCCGGGTTGCATGCCTCGGCGGCGGCGTCGGCGGCGGCCGCCAGGTTCTCGTCGGTGGCATGCTGGCCCCGCAGCGCGTCCTCGGCGTTCGGGGCGCAGAAGTGTGGTGCCCCTAGCGCCGTGAGACCGATGCCTACGTCGCTCAGCGTGTCGCCGTCCAGGGTCACGAAGGCGCCGGCGGCGGCGATCGGCCAGTCCCCGACCCGCCGCTCCACCTTCTCGTAGGCGCTCCCGGCGCCGGGCCGGATCGGTACCCGCACCTCGGTGAGGATCTCGGCGGGCCCGAGCACGGTCTCGTACGGCCCGGTGTGGAACTCCCGGGCGGGGATCCTCCTGTCGCCGCTGCTCGAGCGCACGACCATCTCGGCGTGCAGCGCCGCGCCCACGGCCGCCAGGTCCTCCGACGGATCGGCCTGGCAGAACGATCCCCCGATGGTCCCCCGGTTGCGCACGATGGGATCGGCGATCACCCGTTCGGCGTCGTGGAATATCGCGTAGTGCTCGCCCAGCACGGGCGACGCCAGCAGCTCGGCGTGACGGGTCATGCCGCCGATGGCGATCGCGTCGCCATCGACGCGGATGTACGACAGGTCGGCCAGGTCGTTGATGTCGACCAGCACCTCGGGCCGCGCCAAGCGCAGCTTCATCATCGGCAGCAGGCTGTGGCCGCCGGCGACGAGCCGGGCTTCGGGCCCGTGGCGCTCGAGCAGCGCCAGCGCGTCGTCGACACTGCCGGCCCGCTCGTATTCGAACGGTGCAGGCGTCTGCATCTTCCTCCCCCTCCGGCGGGCAGCGGTCCGCACCCCGGGGACCGCGGGGCGAGTCTGCACCGCGCCTCGGCCGCTGTCCACAGCCGCCTAACCGATTGCTTATCGCGACGCTACGGTGCGGAGCCGTGAGCGAGCGTCCCGCAGGGCGAGAGAGCGAGCCCTGGGCCCGAGCGGCCCGCCGCCGGGGGCGGCTAGAGCGGGCAGCAACGCGCCGGAGCCCGAGCGGCCCGCTGCGGAGCAGCAAGAGCGGAAAGCGATGACGCTGACCCAGCTCGAGGCCTTCGTGCTCGTGGCCCGGCTCGGGTCGGTGAAGGCTGCGGCCCGCGTGCTGGGCGTCAGCGAGCCTGCGGTGTCGGGCGCGCTGGCCGCGCTGCGCCAGCACCTCGGCGATCCCCTCGTCGAGCGCACGCCCGGCGGCATGGACCTGACGCCCGGCGGCCAGCGCCTGGTGCCGATCGCCTCGCAGATCGTGAACCTGGCCGTCGAGGCCGAGGATGCGATCCGCCGGGCCCAGGGCGCACCCGAGTTGCTGCGGGTGGTCGCCACCAGCACCGTGGCCGAGTACGTGGCCCGCCCGCTGCTCAACGCCTTCACGTCGCGCCATGGCCCCATCGAGGCCACGCTCGGGGTCACGACCGCCGCCGAGATGCCGGTGCTGCTGACCGAACGCCTTGCCGACGTGGGATTGGGACCGTCCCTCACCGATCTCGAGGCCACGCCGATGATGCGGTACCGCCTCGTCGTGGTGGCCGGCAAGCACCACGCCCTCGCCCGGGCGGCGCACGTCGGACTGCCGTCTCTGGCCGGCCAGGACTGGCTCGTCGACGCCAGCGGGGCCGATCCCGCCACCGAGATCGGCATGCTGCTGGCGCACCTCCGCGTGCCTGACGGCCGGATTCGGGTGTTCCCCAGCCTTGGCGCGGCCTGGGCGGCCGCCGCTGACGGTGAGGGAGTGGCGCCGGGCGTGGCCCACCTGGTGGCCAGCGACGTCGAGCGGGGTCGGCTGGCCGTGCTGCCGGTCGCCGGCACACCCCTCGATGTCCTGTGGCACGTCAACACGCTGGGCGCCGACCGGCGCTCGCCGATGGCCACCAGGCTCCGGCGATTTCTCGACACCCCCCACGCCATGCAGGCGATGCACCGGGCCGACGGGAGCGTTCCGGTGTCTCGCTTCCGGCCGCCCGTCTACGTCACGCTCTGGAGCTGACGCGCTAGTAAGGACACGAGAGCTGAGCACGAGGGGGAGCCATGCGGGTTCCGTTGACGATCTCCGACCACCTGGAGCGCGCCGCGCTCGTCTACCCCGACCGAGTCGGCGTGGTGGACGAACCGGACCAGCCGGCGCGGTCGTGGGGCTCGCTGACCTACCGGCAGGTGGCCGGGCTGGCGCGGGCCCAGGCGGCCGCCCTCGACGCGCTCGGCGTGGCCAGGGGCGAGCGGGTGGCGATCGTGTCGCACAACGCCGCCCGGTTGCTGGTGTCCTTCTTCGGCGTAAGCGCCTGGGGCCGGGTACTGGTACCGATCAACTTCCGCCTCAACGCCGACGAGATCGGCTACATCGTCGAGCATGCCGGGGCCTCGGTGCTGTTGGTCGACCCCGAGCTCGACGGCGCTTTGGCGGACATCGACTGCAAGCACCGCTACCTGCTGGGCGACGAGACCGACGCGGTTCTGTGGCCCGCCGACGCCGGTGACCCCGAACCCTGGGAAAGCCCCGACGAGGACGCGACCGCCACCATCAACTACACCAGCGGCACCACCGCCCGGCCCAAGGGCGTGCAGATGACCCATCGCAACCTCTGGGTCAACGCCGCCGTGTTCGGCTGGCAGACGGGCGTGAACGACCGCGACGTCTACCTGCACACCCTGCCCATGTTCCACTGCAACGGCTGGGGCATGCCGTTCGCGTTGGCGGGCATGGGAGCCAGCCAGGTGGCGCTGCGCAAGGTCGACGGTCCCGAGATCCTGCGGCGGGTCGAGCAGCACGGGGTGACGCTGCTGTGCGGGGCACCGGCGGTGGTGGCCGGCATCCTCGACGCCGCGGCACGCTTAGACGGCGACGTGCCGGGTCGCGACCGGGTGCGCATGGTAGTGGCGGGTGCGCCCCCGCCGACCCGCACGATCGAGCGGATGGAGACGGAACTGGGATGGGAGTTCATCCAGCTCTACGGGCTCACCGAGACCTCGCCGGTGCTCACCATCAACCGGCGCCGCGCCGAGTGGGACGACCTGTCCCCCGCCGACCGGGCGACGCGATTGGGCCGGGCGGGCGCGCCCACGCTCGGCGTCCGGCTGCAGACCAGCGACGACGGTGAGGTGCTGGCCCGCTCGAACGTGGTGTTCGACGGCTATTGGAACCAACCGGACGCCACCGCCGACGCCTTGGCGGACGGCTGGTTCCACACCGGCGACGGCGGCACGATCGACGGCGACTCCGGCGGCACCTACCTCGCCATCTCCGACCGCAAGAAGGACGTGATCATCTCCGGCGGCGAGAACGTGTCGTCGATCGAGGTCGAGGACGTGCTGCACTCGCATCCGGCCGTGGCCGAGGTGGCGGTGATCGGGGTACCCGACGACGCGTGGGGCGAGACGGTCAAGGCCCTGGTGGTGCTGGCGCCCGCGGTCGACGCCGACGAGACGGCGTTGATCGCCCATTGCCGGGACCGGTTGGCGCACTTCAAGTGCCCGACGTCGGTCGAGGTGCGCGAGACGCTGCCCCGCACCGCCACCGGGAAGCTGCAGAAGTTCAAGCTCCGGGCACCGTATTGGGAGGGCCGGGAGCGCCAGGTGAACTGACGAGGTGGTTCAGGCCAGGCTGCGGGAGATGCGGGTGGCGGCCTCGGCCACGGCGGCGCCGTAGCGGCGGCCGGGGGCGCGGGTCGTCCGGTCGACCGGACCGCTGACGCTGACGGCGGCCACCACCCGGCCCGACGGATCCACCACCGGCGCGCTCACCGAAGCCACTCCCGCCTGGCGCTCCTCCACACTCTCGATCCACGCCGTGGAGGCCGCGTCTCGCAGGACCCTCCCGGCGGATCCGCGGTCGAGCGGCAGGCGGGCTCCCACCGGAACGATAGTGCGCAGCTCGTGGGGCGCCTCCAACGACTCGACGCACACCCGCACGTCCCCGTCGCGCACGTAGAGCTGCACGGACTCGCCGGTCCGCTCCTGCAACCAGGCGAGCGCCGGGCGGGCGTCGCGCCAGCCGGGCAGGGCCTCGGCGGCGGCGTGGCCCAGGCCGATGAGGCGCAGGCCGAGCATGAACCGGCCGTCCTCGTCACGCCGCACGAGTCCGTGGGCCTCGAGCGCGACCGCGAGGCGATGCGCGGTGGCCCGCGAGAGGCCGGTCACCGCCACGAGCTCGGCCAACGACTGCGGGCCGCGCTCGACGGCGGCCAGCACGCCAGCCGCCTTGTCCACCACCCCGACACCGCTTATGCTGTTCACTTCCTGAGAATGCTATCTCGTTATATGAGACAAATGAGACACGGGTAAGACAACGGCCATGACCCCATCCACAGCCACGGGTCCCCGCACGCTCAGCCAGAAGGTCTGGGACCACCACGTCGTCCGGTCGGCCGACGGCCAGCCCGACCTGCTCTACATCGACCTCCACCTGGTGCACGAGGTCACCTCGGCGCAGGCGTTCGAGGGGCTCCGCCTGGCCGGGCGCCGCGTGCGGCGCCCGGACCTCACGGTGGCCACGATGGACCACAACGTTCCGACCGAGGGCATCGACCAACCGATCGCCGATCCCATCTCCGCCAAGCAGATGCAGCTGCTGCAGGCGAACTGCGACGAGTTCGGCATCACCTGCCACGCCATCGGCGACCCTGGGCAGGGCATCGTCCACATCATCGGGCCGGAGCAGGGTCTGACCCACCCGGGGATGACCATCGTCTGCGGCGACAGCCACACCTCGACCCACGGTGCCTTCGGGGCGCTCGCGTTCGGGATCGGCACCAGCGAGGTCGAGCACGTGCTCGCCACCCAGACGCTGCCCCAGCAGCGCCCGGGGACCATGGCAGTGACCGTCGAGGGTCCATTGCGGGCCGGTACGACCGCCAAGGACGTGATCCTCGCCATCATCGGGCGCATCGGCACCGGCGGTGGCATCGGCTCGATCATCGAGTACCGGGGCACCGCCATCCGCAGCCTGTCGATGGAGGGCCGGATGACCGTGTGCAACATGTCCATCGAGGCCGGCGCCAAGGCGGGACTCGTCGCGCCCGACGACACGACGTTCGCCTACCTCGAGGGTCGCCGTTACGCGCCGACCGGCGCCGCCTGGGAGCGAGCGCTCGACCACTGGCGCACGTATTTCACCGACGACGGTGCCGCCTTCGACAAGGAGGTGGGCCTTGACGCCACCCACATCGTCCCCCATCTGACCTGGGGCACCAACCCGGGCCAGGTGGCGCCGATCACGGGCCGGGTCCCCGACCCCGACGCCTTCGCCGAGCCCTCGGAGCGAGAGGCCGCCCACCGGGCACTCGAGTACATGGGGCTGACTGCCGGCACGGCGCTGTCCGACGTGGTCGTCGACACCGTCTTCATCGGATCGTGCACCAACAGCCGGATCGAGGACCTGCGGGCCGTGGCCGCCGTCGCCGAGGGCCGCAAGGTCGCGCCCGGCGTCCGGACCCTCGTGGTGCCCGGGTCCCATGCCGTCAAGGCCCAGGCCGAGGCCGAGGGCATCGACAAGGTGTTGGGAGCCGCCGGCTTCGACTGGCGCGAGCCCGGTTGCTCGATGTGCCTCGCCATGAACCCCGACAAGCTCGCGCCCGGCGAGCGCTGCGCCTCTACCAGCAACCGCAATTTCGAGGGCCGCCAAGGCAGGGGCGGGCGCACCCACCTGGTCTCGCCCGCCGTCGCCGCGGCCACCGCGATCGCAGGCACGTTCGCCACCCCCGACGATCTTGGAAGTCGAGCGCACTCATGAACCCGGTCCGCATCGTGCAGGGCACCGCCCTCCCACTCGACCGCTCCGACGTCGACACCGACCAGATCATCCCCGCCGAGTGGCTGAAGCGCGTCGAGCGCACCGGGTTCGGCCGTGGCCTGTTCGCGACATGGCGCGACGACCGCAACTTCGTGCTCAACCACGAGCGCCATGCGGGGGCCACGATCCTCGTGGCCGGGCACAACTTCGGCACGGGCTCGTCCCGCGAGCACGCAGTGTGGGCCCTCATGGACTACGGCTTCGCCGCCGTCGTGAGCCCGCGATTCGGGGACATCTTCCGCAACAACGCCACCAAGAACGGGCTCGTACCGGTGGTGGTTCCGCCCGACGTGGGCGAGACCCTGCTGCGGGCGGTCGAGGCCGAGCCCGGGCTCGAGCTCACCATCGACGTCGGGCGGCGCACCCTGTCGGCCGCGGGAACCCTCGACATCGAGTGCGCCTTTCCGCTCGACGACGCGACCCGCGAGCGCTTCATCGAGGGCCTCGACGACATCGCGATCAGCCTGCGCCACGCGGCCGCCATCGACGACCACGAGGCCCGCCGCCCCGACTGGATGCCGACCGCCGGCTGACGGGCGCCCTATCGCTCCGAGCCGACCCGCTTCGCGTGAGCCAGCGGGGAAGCCGTCGGGGCGTCGTGGACGAGCACGACGGTGGTCCCGTCCGGCGTGCTCGACACCACCACGTGGTCCACGAGCGCCTCCATCAACGCCAGACCGCGATGATCGACGGCGAGGGGCGACGGCATGCGGGCGTGCTCCGGTGGCACGAAGCCGCGGCCGACATCGCTGACGGTCAGCGTGCACACGCCCTCCGCCACGTCGACAGAGACGGTGAACGTGGTCCCGGCGGCGTGCAGGATGGCGTTGTTGCACGCCTCTGCGACCGCCTGGACGAGGCTGTCGGCGACCTCTGGCGTCACGCCGGCCGACCGCAGCGCGTGGTCGACGAAGGCGCGGGCCGCCGGCACCGCTGCCGGATCGCGCCGCAATCTTGTGCTGGTCCGCACGTCCATTCCGCTCGCCGTACCCGCGGCCTCCGTATGCCAAACGCTACGTTCCGTCGCTGGGGCCACTCGACGTGCACGCGATGTTGCGCTCGGCCGCCCTTGCGCATGGCGGCGTAGTGTCGTGAACGCTCTTGTCGACCAGACGCGTGTAGGTGCGCATGAACTCTCTACGTCCCGTGCAGCTCACCGCCCCCGCCGAGCGCAGCTCGGTGCGGCTGGCCCGCCTCGTGGCGAGCGGCGTCGGTGCCGAGGCCGGCCTCAGCATCGACGACACCGAGGACCTTCGCATCGCCGTCAGCGAGCTCGTCGCGCTCCTGGTCGACGGCGTCGAGGATCCCGCGCGTTCGATCCTGGTGACGTACCTCAGCGCGCCCGGCGAAGTGACGGTCGAAGGCCAGGGCGAGGCCGCTCCGGCGGCGTCCGGCCGCGAGACCGAGGTAGCCGGCCCCTCCGACTCGGATGCACCCCCGGCGGTCGACGATCTGGCCCTCGAGATCCTGCGCGTGGTCGTCGACGTCCACGCCTTCGAGGCCGACGAGGCAGGCCGCCGCTTCCGATTGGTGAAGCGCGCCCGTCCCACATGACCGACCTCCGCGAGCCCGAGGAGCCCGAGCAGGTCCTCGACCAGCGCTTTCGCGACTTCCGTGACACCCGCGAGCGGTCCGTCCGCAACGAGCTGGTCGAGGCCCACCGCGGCTTGGCCGCGCGCATCGCCAACGACTACCGCGGCCGGGGTGTCGACCTCGACGACCTGGTGCAGATCGCCATGCTCGGCATCCTCAAGGCGGTGGAGCGGTTCGATCCCGATCGGGGCATCCCGTTCTCCTCGTTCGCCAGCCGCACCGTCAACGGCGAGATCAAGCGCTACTTCCGCGACCGCACCTGGGCGGTCCGCCCACCACGCAGCACGCAGGAGCGCCACCTCGACCTGCGCCGGGCCACCGCCGCCATGTCGGCGAACCTGGGCCGGCCGCCGACGGTCAGCGAACTGGCAACCGAGCTGGAGATCTCCGAGGACGAGGTGCTGGAGGCCATGGAGGCCGGCGCCGCATACCGGGCGGCAAGCCTGGACGCCCGGCGCCCGGGCGACGAGGAGGGGACGTCGCTCGCCGAGCGCCTGCCCGGCACCGAGCCACCCAGCCGGCCCGTGGAGCTGCGCCTGTTGGTCGGCCAGCTGCTCGGCACGCTGCCGCCGCGGGAGGCCGAGATCGTGCGCCTGCGCTTCTACGACGAGCTGACCCAGAGCGAGATCGCGGAGCGGCTGGGCATCAGCCAGATGCACGTGTCACGGCTCATCCGCCGCTGCCTGCTCGAGCTCCGTGAGGCGCTGGACCGTTAGGAGAAGTCTTTGAAGATCCTTGGGGCTCTGAGCCCGCTTTTCCTTCAAGGAGTGGGTCGCTAGCTCTCGACGGCGAGCAGGTCGTCGAGGCGGGTGATGGCGAACAGGCGCTGCACCTGCGGGGGAACGGCCCGGACCGAGAACCGGCCACCCTGGGATTCGGCGTGCCGGTGCAGGGCGACGAGCGCGCCCAGCCCGCTGGAGTCGACGAAACCCACGTCCGACAGGTCGAGCACCAGCGAGTCGTGGCCGGCGTCGACCAGCCCCGCGAGCTCGCGCTTCACGCCCTCGGAGGTCACGATGTCGAGGTCGCCGGCCAGCCGAGCCGCGGCGATACGACCGGACCGTTCGACGATCTCGAGGCTTGCCTGCTCACTCACAAATCTCTCCTGGATCGAGCAACCCGGTTGCGGGCCGGGCCCGGGCGGGACACTACCGGACCCGTCAGAGCCAGTCCGCGAGGGTTGGAACTCCGGGCGCGCGCAGCCAAGCGTCGAACAGGCCGCTCAGGTCCCGGCGGCCGACCTCCCCCGCGAGCGCTTCGAAGTCAGCCGAGGTGGCCGAAGCCCCGCCGTAGCGGTCGACCCACGTACGCAACAACTCGAAGAAGGCGTCGTCGCCCAGCTCGTGCCGCAGCACGTGCAACGTGAGCGCCCCCCGCACATACACCGTGGTGTGGAACAGCCTGTCGGCCCCCGGGTCGCCGGGCGGGACGTCGAGTCCGGGGGTGCGAGCCGAGGCGAGCGCGATCTCGTCGACGGTGCCCTCGCCACGGTGCTCGGCCCAGAGCCACTGCGCGTACGTGGCGAAGCCCTCGTTGAGCCAGATGTCGCGCCAGCTTCCGAGGCTGACATGGTCGCCGAACCACTGGTGCGCCAGCTCGTGGGCGACGATGGGCTCCGCCAACGCGTCGCTCCCGAACAGCGCCAGGGTCTGTGTCTCCAGGGCGAAGCCCAGGGCTTCGTCGACGACCACGACCCCATAGGCGGCGAAGGGATAGGGACCGAACAGGTCGTCGAAGAAGTCGATCATCTCGGCCTGTCGCCTGAATGCGGCACCCGCGCCCTCCCCCAGATCGGCGTCGTACGCGTTCCGGATCGGAAGCCCCGCAGGGCCCGTCAGCTCCTCGAAGCGAAGGTTGCCGACCACGACCTGCACCAGATAGGTCGCCATGGGGTCCGTGGCCTCGAAGACCCATGTCTCGGTTCCCCCGTCGCCGGAGGTCGTCTCCCGCAGCAACCCGTTGGACGCCACGTCCAGGGCCTCGGGGACGGTGACCCGGATCTCGTAGCTGGCCTTGTCGGTCGGGTGGTCGTTGGAGGGGAAGAACGTGGCGGCGCCGTTGGGTTCGGATGCCACGTAGACCTCGCGCCCGTCGGTCATGAACCCCGGCTCGAGCGGCGCAGGCCCTGCGATCGGCGCCGGCGTGCCCTCATAGCGAACGACGGTCGTGAACGTCGCCTCCTCCGGCAGGGGGCGGGCGGGGGTCACCACGAGCTCATGGTGGTCGCGGCGCTCCCAGCGGGCGGGATCGCCATCGACCTCGACCGCCCGGACATCCAGCCCGATCAGGTCGAGCGAGAAGCTGGCCAGCGGCGCGGTGGCGACGGCGCTGACGGTGGTCACGCCGTCGAGGTGCTGACGCGTCGGCTCCCAGGTGAGGTCGAGCACGTAGTGATCGACCTCGTAACCCCCATTGCCCGCATCGGGGAAGTAGGGATCGCCGACGCCGGTGGCGCCTGGGCGGCCGACTGGGGCCACGGTGGAGGTCGTCGTGCCCGCGGGACCCGCAACCGTCGGCGAGGTGGAACCGTCGCGTGCCGCGATCACCGCGGCCGCCACCACCGTCGCGATGGACAGCAACGCTCCGGCAGTGATGATCAGACGGCGGCGGTCCACGCAGGCCGCAGGATGACACACGGTCGGCGGCGGGCCCGATCAGCGAGCCCTGCGGCTCATCACCCGGTAGCGACCGCCCTCCCGTCGACGATCGATTGTGATCGCCGGCGGGAGGGACCCGTCACGGATGCCCGGCCCAGGCCCGAGGCACCTGCTCGGCGTTCGCTGCGGTCATTTGGGCCTCCGAACCTTAACCCGGTGTGACATCGGTTACACATGACAATGTGGTGACGAGCGCGCCCTCCGTGGCCAAGGCGACCACACGTGAGCGGCCGACCGCGTCAGCGATGCCGGTTCACGGCGGAGACCACCGCTCGGAACGACGCGGTCGTGATGCTCTCGTCGATGCCGATGCCCCAACGCACGGCACCGTCTGCGCTCTGCGTCTCGACATAGGCGACGGCGGTGGCATCGGACCCGGCTCCCACGGCGTGCTCGCTGTAGTCGACCACATCGATGTCCACACCGAGATCGGACGTCAGCGCGGCGACGAACGCAGCGATCGGGCCGTTGCCAGCGCCGCTCACGGTGCGGTGCTCACCATCGACGTCGAGTTGGGCGACCACCCTCGAGCCGTCCTCACCGGTGGTGGACTCGTGTGAGACGAGCCGCACCGGGGCGTCGTCGGGCAGGTACTCGGCCACGAAGGCTTCCCACATCTGCACCGGCGAGATCTCGGTGCCGGTGTCCTCGGTGATGCCCTGGATGGTCTTCGAGAACTCGATCTGCAGGCGTCGGGGCAGGTCGAGGCCGTGCTCGGCCTGCATGATGTAGGCGACGCCGCCCTTGCCCGACTGGCTGTTGACCCGGATCACCGCCTCGTAGGTGCGGCCCACGTGCTTGGGGTCGATCGGGAGGTAGGGCACGGCCCATTCCTCGTAGTCGTCCCCCAGGGCGGCGAAGCCCTTCTTGATGGCGTCCTGGTGGCTGCCGGAGAAGGCCGTGTACACGAGATCGCCCACATAGGGGTGCCGAGGGTGCACCGGCAGGCGGTTGCAGTACTCGGCGACTCGGCGCAGGGCGTCGATGTCGCTGATGTCGAGCTCGGGGTCGACGCCCTGGCTGAAGAGGTTCATGGCCAGCGTGACGATGTCGACGTTGCCCGTCCGCTCGCCGTTGCCGAACAGGCAGCCCTCGACGCGGTCCGCACCCGCCATGACGCCGAACTCGGCCGCGGCCACGGCCGTCCCCCGGTCATTGTGGGGATGGAGCGACAGCACGACCCGGTCGCGGTGGGGAACGTGGCGGTGGAAGTACTCGATGACGTCGCCGTAGATGTTGGGCGTGTACATCTCCACGGTGGCCGGCAGGTTGAAGATGATGCGCTTGTCGGCGTCGGGCTCGATGACGTCCATGACCGCCGAACAGATCTCGACGACGTAGTCGATCTCGGTTCCGGTGAAGCTCTCAGGCGAGTACTCGTAGCGGACCTGGGTCCGGGGCACCGTGTCCTCGAGCTTGCGGGCCAAGCGGGCGGCGTCGGTGGCGATCTGGGAGATGCTGTCGTAGTCGAGACCGAACACCACGCGGCGCTGCAGTATCGACGTCGAGTTGTAGAAGTGGACGATCGCCTGGCGGGCGCCCTTGATCGACTCGTAGGTGCGCTCGATCAGCTGGGGCCGGCACTGGGTCAGCACCTGGATCGTGACGTCGTCGGGAACCAGGTCCTCCTCTATCAGTTGGCGTACGAAGTCGAAATCGGGCTGGCTGGCGGACGGGAACCCGACCTCGATCTCCTTGAACCCCATCTGCACGAGGGCATCGAACATGCGCCGCTTGCGCGCCGGGTCCATCGGATCGATGAGCGCCTGGTTGCCGTCACGCAGGTCGACTGCGCACCACCGCGGGGCCTTCTCGATCCGCCGGTTGGGCCACGAGCGGTCCGCCAGCGCGAGCGGGAGGGGGAGGAACGGCCGGTACTTCTCGAAGGGCATCTTCTTGGGCGTCACGGGTTGGGGGGGCATCGTCTCTCCCTCATGCTCACGGAAAACTGAAAAGCCTCCTGGCCCGGGGGGCGCAGGAGGCGGGACGAGCACCTATGTGCGGTGCTCGTCTCAGGTAAGAAGCAGGCCGGCGGTGTGCAGGCGCATCGAAGCAATGCTGCCGGAGCCCGGCGGCCGACGTCAAGGCGAGAATCGGCGAGGCTGTCCGTGGTCCCGTCGAAGCCGGTCGCCGGCGATTAGCCTCGGGGACCGTGAGTCGCCGACTGTTCCGCCTGGGTCTGTTTGTGCTGTTCGTGGGTGCGGTCCAGGCGCTGCTCCGCTTCCTGCGGCAGCGGCCGACGCCCGAGCCCGCCCCGTACCGTCCGGCAGCGCGACCGGAACCTCAGCCCACCGCCCAGCCTGTCGCCAAGGAACCCGCCGCCAAGGAACCCGTGGCGCAGAAGGCGCCGGCGGCCGAGGAGACGACAGCGGCACCGCCCGCCAAGACGACATCGGCCACCACACCGCCGGTGAGGAAGGCGCCGGCGAAGAAGACGCCAGCGAAGAAGACGGGGGCCAAGAAGGCAGCGGCCAAGAAGACGACCGCGTCGGCACCGGCGAAGAAGGCGCCAGCGAAGAAGACGGGGGCCAAGAAGGCAGCGGCCAAGAAGACGGCGCCCCCCGTAGGCGAGCTCGGCAGCGACGGCAACAGCGCCGAGACCCGTCCCGACTGATCGGGCGGCCGCCCTCCCGGCGCAGCGACCGCCCTCAGCTGAGGCCGTGCACCGAGACCACGCCGTCGCCGGCCCGGATGGCATCCTGGACCTCGTGCGGCACCGCTACGTCGGTGGCGATCACCTGGACGGCCGCCTCCCCCCGGTCCGATCGTCCGAGGTGCATGTCGTCGATGTTGACGCCAGCGTCGGCCAGCACCCCGGCCACGAAGGCGATCATCCCGGGGCGGTCGTCGTTGCGCACGACCAGCATGTTCTTCGCCGGCGGCAGGTCGATGGTGTGGTCGTCGAGCATGACGATCCTGGGCTCTCCCCGCAGGCCGACCAGGGTGCCCCCGATGGCGTGGTCGCCGCCCCGGATGGTCACGAGGTTGACGTAGTCGTGGGCGGTCGCCGTCGACGTGTCTCGTACCTCGACGCCCCGCTCGCTGGCGATGCGTGGCGCGTTCACGTACGAGACCGGCTCGTCGGTCACCGGCCCGAACACACCCTTGAGCACGGAAAGCGTGAGGATGCGGGTGTCGTAGTCGGCGAGCTGGCCGGCGTACTCGACCTCGAGGACGTCGGGCACGCGCTCGGCCAGGCCGCTGTACAGCTCGCCCAGGCGCTCGGCCAGCGGCAGGAACGGCCGGACGGTCTCCGAGGCCTCGGCGGCGCTCACGTTCACGGCGAAGGGCACGAACTCGTCGCCCAGGGCCAGCGCCACCTGCTCGGCGATGGTATCGCCGGCCTTGTCCTGGGCTTCGCGGGTGCTGGCGCCGAGGTGGGGCGTGACCACCACCTGGGGCAATCCGAACAGCGGTGATTCGGTAGTGGGCTCGGCCGCGAACACGTCCAACGCCGCACCGCCCACCCGACCGCCCCGGATGGCGTCTGCCAGGGCCGCCTCGTCGACGATGCCGCCCCGGGCCACGTTGACGATGCGGATCCCCGGCTTCGCCAGCGCGAGCAGGTCCTTGCCGATCAGGCCCGCCGTGTCGGGGGTCTTGGCCACGTGGAGGGTGACGAAGTCGGCCACCTGGACGAGCCGCTCGAGGGGCAGCAGCTCCACGGAAACCTGGCGGGCCCGCTCCGCCGACACGAAGGGGTCGTAGGCGACCAACCGCATGCCGAACGCGAGCGCCCGCTGGGCCACGAGCTTGCCGATGCGACCGAGCCCGACGATGCCGAGGGTCTTGTCGGCGAGCTCGACGCCCTCCCACTTCGAGCGCTCCCAGCGCCCCTCGCTGAGCGCCCGATGGGCCTGGGGGATGTTGCGGGCCTGTGCCAGGAGCAGGGCCATGGTGTGCTCGGCGGCCGACAGGACGTTGGACTGCGGTGCGTTCACCACCATGACGCCACGCTGGGTGGCGGCCTCGACGTCGACGTTGTCGAGGCCGATGCCCGCCCGGCCCACGACCACGAGGTCGGTGCCGGCTTCGAGGACCTCCCGGGTCACCTGTGTAGCCGAACGGATGATGAGCGCCGCGGCGCCCGGGATCACCTCGATCAGCTCACCGGGCGCCAGGCCGAGACGGACGTCCACGACATGGCCGGCAGCACGCAGTTGCTGGAGCCCGCCGTCGGCGATCTTCTCGGTGAGGAGGATGCGCGCCATAGCGGGAACACCCTAGTCAGGGCACTGACCAGGACCTCAGTCCGCCCATGCCGCCAACTCCGGACTAGCCCTTGACGTCCTCGTCCTCAACGCCGGCGCCGATGAGCGCCCGGGCGGCGTCCATCTTCGAGAGCGCCCTGTCGGCGACCGCCGGATTGTCGAGATCCAGCGCCTCGAGGCAGTGGCGGGCGAAGAACAGGACGCCTCGCATCCGCTCGTCGCCCTGGACCTGGTCCCACAGGTCGTGGGTGATGTGCACGGCGGCGGCGAGGCTCTCGGCGACCTGATCGAGTGACTCGTGCTGGGATTGCTCTGCCATGGGGGATTGGCTCCTCCTGGTCGGCCCCGGTCTTGACGTGGGTCGTCGATCCCTCCCAGCCCCTGCCTGACCACGCGCGACGGCCCCAGCCGTTCCTTGATAGACCGCGCGGGCGCCCGCAGCCGTTACGGGCGGGTCGCCTCGTCACAGGTTTTCGACGGTGACCGGCTCGATGCCCTCGCCTTCGGGCAGGTCGAAGCCGAAGACCTGGCCGTAGAACGAGAGCTCGGCGTCGAGTGCCCGGCGGATGTTCGCAGCCTGGCGGAACCCGTGTTGCTCGCCCTCGAAGGTGAGGTAGGCGACCGGCACATCCTTGCGGCGTAGGGCTTCGACGATCATCTCGGCCTGGTTGGGCGGTACGACCTCGTCCTCCATGCCCTGGAGCACGATGAGCGGGTGGTCGATCCCCTCGACGTGGTGGATCGGTGATCGCTCGACGTAGAGATCGCGCCTCTCCGGATACGGTCCGATCAGGCCGTCGAGGTAGCGGCTCTCGAACTTGTGGGTCTCGGTGGCCAGCGCCTCGAGGTCGGCGACGCCGAAGTGGCTGGCGCCGGCGGCGAACGTGTCGCGGAAGGTCAGGGCTGCCAGTGTCGTGTAGCCGCCGGCCGAGCCGCCGCGGATCGCCAGTCGACGGGGGTCGACCCGGCCCTGGTCCGCCAACCACCGGGCGGCGGCCACGCAGTCGTCGAGATCGATGATGCCCCAGTTGTCATCGAGCTGGCGCAGGTACTCGCGGCCGTAGCCGGTCGAGCCGCCGTAGTTGACGTCCACAACCGCCAAGCCGCGGCTGGTCCAATACTGGACGCCGAGCTGGAGCATCGGCCTGGCCGCCGCGGTCGGCCCGCCATGGATGAACACCAGCAGCGGCGGCTTGTCGCCGTCCGCATCTCCGGGACCGACCTCCGGGTTGGCCGGCGGATAGTAGAGGGCGTGGGCGGTGCGACCACCGCTGGTGGGGAAGGCGACCGGCTCGGGCACCGAGAACCAGGCCACGTCGAGGCCCAGGTCGCGAGGCGGCCGCAGGATCTCGGGCGCGCCGGACTTGGCCCCGCCCAGCTCGTCGCCCGCGGCCAGCAACGGCACGCGCACCACGGCCGGCTCGGCGACCGCCGAGGCGCCGATGAACGCCGCGCCGTCCCCTGCCGCCTCCAGCGAGGCGATCGCTGTGTAGGGCACGTCGAGGTCGCCGGCCGGGCGCGCCGTGCTCCCCGCTCTTGCAGCTTCGCTGCGAGCTGCTCGGGCCCCGGCGTCGCCTGCCGGCGCCGCCTCAGGTCCGTCGGGCGATTCGACCCCCAGGTGATCGAGCCCGTCGCGCTGGTAGGCGAAAACGACCCTCCCATCGTCGAGGAACGCGTAGCGCGACTGGCCGAACACCCATTGCGGAACGCCGATCTCGGCCTCCATCTGCACTCGGGGCTCGACCTCCCCGCCGCCCTCCTCCGGCACCCAGCGGTAGAGGTTGCCCCAGCCGGTGCGATCGGACACGAACCACAGTGACCCATCCGGGTGCCAGCGGGGCTGGAACACCGACTCGCCGTCGCCCTCGCCACCGGGCGCGCGGTGGGGCCGGCCGGCGACCACGATCGGGTTGCCGAGCTGCGGGCCGCCCGCGCCCCACTCGACCTGCGCCACCATCAGCTCGGTGCCGTCCCAGGGCATGTCGGGGTGGTTCCACTGCAGCCAGCACAGCCAGCCTCCGTCGGGCGAGAGCCGGGGGTTGGAGACGAAGTCGGGCCCACTGACCAGCGCCCGGGGCTCGAGCTCGCCGCTGTCGTCGAGCACCACGATCTCGTTGACCACCTCGGCGGGGCTCGCCCCCAGTGGATGGTGCTCGCGGACGACCATCAGCCACCGACCCGACGCATCCAACTCGCCGTCGGCCCACCGGTCGCCCCGCGGCGCCTCGGGCTCGGGAGTCACGGGGACGGGCATGGCCCGGCCGGTGAGCCGGTACAGCCGCTGGTCCTCCCAGTTGGCGAACCAGAGGCTGTGTCCCCGCACCCACCACGCGCCCCCGCCGTACTCGTGGGCGGCCGTGCGAGCATTGAACCCGGCGGGCAGCAGGTCGACGGCCGGCCCGTCGCCGCGCCTGTGGACGACCTGGGTGCGGCCCCCCTCCTCGGGACGGAGCTCCGACCACCAGACGCTGTCGCCGTCGACCGCGACGGCGCCGAGCACCGCCGCCGCCCGGACGACGAGCTCCGACGTGATCGGGGTGGTCCACGAGCCGAATGTCGTCATGGGCCCGATTCTTGCCGCAGGATCGGTGGCCGAAGCCACCCATCCCCGCGCCGAGAGTGTCAGTGGGCGCCCGCGAACAGGTCGCCGATGCGCCGGCAACCCTCGCCCAGGTCGTCGTCGCCGAGGGCGAACGACAGGCGGGCGTAGCCGGGGGCGTCGAAGGCCTCGCCGGGCACCACCGCCACGTTGGCGTGGTCGAGCAGCACCTCGCACAGCTCGACGGTGTTGCCGGGCACGTGTCCCCGGATGCTGCGACCGACGTAGGCCGACAGGTTGGGGAAGGCGTAGAACGCCCCCTGGGGTTCGAGGACGTGGACGTCGGGAATGCTAGACAGCAGCCGGTGCATGGCGCGTCCGCGGCGTTCGAAGGCCGTGCGCATCTCGGCGACGGCGTCGAGGTCGCCGCCCACGGCCGCCAGTGCCGCCACCTGGGACACGTTGGCGACGTTGGAGGTGGCGTGGGACTGCAGGTTGGCGGCCGCCTTGATCACGTCGAGCGGGCCGACCATCCAGCCCACGCGCCAGCCGGTCATGGCGTAGGTCTTGGCGACACCGTTGACCACGACGCACCGCTCGGCCAGTTCGGGCACCAGGGTGGGCATCGACGCGAACAGGTGATCGCCGTAGGTCAGGTGCTCGTAGATCTCGTCGGTAACGACCCAGATGCCGCGGTCGACGGCCCAGCGGCCGATGGCCTCGACCTCGGCGGGTGGATAGACGACGCCGGTGGGGTTGGACGGTGACACGAACATGAGCGCCTTGGTGCGGTCGGTGACGGCCGCGTCGAGCTGGTCGAGCGAGACCCGGAACCCGGTCGCCTCGTCGGTGGGCAACACCACCGGCACACCCCCGGCCAGGCGGATGGGCTCGGGGTAGGTGGTCCAGAACGGGGCCGGCAGCAGCACCTCGTCGCCGGCATCGAGCAGGGTTGCGAAGGTGTTGTACACCGCGTGCTTGCCGCCGTTGGTGACGAGCACCTGTGCGCCCTGCACGTCGTAACCGGAGTCACGCTTCGTCTTGGCGGCTATGGCCTCGCGCAGCTCGGGCAGCCCCGCCGCCGGGGTGTACTTGTGGTTGCGGGGGTTGCGGCACGCCTCGGCGGCCGCCTCGACGATGTGGGCGGGCGTCGGGAAGTCGGGCTCGCCGGCGCCGAAGCCGATGACCGGCTCGCCCGCAGCCTTGAGCGCCTTGGCCTTGGCGTCGACTGCGAGCGTGGCCGACTCGGTGATGGCGGCGACCCGGGAGGAAATGCGGCTCGTGGAAGGCATGGACGACAACGCGTTGGCTCCTTGTCTCGGACCGCCGCGATAGTGGCACGTCATGAGCGAGTCCACCCCGGACATGAGCATCCCCGCCGAGCTGCTCCCTCGCGACGGCCGGTTCGGGTCGGGCCCGTCCAAGGTGCGCCCGGAGGAGGTCGAGTCCCTGGCGGCCAGCGGCACCACCTACCTCGGCACCAGCCACCGGCAGGGAACTGTGCGCTTCATGGTGGCCGCGCTGCGCAACGGCATCGCCGAGCTGCTGTCGCTGCCCGATGGCTACGAGGTCGCCCTCGGCAACGGCGGCACCACCGCCTTCTGGGACGCGGCCACCTTCGGCCTGATCGACCAGCGCAGCCAGCACCTGAGCTTCGGGGAGTTCTCCTCCAAGTTCGCCGCCTGTGCCGCCGCCGCACCGCACCTCGGCGACCCCGAGATCATCGAGTCCGCTCCCGGCACGGTCCCCACCCCCAAGGCCAACCCCGATGTCGACGCGTACTGCTTCACCCACAACGAGACGTCGACGGGCGTGGCCCTGGCGCCGGTGCGGCCGGAGGGCGCCGAAGGCCTCGTGCTGGTGGACGCCACGTCGGCCGCGGGAGGGCTGCGGTTCGACGCCCCACAGGTGGACGCCTACTACTTCGCCCCCCAGAAGGCGCTCGCCTCGGACGGCGGCCTGTGGCTCGCCGCCTTGTCGCCGGCCGCCGTCGAGCGGATCGAACGCATCTCGGCCGGCGACCGCTGGGCACCGGCATTCCTCGATCTCGGCATCGCCTTGGACAACAGCCGCAAGGACCAGACCTACAACACGCCCGCCTTGGCGACGATCTTCCTGGCCGTGCAGCAGATCGAATGGGTGCTGCACAACGGTGGCCTGCCCTTCGCCGCCGGACGCTGCGACCGGTCGGCGGAGATCCTCTACGGCTGGGCCGAGTCGCGGGACTACGCCACGCCGTTCGTGGCCGACCCCGCGATCCGCAGCCACGTGGTGGCCACCATCGACCTCGACGACGACCTACCTGCCGCCACGGTGAGCGCGGTGCTGCGCCAGAACCTCATCGTCGATACCGAGAGCTATCGCAAGCTGGGGCGCAACCAGCTGCGGATCGCCATGTTCCCGGCCATCGAGCCCGACGACATCGAGGCGCTCACGCACTGCATCGACTACGTGGTCGAGCGGCTGGCGTGAGGCATTGCCCGAGGCAATAGCGAACGTAGGTCCGCGCGCGAGGCAATGGCGAAGGGAAACCGTTCGTCTTCGCCTCGCCCTCGGCTTGGCGTTCGTCATTGCCTCACGGCCCGGCGGCGATACGGCGGCGGAGCTCGGCGACCCAGTCGCCCTCGGGCCAACAACCCTCGACCAGCCAGGTGGCGCCGGCACCGGAGTACTCGGCGGCCGGAACGCCCGGCGCCCAGGTGGCCACCACCTCCCAGCCGGGCGGGGCCTCGACCCCGGCGAGGTAGCCGGCCAACCGGTCGGGGGTGGGCGGCTCGAACCCGGCCAGGGGCACGACCCCGTCCCACCGCACCGCCCGGGCGAGGGGGCGGCGATGGGGAGCCACCGCCGCCACCCATATCGGTGGCCGGGGTCGCTGGACCGGTCGGGGCAGCAGCTCGCTGTCGATCCGGTAGTGCTCCCCCTCGTGGACGACCGCCCCGCACAGCAGCCCGTCGAGGACCGTCAGCGCCTCGTCGAGCATGCCCGCCCGGTGGCGCTGGTCGGAGGGCTCGCCGAAGGCGGCGAAGTCGTCGTCCGACGGCTCGCCGATGCCCACACCGAGCACCGCTCGCCCTCCGCTCAGGTGGTCCAGCGTGGCCAGGTGTTTGGCCACCATCCAGGGGCGGCGCCGGGCGAGCGGCGTGACCAGCGTGCCGAGCCGCACCCTCTCGGTGGCCTGCGCCACGGCCCCCAGCAGCACCCAAGGGTCGTGGACGTCGAGCCGCGAGCGTCGCTGGAACACGACGTGGTCCCACAGGAACACGCCATCCCACCCCGCCCGCTCGGCCTGGACGGCCATGGCGACAAGGGTGGCGGCGTCGGTGAACGGCGGGAGGCTGACAGCAGTGCGCACGGGCAACCGTACGTCGGTGCCGTGACACGTCGTGACACCTCCCGGCCGCACCTCCCGGGGCATTCTGGTGCGCATGCGCTTTTCGATCTGGCCGTCGGCCAACCAACCGTGGGGCGAGATCCTGGCCACTGCCAGCTACGCCGAGGCCACGGGGTGGGACGGCGCGTGGATCGCCGACCACTTCATGCCCAACGCCGACGGTCCCTTCCCCCTCGAGACCCCGACGCTCGAGGCCGGGTCCCTGGTGGCAGCGCTGGCGGCCGCGGTGCCCCGGGTGCGGATCGGCACCCTGGTCCTCGGCAACACCTATCGCCACCCTGCGGTGGTGGCCAACATGGCGGTCACCGTCGACCACGTGAGCGGCGGCAGGTTCACGCTCGGCATCGGCGCCGGATGGCAGGAGAACGAGCACGCCGCCTACGGCATCGAGCTGCCCCCGATCGGCCCCCGTATCGACCGCTTCGCCGAGGCGATCGAGGTCATCCACGGCCTACTGCGGACCGAGCGCGCCGCGTTCAAAGGCCGCTACTACGCGGTGACCGAGGCCCTGTGCGAGCCCAAGCCCCTCCAGGAACCGTTGCCGATCCTGGTGGGCGGGGGCGGCGACCGGATGCTAGGCATCGCCGCCCGCTGGGCCGACGCGTGGAACACCTGGGGGCAGCCCGATCACATCGCCGAGCGCTCGGCGGCCCTGACCCGCGCGTGCGAACGGCTGGGGCGCGAACCGGACGCCATCGCCCGGACCGCGCAGGCGCTCGTCTTCATCGCCGACGACGGGGCGGACACCGAGGCGATCGCCAAGATAGAGCGGCTGGTCGAGCGATCGCCGATGCCCGCGATCGGCGGAACCGTCGAGCGGCTTCGTGACGTGGTCGCCGCCTACGCCCAGGCGGGCCTCGACGAGCTCATCGTGCCTGACCGGTCGCTCGGCCAGGGCACAGCCAAGCTCGAGCGAATGGACCGGATCATCGACGAGGTGGCGCCGGCGTTCCGCTAGTGCCGTGACCATGAACGTTCGCCCGTCCACGCCGAGTCAGGATCGTCGCTCGCAAGGACGCACGACGAAGGAAGTCGCCAGCACTTTCGAGGAGG
>Ga0256867_10000201_pt1 | contig 23117 bp, 19 predicted proteins | sample RVTome_15_FD_185939 | JGI IMG/M metagenome (GOLD analysis project Ga0256867, IMG submission 185939) | Soil microbial communities from uranium-contaminated site in the Upper Colorado River Basin, Wyoming, United States - RVT150D86 (HiSeq) ... | reverse complement strand
AGCTCTCGACGCCGACTCCCCCGGCCCCGTCGCCGTCGTCGCCGTCCGAGACCCCCGACGACGACAGCTCCGGCCACGGGTCGGACGGCTCCGGCGAAGACACCAGCGGACACGGGTCCGGTGATGATGACTCGAGCGGGCCGGGGTCCGGGGACGACCACTCGGACGACGACGACTGACGATCGAGGCTTATCCGCGCCTTAACCGTCACCTGGACGGCCCCTCACCCGCTGCTCCCTACCGTGTGAAACGGCACGACCGCTCAACCGCGGGAGGGAGGTAGACACGATGACCCGCCGCATCTGGATCACCCTGGCGACCCTGGGACTGGTCGCGTTCGTCGCCGGAGGCACGATCGCGATCGCCGACAACTCGTCGGCACCCGGGCCGGTCGTCGCGGCGACGTCGGGCTCGGCGAGCGACGGTCCCTCGGCGACCCCGACGCCCGACGCGACGCCCAGCCCGACCCCGAGCAGTGTGACGAGCACGCGGAGCCCTTCCCCAAGCCCGTCTGCGAGCGCGAGTCCGAGCCCGTCAGACGACGACGACGGAACCTCTGGCCACGGAGACGACGACCACGGTCGCCGCGGCGACGGTGACGACGATGGTGACGGCCATGACGACGACGAGAGCAGCGGGCCGGGCGGCGGTGGCGACTCCGGGCATGACGGGTCCGGGTCCCACGACGGTGACGGTTCCCACCACTGATGCGTGATCGGGGGCTCCACGGCTCGACGAACGCGGCGACTCGCGCGGCCATCGCCGCAGTGCTCCTGGCGGCGTGCTCGATCGCCGAGAGCGAAACGTCACCTCTCGCCGGCGAACAGCGACAAGCCCAGGAGGCTGCCGCCGGCACTTCCTCCGGCGCCGAGACATCCGCTCCGGGCGACGGAACCGGCGGCTCCGCCCGCCGGGTCGATCCGCGCCGGGGCGGGCTCGAGGTCGGGTTCGGGGAGTTCGCGATCACGCTCGAAGCCGATGAGATCCGCCCGGGCCCGGTGACGTTCGTGGTCTCGAACGGGGGCGCTCTCGTGCACGGGTTCGAGATCGAGGGCGAGAGCGGCGACGGCGACCACAGCGGCCACGGCAACGGCGAGCTGAAGCTCGAAGGACCGGAGTTCGGCCCGAACGACGTCGTCCGCATCCACGCGAACCTTCGGCCCGGCGTCTACGAGCTCGAATGCTTCGTCGCCGACCACGACGATCTCGGCATGCGCGCGACCCTGATCGTGCGGCCGGGCGCTCCGCTGATCCGCGAGCAGCCCGCGCCGGGCGATGCGGACGCGGTCGCGGTCGCCGGCTTCGCCTTCTCGCCCGATCGGATCGAGGTCGAGACGGGCACCGAGGTCGCCTGGACGAACGACGACCCGTCACCCCACACGGTCACGGCCGACGACGGATCGTTCGACTCCGGCACGCTCGAGAGCGGCGACGGGTTCTCGTTCCGCTTCGACGGGCCAGGTACCTATCGCTACGCCTGCTCGATCCACCCAGCCATGCGCGGCACCGTGCGCGTGGCCCGACCGATGGAGGACGCTCGATGACCACCACGACTCCCGCACGCCGTCTGCTCCAGTTCGCGCTGGCCGGCTCCCTGCTGCTCGCGGCCTGCGGCGGGAACGGGGACGGGGCCGGAACCGACGGTTCTGATCCCGATGCCGGCGGGTCGCTCGCCTCGACGATCACCCTCAACGACAACGCGTTCGCGCCCGCCGACCCCGTCGTCGCCAACGGCACCGTCGAGCTCGTGAACGAGGGCGAGGCCCCGCACACGTTCACGATCGAGGGTGAGGACATCGACGTCGAGGTCGGGGCCGGCGAGACCGCGACCGCCGCGATCGACCTCGACGCAGGCACGTACACGCTCTTCTGCGAGTTCCACCGGGCCCAAGGCATGGAGACGACGCTCACCGTTCGGTAGCGCTGTCTCGGAGGCGCTCGGCCGACAGCGCGTGGGCAGCACTCGAGACCTGGGGCTGCCCGGTGACCGTGGCCAGGAACTCCTCCTGATCCAACGTCCAGACGGCTGCGTCATCCACGGCCCGCACGGTCGCGGTCCTCGGCACGTCGTGGAGTAGCGCGATCTCGCCGAAAGCGTCACCCTCGCCGAGGCGCCGCACCATACGACCGTCGACGAGCACATCGAACGATCCCGCATCGATCACGTAGAACCGGTCGCCGGTCTCCCCCTGCACGACCACGTCGGTTCCGGCCCGCACCGTCACCCTGTCCAGCTGCGACGCGAGCCGCTCGAGCTCGGGCCGCGAGAGCGGAGCGAACATCGTGAGTGACCGGAGCAACAGGAGCTGCCGTTGCGGCACGGCGGCCTCGCGGTCGATGCGGCGCAGGCCGCCGACGGCGGGCAGGGTGAGCAGGACCAGCGAGATACCGATCGCGAGCAGCGCGGTCGGGATGCTGAACACCCCGATCAGCACGCCGGCGACGCCGGCTCCGAGTCCGACCCCCGCCATCCACAGCGCCTCGACCACTCCGAACACTCGTGTGAGCACGGCGTCGTCGACCACCCGCTGCAGCAAGGTCCGGCCGACGACGTCGAGCACGGTGATCGCGCCGCCCGCCACGACGGCCGCCGCCACCACCACCAGGAGCGATTCGGACCCCGATCCAGCGACGCCGGCCGCCAGCACCACGATGGCACCGACCATCGCGGTCCAGAGGCGACGGCCTCCGACCAGTACGAACGACCCGGCCGCTCCCACGAGCGCCCCGACGCCGGCTGCGGTCTGCAGCGCTCCCACGCCCGACTCGCCGAGGCCGAGCACGTCGATCGCCACCGATACCAGCAGCACGTCGAACGCTCCCCATGCGGTCGTCATCAGGGCCGCGATCCACACCAGCAAGCGCGGTCCCGGCTCACGGGCGATCGACGCGAACCCGTGGCCCGCCTCGGCGATGAGCTTCCAGGGGCGCAACGGCCCGGGAACGGACGGGTTCGTGTGCGCGCCGAGCGTGAGCACGGCGGTGGCCGAGACGGCCAGCAGCCCGGCGGCGACGATGTAGACCTCGCCCGCGCCGGCCACGGCCAGGATCAGGGTGACCAACAACGTGCCCAGGGTGCCACCGAGGCCGTCGCACATCGACGAGACGGAGTTCGCCGCCGCGACCTCGTCGGGGGTCGCCGCGAGCGAGGGCATCAGGGAGTGATGGGCCGGGCGCGAGGTGGTCATCGCGGCCATCGCGACGACCGCCGCCGAGTACACGACGGCGTCGGGGGCGCCGAACGCCATCGCCGCCCCCGTGAGCCCGGTTGCGACCGCCTGAGCGAGATAGCCGTAGCCGAGCACCCGCTCCCGCCGTCGCCGGTCGCCGAGCGCGGCGGCGACCGGTGCGATCACTCCGGCAGGCAGCAACAGCAGGAATCCGACCAGCCCGGTCGCGGCCGGCCCGCCCCGGTCGAAGGCGAAGACCAGGATCGCGATCCAGGTCGCCGCCTCGGCGCCGCTGAAGATCAGGAAGGCGATGGAGGTGCGCCGCAACGCCCGGCTGCCGGCGACGCCCCGGAGCGCGACCAGCGGAGGGCCGAACCGGACCCAGACGCGATTCACGCCCGGATGGTACGGGCCAGGTCCCACCGCCGGCAGAAGGCCGCACTCGGGAAGTCGCGAAGCCTCGGTAGGGTCGGATGGTGACCACGACGATCGACGAGACGACGGCGGAGCGAGACGCCCAACGCCCGAGGCATCGACAAGCCCTGCAGGGCTTGGTCGTCGTCGGGATCCTGCTGCTCGTCGCGGCGGCCTCCATCGCGTTCGCCCTCGGCGTGACGCCCGCGCAGCGGGTCTCCACGCTGGGGCAGACCCTCGCGGTCGGCACGACCCCTCCCACCCTCAGCGCATCCGGGCCGGGGGAGGTCGTGCTGTTCGGTCAACGCCTCCCCACGCAGGTGCACTTCGTGGGCCCCGTCCGACCACGGGTGGTGGTCACCGACATCAGCATCACGGCACAGATCGAGGACGCGTTCGCCCCGCCCGGGCGCGCCGCCGCGGCCGAAGAGGCCGGCAACGCGCTCGCGGCCGGCTGGCGGCGCTACTTCATGTGGGAAATCGGGTTCGTCACGCTCGCGGCCGTGGTGCTGCTCGGGGCGATCGCCGGGTGGCGGCGCTACGACGGCCGGCGCACCCTGATCACGCTGGTCGGCGGGCTGCTCTTCGTGCAGCTGGTGAACGTGAGCGCGATCATGGCCACGGCGTTCACGGCCCCCGACATCCTGCGGCGGGCCGGGAGCCTCGACGAGCTCGTGGGGCGCGAGGAGCTGCGTCCGGTTCCTGCCGCCGAGGGACCGGCGCAACCGCTGACGCAGGCGATCGTCATGGGCGATTCCACGGCGGCGGGGCTGGGCGGCCCGCCGGTCCCTGAGGCCACACCGCTCGATGAGGCGTGCGAGCGGAGCTCGATCGCGTTCGCCCGCACCCTCGCGAGGGTCAACGACTGGACCGTGGACAACCTCGGCTGCAGCGGTGCGAGCATCGAGCACGGGGTGCTCGGCGCCCAGACGGCCGGTGGGCGGCGCATCCCGCCGCAGCTCGCCGTGGCGAAGCGAGCGACCGCTCCCGAGGTGGTGATCGTCAACATCGGGGCCAACGACGTGCACTGGAGCACGCTCGTCTTCCTCTGCGGCGCAGCCGACTCGTGCGACAACCGGGCGCTCACAGCGTACTTCCAGCGGTCGCTCGAGGATTTCACCCAGGACTACTACGAGCTGCTCCGGCAGCTCGCGACCCTGCCGGGCGATCCACTCGTGTTGATCAACCGTTACTACGTGCCGTTCGACCCCGAGCTCGACTGCCTGGAAGAGCTCGGGCTCACCAGGGAAAAGATCGAGGTGCTGCTCGAGCGGCTGGCCACCGTGAACCAGGTGCTCGCGAACGGCGCGGAGACGTTCGGCTACCGCTCGGTCCAGCCGGACTTCGAGGGCCACGAGCTCTGCACCGAACAATCGTACGTGCAGGGGCCCGACGATCCTGCGCCGCTTCACCCCAACGCGCGCGGGCACCTCGTGATAGCCCTGGCCGACGAGCGGGCACTGCTCGAGGAGGCGTGAGACGGATCGGCGCGGGCGCGTGATCCCGTGGTCACATCCCGGAGCGACCCGGCGGCGTGGCGCTCCGTAGACTCGTCTTCAACCGACGAGGAGACGATCTCGATGAACGACGGCATCATGGAACGCCTGGCCGCGGCCCCGGTCCTGGGCGACGGCGGCTATCTGTTGGAGCTCGAGAAGCGAGGCTACGTGCAGGCGGGGCCGTTCACCCCCGAGGTCGTGATCGAACACCCCGAGGCGCTCGAGCAACTGCATCGCGAGTTCCTGCTGGCGGGTGCCGAGGTGCTGCAGACGATGACGTTCTACGCGAGCGACGACAAGCTCGCGACCGTCGGCCTGGCGGGGAGCGTCGACGAGATCAACCGGAACGCCGTGCGCATCGCGCGTGAGGTGGCCGCCGAGGGCAACGCGCTCGTGGCGGGCAACCTCTCGCTCACCTGGGCCTACGAGCCGGCCGACCCCACGAGCGCCGACCGCGTGCGCGCGATGTTCGACCGGCAGCTCCACGATCAGATCGACGCCGGGCCGCCCGACTTCTTCATCGGAGAGACCTTCTCCTACCTCGGCGAGGCACTACTGTTCGTGGAACGTGCGAGGGTCACCGGCCTGCCGGCGATGGTCACGATGTCGTACGAGACACTGCCTGCGAAGGCGTACGAGGGGGAATCACCCGGTGAGTGCGCGACCCGCCTCGCAGAGGCCGGCGCCGATATCGTCGGCGTGAACTGCTTGAACGCGCCCGACCAACAGCTGCCGATCGCGAGCGAGATGGTTCGGGCCGTCGACGGTTCGGTCCCGATCGCCGCGCAACCCGTCGCCTACGCGACCACCGACGACCGGGCCGACTTCACGTCCTGGGACGAGTTCCCGGAGGCGCTCACCTCGATGACGCTCCCGCGAGGGGATCTCGGCCGATTCGCCGCCCACGCGCGCGACGCCGGCGTGCGTTACATCGGGTCGTGCTGCGGCTCGGTGGCCGAACACGTGCGTGAGATGGGCAGAGCGCTGGGCAAGCTCCCCAGCGCCGAGCGCGAGTGGCGCTCGACGACCGGCAAGGCGATGTCGGCCAAGGAGTACTACGAGCAGCGCTCCTAGGTGGCGGTCGACCTTCCCGCGACGACCCGTTCGTAGATCACGATCAGCAGGATCGCGACGATGATCGAGCCGATCCAGGCGATGCCCTCGTTCCCGGAGAAGATGGCGTTCCAGATGAGCCCGCCGATGATCGCGGCGACCACGCCGATCACCATCGTGGTGATCCAGCCCATCGACTGCTTGCCCGGCAGGATCAGCCTGGCGAGGGCGCCGATCACGAGACCGGCGATCGCGTACACGATGATGTCCCAGAAACCGATGTCGTCCATGGAGCGACGCTCCTTCCGTCGCGGCTCGCACGTCCGACGAGCCTTGCGCAGCATCGTAGGACGGTCTCCACGGTCCAGGCAAGCATCGGCCTCGTGCCCGTTGCCCGAGTGACCGCCGACTGACTACCCTCGGCCGGTGAGCTCGTTCGAACGAGACGTCATCATCGTCGGCGGTGGCCACAACGGGCTCGCGTGCGCCGCCTACCTCGCGAGGGCAGGGCTCGACGTGCTGGTGCTCGAGCGACGCGACGTGCTCGGCGGCGCCGCCGCGACCGAGACGATGTGGGAGGGCTACCGCATCTCGAGCGCCTCCTACGTCGTCTCGCTGATGCCCGATCGCATCGTCGACGAGCTCGAGCTGAAGCGGCACGGCTACGAGGTCTCGATCGTCTCCCCCGACTACTTCGTGCCGTTCCCCGACGGCTCGTCGCTCACGCTCTGGGGCGACCTCGCGCGTGACGTCGAGAACATCGCGAAGCTCAGCCGACACGACGCCGAGGCCTACCGCGCCTTCGATGCCTATTTCGAGCGCATCGCGGGCCTCGCGAAGGATCTGCTCTACGTCGTGCCTCCCAACATGAAGCTGACCGAGGTCCTCAACTGGGCACGCACGGGGGCGCAGTTCCGCGGGTGGACCGGCCGCGACGTGCACGAGCTGGTGCGGCTGTTCACGATGAGTGCGGCCGACTTCCTCGACGAATGGTTCACCGACGAGCGCGTGAAGGGGGCGCTCGCGACCCAGGCGATCATCGGTGCATGGTGCGGGCCGATGTCCCCAGGCTCGGCGTACGTGCTCATGCATCACTGGATCGGAGAGATCGATGGGCACTTCGGCGCGTGGGGGTGGGTCAAGGGTGGCATGGGCGGGGTCTCGGCGGCGCTCGCAGCGGCGGCTCGTGCGGCGGGCGCAGAGACGCGCACGGAACAGAACGTCTCGCGCATCGCGATCGGTCCCAACGGCCGTGCCCAGGGGGTCGAGCTGGGCGACGGATCGGTGATCCGCGCGAAGCGGGTCGTCTCCAACGCCCACCCCGTCACCACCTACCTCGACCTGATCGGCCGTGACCACCTGCCGTCCGACGTCGTCCGAGACGTCGAGCGGTTCCGAACGAGGAGCGGTAGCGCGAAGGTGAACCTCGCGCTCTCGGAACTGCCGGAGTTCCCGTCGTGGGACCAGGACGGCGACGTACACCGGGGACTGATGGCGGTCTCGCCGTCGATGACCTACCTCGAGCGGGCGTTCGACGACGCGAAGTACGGGAAGCCGAGCACGCATCCCTACGCCGAGGTGATGTTCCCGACCGCGCACCAGGTGGGGCTCGCGCCCGGGGGCAAACACATCATGATGGCCTTCACGCAGTACATGCCGTTCGACACGCCGAACACCCCTCGGACCCACGATGCCTGGGCGAAGAAGATCGTCGATGCCGTCGGAGCCCATGCACCCGGCCTCGCCGACTCGGTCGAACATGTCGAGGTGCTCACGCCGAAGGACCTCGAGGACCGGTTCGGGCTGCTGGGCGGCAACATCATGCAGGGCGAGCTCACGCCCGATCAGATGTTCTCGTTCCGGCCGATCCCCTTCTTCGGCGACTACCGCACGCCGATCGAGGGACTCTACCTGTGCGGTGGCGGGACACACCCGGGCGGGGGTGTGATGGCCGTGCCCGGCCGCAACGCGTCGACGGTCGTGCTGCGCGACGTGAAGTTCGGCCGGGTCACCGAACGCGTCGACGACGTGCTCGAACGGGTTCGTGGCGTGATCAACCGCGACTGACGCCCGGGCACCACCCGACGAACGTCGCGATCACGCACGCCTGCGCTCGGCGATGTGATCCGCCACGCCGATGCTCGTGAAGGGTACGACTGGGGCCAGCAGCACAGCGACCTCCGGGATCGTCCGAACCGTCAGAAAGACCCAAGCCGTCGCCACGACGAGGGCGACGACACGTGGACGCCAGTCCTGCATCACCTCGGGGCGCAGCGCAACGACGCCGCCGGCTCCCACCCCGGCCACGAACCCGGTGACCGCGTCGGCCGCGAGCGCCGACGCCGGGATCCCGACGAGGAGTGCGAGCGCCATCGCCTTCACCACCGCCCCCGGCGCCCGCGGATGCTCCGACAGGAACGCGAGCACGACGAACACGAACGGGATCAGTGTGAGGCCGAACGCGATGTACGCCCCCGGGTACCCGACGCCCCCACCGTCGTCGGAAGCCACGGCGACGACCCCCGCGAGCATCGCCCAGTACCCCGGCACGAGGAGGAGGGTCGCGAGCAGGATCGCCCGCCACTTGCGGCGGGGCGACAGCGGGGCGACGCCCGCGAGCCAGGATCTGCGCGCTCTCGCCATCGCCTACCCCTTCACGGAGCCGGCGGTGAGCCCGCGGACGAAGTACTTCTGCAGCGAGAAGAACACGATCAACGGCACGATCATCGTGATGAACGCCGCCGCCGTCAGCAGATGCCAACTCTCGCCGCGTGATCCCACGAGGTTCGCCAAGGCGATGGTGAGTACGCGGGTCTCCACTGTGCCGCCGAGGAGCACATACGCGACCAGGAGGTCGTTCCACACCCAGAGGAACTGGAAGATCGCGAACGCGGCCAGCGCGGGGACGGACAGCGGCACGATCAGGCGCCAGAAGATCGTGAAGTGGTCCGCCCCGTCGATCCTGGCCGACTCGATGATCGACGACGGCAGGGATCGGATGTAGTTCGCGAGCAGGTACGTGGCCAGGGGTAGCCCGAACCCTGCGTGGGCGAGCCACATGCCCAGGAACGTCCCGTTCAGGTCGAGGTCGGGGAAGACCCGGAACGGCCCGAGCGTCGCACCCTGCGTGTAGAGACGCAGGATCGGGATCAGCGACATCTGCAGCGGCACGACGAGCAGCCCCACCACGACCACGAACAGCACGTACCGCCCTCGGAACTCCATCCACGAGAACGCGTACGCGGCGAACGCCGCGATCGTGATCGGGATCACGGTCGACGGGATCGCGACGGCGAGGCTGTTCAGGAACGAGTTGCCGAACCCTTCCTGGGTGAGCGCCGTCCGATAGTTCTCGAACGTCCACTCCGTCACGCGGAACGGGTGCGCGAGCACCGTCCACCACCCGGAGCTATTGGTCAGATCTTCCGGGCGGAAGGACGTGACCAGCACGCCGAGCGTCGGGATGATCCACAGGAGCACGATCACGAGCACGGTGATGCGCACGAACCAGCTTGCCCGCTTCTGCTCCCCGGCACCCACCGTTCTCGGTGGGGCGGCGGCCGCGACACCCGGGCGCTCCTCCACTCCCGCGACGCTCATCGGATCGCTTCCTCCTCGCGGAATCGGCGGATGTTCCAGATCATCACCGGGATGATCGCCACGAACAGGACGGCGGCGATCGCGGCGCCGCGCCCCTGATTGGCGCTGATGAAGAACCAGCGGAGCATCCGCTCGGCGATCACCTCGGTCCCGTCGGCCTCGGCGTTGCCGAAGACGAACACGATGTCGAAGACCTTCATCGCGTTGATCACCATGTAGGTGGTCACCACCACGATCGTGGGCAGGATGGTCGGGATCAGGATCCGCCGGAACACCTGCCATTCGGAGGCGCCGTCGATCCGCGCCGCCTCCACGATCTCGTCGGGCACGGACTTGATCGCCGCCGACAGCACGACCATCGCGAACCCGACCTGCATCCAGATCATGATCACCATCAGGAACAGGTTGTTCCACGGCTGGAGCTGTATCCATGCCACCGGCTCCTGGCCGAGACCCTGCATCACGCCGTTGAGCAGACCGATGTTCGAGCCGAATCCCTCCGGGCGAAAGCTGTAGATCAGTCTCCATGTCACGGATGCCCCGACGAACGAGATCGCGAGCGGGAGGAAGATCAACGACTTCGCGACCGCCTCGCCTCGTCGGAGCCTGTCGGCCAGCGTCGCGTAGACCAACCCGATCGTGGTCGCGAACAAGGGCACGATCACGATCCATCCCAGCGTGTTCCGGATCGACCGGAGCATGCTGTCGTCGCTGAAGACGAACTTGTAGTTGTCGAGCCCGACGAACTCCTGCCCGAACGCGTCCTTGAGGCTGATCAGGATCGTGTTGATGACCGGATAGACCAGGAAGACGCTCAGGATCACCAGGCACGGACCGACGAAGATCCATGGGCGCACGCCTTCGCCGTAGCGAAGCGGCAGGAGGTCGACGGCCTTGTTCATCGCCCAGTACAAGAAGAAGACACCGAAGACGCCGACGAGGACCGCGACAAGCACGACGAGCACACGGTTCGCATCCTCGGAACGCAGGAAGTCGAAGGTCGCCCACATGGCGAAGAACGCCACGACCGGGATCGAGAGCGCACCCGCGATGCGCAGGAGGGACAGCCACAGGGCTGCGCCCGCCTTCGTGGGCTGCACCGGAAGGCCGGCGTCGGGATCGGTCGCGGACGAGCTCATCTCAGCGCCACATGGTCGCACGAACGAGAGAGCGGCCGCCGAGCGGCCGCTCCCTCACCGGCGTCATCGTGCATCGCCGTCGTCGGCTCGCTCCCGCTACGCGGGCCAACTGCCCTCGATCTCGTCGAGGACCGGCTGCAAGGAATCCGGGCCATCCCTCATGTACTGCACCATCCCCGTCCAGAAGCTTCCCGAACCGACCTCGGGCGGCATCTGATCGGATGCGTCGAACCCCGCTTCGCCCTCACCTGCGAGCGCCGTCGAGAGCACTTCGGATGCGCCGGCCAGGATCGGGTTCGGGTAGCAGGTGGACTCGACGTTGACGTTCGGCGAGATGCGAGAGCTCCCGGGCTCCTCACCCATCGCGCACTGGACCTCCTCGCCCATGAACCGGCTCAGGAAGTCGCGTGTCTCGGGAGCGTCGCGGAACGTGACCATCATCTCGCCGGCGAACAGGGTCCCCTGCTGATCGATCGACGGGAACGGGAACCAGTCGTAGTCGACCCCCGCCTCGGCGTCCTCAGGGAAGAACGCCGTGATGAAGCTCGCCTGGCGGTGCAACCAGCAGCCGGGCTCGTCGTCGAACATCGGCAACGGAGCATCACCGAACGCGACCGACGGGGTGTTCCCGGCGCCGCCGAGCACGTTGCCCTCGCCGAACATCACCTCTCCGAACAGCTGACCGGCATTGACCACCGCCGGATCGTTGAACGGGATCTCATGATCGATCCACTGCGTGTACGTCTCCTGCCCCGCCGTGGCGAGCATGATGTCTTCCATCCAGTCGGTGGCCGGCCACCCGGTCGAGCCTTCGCTCTGATAGCCCACGCACCAGGGCGTTCCGCCGTCGGCCTTGATCTCGTCGGCGAGCGCCATCAACTCGTCCCACGTCGTGGGGATCGCGTACCCGGCCGCGTCGAAGTCGTCCTTCGGATACCAGACCATGCTCTTCAGGTTCACGTTCGACGGGATGCCGTAATGCTTCCCCTCGAATTCGCCGAGGGATATGAAGTACTCGCCGAACGTGGACTCCAGCTCGGCGATGTCGAACCCCATGTCCTCGAGGGCAATCGCGTTCCCCGATTGCGCCTGCTGGATCACGGTCCCCGGCTGCGGGAGCAGGATCACGTCGAGGGTGCCGCCCTGTGACCGGATCTGCACCTGCTCTTCGAAGTTGCCCGACTGCTCGAACTCGACCGTGTAGTCCGATTGATCCTGGTTGATCGTCGCATCGGCGATGTTCTGCAGCACCTCGTTCTCTTCCGGCTCGACCGCGGACAAGACGTTCACGGTGCCGGTGTTCTCGCCGGCGGGACTCCCGGCCGCGGTCGGCGAGCCTTCGTCCCCTCCGTCGTCGTCGGTACACGCCGCCACGATCAACGCGAACGCGAGGATCGGCGCGAGCAGCCTGAGTCGCCGCATCTGCCCCTCCTTGTCTCTCGTCGACTATTTCGCCCACAGGTCCTCGATTCGGTCAACTCAACCGGCAACCCCCTCCCCATGCGTCGGCGAACGACCCCTTGAAACGACATACGACGAATCGCGTGCCACGAGCTCCACGGGCACCACACCGATCGGTGGCTCGAGCTCGGGGTCGGCGATCATGCGCATCAGCGCGTCGCCCGCGGCCGAGCCGAGTCCCTGCTTGTCCTGGCGGATCGTGGTGAGGGGCGGCTGGAGCAACCCCGCGAGCTCGACGTCGTCGAAGCCCACCACCGAGATATCCCGTGGGCACGACTGCCCACGCTCGGCGATCGCCCTGAGCGCGCCCGCGGCCATCAGGTCGGCGGCCGCGAAGACCGCCGTCGGCGGCTCCGGCAGGTCCAGCAGCGCCAGCATCGCCGCGTACCCGGACTGTGGGTAGAAGTCGCCCTCCCGCACGAGCTCGGGGAGATGCTCGAGCCCGGCACGGTCGAGTGCGCGTCGGTACCCGAGCAATCGCTCGATCCCGGGCCTGGTGTTGGACGGGCCTGCGATCAGCGCGATGCGCCGGTGGCCGAGCTCGACGAGGTGCCCGACGGCCCTCGCCGCCCCGCCCACGTTGTCCGACGTCACGTGGCCCGTCCTGCCCCCGCGCAGGTCCAGATCGACCGCCATCGTCGGGATACCTGAGGCCGTCAGCTCCTCCACCTCCGGGTCGTGCGGATCGACGCCCATCACCACCAGGCCGTCAACCCGGTGCTGGCGGGCGCGCACGAGGTACCGCTGGGATCCGCGAGACGCACCCTCGGGCCCGGAAGCGTTTCCGGCAGGACGCACCGTGAAGAGCAGCAAGTCGAAACCGACGCCCCCGACGGTGCGCTTCAACCCCACCAAGACCTCCTGGAAGAACGGGTGCTGCAGGTCGGGATGCCCGGCTCCGGTCTCCAGGACCACGCCGATCACGTGGGTCCGGCCCGTCACGAGGCTGCGGGCCGCGTGCATCGGCGTGAAATCGTGAGCGCGGATGGCGGCCAGCACCCGCTCGCGGGTCTCGGGTGCGACATCCGGATACCCGTTGAACACACGAGACACCGTGGCGATCGAGACCTCGAGTTCGTCGGCGAGCTCTCGGATCGTGGTGATTCGGGTTCCCTCCCTCCGCCTCCGGTCGACCCGGCCTGCGGGAGACCACTTCTCATTTCTTCTCCGGAAACGTTTCCGGAGAAGGAAAATGTCGATCGGACGCTAGCGAGGGACCCTCCGCCCTGTCAAGGAAGGTGGATCCGGGTCTAGCGTCGGCCGGCGATGAGCCTCCCGTACCACCGGGCGCTGTCCTTTGGGGTGCGTTCCTGCGTCGCGAAGTCCACGTGCACCAGCCCGAATCGCTTGGCGTAACCCTCCGACCACTCGAAGTTGTCCAGCAACGACCAGACGTAGTATCCCGCCAACGGCACCCCGGCGACGATGGCATCGCCCGCGGCGGCGACATGGCGCTCGAGGTAGTCGATGCGCCGATCGTCACGGAAACCACCGTCGGCCGTCGCGATGTCGTCGAAGGCGGCCCCGTTCTCCGTGACGTACAGACGGGGAGGCCCGTACTCGCGATCCACCCGCGTCAACATCTCGGCCAGGCCGTCAGGCTGGATCGGCCATCCCATCGCCGTGACCTCCACGTCCGCCGGGGTGATCGACCGCACGTCCAACGAGCGGGGAAGCTCGCTGCCCCGGCCCGTCACGCCGGTGTCGGCCGTCACGGTGTGCACCGTGTAGTAGTTGACGCCCAGGAAGTCGATCGGTGCCGAGATCGTGGTGAGATCCGCCTCGCGCACGACCCCGAGGTCGAACGCCGCTGCGTACCGATCCATCACCGAGCTCGGGTACGCGCGGCCGAACACCGGGTCGAGGTAGAGACGGTTCAGCTGGTCGTCGGCGAGCGCCGCCGCGCGTTCGTCATCGGGACCGTCGCCGGCCGGCCGGCACGGGTACAGGTTCAGCGCGATCCCCACCTCGCCCGTGGTCTCGGCCCGGATGGCCTCGACCGCGAGGCCGTGCGCGAGCAAGAGGTGATGCGTGGCGGCGAGCGCGGCGCCTTCATCGGTTCGACCCGGAGCATGGACCCCCTGTTCGTAGCCCAGCCAAGCGGCGACCATCGGCTCGTTGATCGTGATCCACATCGGGACCGCATCGCCGAGAGAACGGGCGACGATCGCGGCGTAGTCGGCGAAGCGTTCCGCCGTGTCACGGACCGGCCAGCCGCCGGCGTCCTCGAGCGCTTGCGGCAGATCCCAGTGGTAGAGGGTGAGGGTCGGGACGATGTCGTGACGGCGCAGCGCATCGACGACCCGGCGGTAGTGATCGAGTCCGCGCTGGTCCGCAGGGCCGCGGCCGTTGGGCTGGATCCGAGGCCACGACACCGAGAACCGGTAGGCCCCGACGCCGATGGAGGCCATCAGCTCGATGTCGTCCTCGTAGCGGTGGTAGTGGTCGCACGCGACGTCGCCGGTGTCACCGGATCGTGTCCGGCCCGGGGTCTTGCTGAACGTGTCCCAGATGGAAGGCCCGCGACCCTCTTCCTCGGTTGCTCCCTCCACCTGGTAGGCGGAGGTCGCGGCTCCCCAGAGGAACCCCTCCGGGAAGGATCGGACGGGCGGGCGACGGTCGCTCAGACCTGTCCGTCCCCGTAGACGCCCAGGCCGGTGTCGGGATCGAAGAAGTGGAGCCGGTGGACATCGACGACGAGCTCGATCGGCTTGCCCTTCGCGGCTTCGGTCCGCGGGCTCAGTCGGGCGACGAACCTCGACTCGCCCGAGGCGGCGGCCTGCTCGACGAGCTCGATCGCCTCCTGGCCCACGTCGTCGGCGAGCTCGCGCACGTCGTCGGTCGCGACCATCGGCGCCTGGATGTTGAAGTGAACGAGCACGTCGGCACCGAGGGCTTCCCTGAGCACGACGTTCGACCGGATCCGGCGACCGGGTGGCGCGTCGGGCACGAGCGACGCATCCTCCATGTCCTCGGGTCGCACTCCGAGGATCACTTCCTTGCCGTCGTATGCCCCGAGATCGGGTCGCGCGGCGACGACGTCCTCGGGGATCTCGAGACGGTGCCCCCCGAACTCCAACGTGCTCGAGCCGTTCGACCTCGACATCGTGGCCGCCACCATGTTCATCGACGGGGAGCCGATGAATCCGGCCACGAACAGGTTCACCGGCCGGTCGTAGAGCCCCTGGGGTGACTCGACCTGCTGGAGCATCCCCTTGCGGATCACCGCCACCCGATCACCCATCGTCATCGCTTCGACCTGATCGTGCGTGACGTAGATCGTGGTGACGCTGAGCTCGTGCTGGATCCGGGCGATCTCGGTGCGCATCTGAACCCGGAGCTTGGCGTCGAGGTTGGACAAGGGCTCATCCATCAGGAAGGCCTTGGGCTCGCGGACGATCGCCCTGCCCATGGCCACACGTTGGCGCTGCCCACCGGACAATGCCTTCGGCTTGCGCTCGAGCAGGCCCTCGAGACCGAGGATCTCGGCGGCTTCCTTGACCCGGCTCGCGATCTCCTCCCTCGGCAGCTTCCGGAGCTTCAGGCCGAACGCCATGTTGTCGTGCACGGACATGTGCGGATACAGCGCGTAGTTCTGGAACACCATGGCGATGTCGCGTTCCTTGGGGGGGACGCCGTTCACCACGCGATCGCCGATGCGGATCGAGCCCCCCGTGATCGTCTCGAGGCCGGCCACCATGCGCAACGCCGTGGTTTTACCGCAACCGGACGGGCCGACCAACACGATGAACTCTCCGTCACGGATATCGAGGTTGAGGTCGGAGACCGCGTGCGTGCCGTCTCCGTAGACCTTGGACACGTCCTCCAACAGGATCTCGGCCACAGTGCTTCCTCCGATCCGATCGGGCCAGGACCATTCAACCCCAAGAGTCGAGCATGGGTCGAGCCGGTGGCGGGTCGATTCGGTCTCACGCACCCACGACGACCGGCCGGACCTCCCGCTCGAGGCGACGAGGGATCCTGACGTCGAACCGCTTCTCGAGGCGCTCGCGGGCGGTCAAGTAGGCGGATACCGCCTCCTCGATCGAACCCGGCACCTCGCGGACACCCATCGGCTGCAAGAGGTGGTGGCTCATCGCGGACAACTGCTCACCGACGAGCTGATCTTTTCCCGCCGAGCGCTTCGCGGCCATCCACAGGACCCAATCCCAGAAATGCGCGTCGATGCCCGGCAGGGTGTCCGCGTCCACCTGCCACGGAGGCGCCGGCCGATGCGGCACGCCGGGGAAGATCAGATCGACCTTGGCCGGGCCCGGAAGCATCAACATGTAGCAGCGGTAATCCGTCGGACCGAGGCGGTCCCATTGCTGGGCGAGGGGCTCGAGCTCGGACACGAGCGATGGCAGGGCGGATTCGACCGACGGGAATTCGTCGACCTGCACCGTGAAGTCCCAGTCCGACAGGGCGGTCGCCGTCCCCGAAGCCCGCGAGCCGACGAGCCGGACGCTCACCACGTGCGGATGCACGGTCATCGCCGCCTCGACCGATGGAGCGAGGTCGGTTCGTCGGCTCACGTCGCTCCTTCGTCCGCTCTCCGCTCACCCTCCCGACGCAGGGCGACGACCACTGCCTCCCAAGGGTCGAGGCGGACGGAACCGTCGATCTCAGCGCCGTCGCGGTCACGAGCCGTTCCGATGAGGATCCGACCAGGTTCGAGGGGAACGTCGATCGGGAGCTCGGAGCTGTTGACGGCGACCACGGTGTCGTGCCCGCGGCGCCAGACCCAGGCCTCGTCGAACGATCCCACCGCCGACGAGCTACCGCTCCACAGGTCGGGACGGACGCGACGCAGCGCGATCAGATCGCGGCACAGGTGCAGCATCGAAGTCGGGTCGTCGAGCTGGTCGGCCACGTTGCACGAGGCCGTGTCGCCCATCGGGAGCCACGGCTCCACGCCCGCCCGTGTGAAGCCCCCGTCGGCCGTGGGCGTCCACTGCATGGGCGTGCGCGCGCCGTCGCGCCCGGGTTCGTCGGGCCACCCACGGACGCCGACCGGGTCCCTCAGTCGGTCTCGAGGGACCTCGACGTCCCTCATGCCGATCTCGTCGCCGTAGTACAGCAGCGGGGTTCCACGCAGCGTGAGCATGACGAAGAGCGAGGCACGGATCTTCCGCTCGTCACCCCGGCACCACCTGGTGGGGAACCGCCCGACGTCGTGGTTCGAACCGCTCCACGCCGGCCAGGTGCCCGATGGCAGCGCCGCCTCCGTGGCCGCGACGACGGACCGGAGCTCAGCACCGAGCTCGGCGAAGATGAACGGGAAGTTCATGATCAGCTGCAGCTCGTCCCCGCCCTCGCCGAAGAAGCGCACCAAGGTGTCGATGTCGAGGACCCACGTCTCCCCGAGCAGGAGCCGGGGCGGGTCGTACGTCTCTGCGATGGCTCTCCATCGACGGAAGACCTCGTGCACTTCGTCGCGGTTCATGTTGTAAACCGGGCGGAGCCCCAGCGACCGGACCCTGGGGTGGTCGTCGTCGGTGACGCCCGGGTTGTCGCGCAGCTCCAGGTCCTTCACGAGCCCGTTCGCCACGTCGATCCGGAACCCGTCGATGCCGCGATCGAACCACCACCGCAGGATGCGGTCGAAGGCGCCTCGCACCTCGTCGTTCCACCAGTTGAGATCGGGCTGTTCCGCGAGGAAGTTGTGCAGGTAGTACTGACCGGTGCCCTGATCCAGTGCCCACGCCGGGCCCCCGAAGGTGGATCGCCAGTTGTTCGGCGGAGAGCCGTCGGGCTTCGGGTCGGCCCACACGTACCAGTCCCGGTGGCGGGCGGCGCGATCCGATCTCGCATCGACGAACCACGCATGGCGGTCGCTCGTGTGATTCGGCACGAGATCCAAGACCACGTGGATCCCGCGCTCGCCGGCCTCGGCGACGAGCCGGTCGAGTTCATCGAGGCCGCCGAAGCCCGGGTCGACCGACGTGAAGTCGGACACGTCGTAGCCCCAGTCGGCGTCGGGCGACGGGGTGATCGGGTTCAGCCAGATCCCGTCGACGCCCAGCCACACCAGGTGATCGAGGTGGTCGATCACGCCCTGCAGGTCGCCGTGCCCGTCGCCGTTCGCATCGGCGAAGGAGCGAGGGTAGATCTGGTACAGCACCCCCCCGCGCCACCACGCGTCGCGCGTCGGAGGTTCGACCGAGGATCCCGCGGATATGTCGGGCTCCTCCATGACGTCAGGATAGCCGTGCCGGCACCCTTCCTCGGGCCTCGGCGGCGTACTGTTCGCCCGATGACCGGATCACGGCTGACGAGGCTCCTCGGGCTCAGGCCGGGCGAAGTCGATGCGGTGGGCCTTGCGGTCACGATGTCGTTCGTCGTCTCCGCGGGCCTGATGATCGGTCAGAGCGGCATCGAGGCGTTGTTCTTCGCCCGCTACGGCGTGGAGAAGCTGCCCGGGATGTACCTGGTCCTCGGGGGCACAATGTTCCTCACGACGATCGGCTTCGGTGTGTTGCTCACCCGCCTCGGACGCGGCCGGGCCTGCCTCGTGGTCCCCGTCGCGATCGCCGCGCTGGCGGCGGCGGGGAGGACCGGTCTCGCCGTCGATCTGCCGTGGATCACCCAGGCGTTGTGGCTGCTGCAGGGTGCGGGGTACTTCCTGCTGGGCCTCTCCGTCTGGGGCCTCGCTGGCATCGTGACCGACACGCGACAGGCCAAGCGCTTCTTCCCCCTGATCGGGGCGGGCGGTGTGCTCGGGTACGTGATCGGCGGACTCGTCACCAAGCCGCTCGCGTCGTGGATCGGCACGCCAAACCTGCTGCTGGTGTGGATCGCCACGCTGATCGCCACGTCCGCGCTCGGCGCGGTGCTGCTGTCGGGACACGATCGGCCGCACGGCGAGCGGACCGGACGCGACCGAGCGGCACATCCGGTCGAGGAGCTGCGGCTCGGCCTCCGCTACGTGCGACGGTCCGCGCTGTTGCGCTGGCTGGCGCTGGCGTCGATCCTGTTCTCGCTGCTGTTCTTCTCGCTGTACCTGCCCTTCTCGCGTGCTGCGACCCTCCGCTACCCCGAGCCCGACGACCTGGCCGGGTTCTTCGGGCTGTTCTTCGGGCTCTCGACGGGCGTGGCGTTCCTGATCTCGATGTTCCTCACGAACCGTCTGCTCTCCCGGTTCGGCGTGCCCACCGTGATGCTCGTGCTGCCGGTGCTGTACGCGGTGGCGTTCGGCACGCTCGCGATCGATGCGAGCTTCGCCGCCTTGGCGGTCTTCCGGTTCGCGCAGGTGGCATGGCTGCAGGGCGGCGCGGCGAGCTCGTGGGAGGCCGTGATCAACACCGTGCCGCCTGACCGGCGCGATCGGACCCGAGCGTTCCTGTACGGCGGGCCGACGCAGGTGGGCACCGTGCTCGCCGGCGTGGTCGCGCTGATCGGCGAACGGGCGCTCTCACCGACCGTCCTGTACTGGATCGGGCTCGCCGCCGCCATCCTCGCGATCGTGGCGATGTTGGGCGTACGCAGCGCCTACCCTCGAGAGCTGGTCCGCGCCCTGCGGGAGGGGCGCCCGAGCGTGTTCGGTGCTGACCCCGATGCCCCCACCGAACCGTTCGGCCTCGCCCGATCCGACGCGTCCGCCCTGGGGGTCGCGGTCGCGGCGCTCGACGACGCCGATCCTCACATCCGGCGGGTTGCGGCGGTCGTGCTCGGTGATCTCGACCCCTCCGCAACCCGGGACCCACTCGTCGCGGCGCTGAACGACCCCGACCCCGAGGTGCGGGCGGCCACCATCGGTTCCTTGGCGGCCGGCGGGCATGCGAACGCCCTGCCGGAGATCCTCACCCGGTCGGTCGATCCCGACGTCGTCGTGCGGCTCGCGACGGTCGACGCGATCGGCGAGCTCGACATGGAAGGCGGGATCGCCTCGCATGCTCTCGGCCCGCTCTCGCACGACCCCGACCCGTCGGTACGGGCGTCGGCGGCGGCCGAGCTCGTCGGGCTCACTGGTGACGCGGTCGCCGTGGCCACCCTGGCCGAGCTCGCGGCCGACGGAGACGCCGACGTTCGAGCGGTTGCCCTCCGTGCGATGCGCGGCACTCGCGAGGCGCGCCTCGCCGAAGCGGCGGGAAAGGGGCTGCAGGACGCCGACCCCATCGTCCGCGCGGAGGCGGCCGGAGCGTTCGCCGCGGTCGCCTCCGACGAGGCGATCGCCGTCCTGCTTCCGATGCTCGCCGACGCCGACGCGCCCGCGCGAGACGCGGCCGCGGCCGCCCTCGCGGAGTTGCCGCTCTCCGATGGCTCGACCGACGTGGAGAGCTACGCGGAGGGGCAGGTCACGCAGGCGGTCGATCGACATCGGCTCGGCGTCGCGATCGACGCCGCCGGCGACGAGCGACTCGGGCTACTCAAGGATTCGCTGCTCGCACGATCCGAACGCGACGCGCTGGCCGCGTTGCGCGCCGCGTCGTTGCTGGGCGGAGGAGGTGCGATAGCCGTGGCGCTCGAGAACCTGTCCGGAACCGACCCCGCCCAGCGCGCCAACGCGCTCGAAGTGATCGAGAGCGTCGCCAGGCGCGACCTCGTGCGGCCGCTGATCGCGATGTGGGACGGCGCCCCGGACCACGAGGACGGGGAACGGGCCGCGCTGGACAGACTCCGAAACGACCCCGACGATTGGATCCGCGAGTGCGCCGAGTTCGCGACCGCGCCCACAGGAGGAACGATGACCGAGACCCTATCGACCCTCTCGATCATGGAGCGGGTGCTGTTCCTGCGGAAGGTGCCGCTGTTCACGGAGCTGCCCCCGCCCGACCTGCGGCCGATCGCCTCGATCGCCGAGGAGCACGTGTTCGACGAGGGCGACACGATCGCGCGGCAGGGCGATGTCGGCGAGGAGATGCACATCATCGTGACCGGGGAGGTCTCGGTCGCCGTGCGCGACAGGAGCGACGCGGAGCGCGTCGTCGCGGTCCGATCCGGGGGCGACGTGGTGGGCGAGATGGCGATAGTCACGAACGAGCCGCGCATGGCAGACCTCGTCGCGCGTGGGCCGGTGAGGCTGCTCACGATCGACCGACGGCGCTTCGAGTCGATCATCCGCGAACGTCCCGAGACCGCGCTGGGTGTGATCCGCATGCTCAGTCGGCGACTCGCGGAGTCGCCTCAGGTCGAGGATGCGGACGCGGACACGACCACCGCGTCCACCTCGTGACCCTTGAGTGAAACGCGGCGTCGCTCCAGGGCGTCGGATCCCAGCCCTGCCGCATCGACCACCGCGTCGGTCACGAGGATCTCGCCCGCCGAGGCCACCGAGGCGATGTGCGCCGCGATGTTGATGGGGTCGCCGAACGCCGTGAACTCACTCGCGGATCCCCTGGAGACCATGCCCACGAACGAGATGCCGGTGTTCACGCCCGCCCCGAGCGGGAGCCATGGCCCCCCGGGGTCACCGTAGCCGACGGCGGCGAGAAGCTCCCGGGCCGCTCGCACGGCCGCGCCGGCGTGGTCGGGCCCCGTCATGAACGGCATGAAGAACCCCACGACCTCGTCGCCGACGAACTTGTCGAGGATCGCGCCATTGGCGATGAGCACGTCGTTCGCCGTGGAGTAGAAGCGCTGCATCAGGCGGGTGAAATCCATCGTTCCCATGGTTCGGGCCAGATCGCTCGACCGACGAACGTCGGCGAACAGGAAGGAGATCTCGACCTCGGCGCCCATCACCTCGTGGTTGCGCAGCGAGCGCAGACAGTGGAGGCAGACGTTGGGGTTCTTGTCCCATCGCTCGAACCCCATGCTTCGGAACACCGGCCCGCCGGGAGCGCCGAAGGGAGCGAAACACACCATGCACCGAGGAGCCGAGGGAAGGTGGCGGAACAGTCGGCGCCCCCAGACGATCGACGGGTGGGTGCCGTCGAGATATGAGCGCCATTCGTCCTCGGGCGTCGCGAACCTCGACATCGGCGACTCAGTTCCTCGCGCGATCGAGCTGAGCTGCCTTCGCCATGCGGTTCCTCCCGGGAGCGATGTTCCCACGTCGCCTCCGGAGCCGGAACCCGCTGTTGTCCGGTCCCGCCCGACCCGCCACACTCGGTTCCATGACTGTGCCGGAGACCCATTTCGCCACGGGGGTCGACGGTGTCCACATCGCGTACCAGGTCACCGGCGACGGCGATCTCGACCTCGTTCTCATGCACGGTGCGGTCGCCCATCTCGAGATGGGGTGGGAAGACCGGCACCTCCGGCGCCTCTACGAGCGACTCGAAGGGTTCGTCCGGCTCATCCGCTTCGATCGCCGGGGTATGGGCATGTCCGACGGCTTGAGCGAGCTCCCCACCTTCGATCAGCAGGTCGCCGACTGGGGGGCGGTGTTGGACGCGGCGGGCTCGGAGCGGGCATCGTTGATGGGCACGATCGACGCGGGAACGCTGGCGCTCGCTTTCGCTGCGGCGCAACCGGAACGGGTCTCGTCGGTCGTAGCGTTCGAGACGGCGCCGAGGTACACACGCACGGGCGAGGACGACTTCGGGATCGACCCCCAGGTGCTCGGACGACTGATCGAGGCGAACCGGGCGATCGACACGGACGCCGCCCTCTCGATCGTGGCTCCCGATCGCCGTGATGAACCGGGCTTCCGATCGTGGTTCCGGCGGTACTCACGTGCCGCTTCCAGCGGGATCCAGTTGGAAGCCTTCGGGATGATGATCAACACGTGGGACATCACCGAGTTGGTCCCACGCATCGAGATGCCCGTGCTCGTGCTGCACAAGGCCGGTCATACGATCCTGCCGATCCGCAACGGCCACGAGCTCGCCGCGACC
>Ga0256867_10000200_pt1 | contig 23117 bp, 23 predicted proteins | sample RVTome_15_FD_185939 | JGI IMG/M metagenome (GOLD analysis project Ga0256867, IMG submission 185939) | Soil microbial communities from uranium-contaminated site in the Upper Colorado River Basin, Wyoming, United States - RVT150D86 (HiSeq) ... | reverse complement strand
GGACCTCGGCGGCGATGGGCTCGACGTCCGGGGCCGGATCCTCACCGACGTCGTCGCTGCGCTCGATCGGCTGCTCGATCACCCGAATCGCGTCGGCGGCCGGGGCCGACCGCGGCGCCGAACTCGGCTGGTCTTCCACGGGACGGCGACGGAACGGCCAGATGCTCTTCCGCTCGCTTTGCTCCCCGGTGGCCGTCCGGCGCTGACGCCCGCCCTCCTCGTCGGCGAGATGACGGTCGGCGACCTCCAAGCCGCCGTCGATGAGGGCGTCGATGCTGTCGACGTCCACGTCGTCGAGGCCGTCGAGATCCTCCACCAGCCCGGCCATGCGGGCCACGGTGAGCTCGGCCTCCAGCTCCTCGACCGAGGGCTCGGGCTCCTCGCTCACCCGCCGCGCCGCCGTCTGGCTGGCCAGCTTGGCCTGCGGCAGCGCCACGGTCAGCTCCCCGGTGGCCTCGTCGACGGTCCGGCGCACGACCTCGTAGGCTGCCAGCAGCCGTTCGCGGGCCGCATTCAGGCGCTCGAGCTGCTCCCGCGCGGTCCGGCGTCGGCGGGCCAGGTCGCCGAGCATTCGTTCCCTGACGGCCTGGGCCTCGCCGACCAGTTGCCGGCCCTGCTCGCGGGCGGTGTCCCGCAGCCGTGCGGCGTCGGCCTCGGCCGCCGCCCGCGCCTGCTCGCCCTCGGCCAGCATCCGCTCACGCTCGGCCTCGGCGGCGCGCCGCGTGTCATCGACCAGCTCCTGGCCCTCGGCCCGCCGCCGTTCGAGGATCGCCTCGGCGTCGTGGCGCAGCTGCTCGGCCTCGGAAACGATCTCGCGTCTGCGGTCGGCGCCGTCGCGCTCGGCCTGCTCGATGATCGTGTGCGCCTCGCCTCGGGCGTCCCGGACCATCCGCGCCGCCGACTCCTCGGCCTTGGCCCGGATGTCGCCGGCGGCCTCCCGGGCGGCCTCCAGGACGCGGGCCGTCTCCACGCCGAGCAGCTCCACCAACCGGTGCTCGTCGAGCTGCTCGGCGAGCTGGGCACGAACCTCGGCGCGTTCCGCCCGGTCCAGCTGGTGCGCTTCGCCCCGCTGGAGCCGCCCGACGACCTCGGAAAGTTCGTGGAGGAAGGCACGCACCTCGGTGGGGTCGTATCCCTTCCGCACGGTCGAGAAATGCCGGCGGGCGATGCCCGTCGCATCGAGGGGAGAATGCTCGGGGGGCATGAGCCCCGATCGTATGACTCGCGCCGGGCGCGCGCCGAGGGTCGATTTTCCGGCCGCTCTGGGTGGTGGAATGCCCGTGTCAGGCGGTCTCAACCGTCCGACGCGGCCGGCTCCGGCAGATCGTCGACGTTCCCGCCCAGGTCGGCGAGGGCGGCGAGGGCGGCGTCGAGCGTGTCCACGGCGATGACATCCACGTCGCCGCCGTGCTGTTGGGCGGCCTCGTAGTCGGCCGTCGGCACCAGGAAGGCGTCGTAGCCCTGCGCCCGCACCGCCGCCGCCTTCTGTCCCGTCCCGCCCACGGGCCCGACCGTGCCGTCGGCGCTGATCGTGCCGGTGACCGCCACATCTGCGCCGCCCGTGAGGTCGCCAGGCGTCAGGTCGTCGATGATGGCCAGCGTGAACGCCAATCCCGCCGACGGCCCACCGACGTCGCCGGTGTCGATCGTCACGTCCACCGGGAAGTCGAAATCGATTCCCCGGCCCGTGACCTCGATCCCGATGATTGCCCGGTCGGCATCGTCGGGATCGGCGCCCAGGGCCAGCTCGATGTCGCTGGGGCGTGACCCGCTGGGCGGCTCGACGGTGATCGTCACCTGGTCGCCCGGGCTGTCGTCGGCGAGCAGCCGCGTGAGGTCGCCGGGCTCGTCGAGCCGCTCACCGTCCACTGCGGTGATGGTGTCGCCGGGCTCGAGCAGACCATCGGCGGGCAGGTCGGGCAGCACGTTGACCACGGTCTCCCCGGTGATGCTCACGTCGACCGGGTGGCCCAGCCGTTCGAGCGCCACCTGCGTCGCCACCTGCTTGGACGTGTCCATCATCTGCAGGTTGAGGGTGCGGTTTTCCTCGGCGTTGCGGTCGCCGAGCACCTTCTCGCGGGGGAACACGTCGATGTCGTCGTCCAGCCAGCCGGCGAGCATGCCGAAGAGCGTCGACTGGCGCAGCGACACCGTCGTGTAGCTGATCGTGCCGGTGGACGGGAAGGTCTCCTCGTCGGCGACGGCGATCAGGGGCTCCGTGTCGCGCACGCTGCCGGGCCGGTAGGCGTAGTAGGGCAGAGGAACCGTGACGGCCCCGATGACGAACGCCACCACCAGGACCGTGAGCGCGATCGTCCAGATGCGCCGACGCCGGCGAGGGGGCGACGACCCGTCATCGGAGAGGACGTCCGTCGGCATCTCGGTGTCCCGCCGGCCGGCTCCGCCGTCGACGGGGAGTCGAACGGCGCTCTGATCACGAATCGGGTCTGAGATCTCGTCCGGGAGGTGAGAAGTAGGTTCAGGCGGCATTAGCATCCGGGTCGCGTGGCCCTAGTAGTACTCTGCGTGGTGATAATCGGAGGGGGTGTCTTGGCCGTTGCGGTCGAGATGCTCGCGGCCAGTGCAGACCAGCCTGCCACGGAAAGCGACGAACGCCCCAGCGCCCGCGGGCGGTGGAGCGACATCACGCTCGCCGCCCGGGACCGGATCGAGACCGGTGGGCGGGCCGCATGCCGCGCCGTCGTCCGGTTCGGCGATCGCTGGGGGCCCGCGCTGGGCTTCGCAACAGGCGCCATGGGACGGACTAGTGTCCAGGCGGCCCGCTCCGGCCGGCGCGCCGCCACGGTCGCCGGACGAGCGGCCGGTCAGGCTGGAGCTCAGACCGGGCGGACGGTCCGAACTACCAGCATTCGGGCCGGGCGAGCGACCGGAAGAGCAAGCGTGCGGGCCGGGGAAGCCACGGGACGAGCGAGCATGCGAACAGGTCGAGCCACCGGGCAGGCCGGCGCTCGCGCCGCCCGCACGGCTGGGGCCGTCGCCCGCGGGAGCGCCGCCGCGCTGGTTGCGACCGCGGCGAAGATCGAGGGCTCCACGGTGACGGTGATCGGTGCCGGCAGGGCCCGCACGGCCGCGTTCGTCCGCCGGGTGTCCGCCGCCACACGCCGGACCGGGAGCCGGACCGCGGGCGACACGGCCAGGGCCGTCCGGCGGAGCGGCGGGCGGGCCACCGTCGCCACGAGACGCGGGACCCGACGGGCCGCAAACGCCACCAGACGTGCCGCCACCCACCTTGTGCCGGACCCGGTGGCACTTCCCGACGAGGCGGCGGATCGACCCGCCGGGCTCGAGGCGGAACCGGCGACCGTCGCCGCCAAACCCGCCGCCGACGCCGCGGCCGCGCCCGCCGGTAGCGCCAGCGGCGTCGTCTCGCCCGGCGACGGGCGACGTCCCCCGCCCCGGCGCTGGCCCGAGCAGGGGCAGGTGGTGCCGCTGCGCCCCCGGGTGACGACCAGGCTCAAGGCGACGGGGGAGCTGCTGGTGCTGGTCGCCTTCCTCGGGCTGGTGGTCTCGGGCATCATCGTGGCCCTTGCCGTGGCGGGCAACCAGGTGCTGAGCGGGCTCTGACCCCGCGGCGGACAGGGACATGCCCCGGCCGATGGCGGACGCCGTTGCCCGCCGACGGGCGGCGGCCGTGGCCGGCCACCGTGGCGACGCCGTCACGGCCCGCACCTTCCTCGTGGATCCTGCGCCTTCGGTACGGGCAACGGCGCTCGGCGCCCTCGCCCGAGCCGGGTCGCTGGCGGGTGCCGACCTCGTCGCCGCGCTTCGGGACCCGTCGGCCGTCGTGCGGGCCCGGGCGGCCGAGCTGGCCGCGGGTATGCCCGGGAACGACGACCCTGCGCTGGCTCCGGCCCTCGACGACCCCGATGCCGCGGTGGTGGAGGCGGCGGCCTGGGCCTCGGGTGAGCGCCAGCCGCCCGAACCCGGCGTCGTGGCCGCGCTGTCGGCGGTGACGAACGGGCACGACGACCCGACCTGCCGGGAGGCGGCGGTCGCCGCGCTCGGCGCCATCGGCGACCCCGCGGGCCTGCCCGCCATCCTCGCCGCCACCACCGACCGCCCGGCGGTCCGCCGACGGGCGGTCCTGGCATTGGCGCCGTTCCACGGTCCGGAGGTCGAGGCCGCGCTCGACCGGGCGCTCACGGATCGCGACTGGCAGGTCCGCCAGGCGGCGGAGGACGTGAGCCGCTAGTGGGCGCTCGCGGAAGCTCCGTGGATGTATCGCCGTGTCAGATTCGTCGCTGTCGAGGACGCAGGAGGAAGGCGCAGCCATGGCTGCGGCGACGACGAGGACGAAGTCCAGGGGCGGATCTGGCCGGCGAGACGCCACGATGGCTTCCGCGAGGGTCCACTAGGGCCCGCCGCGGGTCAGGGCGCGCCCCACCTCGACTCCCAGGCGCCGATTTCGGTCTCGAAGGGCCTGCGGACCTCGGGCGGCGCGAACGACGCCGCCATCGCCCGCCGCTGCAACCCCGCCAGCCCACCCGTGCCCACCCCGTGGTGCTCGGCCACGAGAGCCAGCTCCCGTTCGAGCGTCGTCGAGAAGTAGCCGGGGTCGTCGGTGTTCACCGAGACATCCATCCCGAGGCCGATCATCTCACCGATCGGGTGATCGGCGACCGAGGGTGCGGTGACGCCGAGCAGCACGTTGGAGGTGGGCGACACCTCCAGCGGCACCTGCTCGTCGACCAACCGTCGCACCAGTGAGGGGTCCTCGAGCGCGCGGACACCATGGCCGATGCGTACGGCGTGGAGGCTGTCGAGAGCGCCGCTCACGCTGGCCGGTCCCGCGGCCTCGCCGGCGTGGACGACCGCCGGGACGCCCGCCGCCCGGGCGCGGGCGAACGTATCGGCGTAGAGCTCGGGCGGCCACTCCGCCTCAGGCCCACCGAGGCCCATCGCCACCGCCCCGGCCGGGGTGTGAGCGCCGGACAGCAGGGAGGCGGTCAGGTGGTCGACGGGAAGCTCCTCGCCCCGGGATATGTCCAGGATCCAACGGACCTCGACGCCCCGGGATGCGGCCCGCCGCTGGGCCTCGTCGAGCGCCCCTGCGTACGCGGCCTCACCCCAGCCCCGGGTGCGGACGTGATGGACGGGCGTGGTGGTGACCTCGGCCCAGCGGACGCGCTGGCCGGCCAGCTCCTCGGTGAGGGCGTCGGCGCACGTGACCAGGTCGTCGGGCGTCCGCAGCACCGCAAGGCCGGCGCGGAACAGCTCGATGAAGTGGAGGAAGTCGCGGAACCGGTAGCGCTCGGCCAGCTCGGCCTCGGACCCGACCCCGAGATCGATGCCGTTGCGTTCAGCCAGCGCCAGGACGGTCGACGGCCGCATGGAACCCTCGAGGTGGACGTGGAGCTCGACCTTCGGCAGGGCGGCGATGGCTTCGGTCGGGACCGGGCCGGAGTTTGGATCAGGGTTGGCGGTCGGCACGGCTAACGAGCTGCGCCGTGGGAGGCCTCCAGTACGCCACCACATCCCCGGCACCTGGCCCGCCACCCGGTCAGCGTGACCTGCACGGTCAGCCAACGACCGCAGTCCACGCAGAAGCGCCAGGGCTCGTAGGCGCCGGAGCAGCCAGGGCATTCCTCCACCGGTGCGCCGCACCCCGCGCAGTGGCGCCAATCGGCCGGCGCCGGCAGGGTCGAATGGGCGGAGCTGCGCATCAGATGACTCCTGAGGCCGAGCGGAGGCGAGGCCGCGGCCCGAGCGGCCCGGCGCCGAAGGCGCCAAGAGCGGGAAGCACAGCGGACGCTCGCCGCATATCACGTAACTGCAACTCAGATGACCTTCGAGAGCGTGCCGATGGGCATGTGCAGGTTGTCGAGCATGACCAGGTCCTCCTGGGGCGCCCGGCCCAACGTCGTCAGGTAGTTGCCCATGATCAGCGCGTTGATGCCACCCTCATCCCCACCTCCTGCAGGTCGCCCAACGTGACCTCCTCGAGGTGCGCCATCAGCCGCTCGTCGGGCCCCCGCACCGCGTACACAAGGCAGAACTCGCTGGCGCCCAGCGCGGCCGTCTCCCGGGCCGCCGCCAGCACCTCGTCGTGCGCCAGCAGCGGGACCGCCTTCACCGGCGAGTCGTAGCGCGCCGACTGTGAGCAGAACTGGCAGTCCTCCGGGCAGCCGCCCGTCTTGGCCGAGAGGATCCCCTCGATCTCCACCGCCTCACCGCACCATGCCACCCGAACGTCGTGCGCCAGCTCGGCCAGCGCCCGGACCGCCCCATCCGGCACCGCCACCAGTGCCACCAACTCGTCGAGCGTCAGCTGTCGCCAGTCGTCGAGCAGCGCCCGCCGAGCATCGGCGAGCAGGTCGGTCGTGGACGGCACGGCGTCGGACCCTAGCGTCTCCCGTTCTGTCAGCGCCCAGGTCCGATGCGGTACCTCAGCGCTGACAGAACGCCTCGGGTGGGCGTCAGTGCCCCCCCTGGAAGACCACCCGCAGCGCCGTCGGCTCCTCGATGCAGCGGCCGGCGCCGAGCACGACGCATTCGAGCGCGCTCTCGACCAGGTGGACGTCGATCTCGGTCTCGTGGGCGATGCGCTGATCGAGGCCGGCCAGCATGCCGCCTCCGCCCACCAGGTGCAGGCCCTGGGTGATGAGGTCGTGGGCCAGCTCGGGCGGGGCGTTCCCGAGGCAGGCGACGACCGAGTCGATGATCTCGGTGATCACGTCGTCGATGGCGGCCCGCATCTCGGCCGGCGTGAGGATCACCGTCTTCGGCAGGCCCGACGCCAGATCGCGGCCCCGGACCTCGGCCTTGAGCTCATCGCGCACCGGCCACGCCGATCCGATGGCGATCTTGATCTCCTCGGCGGTGCGCTCGCCCACGGCGATCCCGTACTCGCGGCGCACGTAGGCCTGGACGGCGGCATCGATGTCGAAGCTGCCGACCCGCACCGCGTCGAGCGCCACCACGCCGCCGAGGGACACCAGCGCCGTCTCCGTCGTGCCGCCACCCACGTCGATCACCAGGCTGGCGATCGGCTCGTGGATCGGGAGCCCGCAGCCGATGGCGGCGGCCATGGGCTGCTCGATGAGGAAGGCATCGGTGGCACCGGCCCGGCGGGCGGCCTCGGCCACGGCGCGGCGCTCGACCTCGGTGATCGCCGACGGGACGCACACGACAACGCGCGGCCGGTTGAAGCGCCCGACCCGCACCCGGTGCAACAACAGCCGGATCATCCGCTGTGTCACATCGAAGTCGGTGATCGCCCCCTGGCGGAGGGGGCGCTCGGCGACGATGTCGCTCGGCGTGCGCCCGATCATCTGCCAGGCGTCGTGGCCCATCGCCAGCACCTCGCGGGTGCGGGTGTTGAGGGCGATGACGGTCGGCTCGTTGAGGACGATGCCCCGGCCCCGTTCGTAGACGAGGGTGTTGGCGGTGCCGAGATCGATGGCGAGGTCGCGGGCCACTACCGCTTCCACCAGCGCCGAGGGCGGACCTCGCCGTCGCGCGGCGCCAGCGCCTGCATCTCGCGCCGGAAGTTGTCGATGCTGGCGTCGAGCGAGGTGGGGGGGCGGTTGCGCAGGTAGAGCACGGTCAAGCCCACCGCCGAGATCACCACCGCGATCAGGAGGAAGGCGACGGCCGCCACGGATTCACCCCGCTCCCGCGTCGACGATGTGCTGCGCCTCGAGCCCCCAGCTCTCGCCGCCCGCCCACGACTCGCGCTTCCAGATGGGGACCGAGCGCTTGAGGGCGTCGATGCAGAATCTGGCGACCGCGAACGCCTCGTCGCGGTGCGGTGCGGACACGGCGACGACGACTGCGCTCTCGCCGATCTCCAGGACGCCGACCCGGTGGAGCAGGGCGATGCGGCCCACCACCGGCCACCGTACTCGGGCCTCCTCCGCGACGTCACGGAGGCGGGGGATGACCTGCTCCTCGTACGCCTCGTACTCGAGCCGGTGCACCCCGGGTCGGCCCTCGGCGTGGTCGCGGGCGGTGCCCGAGAAGAGGACCAGGCCGCCGCAGTCGGGGCGCACCGCCCAGGCAGTGGCCTCGCCGATCGGGAGCGGCGACGCGGACAAGCCGATCCAGGTATCGCCCTCGGGCGCGGCGAGCGCGACCCGCTCGGCCTCGTTGCTCGGCCTCTCCATCGGGCTCATCGTACGCAGCCCCTGACCGCTGGGCGCGGTCTCTCGGCGTCCACCCAGAGTTATCCTCCGCGCCGTGCCCTTCGACGACGACGCGGAAGCGGATCTGTTCCGCTTCCGTCCGCCGCCGCACCCGGACGATCGGGTGTGGCGTCACCCGTCGGAGCTGGGACCCCGGCGCGGAGAAGCAGCCGGCGCCCGCGATCGGCAGCCCGGACGTCCATGGGGCGTCGTGGCGGCCGCCGGGACCGCGGGTGCCGTCCTCGCCGGCGCGGGCGTGCTGGCGTTCGGACTGGACGAGCGGATCGTCGATCGGCCCGTGGTCGAGCGTGTCGCCCTCGACACGGTCGCGTCCTCTCCGACGGCCGCCGACCAGGCTGCCAACGGCATCCGTCAGCAGGTGGCACCGGCCGTCGTCGCCGTCGAAGGGGGTGGCTCCGGGGTCGTCGTGCGCGACGACGGGACCGTCCTCACCAGTGCCAGCGCCATCGACGGGACCGGACCGCTGAGCGCGCGCCTACCCGACGGGTCGTCGACCGAGGCGGAGGTCGTGGGCTCCGACCCGTCGACCGGCATCGCCGTGCTCGACCTGGAGGGGCATGGCTACCGGACCGGTGTGCTGGCCACCGAGGCCGGGCTGGTACAGGGCCAGACGTCCTTCATTGTGAGCGTCGGCGCCGCAGGCGGCGCCACCACGGTGGCGGCGGTGGTCGGTGCCACCCGGCGGTACCAGACCCCTGCCGGCGCCACGCTCGACGGAGTCGTCGAGACCACAGGCGACGCGCCGGCCCATGCACTGGGAGGGCCGCTGGTCGACCCCCAGGGCATCGTGGTCGGCATCGTCACCGGGGTCGACGACGGCAGCGCCTCGTACGTCGTGCCGGTGGAGGTGGCCCGGAAGGTCTCCGAAGACCTGGTGGCGGCCGGCACGGTGGAACGCTGCTGGCTCGGCATCGAGGGGAGCGACGCCGGTGATCCCGATGTCACCGGCGGCGGGGTCCTGATCGCCGCGGTGGCGCCCGACAGCCCGGCCGACCGTGGCGGCCTGCGGGTGGGCGACGTGCTCGTCGAGATCGACGGCCGCACGATCGGCCACCTGCCCGATCTCATGATCACCCTGCGCTCGCGGTCTCCCGGCGACCAGATCACCGCCACGGTGGTACGCGACGACAACCCGACGACGCTGGCGGTCACGCTGGGAGGCCAGGACAGGAACGACGCCTGAGCCGACGCCCGAGCCGACGCCCGGCCCGGCGGGCGCCGGCGTGGTGCCGGGTCCACCCCGTGGGCGCTGGGGCCCCTAGCGACGCGACCGGAGCAACCGGCGGGCAACCAGCGCGCCGCCGGTGAGGACCGCGGCGATACCGGCGCCCGCCAGGCCCAGGGCGATCTCCTGGCGCCGCCGCGGACTCATCGTGGCCCACGCACCGGCCTCGAAGGCCTCGACGCACGCCTCCTCGTTGCTCACGGTGGGTGACCAGCCCTGGGCGCGCAGGCGGTCGTTGGCGATCGTCCACGGATGCAACGTGTACGCGACCAGCTCCGGTGGCGTCGGGCCCAGGCCCCAGCGGAACCCCCACCGCACGAGGCGGCCGGCGACCCGCTCCGGCAGCGGGACCTTGGGCGGCGCACCGGTCAGCGACCGCACCTCGTCACCAGGGACCGCTCCATCAGGCGCCACGTTGAAGGCACCGTCGAACCGCCGGCTCCGGCCCAGATCGATCGCGGCCGCCAGATCGTCGACGTCGAGGAACTGGACGGGAGGCTCATCGGCCGTCTCGGGGACCGCGGGACCCGGGCGCAGCGCCGGGACCAACCATTCGCGATGGTCGGCCCCGGCCGTCCGTGCCGGGCGCAGCACGGTGAGTACCACACCGGGATGAGCGCCCCGCCATTCGGATGCGAGTCGCTCGATCTCGGCGCGCTCCGCGGCGAAGGCGAACCCCGGGTTGGGGCGCAGCGTCGCCTCTTCGGTCAGCGGCACCGGGTTGTTGGGCCAGGCACCGTAGACCGTCGCGCTCGACAGGACGACGAGGTGCGGTACCGCGGCATCGCCGGCGGCCTCGAACAGCCGACGGGCCCGGTCCTCGTCCCGGGTCGGTGCGGTCGGCGATGCCGGCACCGACGTCGCCAGGTGCACGACGGACTCGGCGCCCTCGAGGTGCGGCTTGACGTCGTCGGTGCCGAGGTCGACGCGCCTCACGTCCACGTCATCGGGCAGACCAAGCACCGGCCCCTCGGCCAGGGCGACCACGACGCCAACCTGCGGATCGGCGGCGGCCAGCGTGGCGACCCGGCGGCCGAGCGGCGAGTCGGCACCGGTGATGACGACGGTACCCATGGCTCTTACCTTGCCATTTGGGACCGGCCCAAACACCACCGGGCCGCGACCGCCACGCGCCGCGGTGGCCGGCGACCCGGGTGGCGGTAGCGTCGCGACAGTGAGCGAGCGTCAGCGAGCGAACCATGAGCACAGCGTGTTGGTCGCCACGAAGCGGCGATCCCTCATTGACGGGCCGGAGGCCCGGAGATGAGCGATCCGGGCTCTCCCAACCCGTTCGAGGGGTTCCCGCTGTTCAGTGACCTCGCCAAGCTCTTCGGACAGGGCGGCCGCGGGGTCCCCTGGGACTCCGCTCGCAGCCTGGCGCTGGCCGTCGCCACCGACAATCAGAGCGAACCCAACGTCGACCCCCTCGAGCGCATCAAGCTCGAGCAGCTGGCGCGGGTCGCCGAGCTCCACGTCGCCGACGTCACCGGGCTGTCCACCACCGTGACGGGGCGCGAGCTCACGGTGCTGCCGGTGACCCGGGGACACTGGGCCCAGCGCACGCTCGAGGACTATCGGCCGCTGCTCGAAAAGCTCGCCGGCTCCCTGGGCTCGCCGGACGTCAGCGGGCTGGGCGGACCAGGTGGTCCCGGCAGCGAGCTCGACCTCGGTGACGACGCGGGGCTGGGGATGGGCCAGGATCCCGACGACCAGTTCGCCGCCATGCTCGGCCCGATGATCCAGGCGATGCAGCCGATGATGGTGGCCATGACCGCCGGGTCGATGGTGGGGCACCTGGCCCGGCGGTCGTTCGGCCAGTACGACCTTCCCATCCCCCGGACGCCGTCCGACGAGCTGCTGGTCCTGGTGCCGAACCTCGACGCCTTCGGCAACGAGTGGAGCCTGCCGGCCGACGACCTGCGGCTGTGGATCTGCCTCCACGAGATCGCCCACCACACCGTGCTGGGTGTGCCGCACGTGCGCGAGCGGCTCGAGCGCTTGCTGACGCGCTACACGACCAGCTTCCGCACCGATCCCGCGGCGCTCGAGGAGCACCTCGGCGAGATCGATCTCAGCGGCGGTCCCGAGTCCCTGGCCGGCCTGCAACAGGTGCTGGGCGAGCCCGGAGCACTGCTGGGTGCGATCCAGTCCGACGAGCAGCGGGCGCTGCTCCCCCAGCTCGAGGCGCTGGTTGCGGTGGTGGTCGGGGTGGTCGACCACGTGATGGACGACGTCGGCGCCAAGCTCATCAGCAGCTACGGGATGCTGACCGAGGCGCTCCGGCGGCGCCGTGTGGAGACCGCCGAGGCCGACCGATTCGTCGAGCGGCTGCTCGGCCTCGAGCTCACCCAGGCCACCTACGACCGCGGCTCCCGATTCGTCGCCGGCGTGATCGAACGGGCCGGGGCCCAGGGCCTGGCTCGGCTGTGGGAGGGCGAGCGGCTGCTCCCCAGTCCCCCCGAGGTCGATGCGCCGGGCCTGTGGCTGGCCCGCATCGACCTGCCCGACTCCCCCGCCGAGTAGTCCGGCCCGCTACTGCAGCTTCGTGGGGTCGATGATCACGGTGCGGTCGTGGCCAGGACCACCGTTGCCGTCGCCCCGGCCGTCGCCCTCGTCGCGATCCATCGTCGTGGCGTCCACGTCGGTGGCGTCCACGTCCTTGGCGCGATCGTAGGGCGGGGGCGGCGGAGGCGGGGGCGGCGGCGGAGCTGGCCGCGGAGCCGATGGGGCCGGCGACGGCGGGGCTCCGACGGGTTGGTCGGTGGCGACGCCCTCGCCGCCCTTCCCGCCACGGCGGCGGCCCTCGACGGCCGACTTCATGTGGCGAACCAGCGGGTTGGGGCGTTGACCGGGGAGCTGGCCCCGACCGAGGGCCCGCAGCCCCGCGAGGTAGGAGAACAGTGCGAACCCGGCGCATGCAGCCACCACCAGGAACCCGACCTGCACCGGGATGGACACGACCACCGGGATGAACGCCCCCACCACCCACGTGAGCTGGAATCGGGTCTCGAACTTGGCGAACGATCGTCCCCGGTTGGCGTCGGGCGCGTCGCGTTGCACCACCGAGTCGAACGCCAGCTTGGCACTGCTGGCCGAGACGCCGACGCACGCAGCCAGGATCGTGGCCGCCGCCAGCCCGCCGGTCCACGCTGCCAGCACCGCCGCGGTTGTGGTGATCCCGAGCACGATCTGCACGATCCGCTCCTCGGCGACACCCGCACGTCGCATCGCCGGGGCCGCCAGCGCCCCGAGCAGCGATCCGACGCCGCTGGCCGCCAGGACCAGCCCGAACTCCCATGGCGCGGCGTCGGTGCTGCGCAGGTAGAAAGCGATGAGGAACGTGAGGAAGCCGACGATGCCGCGCATGAGCCCCATCGCCGAGGCCGCCAACACGATGCCGCCGCCGCGCAGCTCGTTGCGTTCGGTCTGCGAGGTGTCGTCGGTGGCCACCTGCGTGGCCGGGATGCGGACGCCCAGCACGGCCGCCACGGCGCAGGCGCCCGCCGCCAGGACGAGCACCCCCTGGCTCTGGGCGATGGCGGCGGCGATCCCGGCCGGGATCGCCGCCGCGAAGGTCACGACGCCCGACAGGAACGACAGCTTGGAGTTGGCCTCCACGAGCTCGTCGTCGGACCGCACGACCGTGGGCACGATGGCCGACTTGGCGACGTGGTAGCTCTTCGACAGCACCAGGACCGCGAACGCCTCGGGGAACAGCAGCAGGCTGTCGATGTCGCGGATCATCAGGATGGCGAGGACGGCCCGCAGCGCGTTGGCGGCGATCACCATCCAGCGACGTCCGCCCTTGACCCGGTCGAGCGTCGGACCGATCAGCGGCGCCACCACTGCGAACGGCGCCATCGTGAGCGCCAGGTAGAGAGCGACCCGGGAGCGGGCCGCGTCGGGATCGATCGACAGGAACAGCGAGTCGGCCAGGGCCAGCGTGATCAGCGTGTCGCCGGCCACGGTGGCGGCGTGGGTGCGGGCCAACCGGGTGAAGGGCGTGACGACGAACGCCGCCGCCCCCGTGCGCTCGGGTTGGCTCAGCGGCTGCCACCCGGGCTTCCCCGCGTCGGTCGCCATCACGAGCGAGGGTAACGGACCCGTATGACTGCCCGATGGCTCCCAACCCCGAGGTGGTCAGGCGGTCGCGGCGGTCTTCGGGGTGTCGTACTTGTAGCCCAGACCCCGGATGGTGACGATGCGCGTCGGCACCGATGGGTCCTTCTCGACCTTCGCCCGCAGGCGCTTGATGTGCACGTCGAGGGTCTTGGTGTCACCGACGTAGTCGGTGCCCCACACGCGGTCGATGAGGGTGTCGCGAGGCAGCACCCGCCCGGCGTTCGACAGCAGGATCTCGAGCAGCTCGAACTCCTTGAGTGGCAGCCGCACCTGCTCGCCCCGGATCTCCACCTCGTGGCGCTCAGGGTCCAGACGCACGTCGCCGACCTCCAGGACGTCGCCCGACGCCGCCCGCGTCCCGGCGTCGGGCGGCCGCCGACGCAGCACGGCCCGCATGCGTGCCACCAGTTCGCGCAGCCGGTAGGGCTTGGTGACGTAGTCGTCGGCACCGACCTCCAGGCCGACCACGGTGTCGATCTCCGACCCCTTGGCCGTGACCATGATGATCGGCACGGCCGAACGCCGGCGCATCTCGCGGCACACGTCCACCCCCGAGATCTTGGGCAGCATCACGTCGAGCAGCACGAGGTCCGGCTTCACGACGTCGAACAGCTCGAGCGCCTCGGCCCCGTCGTGCGCCACCTGCACACGGAACCCCTCACGCTTGAGGCCCACGGTGAGCGCCTCGACGAAGCTGTCCTCGTCCTCGACCACGAACACGGTGGCCTCGGGCGTGCTCATCCAGCCTCCTTGGTGACGGCCACCGGGCCGGGCCCGGCGGGCAGTCGCAGTGTGAACGTCGAGCCCACGCCTTCGCGGGACTCGACCCGGACCTCGCCCCGGTGGTTGGAGGCGACGTGGCGGACGATCGCGAGCCCCAGTCCGGTGCCGCCGGTCTCGCGGCTGCGGGCCCTGTCGACCCGGTAGAAGCGCTCGAAGATGCGCTCGAGGTCACGGCGGGGGATGCCGATGCCGTGGTCGCGCACCGTGACGTCGACCCAGGTGCCGTCGGTACGGGAGTGCACCTCGACGGTGCTGCCGGGCTCGCTGTACTTCACCGCGTTGTCGAGCAGGTTGGTCAGCGCCGACACCAGCTGACGCCGCTCGCCGACCACGGTGAGGCGGGTGGCCGCCTCCTCGACGTCGAACTCGATGCCGCGCTGTTCGGCGGCGGGCTCCACCCGGGCGCACGCCTCGGTCACGAAGGTCGCCACGGGTACGTGCTCGTTGGCCGGCGCCGCCGCCACCTCGAGGCGCGACAGCTCGAGCAGATCGTCGATGGTGCGGCCCACCCGGAAAGCCTCGTTGGCCAGGCGCTCGGCCAGCCGGCGGGTCACGCCGGGGTCGCGCTCGTCGAGCAGCGTCTCGGCCAGCAACGCGAGCGCTCCCACGGGCGTCTTGAGCTCGTGGCTGATGTTGGCCACGAAGTCGCGCCGGACGTTCTCGAGCCGGCGCCGCTCGGACGTGTCCTCCACCACCACCAGCACGCCGGACGGCCGCGCCGGGTCGGCCAGCGGCACCGCCCGCACGTTGAGGATGCGGCGCGGCGGCCCGAACAACTCGAGCTCGCGCTCGACGCGGCGGCCCAGCAGCGCATCGGCAGCCAGGATGCTGATGGCCTCCTCGACCAGGGCGTCGCTGTGGCGGGCGGCCAGGAACGACGCCGCCGGGTCGTTGCGGTAGACCACCTCGCCCCGCTCGTCGAAGATCACCACCCCGTGGCCGATGGCACCCAGCGCCCACGACAGGCGGTCCTCGGCGCTGGCCACCCGCGACCGCCGCTCCACGGCCTGGGCCACCGAGTGCTCCAGGTGATCGAGCGCGGCATCCAAGCCGCCAGGAGCGGGGGCGACGGGTGGGCGCGGATCGGCATCGAGGGCCCGGGAGGCGGCAACCAGACGCTTCGTGGCCGCCCGCCGGGCCACCAACGCCGCCGTCCATGCCGCCAGCACACCCACGAGCACGATGACGAGCACCGTGAGAGCGATGGTCACATGCTCAACCGCTTCATCAGGCCGTCCTCCGGTCCTCCGTGGTCACGAGGTCGAGCACGGGGGAAACGTCGACCCGGTCGTCGACACCGATGCCGCTGAGCGCGGTCACCGACACGAACCCCTGGGCGACGATTGCGGTGTCGGACTCGGGCGGCAGCTCCTGGTCCGTGGGGCGAAACTCGATCTGCAACCGACCGCCGTCGGGCGCCGCCTCGACCACTGACGAACGCACCGTGCCGAACGGCGCCAGGGTTGCGGATCGAGCCCCGCTCAGGCGATCGAGTGTCACGTTGGGCACGTTGAGGTTGAGCACCGTGCACGGCGGAGCGTCCCCGACAAGCCAGGAGATGGCCGAGGCGGCAACCGCGGCCGCCGTCTCCCACTCGGCCGGGCGGTCGAAGGCGACGCCGGACACGTCGCGCAATCGCCCCCGGGCCCCCGGATCGTCGCCCATCTCCGGGCTCTCGACCACGTCGGCCCGCGCCCGATCGCCGTCGCCTACCGTGACCGTCCCCCTTGCCTGTTCGTGCAGGTGCAGGTTCGACACGTCGATGCTGACGGCCAGGCCCCGACAGCCGAAGTTGGCGGCCGTGAGGGCGGCACCCACCGTGCCCGAGTGGAGCACCGCGCGGCCGGTGTTGCAGCCGGGGTTGATGCCCGAGACGATCAGGTCGGGCGGGTCACCGAAGCCGCCGAGGCGCGCCGTGAGGACGCACAGCCCAGGCGGGCCGGCGACGGCGTAGGCGGGGACGCCGTCGAGCCGGGGCAGGTCGACGCGTTCGGCGTCGATGCCCTCGTCGATGTGCACCTGGCCGATCGCGGCCGCCGAGCCGCTCATCTCCCGGTCGGGCGCCACCACGACCACGTCGTGGCCGTCGTCGACGAGGGCCCGTGCCAGGGCGTGCAAACCCGGCGAGGCGACGCCGTCGTCGTTGGTCACCAGGACCTTCATCGGTCCTCCATGGGGTCGGGGGTCACACCCATTCTGCCGCCGCGACGCGCCACGGAAAGGCAATGGAATGAATCCCTACTCCCGTTGACGGCGCCGCCGTCCAGGTCACCGGACTTCGGCCGCGAGGTGGGCCGGCTCACCGGTAAGCAGGTAGCGCAGGCGGGCGCCAATGATGGCGGCGTGGTCCGCGATGCGATCGGCTGCCTGCCCGATGATGTAGACGCCCATGGCCGTCGCCACCGAATCGGGGCCATGCAGGCACTGGATCTCGGCCAGCAGGCGCTCCTGGTAGTTGTCGCCCAGCGGCCGGCCCTCAGCGAGTTGCGTGGCCAGGTCGAGGTCCTGCGTCGACCAGGCGCGTAGCGCTGTGCGGTAGCTCTCGACGGCGCCCTCGACCATCGTGACGGCGATGTCCCAGGGGCTGCCGCATTGGGATAGCTCGCCCACCTGCGGCGTGAGCTTGAGGGCCCGCAACGCCAGATCGCCGACCCGTTCGAACTCGGAGATGATGCGCACCACCGACACGATGAACCGCAGGTCGCTGGCCATTGGCTGCTCGCGATTGAGCAGGTCGTAGCAACGCTCCAGGAGCGACAGGTGCATGGCGTCGATCTCGTCGTCGGCGGCGAACGCCTGGCCCATGAGACCCTCGTCGCCTGACGCGAGCGCGTTCCGCATGAGCTCCAGGTTCTGGTCGACGCGCACGCCCATCAGCTCGGCCTGCAGCCGCAGCTGGTCGAGCTCGGCCTGGTAGGCACTGCGGATGTGGCGTGCGGCGTCCGTTGACATGGTCGGCTCCTAGCCGAACCGCCCCGTGATGTAGTTCTCGGTCCGCTCGTCGGAGGGGTTGGAGAAGATCGTCTCGGTGAGGTCGTACTCGACCAGCGCACCCGTGCGGCTGCCGCTGAACTCGTCGGACACAACGGTGAGGAAGGCCGTTCGGTCGGCTGTACGGGCGGCCTGCTGCATGTTGTGGGTCACGATCACGATCGAGTACCGCTCCTTGAGCTCGAGCATCAGATCCTCGATCCTGGCAGTCGAGATCGGATCGAGCGCCGAGCAAGGCTCGTCCATCAGGATCACGTCGGGGTCGACCGCGATGCACCGGGCAATGCACAAGCGCTGCTGCTGGCCACCCGACAACCCGTAGGCGTTGTCCTTCAGGCGGTCCTTGACCTCGTCCCACAGCGCTGCGCGCTCCAGAGCCCGCTCCACGCGCTCGTCCATGTTCCCCTTCATGCCGATGGCGCGCGGCCCGAAGGCGACGTTGTCGTAGATCGACTTGGGGAACGGGTTGGGCTTCTGGAACACCATGCCGATCAGCTTGCGCACCTGGACCGGATCGACCTTGGGGCCATAGAGATCCTGGCCGTGGTAGAGCACCTTCCCCCCTACCCGGGCGCTGGGGATCAGGTCGTTCATGCGGTTCAGGCAGCGGATGACCGTGCTCTTGCCACAGCCCGATGGGCCAATCAGGGCGGTGATGTCCTTGTGGAAGACGTCCATGGTGACGCCCGCCACCGCGAGCGTGTCGCCGTAGGACACAGAGAGGTCCTTCAGCTCGAAGACCTTCTCGCGGTGCTCGTCCGGGTCGTACTGCCGGCCCTGGGGGTACACGGAGATCTCAGGATGGCTGTCACTGCGGTCCACCGCAGGCCGACCTTCCTCAGTCACGTTCTCGGTCACCTGTACTCACCTACCACCTCTGCTCGAAACGGTTGCGGAGCCAGATCGCGAACGAGTTCATCACCAGCACGAACACCAGAATGAGTATCGCCCCGGCCGCCGCCAGTGTCCGGAGCTCCTCCTGTGGCCGAGTCGAGTAGTTGAACACCAGGGTGGGCAGCGTCGTGTAGCCCGACTCGAAGTAGCTGGGGTCGAACGTGGCGAAGGTGACGGCCCCGACCAGCAGCAACGGCGCCGCCTCGCCGATCGCCCGCGACACGGCCAGGATGACACCGGTGAGGATCCCGGGTGCCGCCGCCGGCAGCACCTGGCGGCTGACCGCTCGCCACTGAGTCGCCCCCAGCGCCAGCGCACCCTCACGGATCGACGGCGGCACGGCACGGATCGCCTCGCGTGCCGCCAGGATCACGGTGGGCAACACCAGCAGCGCGATCGTGAGTGACGCCGCAGCGGGGACGAAGCCGACGCTGATGGGCCCCCGCACGATGAACCCCAGGCCCAGGATGCCGAAGACGATCGACGGCACGGCGGCCAGGTTCTGGATGTTGACCTCGATGAGGCGGTTCCACCAGCGAGTCCTGTCGGCGTACTCCTCCAGGTAGACAGCGGCGCCCACCCCGAGCGGCACGATGAGGGCGATGACACCGGCGATGATGTAGAGCGAACCGAGGATCGCCGTGTGGAAGCCGGCCGTTTCCGGTCGGAGGGTCGACGGCCCGTTGGTGAAGAGGTCGAGGTCGAGCCGGGGCCAGGCCTCGATGAGGGTCCAAACGAAGATCGCCACGAGCCCCGTCAGCGCGATCCCCAGGCCGAACAGCAACAACGCCAGGAACATGGTGTTGCGCGACCGGTCGCGCGGTGCGACGAACATGCTCTCGGTGACGGCACGGGCCCCCGCCACGGCGAGCCGGGTGCGCTCGGTGCGGGGCACCGACTCGGGCGTGGCCACTACTCGTACACCTCCCGGAAGCGTCGCGCGAGGCGGATCGCGACCATGTTCACCGCGAACGTCAGCACGAACAGCAGCGCCCCGGCCGCAAAGATCGAGTCGTACTGGATCGTGCCGGTGGCGATGTCGCCGGTCGCCGTGCTGCCGATGTAGGCGGTGATCGTCTGTACCGAGCCCCAGGGATTGAAGGTCAGGTCACGGGTACCGGCGCCCGCCATCATCAGCACGACCATCGTCTCGCCGACCGCGCGCGACATGCCGAGCACGATCGAGGCGACGATGCCCGAGATGGCCGCCGGGATGACCACCCGCAGGGAAACCTTCAGCTTGCTGGCGCCGAGCGCGTAGGCGCCCTCGCGCAGGTCGGAGGGCACCGCACGCATGGCGTCGTCGGACACGGAGGCGATCAGCGGAACGATCAACAGCCCCACGGCGACGCCCGCCACGGCGCTGGAGAACGTGCCCTCCCACGGCAGGAACGGCAGCACATCCTGGGCCAGCGGGATCAGGAACGCGAACCCCCACAGGCCGATGGCGACCGTCGGTATGCCCGCCAGCATCTCCAGCGCCGGCTTGATGAACTTGCGGACGCGCTGGGGCGCGTACTCCGACAGGTAGATGGCCGAGGCCAAGCCGACCGGTATGGCGACCGCCAGCGCAAAGCCGACGATCATCAGCGAGCCGACCAGGATGGGAAGCACACCGAAGTGGGCATCCGCGAAGTTCGGTGCCCACCGGGTCCCGGTCAGGAAGTCGAGGATCGGCACTTCCTGAAAGAAGCTGATAGCGGGCAGTAGCAGCGAGAGGACGATGGCGGTCGTGGTGGCGACCGAGAGCGCAGCGCAGAGGAACAGGAAGGCCTTGATGGCCTTCTCGCCATAGCGCGGGCTCGCGGCCTCCAGCGACCGGCGCAGCTCGGCGCCGTCGCTGGGGACCGCGATGTCGCTAAGCGTCATGGGCGTGCGTGCCCAGCATTGACGACGTGCTCACTCACCCTCCGACGAGCTCGTCGATCTTGGCATGCTGCTCCTCGATCTGCTCCTCGGTGAGCGGAACGAAGGTAGCGGCCTCGGCCACCGGCTCCGCGTTGTCGACATAGAACCGCATGAAGTCGAGCACCTCGGGCTTCTCGAGCGCGGTGCCGCTGGCATAGACGAACAGTGGCCGACCCAGCGGCACGTAGCTGCCGGCCTGGACGTTCTCGAGGGTCGCGTCCACGCACCCGCCGCCGCCGTCGATCTGGAGCGGCTTCACGGCGTCTCCCGCCTGGGTGACGAACGAGTACGGGATGTAGCCCATGGCGTTGGCGTCGCCAGACACACCCTCGACGGCCGCTTGGTCGTCTTCGCCGATGTCGATGTAGTCACTGCGGATGCGGCCCTCCTCGCCGTTGATCGCCTCGGTGAAGAAGTCGAACGTGCCCGAGTCGGTGCCGGGCCCGTACAGGGTGATCGCCCCGTCGGGGGCCTCGTCGAGGCCGTCGATGTCGCTCCAGTTGCCTACGGTCGAGTCCTGGTCCCAGATCTGGCTGACCTGCTCCACGGTCAGGCACTCGACGGGGTTGTCGGGGTTCACGACCACCGACAGGGCATCGTTGGCGACCTGGATGTCGTCGTACTCGATGCCGTTCTCCTCGCACATCGCGATCTCGTCGTCGGTGATCGGTCGCGAGGCGTCGCTCATGTCGGTCTCGCCGATGCAGAACCGCTCGAAGCCGCCGCCTGTACCCGACACGCCGACGGTGATCTGCACACCCGATTGCTCCTCCTGGTACAGCTCAGCGGCCGCTTCGGTGAGCGGCCCGACGGTACTCGAACCGTCGACCTCGATCCGGCCCGACAGCTCCTCATCGCTGCCATCGCCCTCGGTCGACGATCCGTCCTCGTCAGCCGCAGCATCGTCATCGTCGCCGCACGCGGCGGCGACGAGGCCGAACGCCAAGAGGACCCCCAGCCACGCAAGTCGGCGCTTCCTTGCAACCATCACGTATCCGCCCTCCTTGGGCTTGCTGTCGCGGTGAGCCGTATCGCTCCTTGCCGCTGGCCACCGTAGGGACAGCAGGTGAACGACCGGAGGGGGCGTTGGTGAACCGCAGGTGAACCAGCGGGGAACGTTGCCACAATGACCGGCGGCGCCAACTCGAGCCGGCGCGTGGTATGGCGGACGCTACGTGCCGCGACGAGCGCCTTCGTGCGATCAGGCCGCGGGATCGATGTGGAGCTCGTGCAGGAGCCCGCGCACCCGCCGGCCGATCTCGTCGCGGATGGCGCGCACGCCGACGAGATCCCGACCCTCGGGATCATCAAGGTCCCAGTCCTCGTAGCGCGTCCCGGGGTAAATGGGACAGGCGTCGCCACAGCCCATCGTGACCACCACGTCAGCCGCTCGCACGATCTCCTCGGTCCAGGGCTTCGGGTACTCGGTGGTGATATCGATGCTCACCTCCCGCATCGCCGCGACCGCAGCGGGATTGACCTCCACCCCGGGCTCGGAACCACCGGACCAGGCGATGGCCCGCCCCATGGCCAGGTGGTTGAACCAGCCCAGGAGTGGTACGTCAAGACCGGCGACAGTGAGCAGTTCGCCAACCTCGTGGGGAGCCCCGTCATCCGCGGGCGTGCTGCGGCCAGTAGCCAGTCGGGACGCGCGCCACCGAGCGGCCGCTCCGCCCTGCGGCCGCCCGGTGGGCGGGTGTCTGTGTGGGCTCGGTGGACAGGACGGGCCGCGCCCTACAGAGCACCCCTGTGCCAGGGCCCGGTGATGGCGCAGGTCATGCCGCTACCCGGCGAGCCGTCGCCGAAGAGGTTGACGAAGAGCACACGACCGTCGTGCGAGACGGTTGCCCCGGCGAACTCGGAGTCGTTGAGCACGTTGACGGCGAACTCGAAGGCCTCGCCGTTGCGGTTGATCCCGATCAGCCGGTTGACGTCGACGATGCCGGGGGCCAAGGGGTGGGTGTCGTCGTCGGTGCCGGTGGCGTCGTCCTCGCACAGCAGGATGCCGCCTCGCGGGGTGACGAGCAGGTTGTCCGGCGAGTCGAGCACGGAACCACCCGGCGACTCGAAGAACAGCGTCAGCCGATCCCGGTGAGGGTCGTAGTGCCAGACCTGGCCGCACGCAGCGTCGCCCCCGCTGGTGGAGTTGAAGTAGAAGCCCCGTGAGCGCGCGTCGTACCAGATCCCCTCGAGCCGGTTGAACAGCGCCCCGCCCTTGGCGATCCCCTGAAGAGCCACGCTGGTGGCGCCGCCCTCGAGGTCGGGATCAGGATCATCGATGCGCACCCAGTCGACGCGTAGCGCCCGGCCGACCTCTTGGCCCGTGATCATCTGCCGCGCCGGTTCACCCCTGACGGCCAGCATCTCGAGCCGGCCGCCGCGGGTGAGGTCGCGCGGGTGGCGGGGGCGGAAGCGATAGAAGCCGCTGTCGTTGCCGTCGTCCTCGGTCTGGTAGACGATGCCGGTTCTGGGATCGGTGGCGCAGGCTTCGTGGGCGAACCGACCCATGGCGCTGAGCGGCGGGGACTTCTCCGGACCGCGGGCCGACGTGCGGACCAGGAAGTTGTAGCCGTGCTTCTGACCCCAGCCCTGGTTGGGCCCGGCCACGGTCTCCTCGGCGGTGATCCACCCGACGTCGCGGTAGGCGATGCCACCGGCGCAGTTGACGATCGAACCGGCGAAGCTCACGAAGTGCCGCTCGAGCCGGCCGCGTCGGGTGTCGAACAGCAACGTCACGTTGCCACCCACACCCAACGGGTCGTACTTGCGGTCCGCGGATGCCTGCGCAGAGCCCTCCACGGTGCCGGGACCGGTGCGGACCTCGTGGTTGCGGATCAGCAGTGTGGTGTTGCCGTGTCCCTTGAAGGCGGCCATGCCGTCGTGTGCGACCGGCACCGGCGTGCCGTCGCTCATGGTCTCCCCGATCTTCGAGAACGTCACGTACTCGAACCCTTCGGGGAGCGCCAGGATCTCGTCGCCGTTCTGGTCGGCGACTCGGGCCAGTTGGCCGTAGCCGCCGTCGCCCTTGC
>Ga0256867_10000198_pt1 | contig 23184 bp, 25 predicted proteins | sample RVTome_15_FD_185939 | JGI IMG/M metagenome (GOLD analysis project Ga0256867, IMG submission 185939) | Soil microbial communities from uranium-contaminated site in the Upper Colorado River Basin, Wyoming, United States - RVT150D86 (HiSeq) ... | reverse complement strand
GGGATGACGATCAGCGTGGACATCTGCGCCGCCTGCGCGCTGCCGGCCACGAGGCCGAGGCTGATGAAGACCCAGGTCAGGCTGTAGGTCGCCACCAGCATCAGGCCGACGGCCAACAGGATGGCGAGCAGATCGGCGTGGAGCCGGAAGCCCACCGCGGTCGGCGGTGACCAGCGACGCCCCGGAGATCTCGGCCAGAGCGACGTAGGCGGCGTCGGCGACGGTGAGGTTGGCGCGAAGCTGCCAGCAGCGTTGGAGCAGCGAGCCGTGCGCCACGCGGTCGAGGGGGAGGTCCCGCAGATCGGCGAGGGCGAGGTCGGCTCGCCGCAGGTCGAGCCGTCCGGCGGCTGCCATCCGCTGCCACGCCGGGCCTTTCGACCAACGACGTCCCCGACGTCTACCTGGCGGCGCTGGCCATCGAGCGCGGCCTGACCCTGGCCACGCACGACCACGGGTTCGCCCGGTTCAGCAACCTTCGCTGGGTCGACCCTCTGCTGTAGCGACGGGATCGGAGGAGCAACTGGCCACGGTTAGGGCCCTGACGGTGCGGGTAGGGGAGCAGGGTCGGCACACACACGACAGATCGGAGCACCCCCATGAGTGGAGAGAAGGAGAAGCTCACCGGCCGAGCCAAGCAGGCCGCAGGTGACCTCACCGACGACGATGAGCTGCAGCGCGAAGGCAAGCGCGACGAACTGGCCGGCAAGGCCAAGGACGCCGTCGACAAGGCCAAGGACAAGGCGGAAGAGGTCATCGACAAGATCACCGGCCGGGACTGACCCCCTACCCCTCGCCCCACCCCTACAGGCCCGCCGTCCACCTAGGGCGGCGGGCCTGCTGGCGTGTGCACCCGTGGTTGTCTTCGGCTTTCGCTCGCACTACACTGATTACATCATTACATGATTGCCCGCTGCTGGCCCCCGATGTCGGGCAGAGGAGGGGGCAGGAGGGGGAGGGCCATGGCGCACACACCGGAGACGAGCGAGGAGCTGGCCGCCTGGTTCGCAGGCCAGGTCCCTGACGACTGGTTCACGGCGCCGCCCACGGTGACGGTGGATCGCGAGGAGATCGTGGTCACCGGCGAGATCGGCACGCCCACCCTGGACAGCGAGGGCGAGCGGGCCGTGGCCGAGGAGTCGCGCATCTCGGCGTTCCGGGAGGAGACGAGGGGCCGCCGCATCAAGATCGCCGAGCGGGCCGAGGCCATGATGCGGCGCAAGGTCTCGTGGGTCATCCGCTGCGGGGCAACCGAGGTGCCGTTCACCACTCTCAGCGCCCCGGTGATGACACGGCTGCGGATGCCCGAACGCAAGGTGCTCGACACCCTGATCGGCGCCGGGGTGGCCCGCAGCCGCAGCGACGCCCTGGCCTGGTGTGTGCGCCTCGTGGCCCGCAACCAGGAGGAGTGGATCGATCGGCTGCGTGACGCCATCTCCGAGGTGGACCGGGTGCGCGGTGAAGGACCGGCCTGATCCGAATGCCTCGCAGGGTGCCCCAGGTCCGCGCCGCCCGCGGTCAGTTCGACGCCGCCCACCCCGACCAGTCCGTGACCTGCACGACGATGGCCGGACCGCCAGGCGGATGTTCCCGGTACTGGTCGTAGCGGTCCACCAGGGCAGCAACGGCGGCCTGCCAGCGCGGCCCGTGGCGATGGATGACAGCCGTGCCACGCATCCGCACCCACCACAGCGCCGCCCAGTCCTCGGCGTAGTGGTCGACGAGGACGGTCACCTGTGGTGATCGCTCGATGTTGGCCAGGCGCTGGAGCTCGAGGGTGGTCTTGGGCTTGTGGTCCACGGCGGTGACGAGTACGTCGGGTGCCAGCCCGCCCGCACCCGACCCCAGGGCGAAGGTGATGGGGACCAGGTCGACACGCCCACCCGGGCCCACAGTGCCGAGGTGGGCAACCCGCGCCGAGCCGACCAGCTGGCGGGCACGGTCGCGGTCGAGGCGCACGGCAGGACCTATCTCGGCGGCTGCGGGCGAGCCCGTCTCAGGCCTGGGAGCGGTCGGAACCTGGCCGCGGTTCGCGGGGTAGCCCCAGCACCCGTTCCCCCACGATGTTGCGCTGGATCTCGGCCGTCCCACCCCAGATCGTCTCCGACAAGCTGAAGAAGAACGCAGCCTGCATGGGGCTGACCGGATAGCCGGGTGTGCCCTCGCGGCGGCCGAGGCCGGGCACCGACTCCGCTTCGGCCGCACCGGTCAGCAGCTGGCCCTCGGCGCCCAGGATGTCCAGGTACAGCTCCATGACGGTCCGGTGGTACTCCGACCAGCTCATCTTGTTGGTGGCCCCGAGGGCGGCGGCGCGGTGGTCCCCGTTCAGCACCGAGGTGAGGGAGCGCAGGCCGTTGATGCGCATGATCTCCACCATGCCGTGGGCCCACGCCAGTCGCTGGCGAATGCGCAGATCGTCGATCTTGCCGGTGCGCCGGGCGGCGTCGACGACGACGTCGAGCTCGCGGCGGAAGCGACGGTGGCCGGTCGTGGCCGAGGTGCCCCGCTCGAAGCCCAGGGTGGTCATGGCCACCTTCCAGCCCTCGTTCACCCCGCCCACCACGTTCTCCGCGGGGCAGCGGGCGTCGCTGAAGAACACCTCGTTGAACTCCGCCGAGCTGTCGATCTGGCGGATGGGACGTACGTCGACGCCCGGTTGGTCCATCGGCGCCAGCAGGTAGCTGATGCCCTTGTGCTTGGGCGCCTGGCGGTCGGTGCGGGCCAGCAGGAAGCAGTAATCGGCGTTCTGGGCCTGGGTGGTCCAGACCTTCTGGCCGTTGATGACCCACTCGTCGCCGTCGAGCACGGCGGTGGTGGCCAGCGAGGCCAGGTCCGAACCCGAGCCCGGTTCGCTGAACCCCTGGCACCAGCGGGTGCGGCCTTCGAGGATGCCGGGAAGGAACTGGAGCTTCTGTTCCTCGCTGCCCCACTGCAGCAACGTGGGCCCCACCAGGGTGTCGCCGAAGAAGTCGGCACGCAGGGGGGCGCCGGCACGGTCGAACTCCTCGTTGAGCACGACGCCCTGCATGGTGTCGAGGCCCTTTCCCCCGTACTCGGTCGGCCAGGTGGCGCAGATCCAGCCACCCTCGCGCAGCTTGCGCGTCCACTCCTTGTTGAAATGCTCCCGATCCGGCCCGTCGAGGTGGAAATCGGCATCACGCTCGCCGTCGGTCCCGAACCAACCGGCGGGCAGGTTGTCGACCAGCCACGCCCGGATCTCGGCCCTGAAGTCCTCGGCGTGGGCCGGGTAGCTGAGGTCCATGACCTGAAGCTACCGGTGGGTAACGAGCCTGACCAGCGTCCAGCGGGGACGGGCAGGGCAGCGGCGTAGATTGAGCCCGTGGCCGTGACAGAAGCAGCAGACGAGGCAGCGAGCCAGGCAGCGAGCGAGGCGCCGGGTGAGGACGTCAGGGACGATCCTGCTCCCTCCGGCACGCGCAAGGCGTGGACCTTCCAGTGGAAGGAGCTCTACGAGGAGGTCATCACCACGGGCCTGTGCACCGGCTGCTCTGGGTGCGTGATCTCCTGCCCCCACGACGTGATCGGCTACGACCACGCCCAAGGCGGCTTCCTCCCGTTCCACCTCGAGCAGGAGCTGGGGCCCGAGGACTGCGGCCACGGCCGGCGGGGCTGCACGTCCTGCACACGTGCCTGCCCGCGCTTCCGCACCTGGGAGCACGAGGCCGAGGAGCTCCTCTTCGACCGCACCCGCAGCCCAGACGAGGTCTCGGGGATCTACAAGGACATCATCCTGACCAGGGCATCCGACGACTACGTCCACGAGGTCGGCCAGGACGGCGGGCTGGTGTCGGCCATCCTCATCTGGTGCCTCGAGAACGGCTACATCGACGCCGCCCTGACCAGCCACGTCGAGGGTGAACCGGGCCAGAACTGGACGGCCAAGCCGGCCGTCGCCTACGACCGCGAGGGCGTCCTGCGGGGGGCGGGGAGCCGCTACACGTACTCGGCCAACCCCCTGGCCATGACCGAGGCTCTCGAGTCAGGGGCTCGGAAGGTGGCCCTGGTGGGCATGAGCTGCCAGACGTCGATGGTGCCGGTCATGAAGAGCCGCAAGGTGGGCAAGGTCGGCAACCGCTTCGCCCTCAACATCGGGCTGCTGTGCTCCAAGTCCTTCGACGAGGCGATATTCGAGGAGCTCTTCGAGCAGAAGTACGGGCTGACCCGTGACGACATCCGCAAGACGAACATCAAGGGCGTGTTCCAGATCTGGACCCACGACGACAGGTACTTCGAGATCAACCTCAAGGAGTGCCACGACTGGACCCGCGAGGGCTGCAACCACTGCCCCGACTTCGCGGCCGAGCACGCCGACATCTCCACCGGGGGTATCGGCCGGTACAACGACTGGACGCTGACCATCGTCCGCACCGACCTCGGCCGCGAGATCATCATGAAGATGCTGGACGAGGGGGTGCTGGTGGGCAGGCCCGGTGACGACGACCCCGACGCCATCGCCCTGATGCACAAGCTGTCGGCGAAGTCCCGCCAGCGCTGGCCGGGCTTCGCCTGGGAGGTCCCGGCCCTGCTGCCCACGCCGAGCTGACCGCTGCTCCCACTCCGGCGGCCATGGCGGCCCGGCAGGGTGTGGGCTCAGCCCTCGGCCAACGGAGGGACCGCCACCGGGGGCACGGCCACAGGGCTCGCCGGTGCAGCCGCCAGCTCCGACGGGCGCACCACGTGCACGGGCTGGTGGCCGTCCAGGAGAGCCGGGACGATGTCCGCGACGTGCATGGGCACCCGCACGCAACCGTGGGAGTCGGGCCACGTGGGCACGAAGTTCGAACCGTGGATGGCCACGCCACCGTTGAAGTAGAGAGGGTTGTAGAGGCTGCCCAGCGGCGCGTTCCGCCAGCCGGCAATGCGGCGGGTGATGCGGTAGTCCCCGGCCGAGGTCACCGCCCGCCGGCAACGACCGCCCTGGCAGTAGTCCTCGCCCGACCCGCTGGACACGTGGGTCACCAGCTCGACCTCACCGTCGACGAAGACCGTCATCACCTGGCGGTCGAGGTCGATCTCGGCCCTGGTCGGTTCGCTGAAGGGGGCCAGGACGTCGACCTCGACCCCTGACCGCAGGGCTCGCCACACCTCGGCGTCCACGGAGTCGCGGGGCTCCAGCCCGGCCAACTTCTGCAGGGCCCACAGCGCCGCCAGGGTGCCCTCGCCCAGGTGGCCGTCCTGCTCGCCGGGCGAGAAGTGCAGCTCGCGGAGGCGCCTCTGGATCCACTGCACGTCGGGGCCCTCGTCACCGACGACGAGGGCGCGGTCCACGCCCCAGGGGTCGACGTGACGGAAAGCGGCGACGATCGAGGGGTCCAGCGCCGGTGTTGCCAGCGCGGCAACGGCGCCGGTTCCGGGAGCTGGCGAGCCCGGGAGCCGCGGAGGCGGGTCCTCGGCAGCCGCCGCCGATCCGACCGCCACCGACTCGGCCAGGCGCCGCACGACATCGCCGTGGCTCTCCTCCCCCACCGCACCAGCGGGCGCCTCACCAGCGGCGGGGGACTCATCCGCGGGCGCTGGGTCGCTCTGGACACCATGGACGGCCACGCCATCGACGAGCATGCCGTCGGCCAAGCGGTCACGCGCAGGGGCGTCCACGGTGGCGGAGCGGGACAGGGCTCCAGAGCAGCCCGTGGCCACCAGGCCGAACGCGGCGATCACGATCGCGGCTCGCGACAGCACGCGCTGGCACGGTACCGACATCGCCCCCTGCGGGCCAGGGGCCACGAGGATCGTCACGCGATCGCGTCACGAAGGTGATGCTGCGCCCCCGTCGACACCCGACAGGTGGCGCGCCCGCCCGAGCACGTCGTCCAGCATCTCAGGGGTCAGGCGGCCGGTGAAGGTGTTCTGCTGGCTGGGGTGGTAGGTGTTGAGGATCACCGGCCCGGCCGGGGATGGCACCTCGACCCCGTGACCGAAGGCGGGCCTTGGCCGCACCCCGAGGGTGCCGGCGACGACGTGGTACGCGAACTGCCCGAGGGCGACGACCACTCGCAGGTCACCGAGCAGGCGCAGCTCACGTCGCAGGTACGGCAGGCACTCGTCACGCTCCGCCGGTGTGGGCTTGTTGGCGGGAGGGACGCAGCGCACCGCGGCGGTGACGTATGCACCGGTCAGCACCAACCCGTCCCCGCGGCCCTCCGAGCGCGCCTGGTTGGCCAGACCCAACCGGTGCAGCGAGGCGAAGAGGAAGTCGCCGGAGCGGTCCCCGGTGAAGACCCTTCCCGTGCGGTTGCCGCCGTGCGCGGCCGGTGCCAGCCCCACCAGGAGGATCCGGGCGGCAGGGTCGCCGAACCCGGGAACGGGTCGGCCCCAGTACTCCTGGTCGCGGAAGGAGGCCCGCTTGGTGGCCGCCACCTGCTCGCGCCAGGCCACGAGCCGGGGGCAGCGCCGGCAATCCGACACCTCCGCAGCCAGGGCCTCGAGCGAATCCTCCTCGTGCATCGCGCCCCGCACTGTAGGGACGGCAGCCGCAGCCCGGCCCACTACCCTCGGCCCCCCATGGCGAGATCGTCCCGGACCAGACGCCGACCGACGCTGGTGCTGCTGGTGCGCCACGGGAAGACGCCTACCACCGGCCGCGAGCTGCCCGGCCGCTCGCCAGGGCTCCACCTCGGCCCCGAGGGCATCGAACAGGCAGAGCAGGCCTCCGGGCGCATCGCCGAGCTGGGCGGAGGTCGCGTCGCGGCCGTGTACGCGTCGCCGCTGGAGCGCACCAGGGAGACGGCGGCGCCCATCGCCAGGGCGTGCGGCCTGCGGGTGCGTGGCCACGAGGGCCTGCTCGAACTGGACGTGGGCGACTGGACCGGCCGCCGGCTCAGGGACCTGCAGCGGCTGCGCTCCTGGCGGACCGTCCAGCGCTACCCCAGCGGCTTTCGCTTCCCGGGCGGGGAGTCCTTCACCGAGATGCAGGCGCGCATCGTCTCCACCGTCGCCGACCTGGTCGAGCTACACCCGGGGCAGGCCATCGTGTGCGTGTCCCACGCCGACCCGATCCGGGCTCTGGTCGCCCACGCCATGGGCACCCACCTCGACCTCTTCCAGCGCATCGTCGTGTCGCCGTGCTCCATCTCGGCGGTGCTGTACGGCGAGGGCGGGCCGACGATCCTCACCGTCAACTCGATCGGCGGGCCCCTGACGGAGCTGGCGGCGGCATGAGCGACTCCTTCGAGATCGTCGGCCCGCAGAGCTTCGGGGCCGGGACCGTCGGCCCGGCCGGTCAGCGCGCCTTCTACGTGCAGGCCCTGACCGAGCACGGCCCGGTGAGCCTCAAGCTCGAGAAGGGACAGGTGCAGGCCCTGGCCAGCGCCGTCGACCAGCTCCTGGAGCGGGTCCAGCCAGACGCCAAGGGGTCGAGGCCCGAAGATCTGGTCGAGCCCGTGAACCCGGCGTGGACCGTGGCCGCGCTGGGTGTGGGCTGGGACGAGGCCAACGACAGGGTGGTGGTCGTGGCCCAGGAGCTCGTGCCCGAGGAGGACGAGGGCCAGGAGCCAGCCGAGGCCAGGTTCCACCTGAGCGCGGACCAGGCCCGCGGCTTCGTCGAGCATGCGGTGTTCCTGATCGAGTACGGCCGCGAGTTCGGTCGCCAGAACGGCCACAAGCGCCGGTCGTGACCCGCCTGGGCCGGATCCTGCTGGTGGAATGGGGGTGAGGTGAACCCTGCGGCCGGCTCCACTCCCCCTCCTCCGGGGGGCGACGACGATGACCGGCACGCGGTCGACGTCGAGGACGTGCTCACCCTGCTGGCCGGCGGCGAGATCGAGGTGCAGGGCCGCCTCCCCTACGCCTCCAACGGGACGTTCCTGGTGCGCGTCGAGGCCGGGGACATGGTGGCCGGTGCGGTGTACAAGCCGGTGGCGGGCGAGCGCCCCCTCTGGGACTTCCCCCCCGGTCTGCACAAGCGCGAGGTGGCGGCCTTCCGGCTGGCCGAGGCGCTGGGGATGCCCGTCATCCCCCCCACCGTCCTGCGCGACGGGCCGCTCGGCGAGGGCTCCGTGCAGCTGTTCATCGACGCCGACTTCAGCGAGCACCACTTCACCCTCGTGGAGCATGGCCAACATCACGACCAGCTCCGCCAGATCTGCCTGTTCGACATCGTGGCCAACAACACCGACCGCAAGTCCGGCCACTGCCTGCTCGGTCGGGACGGCCGCATCTGGGGCATCGACCACGGACTCTGCTTCAGCCGCGAGTTCAAGCTGCGTACCGTGATATGGGATTTCTCGGGTGAGCCCATCGCCGAGCCGTGGCTCCATCTGCTGCTCGGCGTGGCCCGGGGCGCGGCGTCGAAGTCGCTGGCCCCGCTGCTGTCGCCAGCCGAGGTCGATGCCGTGGCCGGGCGGGCCCGATGGCTGGCCGAGTGCGGCGAGTTCCCCCACGACGATGCCGGTCATCGGTGGCCGTGGCCGCTCGTGTGACAATCGATCGATCCGGTCGCGCTGCCCGCCCCCGACCGTGAGCTGGTCGGGCGCCATCGACCGCGGCGACCTGGACGAGGCGCTGCGCTGGGTCGACCGCCTGGCCGAGCGGGGGGACTGGGAGGACCTGGACGCCCTCCGCCAGCGCTGCCGGCTGGCTCACGAGCGCGGCCACCAGCTCTGGCCGGCGGCTTCATACGCAGCCCACCGCCTCGCCCTGCACGGTCCGATGGCGCTGGCGGTGGAGGTGGCCACCACCGACACCAGCGCCTTCACGGTCGGCCCGCTGTGGGAGGTCGTCGCCGCCAGGGCCCGGTGGGCCGACATCGAGCCCCACGCCGGGCGGGGGCCGCTGGCGTCCCTGATGGCCCAGGAGCGGGTGCTGCGGGGCGAGCACCTCGACGAGGCCCGATCGACGCTGGAGGAGGTGGAGGTCCCCCTGCACCTGGCCGCCATCGAGCCCGACTACGGGCTCGCCACCTACACCCCCTCAGAGGTGGTGGTGGACGGGCCCGAACCACCCGAGCTGGGACCGCCGCACCGGCTCGTGGGCTCCGGGCACCCGATCCCCGACCAGGCGGCGGAGGCGTGGCGGCTGGTCGTCGAGCCCTGGTGCAGCCAGTCAGGGGGCTCGCTGCGGTCGGTGGCCGTGCGGGGCGGTGCCAGCGAGGCCATGGTCGAGCTCGTGGGCGCAGGCCTCGTGCAGACCGGCCCCTCGGACCTGACCACGGCGCTCGACCTCCTGCAGTGGGCGGCGGCCTCGGGCGGGGCACACGGCCGTCGGCGGGGCGGGGCCGTCGGCCGCGCCCTGGCCTGGTGGCTGGTGGCGACACTGGCCGGGGTTACCGACGACTGGCCCATCAGCGCCGCCGAGCTGACGGACTGGGGGAGCGAGCTGGAGTGGTGGGTGTGGCACCCCGTAGAGGCGCCTGACACCGGTTGGCAGCTGCGGTTGGCCGCCGCCGACCCCACCGAGGGCAAGGCATGGGCGGTGGCGGCCGTCGACCGCGACGATCGCCGCCGGGAACCCTCCCGCCCGGGCTGACCGAGCCGTAATCGGGCTCTGTGTTCGAGGTTGAATCGCACGACAGCGGGCGCGCTGCCAACGGCTCGACCGGACCCTTGCGGGAGACGGAGAGGGGTGCGGTGGTGCCGAGGCGGCGAGAGCGGGCGAGGCGCTGAGCGGGGGTTCGACCAGTTCGACCCCCCGCAGCGCTTCGCACTTCCGACCTTCTCGCCGAGCCGAACGCTCCAGGTCAGCTGCGCGCCTCGAGCGCCTCGATCAGTTGGGGCAGGACCTTGTGCACGTCCCCGACGATGCCGAGGTCGGCGATGCCGAAGATGGGTGCCTCGGCGTCCTTGTTGATGGCGATGATGTTCTTGCTGCCCTTCATCCCCACGAGGTGCTGCGTGGCACCGGAGATCCCAGCGGCGATGTAGACGCTGGGCTTGACCACCTTGCCGGTCTGACCCACCTGGTAGGCGTAGGGCACCCAGCCGGCGTCGACGATGGCCCGTGACGCGCCCGGCGCCGCACCCAGCACCTTGGCCAGCCGCTCGATCATCTCGTAGGACTCGGCCTGGCCGAGTCCACGGCCGCCGGACACGACTATGGCCGCGCTGTCCAGTTGCGGACCGGACCGCTCCTCGACGTGCCGCTCTGTCACGGTGGCGGCACCGGCGGCGCCGACGTCGGGCACCGCCACCACCACCGCCCGGGCGGGGCCACCCCCCGAGGGCTCGGCCTCGAAGGACTTGGGCCGGAACAGCGCCAGGTTGACCCCGTCGGTGCGGAAGGCGGTCCTCACGTTGCGGGTGCCGCCGAACACCGGCTCCTCCACGACCAGCACGTCGCCGTCGAGGTCGACCGCCACGTTGTTGGTCACCACAGGCTGGTCGAGCGCCACAGAGAGCCTGGCCGCCACGTCGCGGCCCTGGTAGGTCTGGCCGAAGAAGACGGCGTCGGGAGCGGGCCCGGCCTCGATCTGGGCGGCCATGGCCGCGGCCACGGGCGCGCCAGGGAGCTTCCCTGCCAGGTCGCCCGTGCCGTACACCGTGGTGGCGCCGTGGGCACCCAAGGCCTCGGCCAGCGGACCGGGGTCGGCGGCGACGAAGGCAGCGACGTCGCCGGCGAGCTCGCGTGCCCGCCTCAGCAGCTCCAGGCTGAGTGGGGTGGGGGTGCTGCCTGCTTCCTCGGCGAACACCCAGATGGTTCCCAGTGGCATGTGCTCCCTGCTCCTCGGATGATCCCGGCCCCGACCCTTGGGGGAGCGGACAGGGATCGCTCGTTCTCGGGCGTGCTCAGATGACCTTCAGCTCGGCCAGGTAGTCGACGACACGCTGGAAGGCGTCGCCCTCGTCGGTGACGACCTCGCCTGCCTGACGCGCCTCTGCGTCGGTCACGGCCACGGTCTCCTGGCGGGCCCCCGCCTGGCCGACGGCCGCGGCGTCGATGCCGAGGTCGGCCACCGTCAGCTCCTCCACCGGCTTCTTCTTGGCCGCCATGATCCCCTTGAAGCTCGGGTAGCGGGGCTCTACGACCCCTGCGGTCACCGAGACGAGGGCAGGCAGCGGGCACTCGACGTCGTCGTAGCCGGCCTCGGTCTGGCGCTGCACCTTCACGGTCTGGCCGTCGATCTCGATGTGCTTGGCGAAGGTGATGGAGGGCAGGCCGAGGAGCGCGGCCACCTGCTCGGGCACGGTGCCGGTGTAGCCGTCGCTCGACTCCGTGCCGGTCAGGATCAGATCCGGGCCCAACCGCCCGATGGCCGCCGCCAGCACCTTGGCCGTCCCCAGGGCGTCGCTGCCGGCCAGTGCCTCGTCGCTGACCAGGATGGCATCGGAGGCACCCATGGCCAGCGCCGTGCGCAGCCCGCTGGTCTCCCCCCGCGGGGTCATGGACACGAGCGACACGTCACCACCGCCGGCGGCCTCGACGAGTTGCAGCGCCATCTCGACTCCGTAGCTGTCGGACTCGTCCAGGATCAGCTTGTCGTCCCGCTTGAGGGTGTTGGTGGAGGGATCCAGCTCACCAGGGACCGCGGGGTCGGGGATCTGCTTGACGCACACGACAACCTTCACGGCCGGCAAGTCTGACCGTGTGGCCCCCCACGGGCAAGCCGCCGTCACAGCCAGGCCAGGGCGCGGCACCGCGTTGCGGCCGCGCCGGGAGCAGAGGCGGGGCGCGAGTGCCAGCCGGGGGTGCCAGGCTGGCGGCCGCCATGAAGGTCCTGCTGCTCGTCAACTCGTCTGCGGCCTCGGTGACGGCCAGAGCCCGCGTCGTCATCCAGAAGGCCCTGGGAGCCGACCATCAGGTGATCCTGGCCGAGACGAGCCGGCGGGGCCACGCCACCCGGTTGGCCCAGGGTGCGGCGGCCACCGGGACCGAACTGGTCGTGGTGCTCGGGGGTGACGGCACCCTCAACGAGGCGGCCAACGGTCTGGCCGGGACCAAGTGCGCGCTGGCGGTGCTGCCGGGCGGGTCGACGAACGTGTTCGCCCGCACGCTGGGACTGCCCGACGACCCGGTCGAGGCCACGGGCGTGCTGCTCGACGCCCTCGCCCTGGACAGGATCCGCCCCGTCGGCCTGGGCTACGTCCAGGGCCGCTTCTTCCTCTTCCACGTGGGGCTCGGCTTCGACGCGGCCGTGGTCAGCCGGGTGGAGCGGCACTCGAAGCTGAAGCGCTACGCCGGCCACCCGCTCTTCCTGTGGGCGGGGCTCGACACCTGGTTGCGCCACTACGACCGGTCACGGCCCCACATGGCGATCCGCTACGCCGACGGCGACCATGTCGACGACGCCTACCTGACCATCGTGTTGAACACCGATCCGTACACCTACCTCGGGTCGCGGCCGCTGTCACTGGCGCCCGAGGCCACCCTCGACCGGGGCCTGGCCGTCGTATGTGTCCGCACCATGGCCATGGTGCCCATGCTGCGGCTGGTGGTCGGGCTCCTGCGGTCGCCGGACGCGGTGCGCAAGCACCCCAAGGTGCACCACCGGGTGGACGTGACCGAGCTCGACGTGACCGGCCTGCGTCCCTTCCCCTACCAGGTCGACGGCGATCACCTGGGCGATGTCGTCAGGCTGCACATCGAGCACCGTCCCGACGTGCTGCAACTCGTCGTCCCCTGACCAATGGGTGCAGACCAGGTCGCTCCCGGTGACGCTCGGGCGCCGCGTCAGCGCCCCGTCTCAGCACCTCGAGTCGAGCGCGTCCAGGACGAGGTCGGGCACGTCGGTGATCAGGCCGCCGACGCCCCAGCCGGCCAAACGGCGTGCCCTGGCCCCCTGGTTGACCGTCCACACGTTGAGCCGCACGCCCCGCAGCCGGGCCGCGCTCACGAACGCGGACGTCACCAGCCGGTCCCAGGGGTGCAGCGTGGCGATGCCGTGACGCAGGCATCGGGCCAGCAGCGAACGGCGCAGGCCCATCGACACGTTCCAGGCCACATCGATCTCGGGAGCCAGCCGCCGAACCCGGTCGAGGTCGGGAAGGTCGAAGGACGACACGATCACCCGGTCGATGGCGCCGTGTTCGCGGACCGCCGCCACCACCGCCGCCGCCAGCCGGAGCCGCGGGTCGTGGTCGGGGTCACGGCTCCAGTTCTTGATCTCGATGTTCACCAGCAGGTCACCGCAGGCCTCGAGGACCTCACCCAACTGGGGTACGTGGCCGGGAAGCTCGGCCCCGGTGACCTCCGCCAGGAGGCGGCCGTCGGGGAGGCGGGGATCGTGGTGTACGGCGACGCCGCCGTCGGCCAGGCGGCGGGCGTCGAGCTCGACCCCGTCGGCACCCATGGCGGCCGCGGTGCGGAAGGCCGCGATCGTGTTCTCACGCTCCACGGCGGACGCGCCGCGGTGCGCGAGGACGATTGGTGTGTGTCCCACCATTGCAGATGTGTAACAGGCCCTTGTTACCGAACGGCGCGCGGAGGTAAGGTGCACTGAGGCTGCAGGAACCTGCGCACGGATCGACAGGTTCGACCACATAAGTCCCTCACCACGAGGTCCTGACAGCAACAGACCGGCGGGGGCACCGCCGGAACAGGGAGGCACCGGATGGCCGTCAACCCGACGCTCCTGCTGGAATCAGGGACCTGGCGCGGCGAGGCGGCATGTCGGAACACCGATCCCGACCTCTTCTTCCCCATCGGGACCACGGGGCCTGCACTGGAGCAGATCGCGGCGGCCAAGTCGGTGTGCTTCGAGTGCGAGGTGCGATCCCGCTGCCTGGAGTTCGCCCTCACCACCAACCAGGACTCTGGCGTCTGGGGCGGGACCTCAGAGGAGGAGCGGCGCCAGATCCGCCGGGCCAGGCGCAGGGCGGAGCGTGAGGCTCGCCTGTCCTCAGTGGCCAGCTGATCCGGCACGCCTCACATCACGACGACCGAGCGAAGCACCTCCCCCCGCTCCATCCGTTCGAACGCCTCCTCCACGTCCGCGATCCCGATCGTCTCGCTGACGAACCCGTCCAGGTCGAGCCGCCCCTGCAGGTAGAGGTCGATCACCATCGGGAAGTCACGGCTGGGTAGGCAGTCGCCGTACCACGACGACTTCAGCGCCCCACCCCGGCCGAACACCTCGATGAGCGGCAGATCGATGCGCATGGAGGGGTCAGGCACCCCGACCAGGACCACGGTGCCGGCCAGGTCACGCGCGAAGAATGCCTGCTCGTAGGTCTCGGGTCGTCCCACCGCCTCGATGGCGACGTCCACCCCGAACCCGCCGGTCAGCTCGCGGACGGCCACGACGGGGTCGGTGCTCGTCGAGTTGACCGTGTGGGTGGCGCCGAACTTCCTGGCCCACTCCAGCTTCCGGTCGTCGATGTCGATCCCTATGACGATGGCCGCCCCGGCCAGCCGGGCTCCCGTGATGGCGGCGTTGCCGACCCCTCCGCAGCCGATCACGGCCACCGAGTCGCCGCGCGACACGCCTCCGGTGTTCATCGCCGCCCCCAGGCCGGCCATGACGCCGCAGCCGATCAGGCCGGCCGCCTCCGGCCGCGCCTCGGGGCTCACCTTCACGGCCTGGCCGGCGTGCACCAGGGTCCGCTCGGCGAAGGCGCCGATGCCCAGAGCAGGCGACAGCTCGGTACCGTCGGCCAGGGTCATCCTCTGGCTGGCGTTGCCGCTGTCGAAGCAGTACCAGGGCCGGCCCCGCCGACACGAGCGGCACTGACCGCACGGGGCTCGCCAGGCCAGCACGACGAAGTCCCCTGCGGCCACGTTGCCGACGCCGGCGCCCACCGCGTCCACGATCCCGGCCGCCTCGTGGCCCAGGAGGAAGGGGAACTCGTCGTTGATGGCACCCTCCCGGTAGTGCAGGTCGGTGTGGCAGACACCACACGCCTGCACACGCACCACCACCTCCCCAACACCGGGATCGGGCACCACGATGGTCTCCGTGGTGACGGGCGCTCCCTCGGAGCGGGCCACCACTCCCTGGACCTCGTAGGGCATCACATCCTCCTCGTCGCCTCGATCCTGCCAGCCCCACGGCCGCGCTGCCGATACCGGGTCAGCTCACTTGGCCGCGCCTGGGTCGACGGGGACCACGACGTCCACCCTGGTCCCGCCGGCAGCGCCGCCGGAGGAGATGTCGAAGCTGCCCTGGAGCTCTGTGGTGACCAGGGTGTTGATGATCGACAGGCCCAGGCCCTGGTGGCGCTCTGGGTCGAGGCCGGAGGGAGGGCCTGCGCCGTCGTCGTGGATGGACATGGTCAAGCTGTCGGCGGTGCGTTCCAAGCCGATGGTGACCGTGCCCACGCAGCCGTCTTCGCCGGGGGCCCGATCCTCGGGGAAGGCGTGGTCGACGACGTTCTGCAGCAGCTCGTTGAGAACGACAGCGAGGGGCGTCACCACCACGGCAGGGACGATCCCGACGTCGCCCCTCACCACGAAGCGGATGGGCCGGTCGGGTGACATCAGCCCCTCCTCGACGATTCGCACCAGCTGGGTCACGACCTCGCGCAGGTCGATGTCCTCGCCTGCCTCGTGCGACAGCGTCTCGTGCACCAGGGAGATGGCCTGGATGCGACGCACCGACTCCTCGAGGACCTCCTTGGCCTCGGGGTTGTCGAGCCTGCGGGCCTGGAGGCGCAGCAGAGCAGAGATCGTCTGCAGGTTGTTCTTCACCCGATGGTGGATCTCGCGGATGGTGGCGTCCTTGGAGATGAGCAGTCGGTCACGGCGTCGCACCTCGGTGACGTCTCGCAGCAGGACCACGGCTCCCGTCAACTGGAGCCCGGCCAGCAACGGGACGGCGACGACCTGCACGGAGAGGCCATCGTCGCCGGACCCTTGGGAGACCTCGCCGCTCGTCGGCATCGCGTTGCGGAGCGCGTTGCGCACCACCGACTGCTCGAGCCCCAGCTCGCGCAGCATGCGGCCCTCGACCTCGCCGGGGACGCCGAGACGGTGAAGGGTCGACAGGGCGTTCGGCGAGGCGTACTCGATGCGACCGTCGCGATCGAGCTGGAGCACGCCGTCGCCCACCCGTGGCAGCCTGTCCGGCTCGGTGTCCTCGGTGCGGAACGGGAACTGGCCCTCGGCGATCATGCGGGCGAAGCGGTCGAAGATGGCCAGGTAGGTCAGCTCGAGCTGTCCCAGGACGCGGGCGGCGCGGGGTGGCGACTCGCGGGCCAGCACGGCGATGGTGCGATCGTCGTGGACGATGGGGATGCACATCACCCTTGCCCTGGTCCCGCCGCTGGGCAGTTGCAGCTCGCCCTCGACCATCTCGCCCAGCCGGAGGCAACGCGCCACCAGCGGCCGCTCGACGTCGTCGAAGATGCCGCCGACGATGTCCTCGCGGTAGAGGGTCTTGGAGGTGAAGGGCCGGATCTGGTCGGCGACGACAACCTTGCGCCCGCTCGACAAGGGCGCGAACAGGAGCAGATCCGAGAAGCTGATGTCGCTGAGCAGGCCCCACCACTGCACCAGACGCTGCAGGTGGCGAAGGCTCCTCGTCGTCAGCGTCGTGTCGAGGCGGGTCAGCTCGGCCAGCGTGGCCACCCTCCGACGCTACCCCCGGCGCAACTCCTCGGCGATGGCGGCCAGGGCGGCCACGTCACCGATGTCGCCGGCCACGAGAGGCACGCGGGCCACCACGTCTGCACGCCTGGCCATGCGGTCGCGCTCGGTGGCCTCGCGCCGGGCCACGATCTGGTAGCGCAGGTAGTTGTCGGCGATCGTGTCCAGGGTCGCCGCCACTTCGGCCACGTCCACCTCGGCGTCGACCCGGTCGGTGAGGACCAGGCGCTCGGCCATCGGTCGTGGATCGGCGTCGAGCTCGTGGGCCAGGACGCCGGCGGCCGGGTCGGCCATCCACTCGGGCAGGACCCGGTTCAGCACCACCGCACCGAGGTGCAACCTGCGGGCGGCCAGCTCGTCGCAGAAGAACTCCGCCTCGCGCACGGGCGCCGCCTCGAGCGTGGACACCACCACGAACGTCGTCCTGCGGTCCGACAGCAGGGCCTCCACCGCCCTGGCCCGCTCGACGAAGCCGTCGTACATGGACTGGAAGAGCAGGAAGAACTCGGCGATGTCCTCCAGGAACTGGGAGCCGAGGATGCGATCCGCCACCTGGTAGAAGGGCCTGCTGGCGGCGGTGGCGAAGCGGGATCGCGCCGGAGCGGTCAACAGGCGCAGGAAGCGGCTCGAGAAGAAGTCGGCCATGCGGGCCGGTGCGTCGAGGAAGTCGATGGCGTTGCGGGTGGGCGGGGTGTCGATGACCAGGAGATCCCAGTCGCCGGACGTGTGCAGCTCGTAGAGGCGCTCCATGGCGATGTAGTCGTGGCTCTGGACGAACGTCCCTGTGATGTTCTCGTACATGCGGTTGGCCAGGATGCGGGCCGCCGTCTGTTCATCGGGGGCCTGGACGCGGACGAGGTCGTCCCAGGACGCCTTCGTGTCGAGCATCGCTGCCCAGAGCTCACCGCGGGGGGCGAGGCCGGCCGCGCTGAAGGCATCCTGGGGCACTCGGCGGCTGACGTTGCCCAGCGCCTCCAGGCCCAGGGCGTCGGCCAGCCTGCGGGCCGGGTCGACGGTCAACACCAGCACCCTGCCCCCCATGTGCAGGGCGGCCAGGGTCCCGAGGGCGGCCGCCATCGTGGTCTTGCCCACTCCACCGGAGCCGCAGGTGACCACGACCTCGCGCCCGGCCAGCACCTCCTCCACGGTCGCGGTCACGGCCCGCCTCCCACCGGCCGGGTCGCGCCGACCACGCCCAGCTCGGCTCCCAGTGCCTCGGCGATGAGCCGGGTGGTGCGCCGGCCCGGAACCCGGGTGAACAGGTCCGGCAGGTAGAGCAGTGGGGCCCTGTCTCCCAGCTCGGTGCGCAGCCGACGGAGGTGGGGGGTACGGGACCGGCGCAGCCTGGTGGCCAGGTCGGCCGCCTCCACCAGCAGCCGCAGCGGCGGGGACCCGGAGGTGTCGAGGGCAGCGGCGATCTCCTGCTGGCGCCGGCTGAACAGCTCGGGCAGCACCCGGTTCATCACCACGGCGGCCAGGTCCACCCCGGTCAGCCGCTCGAGACGATCGAGGAGCTCGAGCGTCTCGTTGACAGGCATGTCCTCTGGCGCGGAGACGACGACCACCCCGGTCACGGCCGGGTCGTGGAGCAGCTCCAGCATCCACTCGGTCTGGTGGCGGATCATGCCCACCTGGACCAGGTCCCGGATGCCAGATGGCGAGGCCAGCTGCCCGACGATGTGACCGGTGGCGGGCCCGTCCACGACGACCAGGTCGTAGTGCCCGGCCCTGACCTCGTAGGCGAGCTTGCCGACGGTGAGGATCTCCCGAACTCCCGGTGCGGCCAGGGCCACGAAGTCGAACGCCCGGGCCAGGGCCCCGATGCGGACCAGCATGGGCACGTGCAGTTGCAGGCGCAGGTACTCCCGCAGCGAGGCTTCGGTCTGCATGGCCATGGCGTCCAGGCCGTCCTCGACGGTCCGAGGCTCGAAGGTGAGGGGGCCGGTCTCGTAGAAGTCGGCCATGTCGCCCTTGGCGTCGGCCTCGCACACCAGGGTGCGCTTGCCCGACTGCGCCGCCTCCATGGCCAGGGCGGCAGCGACCGTGGTCTTGCCCACCCCGCCCTTGCCGGTGACGAACAGCAGCCTGCGGTCCAGCAGACCCGGGGCCGACCCGCCCGGCGCTACCACGTCTGGCGGTCCGGGCTCGGACGGGCTCGCAGCGGGACCGGCAGGGGCGCGATCAGGTGGTGGCGAACCCGACGCGGCGGCTGTCGCCAGTGCCCAACTCGACGTAGGCGACCTTGTCCACGGGCACCCCGACCTTCTTCCCGTGCCGATCGGTGATCCACAGGACGCCTGCGCCCATGAGGGCCGTCTCGATGTCGTCCCGCAGCGCCTCGCGGTCGGTGCTCTCGTCCAGCTCGATGCTCAGCTCCCTGGCCACGTTGCTGACGCCGATGCGCAGGTCCACGATCTCCCTCCATCACGAGTGTCGGCCGCAGCCTATGACCAGGCCGAACCGATACGGTCCCGGCCGATGACGACGACCCGGCCCCCCTCCGACGACCCGACCTGGTGGACCGCAGGCCAGACGGCAGCGGCCATCGCTGAGGGTCACATCTCGTCGCGGGAGGTGCTCGAGCACCTCCTCGACCGCGTCGACCGACTGGACGGGCCCATCAACGCCGTTGTCGCCCTTGACGCGGACCGGGCCAGGACCGCTGCCGGCGCAGCCGACGATGCGGTGGCCCGCGGCGACGAGCTGCGCCCGCTGCACGGCGTCCCTGTGACCATCAAGGACTCGTTCCAGACCGAGGGGCTGGTGACCACGTCCGGCGCCGCCGAGCTGGCCGATTTCGTGCCCACCACCGACGCCGACCCCGTCGCCCGCTACAAGGCGGCCGGGGCTGTCGTGTTCGCCAAGACGAACCTGCCTATCTGGGCCGGCGACTGCCAGTCCTACAACGAGGTGTACGGCACCACCGCCAACCCATGGGACCTGGAACGAACCCCTGGCGGCTCGTCCGGCGGTTCGGGCGCGGCGCTGGCGGCGGGCTTCACGTCGCTGGAGCTGGGCAGCGACATCGGCGGATCCATACGGATCCCCGCGCACTGGAGCGGCGTGGCCGGGCACAAGCCCTCCTACGGGATCGTGTCTGCCCGTGGCCAGATCCCGGGGATGCCGGGCACGCTGAGCCAGGCCGACATCGCCGTGGCCGGGCCGATGGCGCGGTCGGTCGCTGACCTGAAGACCGCGTTGGGGCTGCTGGCCGGCCCCGACAGCTGGCACGAGAAGGCCTGGAGCCTCGACCTGCCCCCGGCCCGCACCACCGACGTGTCGGTGTTGCGGGTGGCGCTGTGGATCGACGAGCCTACCTGCCCCCTGGACCACGAGTACCGGACGCTGCTGGAGGGAGTCGCCGCCTCGCTGGCCGAGGCCGGGGCCGTGGTGGACGACACGGCCCGCCCCGCCTTCGGCTTCGACAAGGCGGTGGACACCTTCCTTCGACTGCTGAGCGCGGCCGAGGCGGCCACCTGGACGCTCTCGGAGCTGGAGGAGATCGCGGCCGGGCCCCAGCTCGAGGGCGACCTGGGCATCTGGCACGCGGCCATGCGCCACCGGGAGTGGCTCTCGGCCAACGAGCGCCGCCTGCAGATGCGGGCCCGCTGGCGGGAGTTCTTCGAGGACTGGGACGTGATTCTGCTGCCGGTCACGCCGACACCGCCCATACGCCACGACCACAGCCGTCCCATGACGGCCCGCACAATCGATGTGAACGGCCAGCCCCGGCCCTACTTCGACACGATCAAGTGGATGGGACTGACGGGTGTGAGCTACCTGCCGGCGACGGTGGTGCCCATCGGCCCGACCACGGCGGGGCTGCCGGTCGGCGTGCAGATCGCTGGTCCCTTCCTCGAGGACCGCACCACGCTGCAGGTGGGCAGCGTGGTCGAGGAGCTGGTGGGCGGCTTCACGCCGCCCCCGGGTTGCTGAGAAGCCCTCTCAGCTCCAGGGCTTCCAGATCATGTCAATGACGAGCAGCAGGAAGATGACGTGGTTGACGCTCGTGAGCATCGACGTGCGGGACTTCACGAGGTTGTACTGGGCCACCGTCTCGCCGCCGGCCTGAGCGTTGGCGATGCGCCGGGCCAGTCCCAGTGCCTTGCGCTCGCTGGGCAGGATCACGAACAGCGCCAAGGCGGCGCCGGCGATCCAGAGCACGAAGGCGATGCTCACCCAGGTGTCGCTGAACTCCCATGGCCCCACGGCCACGAGGACGATGCCGAAGAGCCCGGCCACCCACAGCGCCGGCGCCACGATGGCGCCACCGAGGATGGTCGTGGCCTCCTGCACCTCCATGCGGGACACGGCCTGAGCCCGCCGCAGCCTGGCCGTGAAGAAGGGGATCACGAAGGTGACGCCGTAGCCGACGACGACGGCGACGATGTGCAGCAGGAGCAGCAGGCGGTAGCCGAAGTCCTCGGTCGTGAGAGCGGCGAGCATGGCCGGCACCATACCGCTGGCGCCGCGCCGGCCGGTGAACCGGTGGCAGGATCGCGCCGGTGGAGCACGCCATCCCCTACGGCGCCTTGGTGTTCGACTTCGACGGCCTCGTCGCGGACACCGAGACGCCGCAGTACGAGGCGTGGGTGGACGTCTTCACCCACTTCGGGGCGGAGGAGCCGCTGGACCAGCCGACCTGGCAGCAGGCCGTCGGCCTGACCTCCCTGCCCTTCGATCCGTTGACCGTGCTGGCCAGCCGCCTGGCCGAGCCGCCCGACGCCGCGTCGGTGCGTTCGACCCACCGGACCTACCTCGACCGGCGCTTGGGCACGGTGGCGGTCCGCCCTGGCGTGCACCGGTGGCTCGACGACGCAGACGCGGCCGGGCTGCTGGTGGCGATCGCCTCGAGCTCCTCGCGGCGGTGGGTCGAGGACCACCTGGAGCGGCTGGGGCTGGCAGAACGGTTCCCGGTCCGTGTCTGCGGCCGCGAGGGGCTGGCCCCCAAGCCGGCACCGGACCTGTACCTGCGCGCCAGCGAGGAGCTGGCTGTCGAGCCGGCGCAGTGCCTGGCCCTGGAGGACTCGCCGGCTGGGGCCAGGGCTGCACTGGCGGCAGGCATGACCTGCGTGGTGGTCCCTTCGCCCATGACCGCAGGCCTTGACTTCGGGGCCGTCCACCTGGTCGTCGACTCGCTGGCCTACACCAGCCTGGCCGACGCTGTTTCCCGCCTCCACCCCTGACCGGCCAGGCCGCCCGGCCGTGCGCCTCAGATGAGCTTCAGCTCGGGGTGGTAGCGGCGGGTGGGGACCAGCTCCTCGTCGATGGTGCGAGCCATGGCCGAGAAGAGTTGGGCCGCCTCGCCGCCGGGATCGGTGACCACGATGGGCCGGCCCGTGTCGCCGCCCTCGCGCATAGCGGTCACGAGGGGGATCTGGCCGATGAGGGGTACCTCCAGGCGCTCGGCCAGCTCCGCCCCGCCGCCGGCGCCGAAGATCTCGTAGCGGGTGCCGTCGTCTCCGCGGAACCAGCTCATGTTCTCGATGACGCCCCGCACCTCGAGGTTCACCTTCTCGGCCATGAACGCGGCCCGCTGGGCCACCTTCTGGGCCGCCGGTTGGGGGGTGGTCACGATGAGCACCTCACCGCGGGGCGTGAACTGGGCCAGGGACAGGGAGATGTCACCCGTACCCGGCGGCAGGTCGATGACCAGGTAGTCGGGGTCGTCCCAGAAGACGTCGGTCAGGAACTGCTCGAGGGCTTTGTGCAGCATGGGACCGCGCCAGATCACGGGCTGGTCCTCCCTGGCGAAGAACCCCATCGAGATCACCCGCACGCCATGGGCGCTGGGCGGCACGATCATCTGGTCGACGACTGTCGGGGGGCGGTCCACGCCGATCATGCGCGGGATGGAGAAGCCCCACACGTCGGCATCGACGACGGCCACCCGCTTGCCGAGACGGGCCATGGCAATGGCCAGGTTGGTGGTCACCGACGACTTGCCCACCCCGCCCTTGCCTGAGGCCACGAGCAGCACCCGGGTGTGCGAGGCGGCGTCGGCGAAGGGTATCGCCCTGCCCTCGGCGTGGCCGTGGGCCTGCTGGCTGCCCGCGGTCGCCTCCGGGTCGCCGATGAGCTGGACCCGGAGCGCCCGCTGCTCGTCGGCGGTCATCGTCATGAGCTCGATCTCGACGCCGTCCACCCCGTCCAGCGCCGTCAGCGCGCTGCGGATGCGGGCCTCGAGCTCTGGTGCGGCGTGATACCCCTCCGACGGCGTGGCCACCAGCACCTGGGCTCGGGAGCCGGCCAGAGCCGCCGAGCGCACCATGCCGACCTCGACGATGCTGCGACCCAGCTCGGGGTCATGGACGTCGGCGAGGGCGGCGGCCAGCTCGCTTTCGGAGGCCATAGGTAGGACTCCCGGGGTGGGGGGCGGTTGCACGCAGGTGCGAGACGGCCGGTTTCGGGGGATTTCTCCTATGGCCGTAGGTAGAATCTATCGGGTGGGGACCGCGGCACTCACCGCCGACGACTTCGAGTCGGCCGTCACCTCCATCACCTCCGCGTTCGGCGACCCCACCCGCCGCCAGGTCTACCTCCTGGTTCGGGAAGCGCCCGATGGCATGACCGCGGCCGAGGTGGCCAAGGCCGTCACCGTGCACGCCAACGTCGCCCGCCACCACCTCGAGAAGCTGGCTGGCGGCGGCTACCTGCGTGTCGAGCTGGGTCGTCCTGCCGGAAGCGCCGGCCGGCCCTCCAAGCGCTACCGGG
>Ga0256867_10000197_pt1 | contig 23247 bp, 19 predicted proteins | sample RVTome_15_FD_185939 | JGI IMG/M metagenome (GOLD analysis project Ga0256867, IMG submission 185939) | Soil microbial communities from uranium-contaminated site in the Upper Colorado River Basin, Wyoming, United States - RVT150D86 (HiSeq) ... | reverse complement strand
AGCGCTCCTCGGGACGCAGCTACCATGTACCTGACGGTCAGATGCCTCCCCGGCCACCACGTGACCTGGATCATCTTCACCGAATCGATCGTCGATCCGGCCGCTTCGTACACCGCCGCCATCGGTGCGGGTACGCCGGTGGAGATCAGGGCACTGGTCCCCGGCAGGTGGGGGTCGACGACCCGTTCCACGGTGAGGCTCGCCGTCATATTGCCCTGATGATGCCCGATCTGGCCGGAGATGGCTTGCCGTCGACTGCGCGCCGGTCGCTCAGCCATATCGAGACGATCGATGACTCCGCTGAAGAGTGACGCGACACTGGGCCGGTGACGGTCATCTATGTAAGCGCCGGTGCCGTGCTTGCCCTCGTTCTGGTCCACGTCATCGTGGGGTGGTCCCTCGCCAACGGCCTTCACCGAGAGGCGCTGGCATTCCGTCACCGCCCCAAGGACCTGGGAGTCCGAGTGCGTGAAGTTTCCTCTGATCGCATCGTCCTCGAGGCGCCGGGGCCCAGACAGGACATCGGCCATCCCGGTGTCGTTGGCCTCGCCTGGGATGGAGGGTACGGCCGGGTCGGTGAGGTCATCGATGTCCAGGAGGCCCGGTTCCTCCGGCACTACGAGCCGGTAGACGGGATGCCGCCCGTTTGCGCGGGCGACCTCGAGGAGTGCCCGCCGTTGGAGATGGACAGCTTTGCTTTCCCCGGCGATCCCGGAGACGTCGGCCTCGTCTTCGAGACCGTCGAATATCACTCAAGGCTGGGCCCGATGGGTGCCTGGCTGGTGCCGGGGTCCCGCTCGGACCGGTGGGCGGTCCACTGCCATGGCTGGACGGCCGAACGACGCGAGCTGATCCGCATCCTCTCCCCATTTCACTCCGCCGGGTTCACCTCCTTGGTGATCGACTATCGGAACGACGTGGGAGCACCGCGTGACCCGACCGGTCGCCATCGGTTCGGAATGACCGAATGGAAGGACCTCGAGGGAGCGGTTGGACATGCCCTCGAGCGCGGGGCGGAAGAGATCGTGCTCACCGGGTGCAGCACGGGTGCCGCCCTGGTGATGGCCTTTCTGGAGAAGTCACCCCTTGCCGGTGCGGTGCGCGCCATCGTGGCCGACGCCCCCAACATCATCCTCGCCGATGCGATCAGGCTGGGTTATCGCGACGCCCGCGCCACCGCATTGATGGTCGAGTTCGGGATGTGGATCGCCGACCTTCGCTGGAAGATCGATTGGGACCAGACGAATTTCGTGGCCCGGGCCGACCAGATCCTGCAGGTGCCGGCCCTGGTGTTCCATGGGTCTGCCGACCAGACGGTCCCGATCTCGGTCAGCCGCCAGCTCGAGGCGAAGGTGCCCCGTCTGGTCGAGCTGGTGGAGACCCAGGCGGCCGGGCACGTGATGAGCTGGAATGCGGACCCGGCGCGCTACGAGGGCTATCTGACCCGGTTCCTGCAACAGATCTAGAACTGGACCGCGGCCGCGGCCCAGTGGAACCCGGCACCGAATGCGGTGAGAACGACGAGGTCGCCCTGGTGGATTCGGTCGTTGTTGACCGCCTCCCACATGGCGAAGGGCACGGTGGCCGAGCCGGTGTTGCCGTAGTCGTGCACATTCACGTAGACCGCACCCTCAGCGAGGCCGAGCCTTTTGCGGACCGCCTCGATGATCCGGAGGTTCGCCTGGTGCGGTATGACGAGTTTCACGTCGGATAGCGAGCGGCCCACCTTGTCCAAGACGTCTGTGGCCGCCTCTGACATCCGGCGGACGGCCTCGGTGAAGACCCTGCGGCCGTCCATCACGAGACGGTTGTAGTCGCCGCTGGCGAGAGAGTCTTCGTTGAACGGATTGCGGGTGCCTCCCGCGGCGAGAGTGAGGATCTCCGCGGCTCCCCCATCGGTGCCGCTGACCACCTTCAGCACCTCAGCTCGACCCCCCGACGGGCCGAGGACCACTGCCCCGGCGCCGTCGCCGAACAGCACGGCGGTGGCACGATCTTTGAGCGAGATCATCCGGCTGATCAATTCGACACCGATCACGATGATCCTCTTGGGCTCGACAATGATCCGGGACCTGGCCACGTCCAGAGCCTGCACGAAACCGGCGCACCCACTGCCACCGAGATCGTAAGTGGGGATGTTGCGACACCCAAGCCGGTTCTGCACCAGGGCTGCGGTGTCGGGGGTCATCATCTCGGGGGTATCGGTGGCCAAGATGATCTCATCGACGTCGTCCGGGGTCAGATCGGCGTCTTTGAGGGCGGAGGCGGCGGCTTCGGTGGCCATCGTCATCGTGGTCTCGTCGTCGGCGGCGAAATGCCGCCGCTTGATACCGGTGCGCTGGGTTATCCACTCGTCGCTGGTATCCACCAGCCGGGCCCAATCGTCGTTGGTCACGATTCGCTCCGGGGTGTACCCCCCGAATCCGAGGATGTGTGTCACGTGAAGCCAAGACTAGGGGGTGGGTCCGGAGCCGATGGGCTGAGAAGGGGAGTCTCTCTCCCACCCTCAGCGCCGGGGCACCTGGCGGACTTCGATCCGCTGCGACAGGTTGAAGGCTATGCCTGCCATCCGACGCACGTCCTCAGGAGTCAGCTCGTCGATGAGGGGATACCGGTCGCCCAGCTCTGCAACCGGCTGGTCAACATAGAGGTGGGCCGTGACCAGCCCCGTGGCCAGGGTGCGGTTGTCGATCAGCTCGAGTTCGTCGCGGAGCTGTTCGACCGCGGTGTTGAACTGTGTCTCGGTGGGACCCTGGTCCTGCAGTTCGGCGATGTCGGCGAGCACCTCCGCCACGATCTGGTCCAAACCGGACGGGTCGCCAGTGGAAAGGACGAAAGCCTCCGCGAACGGGTCCGGATCCCGCTGCAGGTCGATCGCTGCGGTGATCGAATAGGTGGCGGACAGCTCCTCGCGCACCCGCTCCCGGAGACGGGCAGAGAGGATCAGCTCGACCAAACGGGCCGACAACCGGTCCTTCAGAACCGGCTCGAACTCGTTGGTGAAGAACAGCCCGACCTGGCCCTGCTCCCCCTGACCGGCCTCGACCGTCGTGACCTGCACCTCGCGGCGCGGGAGAGGCTGATGGTCGACGAAGCCAGAGGGCTCGGTGCTGCCCGGCAGCGTCCCGATGTATCGGGCCGCCAGATCGGTCATCTCGCTGGTGTCAAAGTCTCCGACGAAAGCGAAGGCGAAGTCCCCGGCGTTGAAGAATCTCTCGAGGAACACCGACTCGGCGACAGCCACGTCGAAGCTGACGATCTGGTCAGCCGAAGGGACGATGAAGTATCTGGGGTCGTCCCCGTAGTAACTCTCGTTGACCGCCTCCTCGAAAAGGAGGTTGGGGAGATCGGCCCGGGCCGCGTTGAGCGTTCGCATCTCGTCGAGGACCGCCTCGACGGCTGTGCCATCGAATCTCGGAGCGGTCATCGTCAGATGGATGAGCTGGAACAGGGTTTCCACGTTGCTCGCGGCGGCATTCCCCTCGAGACCCTGGCGGGTCTCGGTGATATAGGGCTGGACACCCACGATCTCGTCGGCGAGGAGTCGGCGCAAGGTGGGCACATCGATGTCGGCCACACCACTCCTGCCAACGATATCGGTCATCAGGTATGCCTCGGGCAGGTCATCGACCTCGATCAGCGATGTGCCCCCGAAACCCTCGACGAGAGCAAAGACAGCCTCAGCGGCGATATCGCTTTCCCACAGATAGACGGTCGCCCCATTGCCGAATCTCAGCGTCGTGAACTCGAAGCGAGGGTGGACGGAGGTGTCGATGATGGGAGCGGGTTGCGGAGCGGTCATCAGGTCGCCCTGCCCGGGGCCGACGTCGTCACGTTCTTCGAGGGTCATGGTCGACAAACCACCGAGCACCTCGAGGATCCTCTCCTCGTCGGGGATGACCACACCCTCATCGTCAGGGCCGAGGGCGAGCACCGCCGGCGCTCCGCCGAGGACTGCAGTCAGCGCCGCTTCGACATCCTGGCGGGTGAGCCGTTCGATTATGTCGCTTTCGATGTCGAACCGCTGGCCCGGGCTCATCAGGTGTGTCCCTGCGAGATGATGGGCCGAGATCTGGCCGACGAATTGAGTGTCCTGAGCGCTCTCCTGCTGTTGAAAGATCTGTCTCGAGAACGCGGAGTAGCCAGTCAGCGCTCGCTGGAACTCGGCCTCGCCGATGCCATGGCGTCGAATCCGCTCCACCTCGGTGAGGACCTTCTCCAGACCCTCGTCTGCACTTTGGGCGCGGACCTCGGCGTCCACACCGTGTACGCCGATGGCACGGGTCCAGGCCGAGTCGACCACCGAAGCGCGGAGCAGTGGGCCGGTTTCCCGGAAGGCGTCGTCGCCGAGCCGGTCGGAGAGGATCTGCATCCCCAACGAGAGAGCCAGTGATCCCTGATAGTCACCCACGGTCACCGTGGGATAGACCGGAACGGGCCAGATCACCGAGATACCGGCGATGGTGGCCTCCTCGTCGACATAGGCCGCCACCCGGGGGTCGAGCGGGGGATCGAACTGAACAGGCTCCCATGGCCGCGGTTCGCCGCTCGGCTCGATGTCGGAGAAGGCTTCGACGATGCGAGCCTCCATGACTGCGACTTCGAAGTCCCCGACCGCCACCACGACCATCCGATCCGGGCGGTACCAATCCCGGTAGTACCGCTCCAATTCGGTGGGAGAGGTGGTCCGAATCGACTCGTCGTCACCGATGGGCAGATGTCCCTCGTAGACCGAGTCGGTAAGTATCAACTCTTGGAGCTGGTCGTTGACCCGGGCGCTGAACCCCTGGGCGCGGAGCCGCCACTCGTCGAGGATGACCCCGCGCTCCTCGACAACGTCGGTCTCGGTCAAGGTGGCCCGGGTCGCCCATTCCCTGAGGACGTCGACGCCCAGCTGGACGAGGCTTTCGTCAGCGGTGCTCAGGCTCAGCTCGTAGACGGTCTCGTCGAACGACGTGTGGGCGTTGATATCGGGCCCGAACCTGGGGCCGAATGCCTCCAGCACATCGATCAACTCGTTCCGGGGGAAGCGCTCGGTCCCGTTGAACATCATGTGCTCGAGAAAGTGGGCCATGCCCGCTTGATCGGGGTCTTCCTGGACCGATCCGGCGTCGACGATGAGCCGGAGCTCGGCCCGTCCTCCCGGCGCGTCGTTCTCCCGCAGGTAGTAGGTGAGCCCGTTGTCGAGCCGGCCATGCACCACTTCTGGGTCCCTGGGCAGGGCCAGCCTGAGCAACGGGTCCAAGGTTGTGGTCGTGTCATCGGGAACGACGGTGGTGACCGATGAGAGTGTTGTCGTGGTGGGCTCGCTCGATGCCGTACAGCCGACGACGACTGCTGCCAGCGCGGCCGCCAGGATGAGCTTGGCGACGGAGTCCCTCATCTTGGCCTCATGGGTCAGGCAACCATAAGAGCTTCGCCCCTCTAGTTCCGTTGCCTCTCTCAACTCGCTCGAACCCTGGGTTGTGGACCCCGCTGAGCGGTGTGTGAAACCCTGGGTTCGCAATTCGTCCATGTCCTGGTGTCGGCGAACCTCATCGGGGTCCGAGACCCCGCGGACCCCGTATCCTCGGCCCGGTGAGCGCCACTCATGACGTCTTCAACCAACCACCTCCACTGGACGGCTACAACCTGTACCTGACCGACCCGGTCCTCGACGTGGCCGTGGCCCGCGAGGGTGCCAAGGAATCGCACGACCAACTGGTCGAATTCGGGGCGTTGGCCGGGTCAGCCGAGTACTACACCCGGGGATTCGAGGCCAACCGCCACGAACCGAGACTGGTCACCCATGACCGCTTCGGGCATCGCGTCGACATCGTCGAATTCCATCCGTCATGGCACTCGTTGATGGAAACCGCAGTGGCCAACGGGCATCACAGCCTTCCGTGGGAGGAGAACCCACCCCCGGGCGCTCACGTGGCACGGGCGGCCCTCACCTACATGGCGGGCCAGATCGAGTCGGGACACAACTGTCCGATCTCGATGACTCATTCAGCTATACCGGCATTGCAGACCACTCCGGAAGTGGCCGACCTCTGGATGCCGGGGATCGTGAGCCGGTCATATGACCCCTCATTCCGTCCCGCAACGGAGAAGTCGGGTCTGCTGATGGGGATGGGGATGACCGAGAAGCAGGGGGGGTCGGATGTCCGGGCCAACACCACGCGGGCCACACCACGCAACGGTGGCGGCCCCGGCGGGGGGTACTCGATAACGGGGCACAAGTGGTTCACATCGGCCCCGATGTGTGACGCCTTCTTGGTCCTGGCCCAGGCTCCCGGTGGTCTGTCGTGTTTCCTGCTTCCTCGCTGGACACCGGACGGCAAGATCAATACCTTTCGCATCCAACGTCTCAAGGACAAGCTGGGCAACCGGTCGAATGCGTCCTCCGAGGTCGAGTTTGACGACGCCTGGGCGGTCCTGGTCGGTGAGGAGGGTGGGGGCGTCCCCACCATCATCGAGATGGTCAACGGAACGAGACTGGACTGTGTCATCGGATCGGTGGCCCTGATGCGTCAGGCGGTGTCCCAGGCCGCCTGGCACGTCTCCCACCGATCGGCCTTCGGAGCCAAGCTCATCGACAAGCCGCTGATGGAGAATGTCATTGCCGATCTCGAGGTCGAGACCGAGGCCGCCACCCTGATGATGGTGCGTCTGGCAGGAGCATTCGACCGGTCCGGATTCGACCCCGCCGAAGCGGCGATGAAGCGGATCGCACTGCCCATCGCCAAGTACTGGGTCACCAAGCGGACCAGTGAAGTGGTCCGGGAGGCGCTCGAGTGTCTCGGAGGCAATGGTTATGTCGAGGAGTCGATCATGCCCCGCTTGTACCGCGAGTCACCCGTGAACGGGATCTGGGAGGGCTCCGGGAATGTCATCGTCCTCGATGTGCTCCGTGCCGCAAGCCGGGCACCCGACAGTCTTCACATGTTCATCGCCGAACTCGACGCGGCGGCGGGCATCGATGCTCGTCTGGATGGAGCCGTCGCCAGGGCCAAGGGTGCCATTGCCGGATCGTCCCACGTCGAGCTGGAAGGCCGACGGGTGGTCGAGAGCCTGGCCACGGCTTGGGGGGGAGCCCTGTTGGCCCGGTTCGGGGACGGGCCCCCGTTCGAGGCATTTGCCTCCTCACGGCTATCCCGTGATCACGGTGCACTCTTCGGCTCCCTCCCCGCAGGCACCGCCGTCACCGATCTGGCCCGACGCGCGGTCCCCACCTGAGCGAAAGGCTACCGACCCGGCTCTGGTTGGGTGCTTCGAATCAGTCCCAGATGGCGAGGATGCCGGCCACGATGGCGAAGGCGATGACCGCGTTGATCCCGTTGATCAGCCAATAGGAAGATCCCTTGCGCTCGTAGACCTGATTGACCAAGGCACCTACGACGCCAAAGCCGATGCCGAGGACCACGCCGAGCACCACCCCGTCGGCGAGGGTCTCGACGCCGGTCCCCTCGACGAGGAGGGCAATCACGATTGTGGTGACGAAATAGCCGATCAGGGTCGGGACGAACAAGAGTGCCAGGGGCGGACCGTCCGCCTCGGTGTCGACTCCGGCAGCGCTTGCCCATGCCTGACTCAGCGGTGGCACCGAGTACCAGACGGCGGAGAAGGCGAACCAGGCAAGTGTGGCTACCACTACCGCCAGCCAATTCAGGTCTCCAAACAGGTCGAGAATCATGTGAGCCCCTTGTGAATATCGGTCGTTGTGCGACAGATGAGGCTACCGACCACATCCCGCCCGCGCCCGGAAAGCGCCTTTGGTCTCTCAGGAGCGCCATCGGTCCGGTCGACAGCGGTGGTTTGCACATCCTGAGACAGGGATCTCGCTCACTCGCGCTCCGAGAGCTGCGCCTCCACCAAACCCGGTTTCTGAATCTGTGGTGAGGGGTACTCACCGACCCTGATACCCAGGAGGAAAAGATGCGCAAGCTGACGCTGGTTGGAGTCGTGGCCGCCGCCGCGGCCGCGGCCGCCTATCTCTTCGATCCTGACCGCGGTCGGTCCCGCCGGGCCCGACTCTCCGATCAGGCGGCCGCCAGGGCCCGGGATGTGTCCGAGGCCGTCAAGGCGAAAGTCGAATATCAAAAGGGCGTCGCCCAAGGAGTGGTCCACGAGGTGACCGAGCCGTTCCGACCGGAGAAGGAGTACGACGACCAGACCCTCCTCCAAAAGGTGAGAAGCGAGGCATTGGGCCGTTGGCCCTGGTCAGACTCGATCGAGATAGACATCACCCACGGCAACGTGACCATCAACGGGACCGTGGAGAATACGAGCGATCGCGAGCGGCTGCTCGATTTGATCCGCGACGTCGACGGGATCGGCATGGTGGACGATCGACTCGAAGTCAGGTCCTGACAAGCCGCTTGCGTGGGCTCGCCGGAGAGCGACGGACCCACCAGTCGCCGTAGGGTGTCCCCATGGATGGTCGGGGTTCTCGCCGGGTGGCTGTGGAGTTCGAATCTGAAGCTGCGGTTCTTCGCGGGTTTCTGTACGAGGCCGTGAGGGGCGAGCCGCCTTTCCCGATCGTGGTCATGACCCACGGCACCTCTGCCACCATCCCGATGGTCACCGACCGATATGCCGAGGTGTTTGCTGAGGCCGGAGTGTCGGCCCTTCTCTACGACCATCGGAATCTGGGGATAAGTGGCGGTGGGCCACGCCAGGAGATCAACCCGTGGGTCCAGTCCCGTGGTTATCGAGATGCCGTCAGCTTCGCGTCGACCATCGAGGGCCATGATCCGGAAAGGATCGGAGTCTGGGGCGACTCGTACTCGGCCGGAGTGGTGTTTTTGGTGGCTGCCTGCGACGCCCGAATCAAGGTGGTGGTAGCCCAGTGCCCGGTATTCGGCGCAGAACTGCCCGACGTGGATCCAACACTTGAAGTGTTCGCAGCGATCCGTGAAACCTTCGAATCCGGTGACGTCTCCGGGGGCCCCGGGGATCAGATTGGCCCGCTTCCCGTAGTGTCATCCGACCAGTTGGGCACTCCTTCGCTGCTGGAGCCGATCCAGGCATTCCGCTGGTTCATCGACTACGGCGCCAGGCACGGTAGCGGGTGGCAAAACCAGGCGACAAGGGTCATCCCTTCCAACGCCGCTCCTTTCAGTCCGTACCTGTGCGCCCCCTACGTGACAGTCCCTTCGCTGATGATGGTTGCGCCAGTCGACGAGATGGTCCATGCCAACCCGGAGGTAAGCCGACGGGCCTTCGACCTATTACCCGGTCAAAAAGCCTGGTACAACATCGACGGTGGGCATTTCGGACTCCTGTACCACCCCAGCGACCTCTTCGACGAGGCGAGCACGGTCCAGGCCGCCTACCTCACCAAACATCTTCTTCCCTGACCCCTACGGGTACACGGAGGCGGATGCTAAGCGGGTCGCGGCCACCCCAACGAGCGCCACAGCCGGCTGGGGAAGTTTCATCCGTCCCGCCGGACATCGACCAGCCGAACAAGCCGTGCTGGCCATCGCCGCCGCCGATGCCGCCGATTGGACCCGGGCCTGGCTCAGAGGACGCATTCAGTTCAACGACCAAGGCTGAGCGAAGGGCAGACACCTCGGCGTCGCGGGTATGCGGGATGGCTCCCCAACCTCAGAAGGTCCAGCGGGTCCATGGGTGTCCGCCATGACGAGAGATCTCCGTGCCGCGCCCAGGCTCCGGACATCTTGATGTGCTTGACTGTCGAGATGGGGTACCCGAGGGATCGACGTTTCGAGCCTCGTGACTGCAAGTAGCGGTACGACGGGAGGCACGAACATGGTTCACACCGCGAACGAAGATCCGATCAGGGACCTATTCGATTTTCCCCTTCTCGAGGCGATGTACGGGAGGCGCGCCCGGCGGTTTGGCATGGGTATGGAAATCCCATCGGGGCCGCTGGCCTTCAGGTCGAGCGCTGAACCCGCGCCGCTGACCGAACTCGAGCATACGGTGCTCGTCGCCGCCGGAACCGGAGTCACTGGGTGGAACTTTGGTGTGCCATTCGGCCCGGATCGCCCCAATTCTCATGCCCACTACACGCAACGATTCACTGGTCGCACCGCCCCGACCGCCGCCGGGTTCGGCACCCCTGTGCTGTTCCACACCGACGACAACGGCACATACCTCACTAATACCCGCGACACCACGCCGACGGCGGTCCGGGAGTTGGACGACGGGGTCGACGACATCGAACGAATCCTGGAACTGGGCCGCCAGCGCACCACCCAGTTGTCAGATCGGAGGCTCGACCTACCGGCTCAGCCACCGCACATGCTCCCCCCCAACCTGTGGATGGCGAATGCACCCGGTTCAACCCTGTTCATGCCCGTCGGCGATGCGAGCGAGCAAGTGCTGGGGTTTCTGGCCATGACCCTCGCCAACGGCAACTTCATCGTGGATGACGAGGCGGGCCGTCCCGCCGGTGACCTTGCCCCGTTCGTCCGGAGTGGGCTGCTCGATGAGACCAAGGCCTCACCTCTCTCGGTGCTGCAGCAGATGGCCTACGAGGCCAATACCGCCGAACTCAGCTTCATGGCCCACAACATCGTGCTGACTATGCAAGCAATGGGCCTCGGCGGGTTGTTTTTCAATGGCATCAACCGATGGAGTGTCCTGGGAGCGTTTGCCGACGACGGCATCGCCGGACTCGGGTTCCGTTTCGTAGACGACGAACGCTGGACGATGCCCAACCCGGTTGGTCTCGACGGCAAATACGAAGCGCTCTGCCCGCCCTACCAGCCCGATATGCGGACCGCTGCGCACGTGTTCGCCGAGCGCAAGTTCGGCCCGGGCGGCACTTACGACCCCTCGACTCCGGGCCCGTGGAAGGACGCTTCGGTGATCAAGGCTGGCGTCGATCCTTACAGCGACGAGTTCGTCGCCTGTTTGGGCGAGGTCGCCCAGTACATCTACGAGACGCATGGTCGCTTTCCGTCGACCTACACCACGATGGTTCTCACCGGGTATGTGCAGGCCGTACACCTCGACACCGATTACTACGACACCCACTTCCAACCGGGCGCGTACCTGCCGACCCACAGCCAGCACTGGGCTCGTTGGCACTCATCCGCCGATAGCAGCTGACCCGACGGTTCGCCAGGTCGCCCCTAACCACACACGACCGGAGGGCTCATTTCAAACCGTCATGGGCATGTGGGCACTCCGCTCGTCGCCTGTCGAATCTTCCGGGAGAGCACCTTGATCCGGTGATCGAGCAGAAGCCGTGCGACACAAGGGCCCTTTTTTGGCGCGCCTGGAGTGGTCTGGGTCCAGAACGCGGCAACTGTTGCTGAGCAAACAGCGTCAGCAAATAGGGACGCAGGCATGTGAGATTGCCGAGATGAGGCGCTCATCGAAGAGATATCAAAGGACGAAAGGCCATCAGCCAGATCGCGACCGGACAGGGCCCGACCTTCCGCGCCAGAAACGAGGGAGCCCCGGATCTTGTGGCCAGGGCCCCCTCGTCCTCGTCTAGCGGATCACCGGGTTCTCGACGTCCTCACCGGGTGGGACTCCACCAGTGGTCTGATAGCAGCCATCGGCGCTCCCCGGCTCGCCGGCATCCGGCCCATGGTGGGCAGTCTCTAGCCCGTAGGCCGCCGGATCGCCGCCGCATGACACGCCGTTGACGAACGGACCGTGGTTCTGGCCGTTGGCCAGTTGCACATCGCCCGCGTCAATCACCCCGTTGTGGTTGGTGTCGATCTGGTGTGGGTGCGCCCATGCCGGCGTCACCGCCAGGCTCATCCAGGCCATCACCAACAGCACGACTGCGGTTCTCGTCAGCCGCCTCCTCATCCTTGTCTCCTTTGTCTCGAGCGGTGACTCCCACCTGAACGACAGGGTGGAACACGGTGACATCGGAGGCGCCGGTTGCGAGGATCCCTTCCGCCCTCTCACCTGACGCATCGGCATCGAATGCCCAGCCTTGTACCAGCAGCGCCACCCGGCCGGGGGCCTCGAGGACGGAGAGGCTGGTGATCCCGAGATGGCCGAGCTGGCGCAATTCCTCAGCCTCTGGCCAACCTCCGGCCTCGTCGGTCACCACCAAGAGCATCGCCATTCCTTCGCCCCCTGTCGCGTGTGGGTTCAGGTTTGATTAATGCCACGTCGTCGCCGACCCTTCATCGGGGCATGCCCTCATTGGTCGACGGCCGTCTTCGCTAGCAGCCCGGCCAGCTCGACCCGGTTCCTCACACCCGCCTTGGCCAGGATGTTCGACAGGTGACGTTCCACGGTCTTCTTGGAGAGAAAGAGCGATTCGGCGATCTCTCGATTCGAGGATCCAGCGGCCGCCATCTGGGCAACCTCCAGCTCCCTCCGGGTGAGACCGAGGATCTCCCCGGTGACGGTACGACGCCAAGTGCGGGCGCCCAGGTCCCGGAGGCCCTTCTCGGCGAGCAGCTGAAGCGTCGCCGCCCCCATCTGCTCCGCCTCTCCAGCCACCTCACGATATGTGTCGGCGGCTTGGGGCCGACCTGCCTGAGCGGCCCTGGCCCCGGCGAGGTCGAGCCCGATCCAGAGCCGCTCGACCCGATACCCCATCTCCGAGAAGCGGTCCCTGGCCAGTTGGAGCGGCACGGGATCGCGATCGATCAGCGCCCTGGTGAGCTGCAGACCTGCTTCGATCAGAGGGTAGTAGGGAACCCGGGTCTCGCGGAACCGGTCCAGCCACCGCTCCGCATCATCAGGCATCCCGGCTCTGGCCGACGCCTCGGCAGCAGCCAGGGCAAACTCCGAAGTGCACCGGGCACACCTGGCGAGCCCGACGTCCTCCCAACCCGCATCCAGCACCTGGCTCACATCGGACGAAGAACGCGCACCCATCGTCCGGCTGAGATAAGTCGCCACTCTATGCCACATCGTCAGCCGGTAGTGCGGGTCCTCCTCTCCCTCCACACTGGCCCTCATCACATCGAGCCCGCTTCGCCAATCCCCACCGACCAGCGTCGAGAGCTCCGTAGTGGCTCGCGCGAAGTAGACGGACCGGGGAAAGCCGTGACGCTCGGCGAGACGTATGACCTCTGTGGCTACTCTTGCCGCATCTGCGAGACGTCCAGTCTCGTAGAGGCTCGTTGCATAGGCGGGGCCGAACCGGACGATCATCGTGACCAGGGCCATCTCGTGAGACTGCTGCCAGAGGGACTCGAGGATCGACCGGGCCTCGGCCAGCCTGCCGACCCTTATCAGTGCCCTGCCCTGTTGGCCGAGCCCCACCAGTCTCTCGAGCTCGGAGCGCGCTGCGTCCACCATCATCAGGGCAACCTCCAGGGATCTCAGCTGATCGGCCGAGATCATGGCGGAGTCGTAGGCAGCCTGGAGCACGTCGACTCTCACCGCAGGCGCTCTCTCCAACCGGTCTTCGCCCGTCTCCTCTCCGAGCATCAGCCCCAGCTCTCGTGCCTGCGCCATCGCACCCTCGGCGATGACGTGGCCATCCTGCTGGCGCCGTTCGCCTTGCATGAGGAGCCCAGCCTCGAGGGTCGCCATCTCGATCCGGTTGAGTTGGTCGGTATCTGGGATGGCTCTCGCCAGGTCCAGCCATGTGCGGCTGTCGCCAAAAGTTTCGGAGCGGAGGGCGATGCGAGACATCTGGCATGCAGCCCAAACCCGCTCGACAGGGTCCCCCGATTGCTCGAAGACTAGGAGCCACCGACGCGAGGCAATGTCTGCGGCTCCGATATCGGTGGCGAGCTGCGCCACACTTCGCCTGAGGAGAGCCGCCTCCTCGTTGTCGAGCCCTGGCTGGTCGGCGGCTCGGGCGAGATTGGCGAGACCACCCTCGCCGAGCAACTGCCGGCGCGGAGACCCCAGCAGGGCGAGCGCCTGTGACCGAGCAGGGGCACCTGCCTCCAGCCGGTGGTGCAAGGCCTCGAGGAGGATCTCGGTCCGCGGGTGCTCCATGGTCTCTAGGTATCGGGCGATGCGAGCGTGAGACCCCTGCCGCGACTCCTCGCCGGCCTGCGCTATGACTTCTTCCCGGATGAGATCATGGACGAGCGACACCTGGTCGAATCGCCGTCGTATCAAGCCCCGGGACTCGAGGTCGTGCACCGCCTCCTCAACCCGCGCGGCGCCCCAGTCGAGCATCGCTCCGTGCCTTTCGACAGGTACCGGTCGTCCCAGGACTGCCATGTGTACCAGGAAAGAAATGACATCTGAGCCGGCGCCGCGGAGCCGTGAAGCGAGCAGCTCGTCCGATGAGGCCTGCTCACGGTCCCCGGAGAGGGCGATCAGCCAATAGGGGAGCCCGCCGGCACGCTCCCAGATCGAACGCGCCGCCTCCCGGGAAAGGTCGGGCCTCATGCTCATGGCCAGCTCGACCCCATGGGCCTCCTCCAACGGGCCGACCTCGAGGACGATTGGATTCACCTCCGCCTTCCTCACCTCTTCGAGGAAGGAGCTGGCGCCCACTCCAGGGCGTGAGGCTGCGAGCAAATGTGACGGCTCTCGGGCGTTCTTCAGCAGATAGAGGATCAGGCCCAGGCTCAGATCGTCCAGCCACTGGACGTCGTCGATCAGAAGCGACCCGCTTTGCCCTTCGAGAAGACGGCGGGTGGCCTCGAACAGCTGGATGGGTGCGACCCGGGCTGCCTCGTCGAGGAGCCGGCTCAAGAGGTTCTCCTCTTCCGTCTCCTCGGCGAGCCGGTTGAGCATGCCCATCGAGGCGGCCAACTCGACATGCCGCAGGGCTTCCATTCCTCCCACGCTCAGCACCAAACCGGGCGCCCTGGCCGCCGCAAACTCGAGAAGCGCGCTCTTCCCACTCCCCGGGTCGCCGCGAAGCAGCATCAGCCGATGCTCGCCCGAGCGGTCTGCGAAGAACGCCTCGAGGGAGGCTTTCTCCTGATCACGGCCGAAGAGCCTCATGCAGGGCAGGCTATCGGCCAACCGGGAAGAGCATCTCCCGGTGGTCGCCCGCCTCGAGGACCGCCGGTACGTGTCCGGATCCTCGACGCCGCGAAATGTGATCGCAATGTGATTAGCAATTGGACGCTGGCCTGTAGGCAGCCTTGAACAAACCCGTCCGAGGGGCCCTCGAGCCCTACTTCGAGGATCAGCCGTTTCCTGATCACATCGACACTCCGATTATCGGGCCGGTCGACGTCCCGCCGTAAGCCCCGAGCCTCTTGGCATTGGTTGAGGCCCTGCCTGCTCACGCGAGCCCGACCGGTGGGCGATGTCGGCGACGGCGTCCATCGAGGCGCCCTTCTCGTCGGCCGGTCCAACTATGGCCTCGGGTCGCCGCGGGTGAAGACTAAGCGGCGGCGGTCTCCGGCGCCACCGATCTGTAGGCCTCGGCGCGTCTATCGGTTCGGAGGTCGCCTATTGCTCAGACGACGTCGACCACCACCGTGGTGGCAACTGCCCGCCTGACCGCGTCGGTGACCGGCGAGTAGTGGTCGGCCCAGTCCACGATCTCTCTCAACTTCTCAGCCGGCACCCCGTCAGCGGCGATCTTGACCTCGATCCTCGCGCTGAGTGGACCGGCGGGCAGGGAGCCGTCCATCCCGAGGAACCCGCGGTCATCCGACTCGCTGGTGACCGTCACCTCCAGGGTCGTCAGCTCGATTCCTTCGCGGGCGGCTCTCATGGCGATGACGGTGGCGTCACAACTCGCCATCGCCGCCCGCAGGAACCAGCCTGGAGTGGGCGCCGATCCTCCGCCGCCGACACTCCTCGGCATGTCGGAGACGAGTTTCTCGCCGTGCTCACCCGACACCTCCGCCCTGAGGCCATTGGCGACGGCGATCGCGGGTCGATCGACGTAGCGGGCCTTCTCCGGATGTTCGGAGAGAAACCCGATCGCCTGGTCGATCGAGTGCTTGATGGACTCTGTCGTCACCGCTCACTCCTCGGACTCCGCGTCATCCATGCGGAACGGGACCATTGTAATGAGCCTGACGTCCATGACGAGGCCGCGTTCACCGCCGAGAATTCGCGACTACAAAGCGGGTGACAGCGGTCAGCCGGTGAGTGCGCTCCAGGAACCGGCCGACCACGTGGGCGCTCAGGCTCCTCGATGAAAGCCAAGTGGGCGCTCAGCTCGAAGCTGGCCCGCTCGGCCTGGGGAATCCGGTGCACCATCGGAGAGAGCAGCTCGTGCTCATCTCGTCGAAGCGACCGGAGGTGGCGAGCACTGGCACTCGGGTATCGTTGACCGCGCTGTCAGTTCCGGAGCAGCAGGGGCCGACGAATGGCTCCTACGTCAGAAAGGTACGAGGGCCGACGTGTCCAGAACGGCTCGCCAGAGCACCCGCCGTAGAACGAAACCCACGCTCACGCAGGGGTTTCGTTCAGCGCGCCCGGGGCGACTCGAACACCCGACCTCCTGATCCGTAGATCTCCAAGCGGTGTCCACGGGTGTCCAGGAAAGTCCACACGTCCTGGGCTTGAATGGTTCGACTCCACCAGTGTCCACGAGCGTCCTCACGAATCCACCGCGGATGGCTCCCAACTTGGCTCCAGGGGAGCACCTGCCTTGCCGGCGTTTGAGGGCGGTGCCGGAGTCGCTGCTGGAAATGGAGCGACCGGCGGAGACGACCGAGAGGCTCTAGCGTGACGTCGTGAGACCGGCCATCAACAAGCTCTTCGCACGGTACGGGACGGCCCTCTCCGCCGGTGACCTCCCCTCTATCGGCTCCTGCTTCGACCCACCATCGGTCGTGATAGCCGACGATGCGACCGCGCTGATGGTCGACCGGGCACAAGTGAAGGAGTACTTCACCGGGATGGCGGAGCGTTATCGCGCACGGGGCGCGTTCACCGCCATGCCCACGATCCACAGAGTCGAGCAGCTCACGCCTGCACTCTGGCTAGCCGACGTCCGTTGGGACTCGTTCGACGAGACTGGCGCGCCGGCACCCGTCGGTGTCGAGACGTACCGATACCTCATGCGGGCCGCCGACCCCGACGAGCCACTGATCGTGGCTGCGATCGTCACCCGCTGAGCGGACGTTGCCGGCCGCCCTCGACGCGGGCATTTGGGCTCAGCGCACGCCCGTGCGGTCATCGCGATCTGATCTGTGATTCTGGGTTCGGCTCCCCGTTCCAGTTCACGCCTCCGTCTCGGCGGTGATCTCCTCCGTCTCCTGCCGCGTCCCAGAAGTAAGTGCCGGTCGAGGGCAGGCAACTCCCGCGGGTGTTCACCTCCGTGACCGACCTCATCGAAGCCATCGAAATCTGGACCGAACATTGGAACCACGATCCCAAACCCTTCCTCTGGCACAAGACAGCCGAAGAAATCATCGCCAAAGTGTGCAGAGGCCGAACCGCACTCACCCGAGCCAAATCCGCGACGCACCACTAGCTTGCCCAGATTGTCTGGTTGAGCAACCTTCCCGAGGTGACCGTCCGACATGCGCTTTGAGGAATCGATCGAGATCGACGCACAGCAGCAGCGCGTCTGGGACGTGCTCAGCGACCTCGAAGCCTGGCCGAAACGCATCGAGTCGGTCGATGTCGTCGAGCTGCTCACGCCCGCTCCTGTGGCCATAGGCAGCCGCGTGCGCCTCAAGCAACCGAAGCTGCCAGAGGGCACGTGGGACATCACAGTCTGGGATGCGCCGTCCTACTTCGAGTTTCGCCAGAAGTCCGGCGGCATCACCAGCGTCGCGGGCCATCGCGTCGAGGCACTGGAGGAAGGCCGCTCGCGCCTGACGCTGAGCCTGGATATGCGAGGACTGCTGATCCCTGTCGTCGCACTGTTTTACAGGGGCCTCACCAACCGCTATATGACCATCGAGGCTCAGGGCATGAAGCGCGCAGCCGAGTCCGCCGAGACGTGAGGGCTGCGGAGTCGAGGTGTCCTCGGTTCCCGCCCCACCATCACACCAAGAACGCAAGCGGCTCGAGGCCATGCTCGGAGCGACACAATCCTCCACCGTTTCCGCCGAAGACATCAAGGCGATGGTGATCGCGCTCCAAGACATCACAGCCACCCTGGCTGAGGCCGATCCCGCAGAGAAGGCCAAGGTGTTCCGTGACCGACCTCATCGAAGCCATCGAAATCTGGACCGAACATTGGAACCACGATCCCAAACCCTTCCTCTGGCATAAGACCGCCGAAGAAATCATCGCCAAAGTGTGCAGAGGCCGAACCGCACTCACCCGAGCCAAATCCGCGACGCACCACTAGCAAGCGTGACAAACGGGACTCGAACAGGGATGGCTCCCGAGAATGGCTCCCATGAGCCGGCCGACGGCTCACAAGTGCACCCGCGATACAAAGAAACCCCCGCTCACGCAGGGGTTTCGCTCAGCGCGCCCGGGGCGACTCGAACACCCAACCTCCTGATCCGTAGTCCAGAGACGGCGGTCCTTATGAATTCCCACTCCTCCCGGTTTGTTGCGTTCACCAAGGAGTGTCGTCCGCCGGTGTTTTCCGTTGATCCCGTTTGATCCCGTCCTGTCGTCGGGAGTCCGTGATCAGAATGTGATCAGAGGCGCGGCGCTGGGCACCTCAGCCGGGGTTTCGGTCGCGCAGCGTCGCCGATTCTCGCGGATACGAACTCTCGCCGCCTTCAGGGCGTCGGAATTTGGAATCCTGTCGCCGACTGATTCCGTGCGACACCTGGCACGCCGGGCGCGGCCCGGGTGGCCACACCACCCGGGCCGCGTCTTCGCGTAGCAGGGTCGACTCGTAGATCGCCCCTACCCTGCGCTCCCCGGCATCAGCTGCACCGTGCCGACGAAAGTCAGCGGGTCGAGCCCGACCAGCTGGCTCTCCTCGTGCACCCGGGCTCCCTTCAGCCAACCCTCAACGACGCTCCCACTGAGAACGACCCGGCCTGTATTGAAGTTGAACCGGCCGTCGAGGATCGCCGTGAGCGAGCCTTCCGGGACTGAGAGCAACACCGTCGCCGTGAAGTGTTGGACGTCGCCAGTAACCGACGAGTCGTAGACGAACATCTCGATCGTTCCGTCGTCGCCCGCAGTGCCGACGTAGTGACCGGGCCCGACCGCATGCTTCTCGAACGGGATCACAGTGACCGCGTTCGACGCCAAGGCCGAGGCTGGGATCGAGCCCGCCGCGATAGCGGCGAGTACAAGAGCAACATAGACTTTCCTCATCATCCCTCCGTTTCCGGGGTCCGGGTGTCGGCGGGCGGGACTATTGGAACCGCCCACTCCGACACCGAGACCTGCATTACCGGCTGTAGCACCCGAACACCGGTCCTTCCCGCGGTAAGGAGCTTCACGACCTCGCCTGCGGACGTCCGTTCGAATGCCCAGCCCTGTATCAGAATCCCTGCAGTGGAAGCCTCCTCGAGCAGAGTCACGTTCGTGACGCCGAGATCTCCCAGCCGAATCAGCCTGTCGCTGTCGAGCGCATCCAATTCGTCCGTCAAGATCAGGATCATCGACATGTCCCCTATCTCCCTCTCGCTTCCATGCGGGGTATGGGGACTGGCTTACGTCAGATGGTCCTGGGAATCATCGGGGAACTCCCTTATCTCTGATCCCCAGACGCGAGCGAGCTCGGTCCGATTTCTGGAGCCGGTCTTGGCGAGGATGTTCGAAACGTGACGTTCGACCGTCTTTCTGGCCAAAAAGAGGGCCTCGGCAATCTCGGGGTTACTGGCTCCGGAAGCGACCAAGGCGGCCACCTCCTGCTCACGCACGGTAAGGACAGACATGCCGGCGGATCCCTTCCTGCGCCAGGTGCGGACACCGAGCTGCCTCAACCCTTTTTCGGCCAGCTCTTGAATGGTGACTGCTCCGATCGACGAAGCATCCTCCGCGAGCGCCCTGAATCCCTCGGCGGCCTGGGAACGATTCCCTTGTCCGACCAGAGACCTGGCGAGATCGAGCCTGGCCCACAAGCCACTCACCCGTCTACCCAGCGCCTCGTAGCCGTCGACGGCTCGCTCCAAATCCATTGGTTCGTGTGATATGAGAGCCCAGGCGTGGTCGAGGGTGGCTTGAAGGAAAGGGTCACTCTCGACGTTGGCCCGGCGATATCGCTCGAGCCATGCTTGCAAGCTCGTGTTGTCGCCTGATCTTGCCGCGATCAACACGCCGTCTACGAGCACATCTGTGATGCACCGCTTGCAGTCGGCAACGAGGGCGTCCTCGTACGCGGCGTCGATCTCCGCCAGGGCCTCGGCCGAGTCTGCCGTGCTGATCTGGCTGAGGTATGACGCGATCAGCTCGTGAAGAGCGAGGCGCCAGTGCGGATCCATCTCGGTTTGGATGTCGGCCTGAAGCCGATCGATGGCCGCCCGCCAGTCCTCGGTCAGCAACAGGACGTTGTGATAGTGCCGGCCGTTGAACCTCTCGTAACGCGTCAGCCCGAGACGGTCGGCGATGTGCCGACCCTCCGACGCTATTTCACTCGCCTTCCCAAGATCGCCGAGCTCGATGAGAACACTCGCGTACCAGGGCGCGGCCTGGGTCGAGATCAAGAGCAGGGCCGTGCGACTCGACTCGGTCCAGACGGTGTCGAAGACAGATACTGCCTCCGCGAGACGCCCCAGGTGTCTCATTGTTATCCCGACATTGGTCAACGCACTGAGCCTCTCCCGGGTGTCCGACGCGACCTGGACCATTCGCTCAGCTGCCGAGGCGGCGAGTTGGTGTCTCTTTGCCACCATGTATGCATGGTGGAGGGCCTCGAGAGCCTGCAACGTGACGCTCCTGACCCGCCCAATCTCAGCAACGTCCGAACCTGAATCGACAATGGAGTCGAGGAGGGCCACTGACTCCTCCGCCAGACGGAGACCTTCGTCCATGTTGTGCTCGTGGAACAACGAAACCTCAGCTGCCACGGCGAGGCCTTCGACAATTGTCAACTGGTCGGTCGGTCGCTCATGCTCGGCCCGGTCGATCCACTGCCTGGCTTCAACGGTCCGATCGAGGTTCCTGGCCGCCGAGGCCGCCCCAATCGCCGCGTACGATCGAGTATCTGGGTCATCACTCCGGTGAAAGACGATGGACCATCTGTCGAGGGCGGCTTCGGCAATCCCCATCTCGGAGGCCAGAGAGGCCACTTCGATGAGGAGCTCCGCGGACTCCACCGGTTCCGCTGTATCCGCGACCTTGGAGATTGTGGCGAGCCCATCCTCGCCGAGCATCAACCGATTCTGGGAACGAGCCAGCGACAGCGCCTCGGCTGTAGCGGGGAGATGTGCCGCCATCCGATGCTCGAGTGTCTCCAAGCGCAACTCTCGGGATGGATTCTCAACCCTCTGCAGCGAGCTGACGACACGACGATGGGCGTCAACCAGGGCGGAGTCAGACAGGTCCTGGATGACTGCCTCTCTGATGATGTCGTGCACTATCTGAGCCTGGGACCCGGCTCTCCACACGAGACCACGCCCCTCCAAATCATCCAATCCGAATCTGGCTCGCTGAAGTGTCCACCTGTGGATCGACGCCAACTCTGCGACGTCGATGGGTCGGCCCAACACCGCCAAGGATGTGAGTGCCCGGATGGCATCGTCGCTGGCGCCTCGCAGGCGCGCCTCCAACGTCGAGCGGGGGGCGGCAGCCTCCACATGCACGGCCAGGGTGATCATCCAGTAAGGGATTCCCCGCGAGCGTTCCCATATGTCTCGGGCTGCCGAAGTCTCGATGCGGTCATTCACCCGTCGGACCAATTGGATGCCATCGGGCTCGTCGAGGGCGCCCACGTCCATGACCAGACAGTCGACCTGTGCCCGGTCCAGGTCATCGATGAATCCTGAGGCACCGGATCCGGGCCGGGTGGCTGCGACAATCCGCAAATCCTCCTCGTAGCTACGGGCTGCCTTGGTCAGGAAGAGGACGAGACCCCTCGACAAGTCATCGAGCCATTGCAGATCGTCTATGAAGATGGTCGCCTGGGCGCGGATCAGTTGCCGGCGCACTGATTCGAAGACCTGCACCGGACGGAGCTGCGAATCGCCCCCCAAACCAGTAACCATCCCGGAGATGATGCTGCCTTCGTCGTCGACATGGTCGGGATCGCGGAGCAAGTCGGCAGCTGCTGCCAAGGCGACGTTTTGGAGTGCTTCCTGCCCTCCGAGAAGGAACCGTTCTCCTCGGGCGATCCCGTATGCGTGATTGAGGAGAGCCGTCTTTCCGCTTCCGGGCTCTCCCCGCAGGATCAGTGCCCGCGGCCCATTCTTGCCTCGGTCCGGAGCCAGGAATTCACCCAACAGCGCCACTTCCGTATGGCGCCCGATCAAGTCCATTTATCCAGAAGGGTACCGATCCAGACTCTGTGTCAGAAGACCTGCCTGATCTCGGAGGTGATAAGTGACCACGACGTCCCGTATGACAATGTGACGTCCCGTATGACCATGTCAGGCAGTGAGGAGGAAGTGGTCACTGGGATGGCAGAACGAAGGTGTCAGCCCAATTCATGGCGTCGGAGCTAGAAACCATTGAGGTGACACGCTCCAGACACATCTGATTACGTCTCCAACACCCGCTTCAGGTTGGCTATGAATTCGACGTTCCGGCGTCGGACCATCATCTTCATCATTGGTTTCATCAGGGCCATCGTCAAACCACTCGTTTCGATCTGGATGCGGCGCGTCACGCGGGTGTCACCGTCCGCAGCGTCGAAGACGTGCGTAAGCGTCGGCTTCATGTTGCCCAAGTCGGACCGCGCCACGATCCGACGACCAGGCTCGAACTCCACCAGCTCCACTGTCCCCTCCGACGGCCCCATCGGCGAGGGCCTGAACTGCACCTGGTAGCTCGTGCCTTTGCCCACCTCGCCTTCGCTCAGGCGCTTCACCTCCAGAGCGTCGGTGTGCCACTGCGGCTCGTTTTCCATGTCGGCGACGAACGCGAACACCTGGTCAACGGGCCGGTTGATCGTGGTTGAGACGGTAACGTCGACCATCCTATTGCTCCTCCTATCGCTTAGCTTGCAGCGTCAACGTGTTGCCTTCGAGCACGCCGTTCAGCGGATCCCTCACATCCGAGATTTGTTCAGCTGCTTGTCGAGCGAGTAACCCCATCGATGTGTCGAGGCTGGACACTACAACGCATCTCGGTTTCCCGATCCAGCGCTAGAGCACTTTCGGGAGGCGTCCCGGTAGTACTCGATGCTGATGGCTTCGAGCATCTGGCAATATTCGCTGAAGGACTCATCCCAGTTGTCCCTGAGCACTTGCATGTAGAAGCCCATAGACGCAGTATCAGGGTGGACTTGGGTACTGGTCATTTCCGTCCCGTCCTCGTTGAGAAATCCATGGAAGGCGATCAGCTGGGGTTCGTTAGCCGTGACGATTTCCAGAACCTTCTTGTAGTACCTAGCGAGGTCCTCGA
>Ga0256867_10000196_pt1 | contig 23352 bp, 19 predicted proteins | sample RVTome_15_FD_185939 | JGI IMG/M metagenome (GOLD analysis project Ga0256867, IMG submission 185939) | Soil microbial communities from uranium-contaminated site in the Upper Colorado River Basin, Wyoming, United States - RVT150D86 (HiSeq) ... | reverse complement strand
TGAAGTACGCCGTTTTGCGCTGTAAGGAAGAGGGCCAGCGCAGCGAAAAGGCAAAGGCAAACCGGCTATAGATCAGCAGCGGGAAGAGCACGGCAATCACCCCGCCGAGCACAAAAAAGAGCCAGGAATTGGACGATCCGCGTCCGGTTGATTCCACCATACTGGTGATGTATTGCGCGCCAAACAGGTAGAACACGCCATACAGAAAATAAACCACGGCGGCAATCGTATGGCGCCGTTGGATGCGCTTGCTGTGGCGCGTCGTCGCGTCGGTTGTTTCAGCCGTAGGATTGGCCATGATGTTGGACTCCACTGACGGCTTGGAGTAAGTTAGCCCATAAAAATTTCTTTAGCTTCGTCGAGGACTGCAGGTGTAATTTCCCGATAGCCGCGTTCACGGGCATATTTTTCGATGCCCATCCGCGCCATGGAGCGGACAAAACTCGGAATGCGTTCGGCGACGCGTTGTTCGGCTTCCGCCGTCCACACGAGTGCATCGCTTGCTGCTGACGCGGCCGGAGTGGGGATGGCTTCTGCCGCTTCATTATAGGCCTGGGCAACCACATCGGCAAACGGGCATTGCGGCGCCTCGCCACTCGGTATGGCGTCGCCAGAAACCGGCACCGGCGTGGGCATGGCGTCGCGGCCTCGTCCCAGAGACGAGCGCAACATTTCCATCGGTTCCGGAGGCACGCTGCGCCCGCCGATTTTGACATCGAGGCTGCGCACGGTCTGGGTTTCCCACGGATTGGTGTACATCGCCATTTCCCAATCACAGCCGGGACAGGCGAAAATGATCGTCATCACGCCTGCATCGGGACCGCGCGTGTCTTTGTGTTGCAGGGCTTCGTCACACGTCATACAGAGAAATTTCATCGGGCGTCTCCTAACCGGCGGTCTTTGAATTTAAAAACTGCTGCACGATCATAGCGAGATGGGTAAACGCCTGACCGGCGCGGGTGGCCGCTGCATTGAGAACGAACGGGCATCCTTGGTCCAGGGCGAGCGCGAGTTGGGGATCAAAAGGAATGCCGCCGAGATACGGAACCTGTAAGGCCGCTGCCGTCGCGGCGCTACTCGCTTCTGGAAACAGAGTGCCCAGTGTATCACAGTGAGAACAGACATATCCCTGCATATTATCCACCAAACCGATCACCCGATTCGGCAGCGCTTCCTTGGCCAGGGTGAGGGATTTGGTCACGATCAGTTGCGACACTTGAGACGGAATGGTAACGGCCAATGCCCCAGCCATAAAGGGCAATAAACCCGCCACATTCGGCAGGCGGTCGGGACCGGGCGGAAGATCGAGAAACAAGCAATCCAGATCGCCCCAGATGGTGTCGGTGAGCATTTCCCGCAAGGTGGTCATTTCCATCGTGCCGCGCCAGACGTAAGCTTCTTGCTGCGTCGGCGCGGTCCAGGTGACGGGCGTGGCGTCGTCGGGCAAGAACAAATCCATTGACATGACACGCATTTGCAACGGCCCTTCAGCCGGCATGACGCCATCCGGAGTGATGTGCGGCGTGTAGTCCCGCACGCCCAACATCTTGGCGACGGACGGACCGTTAATATCCGCGTCGAGCACGCCGACGCGCCAGCCTTGCATGGCGCATGCCATGGCCACGTTCACCGTCACCGCACTTTTGCCGACGCCACCCTTGCCACTCACCACCGCCACAATGTGGCGTACGCTGCTTAGGCGCTCCTGCAGCCGCGCCACTTGTTGCTGCATCTGGGCGACTAGGTTGGAGCCGCCATCGCCGACAATGTCCGCATAGGTTTTCATCACTTTACGCCATTGCGTCTAATCGCCCGGACTCTCGGCAGGCTCACGCATGGCTTGCCGAGCGGCAGATGTGTTTTGCATGTAGGCGCCGATGGTTTCCTGCATCAATTCCCGCGCCTTGGCAATCGCCTGTTCGGCAGTTTCCAAAGTCACGACCTCGACGCCCTGTTCTTTTGCCAGAGCTTCGATGCGGGTACGCGTCATATCCCGCATAAAACCCGCGGGTACGCGATGCAGTCGCTGTTGGGCTTCCGGCGTCCAGGGCATCGTGCCTTCTGTCGCCGCTTCTGGCTCAGGGGTTGTGGCCGCAGGCGGGGTGAAGGATTGTTCGGCACTGGCAATGTCGAGCGCCACGGCCTTCGTCACCGTCGCCAGTCCTTGCACCCGAGCCAGTTTTTCCATGCGGGCTTTGGCCCGGCGCCGCTCGTAGCCGGAGGGCACTGTGCGCAACAGCTTTTTCGCCTCATCGGTCCAGCGCAATTTAACGCCGTCAAAGCTCGTTTCCTCTTCCCATCCGCCCTCTAAGGGCGCGAGCGAATCGAGCGTGGCCTGGTCAATACTGTGAAATTGATCACGACTCTTGTGGCACACCGGACAGGCTTGCGGCAACACGTCGCGCGCCGCATAGCCACAACTGCTGCAGATATACGTCGTGCCGTGGGTCAATTTCTCCTGGTGGATGGCGATTTTTTCGGCGGCAATGCCGAGTGAGCGCATCATGCCTTCGGGAAGAATTTCACCTACTGCGTCCTCAATCACGCCGAGAGTAATCACCGAATGGCCGCGCTCGAAGGCATACCGGTGGACCGCCGTGCGGGCAATGCCGCGAACCAATGACGGCACGCGCTCTTCGATCCACTCGTTGGCCTCATCGGTCCAGACGATGCTCTCTTCCGCTTTGATGTCAATGGGTGGCACGAATTTACGGCTGCTGAGGAAGACGTTGCACGGCGCCATGCGCAGCAGATTTTCGGCATTCGAGCCAATATCCATGGTGTCGTCGCTGTGTACTCCAATGCGCCCTAGTACCAGCAACCAGGGCTTGCGGTCACGCACGTAGTGCAAGACTTTTTCAAAGGCTTTGCCGGGCAGCAAGGTAATGTTTAAATCTAACCCTTCTTCCGCCGCCACGCGCCGCGCCACTTCGAGATGCGATTGGTAAATTTTGGCCAGCCCAGTATCGATGATTTCTTCGTGTAATGCTTCTTGCTCTTTGAATTTAAAAACCTTAGATGCTTTTTCCGACAACACGCCGACGATGCCGTTGAACATGACGTAGTGCAAAAACGGATCGTAAACGCCCACTGCCTCAACCGATTTGTTAAAGCGTTTGCCCAATTCAATAGCGGTTTGCAGACCGGCGAACGACTGCGGGCTGCCGTCGATTCCCACCACGATCGGACCGTCTGCCATGTCGCTGAGCGCCACCGGTTCTTTCACCACGAACGTATCCACTTGAGTGCGTCGAATCACGCGTTCGCACACACTGCCGAGCAGGCTGTCTTTCACCGCCCCCATGCCGAGAGCACCCAGGATCACCAGATCGTAATTGCTGGCCTTAATATCGTCCACGATCACTTGAAAATTCCGGCCGTCGTACATCTTGCGCTCAAACGCTAGCCCTTCTTCCTGACAGCGGTTTTCCATCACATCCAGGTAGGAATCGGAGATTAATTGCAGACCCATGGTAATCAGGCTGTCGTGGATTCTGCGCTGCCGCTCGAGCTCTTGTTCGTCCAGGTATTCCTCGGGCAAGGTGAATTCCATCTGCTTGAAGCGGTAGTCATGCATTTTGGCCGCATACGCATGACTTCCGATCAAGTTGGCACCCATCTGTTTGCCCAGCGTCACCGCCACATCGACGCACGCATTCGAGTGCTCTGAGTTATCCAATGGGACATAGATGTTCTTATACATGATTTCTCCTTGGCGCCAATCTGTTGCTACTGTGCACTTAACGGGCCTCTGGCTTCGCTGTGTACGTCCGGCTTCCTTCGTCTCTTGCACGCCCTTCATACGGATCATCGCGTCCGTCGTGCAGGCTCATGGCGCCCATCATCAGATGCGGCCATCGTAACAACTGTACAAGCCACCCATTTAGTGAGAGGGAGCAAACGTCTGGGGGGTGAGATTAGGCTAGCGCAGACCCGCAGAATGCACTAAGTGCCCGAACAGAATGACATGCATCTCTTTCCTCTGGAAACATGAGGGTGCTAATCTTGTCCAGGAACTTATCCCCTTAAAACGCCTGGAGATGGGTGATAGCAGAGCTGTGAAAAGGGGTACTTATTGCGGTACGCAGTACTCGGTCCCGAACCCGGCGCGATTCTACCACATGACGCTCTATCGTCAAGGGCTATTTCTCAGATCCATTCCCTCGAGTTGAGGATTTCGGCCGCCCAACACCGCCCCAAACCCGATGCTGGCGTGGCGGTGTTGGCCATTAGGAATTACACCTTGGCTTTGCCCGACGTTTTAGCATTGCTTTTAGCGCTGGTCTTGGATTTTGAGGTGGATTTCGGCATCGCCTCCAAGGCGTCCACCAACAGACGAATGCCCACACCCGTTGCGCCTTTGGGCATGTACGGATTGCCCTTTGTGGTCCACGCCGTACCCGCAATATCCAGGTGTACCCACGGCGTTTCCCCGACAAATTCTTTGAGAAACGCACCGCCGATAATCGATCCCGCTTCCCGACCGCCGACATTTTTGATATCGGCGAATTCGCTGGCAATCTGTTTGCTGTATTCCTCATACAGAGGCAGTTGCCACACCCGTTCTGCGCTGTGGTCGCCCGCCTTGCGCAGGCGTTCCATCATCTCATCATCTGTGCCCATCATGCCGGTGGCCTCACTGCCCAAAGCCACCACGACGGCGCCGGTCAGTGTGGCGAGGTCGATCATGCGTTCCGGTTTGTAGGTTTCCACCGCATAAGCGATGGCATCGGCGAGCACGAGCCGGCCTTCGGCGTCCGTGTTGATCACTTCCACCGTCTTGCCGGACATGGCGCGGAGAATATCGCCCGGTTTCACCGCGGTGCCACTGGGCAAGTTTTCCGAGGCCGGCACCATCCCGATGACCCGGCGCGGGTAGTTCAGCTTGGCCAGTGCTTGCATGGTGCCCAGCACTGCCGCACCACCCGACATATCCATTTTCATGTCTTCCATGTTGGCCGCCGGCTTGATTGAGATGCCGCCACTGTCGAACGTGATGCCTTTGCCGATCAGGACGATTGGGGCTTCAGACGTGCCATGGGGGTTATGCTCCAGCGTAATGAGCACGGGCGGTTGCTCGCTGCCCTGAGCGACGCCGAGCAGACAGCCCATCTTGAGTTTGGTCATGTCCGCCTTGTCGAGAATGTTACATTTCAGGTCCGTTTCTTTCGCAATGCGCTTGGCCGTGTCGGCCAGATACAACGGATTCACGTCATTGCCGGGGCTGTTCGCCAGGTCGCGCGCTAGGGCCACGGCTTCCGCCAAAATCTGCCCTCGTTTCACGCCTTTGCTGAGCGCGCTTTGGGTTTGGTTGTCCGGGTCGAGAATGTGGAGTTCGCGCAGGTTGTCTTTATCTTCCGGCTTGGGGCTTTTGTAGGTCTTCAGCGTATACAGACCCAGCAAGGTCCCTTCCGTGATCACCTGGGCCATGTCGGTAGGGGACAAATCACAGGCCGGGAGCAGCATCGACATCGTTGCCACGCCCAGCTTGCGGACGGTCGTAGCGGCGCTGGCACTGGCTTGACGAAGGTGATCGGCAGTGAACGCCTCGGGTTTGCCCAGCCCCACGAGCAGCACACGTGGCGCCGGAATGCGCCCTCGGGTTCGCAGGAGTGCGGTCTGATTCAGCTCGGCGGTAAAATCGCCACTGTCCAAATAATCACTGATCAAGCCGTCGAGATGCGCATCGAGTTGGGCCGCCGGGCTTTTGGCCGGCAGCGGTGTGTTTTGGCTGACGGGAACGACGAGCACATCGGCCTTCGCCTTGTCAACCGGATCATGTTTAATCTTGACGTTCATGAGCAAGCCTCATTTCGGGTGGATACATGCGAATACCGCTTTGCATCGGAAGCAGCATCCGATTGACTGAACCGCTTACTTAAGAGAGTGTTTCAGCGCGACATAGAGGGTATTGTCATCCCGAGCCACGAGCAAGAGTATAGTGTCATCGGCCCGGTTTTGCAGGGCCTCCAAATACTCTTCGGTATCGCGAATGCCACGGCGATTGACTTCGAGAATGATATCGCCCTCACGCAGGCCGGCTTCGGCTGCCGGACCTGAGGGGTCAATTTCAGCCACCAGCACGCCTTGCATGTCGGACAAGCCCATCTGACGCGCCACGTCGGGCGTCACATCTCCGACGGTCATCCCGAGTTGTTCGCTCAGATCGGGCTTGGCCGCCACGGCCGGAGTCTCTTCCGGCATGGCCGCCACGGTCACCGTGAGGGTTTGCGCTTTGCCCTGGCGCAAAATGTTGACCTCGACATCTTTGCCCACATCGGTCTTGGCGACCACCCGTGGCAGGTCGTGCCAGTCCTGGATGTTGCTGCCGTCAAACGACGTAATGATATCGCCGCGTTGGACACCGCCAAGCGCGGCAGGTCCCTCGGTCATGACATCGGCGACGAGCGCGCCCTCAGCCTTGGGTAAGGCGAAGGTGCGAGCCAACTCAGGGGTGACCTTTTGAATCACGACGCCGAACCAGCCGCGCGTCACTTTTCCCTGATCGTGTAGCTGTGGCAACAGGTCTTTAGCGAGGTTGATGGGGGTTGCAAATCCGATACCCGTGCCGCCGGCAATGATGGCGGTGTTGATGCCGACCACCTCGCCGCGCGTATTGAACAAGGGGCCGCCGCTGTTCCCCGGATTGATCGATGCGTCGGTCTGAATGAAATCGTCATATTGTCCCGCCCCGATGACGCGTCCTTTGGCGCTGACGATGCCAGCCGTGACGGTATGGGAGAGGCCGAAGGGGTTGCCGATAGCCATGACCCATTCCCCGATGCGCAGGCTAGTCGAATCGCCCAAGGGCACCGTGGGGAGCGTCACGGTGGTTTCGACTTTGATGAGAGCCAGGTCGGTTTTCGGGTCGCGCCCGATGATGCGGGCTTCAAATTCCTGTTCATCTTGCAGAATGACCTTGATCTTATCGGCTTCTTCGATGACGTGATTATTGGTCAGGATCAGGCCTTGCGGGTGAATGATGAACCCGGAGCCCAGACTCTGGCGCTCTTGGGGCGGGGCATCGCCAAAAAAGCGGTCGAAGAATTCGCGGAAGGGATCATTGCCAAAGGGTGAGCGCTCGCGGGACGGGCCGCGAAAGCCTCGGAACGGACGCTCTTTGCTAGATTGGGCTTTTTGCTCGATACTGATGTTGACGACTGCCGGCGAGAGCTTGTCGGCCAAGGCCATGAAAATGTCGAGCCCTTGATGAATAGCTGCGGATGGCGATGTCGGTTGTTCATGCCACAGGTCGGATTGTTTTGCTGCGGTGCAAAACGTTCCGGAGGCGAGGAGATACAGGAGCAGCAACCCGAACATGACATCCGACCGGAATCGTCTCGTTCTGCGTATCGCAACTGCTTCGTCGGTTGCCTGGACTGCAACGGTTGCGCGTACAGCACTCCAACCGGCGTCGGACTTCTGCCACCCAGTACTAGGACATTGCATAATTTCTCCTACTTAGGTGCGAGTTCCGAATGGCCGGGAAAGCGCACTGTGTTGTAATATATCTCGGCGCTGTGACTGAGGATTACAACGGCGCTGGCCCGACAACCATGCAAAGCACCCACCACTCGATCGATGAGGGGGCGTACCTCGCAGCATGTATCCATGTTGTCAAGGACTGATCCGTCTCGCACGGTCAGGGTACGGCTTTAAGGACAAGGGCACGTGTTGGCAATTCGTATGGCAAAACGTTAGGTAAAGCTAATGTCTTGTGGTTGCTTCAAATATACTGAGCAAAAAGCCGCATTTCAAGCGCATCCACTCGGTGCGCCGGGATTTCAGGCGCCCGACGCGGTCGCGCCATGCCTCAACTGGGGCCGGGTCTGCAGCGCGCATGGGCCAATAGGTGCGAAGCGGTTGAGGGTTGGCGCTTGAGGTGCTTGACAAGATTCTGTGGGCATCGCTATAATCAACCACCTGCCACGGCCTTGCGACAGCGACCAGGCTGTATTCCTCAAAGATAGGGATAATCCCCTCAGCGTGAAGAAGAGAAGAAGAGGATCGGGCTGGTGATGCCTCCGCAATCGGATCATGCCTTGGTGATTGACCTTGCAAAGATTCCCGTATACGGTCTGACTTTGGACACGGAGGTTATGCCTGCGGTACCCCAGGACGACGACCTAGCGCTCACAACGCCTGTACGAGTACGGGGACGGCTGACCCGGGTCATGGAGCAGGTATATTTTCAAGGACGTATCTGCGGCACGGTGGACGTGCCCTGCAGCCGGTGTCTAGACATGGTACAGGATACATTTGTAGCGGACCTCCGGATCGTCTTTCTTCCGGCCGCCGCCTACAGTACCTCTGACGAGACGGCTCAGGATCGGATCACCGATGATCTGGATCTCTATTTGCACGACGGCGTGCGGCTCGATTTGAACCCGGTGGTTCGCGAGCACGTGATCATGGCGTTCCCCGTGCAGACTTTGTGCCGTGAGGATTGTGTTGGGCTGTGTCAAGTGTGTGGGATTAACCGCAACGAGCAGTCTTGTGCGTGTCAGGAAGAGAGCGGAGATCCGCGCTTTGCTATCCTGAAGCGTTTGACGAGTCCGGAATCGTCTTGAGAGGCCGAAATTATGGGCGTGCCAAAGCGCAAAACATCAAAATCTCGCCGCGATAAGCGTCGCACTCATCAGCGCCTGCCGATGCCGAGCCAGAGTGTCTGTCCCCAATGTCAGGAGATACAGCTCCCTCACCACGTCTGTTCGGCCTGTGGATTTTATAGAGGCAAACAGGTAATCGCAGTTAGTGACGTTTAGGGTTGAGAGGCAGGGACGTCTCTCCTCACCTCAAATGTGTGCTCGCACAGGTGTACCCTTGATGAAAATCGCTGTCGATGGCATGGGCGGAGACTATGCACCGCAAGCAATTGTCGAAGGTGCGGTGCTAGCGGCTCAAGAATTGAATGTCGATATTATTCTCGTCGGTCATGAAGCGCGGCTAGAGCGTGAACTCGATCGCCTGCAAGCGCATAAGTTGCCCATCAGCATCTGTCATGCCTCGGAAGTCGTCTACATGGACGAGGCGCCGGGGATGGCGTTGCGCCGCAAACGGTTTTCCTCGATTCGGGTGGCAACGGAGCTGGTGCGCAGTGGTGGCGCTCAGGCCGTGGTGAGCGCGGGCAATACCGGGGCGGCTCTGGCGGCCTCGACGATGATTCTAAAACCGATTAAAGGCATTGATCGCCCCGCGATTGCCACGCTTTTACCCACCCAGAAAGGGTCAGCCATCTTGCTCGATGGCGGCGCCAATGTCGATTGCAAAGCCTCCCAATTGTTTCAGTTCGGCATTATGGGGCACGTCTTTGCCAAGTCCGTTTTTCACAAACCCTCACCGGCGGTAGGGCTGCTAGCGATTGGCGAGGAGGACTCGAAGGGCAACGAGGTGACGAAAGAAGCGTTCATGCTCTTCAAACACAGCGATTTGAATTTTTTGGGCAATGTCGAGGGCAAGCATTTCTTCCAGGGGATGGCGGACGTTGTCGTATGTGACGGCTTCATTGGCAACGTGACGCTGAAGATGTGCGAGGGGCTAGCGGACATGTATGGGCAGGCGTTGAAAACGAGCCTGACCGCCTCGCCCTGGCGGCGGTTGGCAGCGTGGTTGTTGCGGTCCGCTCTGACCGAGATTCGGCAGCGCGTGGATGCGTCCGAATACGGTGGCATGCCGCTGATCGGCGTGAATGGAACGTGTATCATTGCCCACGGGAGTTCCACCCCGAAAGCCATCAAGAACGCGATTCACATGGCGAAGCGGTTGGCCGAAGAGCAGGTGACGGAGCGGATTCAAGAAGATCTTGAGCGCAATAGCGACATCCTGGACGTCGATGACAACCGGCGCAGCAAACTCTGGCGGCAGATTCGTAGTCATATGTCGTTTCGAGGCGAGCGTGAAGTTGACGACGCGGCATCGGAGCCGCACGACGAATTGCCATCGTCTCATATTCCACTTCTCTGAATGACTCCCGATCAGTTAAAATTAGGGACAGACCATGGCCGAACGTCTCCTCTGCATGTTTCCCGGACAAGGATCGCAGTTCGTAGGTATGGGGCAAGATCTATGCGACGCCGACGCGGATGTGCGGGGGCTCTATGCCGAGGCGAACGAGGCGCTGGGTTATAATCTGCAACAGATTTGTTTTGCCGGGCCGGAAGAGACACTGCGGCTCACTCAGCATACGCAGCCCGCGATCCTCGTGCATAGCGTCGCGGCGTGGACCGTGCTGGCCAAGCGTGGGGTGCAGCCGGAACTGCTGGCCGGCCATAGTCTCGGAGAGTACTCGGCCTTAGTGGTTGCGGGGGTGTTAGCATTTGCGGATGCGGTGCGCCTGGTGCATCAGCGGGGCACGTTTATGCAGCAAGCGGTCCCCCCTGGAGAAGGCGCCATGGCGGCGTTGATGGGGCTCGCGCGCGATGATGTCGAGGCTTTGTGTGCCGAGTTTGCAGAGGACGGCGTGCTGCAGCCGGCGAGTTGTAATTCGCCGGATCAGATTGTGATTGCTGGCCATACGCCGCGTGTGCATGCTGCGGTTGAGGCGGCTAAAGAGCGCCGCATGGGCCGCACGGCGCTGCTCAACGTGAGTGCGCCGTTTCACTGTGCCTTGTTGCAACCGGCAGCGGCGCAGTTGGATGCGGTCTTGGCGCAGGTGGACTACGGGGACTTTGCGATACCGGTCATTTCCAATGTGCTTGCCGAACGCCACCCGTCGCCAGACGAGGTGCGCGGTTTGCTGGTGCAACAGGTGACGGCTTCGGTGCGGTGGGCAGAGTCCGTGCAGTACGCGATTGCGCAAGGCTGCGACACGGTGTTGGAAGTTGGACCGGGAAAGGTGTTGTCGTCGCTGATGCGGCGCATTGACCGCCAGGTTCGGGTCGCACCGTTGGATGAACGGCTGGCCTTGTAGGGTGAACCCGTACAGGATCGGTGAGACGTGATGACGCTGTGGCAAGAAAAAGTCGCCGTGGTAACGGGCGCCTCGCGGGGTATAGGTCGGGCGATTGCCTTGACGTTGGGGCAGGCCGGAGCTCGGGTGGCGGTGACCTGTACACAGCAGCGCGAGGCGGCGGAAGAGGTTGCAGCGGCGGTGCGTCAGGCGGGCAGTGACAGCCGGGTCTATCAGTTTGATGTGGCGGATTTCGAGGCGACAGCGCAAGCTTTTGACCAAATTGTAACGGATTTGGGCCGCCTCGATGTGTTGGTTTGTAATGCGGGAATTCGCAAAGATCAACTCTTGGTGCGCATGAAACCCGAGGAGTGGAATGCGGTTTTACAGACGAATTTAGCGGGTACTTTCCACAGCGCCCGCGCCGCTGCGCGTACGATGATCCGGCAGCGTTGGGGACGCATCATTGGCATCTCCTCTGTCGCCGGTTTGGTGGGTAATGCTGGTCAGGCGAATTATGCTGCGTCCAAAGCCGGGATAATCGGATTCATCAAGGCTCTAGCTAAGGAGTTGGCGTCCCGTCAGATCACGGTGAATGCGGTCGCGCCAGGTCTGATTGAAACGGATATGACTCAATCGTTGACGGAGACGCAGCGTCAAGCTCTGTTACAGCAGATTCCCAGTGGAAAGCTTGGCACGCCGGAAGATGTTGCGGCTTGCGTGCTGTTTCTCGCCTCCGAGGAGGCGCGGTATATTACAGGTGAGGTGATTAGCGTCAGTGGTGGGTTAACGATGTAAGTGTCAAGCCTGGGTGCGGTGTCATAGCGGCACCACTCGCCTTGAGCATAGGTAGCAGGGAGGAATCCGAATATGAGTAGTGTGGCCGAACGAGTACACTCTATTATTGTCGAGCAATTGGGGGTGGATGACAAGGAAGTCACCAGCAAGGCGTCTTTTATTGATGATTTGGGCGCCGATTCTCTGGACACAGTCGAGTTGGTGATGGCATTTGAAGAGGAATTCGAACTGGAAATTCCGGATGAAGATGCAGAAGAAATTATGACGGTATCGGATGCGATCAACTATATTGAAGCTAAAGTGGGGCAGGAGCAAAAATCCTGAACGGTTGCGTCGCATGGCCCCTGTCGGACGCGGGGGCCATGCGTTTCTGAGGTGACGGTCTGAAGAGGGGGACTGAGAGATGCGAGGTGTGATCGCGTGAGCAGGCGGGTAGTAGTGACAGGCTTGGGTGGGGTGACACCGCTGGGGACGGGAGTGCAAAAGAGCTGGGACGCACTCCTCAAAGGAGTCAGTGGCGTCCGCAAGATCGAACACTTCGATGCCAGCCAGCATGCCTGCCAGATTGCGGCTGAGGTGCGGGATTTTGATCCGCTCGACTTCGTCGAGCGCAAAGAGTCGAAGCGGACGGATCGCTTTACGCAGTTCGCTCTAGCTTGCGCCACGATGGCCGTTGAGGATGCCGGCTTGTCGATTACGCCTGGCCATGGCGACCGGATCGGCTGCCTGCTGGGCGTCGGACTTGGCGGCTTGTCCACCATTGAACGCAATTACGATAGTCTCTTGCGATTCGGGCCGGAGCGGGTATCGCCGTTTATGGTGCCGATGTTGGCGCCGAATATTGCCGCCGGTCAGATCTCCATGCGGTTTGGCTTACGCGGTCCGAATTCGTGCGTATCGACCGCGTGTGCCGCCGGGACACATGCGGTTGGCGATGCGTATCGTCTGATTCAACGCGGTGAGGCCGACGTCATGTTGACGGGTGGTTGCGAGGCGGGGGTGACGCCGTTGAGCTTGGCTGGATTTGCGAAGATGAAGGCCCTGTCCACGCGTAATGAGGCGCCGCACCGGGCGAGCCGACCCTTCGATAAAGATCGCGATGGCTTCGTCATGGGCGAAGGCGGCGGCATGCTCGTGTTGGAGGAGTTGGAGCAGGCGAAGCAGCGCGGCGCGTCTATTTATGCCGAAATCGTGGGCTATGGGATGAGTGCTGATGCCTTTCACGTGACGCAACCGGATCCGGAAGCGCGCGGCGTCAGCTTGTGCATTCAACGCGCCTTGGATGACGCGGCGTTAGCGCCGTCGGCCATCGACTATATCAATGCCCATGGGACGTCGACCCTCTACAATGACCGGTGTGAAACGTTGGCCGTGCGCCATGTCTTTGGCGACCATGCCGATCGCCTCGCGATCAGTTCGACAAAATCGATGACTGGCCATTTATTTGGCGGTGCGGGCGGCATTGAGAGCGTGTTTACGGTGTTGACTGTGGCGCAAGATGTCATGCCTCCAACGATCAACTACGAGATCAAGGATGCGGACTGCGATCTGGATTACGTACCGAATTACGCCCGCTATACCCCCGTGCAGGTGGCGATGTCCAACTCCTTTGGTTTCGGCGGCACCAACGCCAGCATCATCTTCGCCAAATATCAGGAGGCGTTGTGATTGATGCCGAGCGAGGCGAGAATCTAGCTGAGTTGCAACGGCAACTCGGCTATACGTTCCGGGATCTGTCGCTGCTTGATTGCGCCTTGACCCATAAATCTTATGCCAATGAGCAGGGACATCAGGCGCATTACGAACGCCTGGAATTTTTGGGCGATGCGGTGTTGGAACTGATCACCAGTACGTATCTGTATTCGGCATATCCGACCGCGCACGAGGGTAAATTGTCGAAATTGCGGGCCTCTCTCGTGAGCGCCGACAGCCTGGTCGGGTTGGCCCGGCAGCTCGGTCTGGGGGCGCTGTTGCGGCTCGGTCGCGGTGAAGAACGCACCGGTGGGCGCAACAAAAGTTCGTTGTTGGCTGCCGCGCTCGAAGCGGTACTTGGCGCGTTATACCTCGACGGCGGATTTGGCTCTGCTCAGGAGGTTTTCCTGCGCTGTTTCGCCACCTCTATCGACCGGCAAGTCGCCTCTGCTCAGGGTCGGGATTATAAGGGCCTGCTGCAAGAACACACCTTGGGTCTGTTCGGCTGCATGCCGACTTATCGGGTGGTGCACGAAGAAGGGCCAGCCCATCAAAAAACGTTTCACGTCCAATTGAGTTTGAACCACGACTACGACTGTATCGGTACTGGACGGAGTAAAAAAGCCGCTGAACAACATGCCGCCGAGCAATTGCTCGGCTTGTTGCAAAAGGACTACCCGTGTGTGTGACGGCGTAGAGGCGCCCCGCACCCCGCTTCCTGCCTTGACGCGATTTCTTTTGTTTGGGTAATTTTAACTGTCCGCCTAGAATTAAATTCCCCTCTTTCCTCTGGAAAAACGATGTCACTCATATTGTCCAGGAACGTACAAGGGCTTGCAATGACCGGTGTGCGCAACCAACTCGCGCATGCCTCTGTCCGCACACACAATATGGCCTCAGAGGCTTGGCTAAACGCGTTACGCACTGAGCCAGGGCCAGTAGGGGGCGCCAACAGATGGCGAGGAAAAAATGGCTGAGGGAAGATTCTTCGGACGATTGCGCAGCGGTTTACAAAAAACGCGTCAATCACTGAAGCAGAGTCTGGAGTCGGTCTTCAACCGCAAGCGGGTCGATGCCGATACGCTTGAAGAGCTGGAAGAAGCGCTCATTATGGCTGACCTCGGCGTGCCAGCGACGCAAAAAGTGTTGCAAGAAGTCGATCATCTAGTCAAACAAAAAACCATTGACGCCGATGGCGAGAGCTTGCGGGATGGGGTGGTGGCGACGGTGCGCCATATTCTCCTGGAGGCGATGCCGCCAGTAGAGGCCGATGCCGCGCCCCTGCCACAGCCGTGGGTGCTCATGTTGGTGGGGGTTAATGGAGCGGGAAAAACCACGACGTTGGGCAAGTTGGCGTACCAAATGCGCGAGGCCGGAGCGAAGCCATTGATTGCGGCGGCAGACACCTTTCGGGCCGCAGCGATTGAGCAGGCAGAAATTTGGGCGGAACGGGCCGGAGTGGAGATTATCAAAGGGCAGATCGGCGGCGATGCTGCCGCTGTTGCCTTTGATGCGGTGCGGGCCGCGCAGGCGCGGCAAGCCGACCGTCTGCTGATTGATACAGCCGGACGCTTGCATACGAAAGTTCACTTGATGGACGAACTCAAAAAAATGCAGCGGGTATTAGATCGCGCTCTACCCGGTGCCCCCCATGAGATCTGGCTCGTATTGGATGCCACGACAGGGCAAAACGGCGTCATGCAAGTGCAGCAATTTCATGAGTGCCTCGGGCTCACCGGCCTGGTGTTGACCAAGTTGGACAGCACGGCCAAAGGTGGCATTGTGGTGCAGATTGCGGATCAATTTGGGCTGCCGATCCGCTACATTGGCATTGGCGAGGGGGTGGAAGATTTACGTCCCTTCGATGCGGCGGAGTTTGCAGAAGCATTATTAGCGCAGTAGAGGGAATGATCATGACGAGTGAGGAGTTAAATCAACAAGTAGACGACCTTCACGAGCGCTTAGAGGCGCTCCGAGGTCATCTTTGATCTGGCTCAGTCAGAGCAGGAGATTGCAGTACTGGATGTGCAAGTCACACGCCATGATTTTTGGGACAATGTCGAAGATGCACAGACCGTGCTGAAGCGGCGCGCCCAGTTGCAGGCGCCCTTGGATCGCTGGCAAAAATTGAGCACCCAGGTGCAAGACGCCCACGGGCTTTATGAGCTCGCCGCAGAAGAAGAAGATGCGGAAGTCTTACGAGAGGCGATCACAGAGGTGCAGAAGCTGACGTTGGAGGTCGATCAGTTCGAGTTGGAAGCCATGCTCAGCGGTGACATGGACAATTCCAATGCCATTTTAGAGATTCACCCTGGTGCCGGAGGGACGGAATCGCAAGACTGGGCCGAGATGCTGATGCGGATGTATATCCGTTGGGCGGAGACGCATGGCTATACCTACGAGGTGCTGGACTTGCAGCCCGGGGAAGACGCGGGTATGAAAAGCGCCACCCTGCGGGTGATTGGCCCCTATGCCTATGGTTATCTCAAAGCTGAGATCGGCGTGCACCGGCTGGTGCGAATTTCCCCCTTTGATGCGGCGAAGCGGCGCCACACCTCGTTTGCGGCAATGCTGGTTTCACCCGAAGTCGACGCGTCGGTGAAAGTGGAAGTCGACGAGACGCGCTTGCGAGTCGATACGTATCGCTCCAGTGGTGCGGGCGGCCAGCACGTGAATGTGACGGACTCCGCGATTCGGCTAACTTATCAGTTGGATGATGAGACGAAAATCGTGGTGCAATGCCAAAACGAACGCTCGCAGCACAAAAACCGGGCGAGCGCGATGAGTGTATTGCGCTCGCGCCTCTACGCTCTGGAACAACAACGCCAGCGCGAGCGCATGGCCGAGTTGCAAGGTGAAAAGAAAGATATTGCGTGGGGCAATCAAATTCGGTCGTACACCTTGGCGCCCTATCAACTGGTAAAAGATCACCGTACTGGGGTGGAAATGGGTAATGTCGAGGCTGTGTTTGACGGTGCTCTTGACTCATTTATTAAAGAATTTTTGCTATCGCAACGAAACGAAAATGGGTGAGGGAGGCATGTCGGGATGATCGCCTTGCCCTTGCAGGGGACTGCTCTTAAGTTGTCCTTACTTCCCATACGGGCGGTCTGATGTACGAATGGGCCATCAGTTTACGCTATCTCAAATCGCGGCGCCGCCAGACCTTTATTTCCCTGATCAGCTTCATTTCGATTGGCGGAGTGGCGGTTGGTGTGATGGTGCTCATCGTGGTGTTGGCGGTCATGAGCGGCTTTGAGGAAAGCCTCAAAGACAAGATTCTCGGGATCAACTCGCATATCTGGATTCTGCCGCAAACCGCTCAGTACATCGAGAACTATCGCGATAAGGTCGAGCGCATTCGCGCGCTGCCGCAGGTCACGCTAGCGGCGCCCTTTACCACACACGAGGTCATGTTGATGGCGGATGGGCGCGTGGCGGGTACATTTTTGCGCGGCGTCGATCCCACCCAAACCGAACTCATGGAAGGCCTCAAGCAGTATATTGGCCATGAAGACTTGCGGGCGCTGTTAACGGCTGAGGTGCTGCAGGAGACGCCGGATGACGCCGCGCCGGCGTCGCGCGGTATTGTCCTGGGCAAAGAGTTAGCCCGCACTTTGCTCACGTTTCCCGGCCAGCGGTTAATTGCCAACGCGCCCCTCGGTGTGTTGACGCCAGCGGGGATTTTGCCGAATGTGCGCCAATTTACCATGACCGGAACCTTGAGCACCGGCATGCGGGAATACGATAGCACCCTGGCGTTGGTCGATATCAAGCAGGCGCAGGCATTTTTCGACATGGGCGACACGGTCAATGGGATCGAGGTGAAGGTCGACGATGTCTACCGGGTCAAGCACGTCGCAGAAGAGATTCGAGAGCTGCTTGGGCCGGGCTTTTGGACCCGTGATTGGATGGAGATGAACCGCACGTTGTTCGAGGCACTGCAGCAGGAAAAAGTACTCATGTTTATCATTTTAGTGCTCATTATCCTGGTGGCCGCCTTTAATATCATCAGCACCCTGGTGATGATGACGATGGAAAAGCGGTCAGACATTGCCATTTTGCGGGCCATGGGGGCGCGTCAAGGAAGTATCCGCAAAATTTTTATGTTGGAAGGAATGATCATTGGCGGCGTGGGCACCCTACTAGGTGGCATTGCCGGTGTCGTGTTTACCTGGAATTTACCGGCCATTGCCGAGTGGGTGGGAACGTTGCTGGGGATGCAATTTTTTTCGCCGGAAGTGTATTTTATTGACCAACTGCCCGCCCGGGTCAGTCCGCTTGAAGTCGGGGTAATTGTGGCGACAGCATTGTGTATTAGCTTTCTGGCGACGCTATATCCCGCCTGGAACGCTTCCCGGCTTGATCCAGTTGCGGCTTTGCGATATGAATAGTTCATGCTATGATTAGGAGAAGTAGAAGGCTGGCTCGACGTTGAAGCTGATTCATGCTGAGAACATTTACAAACATTATATGCGCCAACAGACCCGGGTTGAGGTCTTGCAAGGGGTGCAGATGGAGATTGCAGCCGGTGAGATGGTGGCCGTCGTCGGCCCCTCAGGCGCCGGTAAAAGCACCCTCCTGCATCTTCTCGGGGGCCTTGACCGTCCGAGTTCAGGGGCCATTTGCTATAATGGGGTTCCCCTGTACGACCTTCGGGATGAGCAACTGGCTGATTTTCGGAATCGGCAAATTGGGTTTGTATTCCAGTTTCATCACCTGTTACCTGAGTTTTCGGCATTGGAAAATGCCATGATGCCCGCCCTCATCCAGCGCCGAGCTAAGCACAAGGCCAGAGAAGAGGCGCAACAGCTCTTGATGCGTGTGGGGTTAGGTGATAGGCTACACCATCGGCCTGGTGAACTTTCCGGCGGGGAGCAGCAGCGGGTGGCTGTCGCACGGGCTTTGGTGAATGCGCCATCTGTCGTATTTGCCGATGAGCCGACCGGCAACCTCGATCGGACCATGAGTCAGTCCCTGCAACAACTGCTGCGCCAGCTGAATCAAGAACGCAGACAAACATTTGTCATTGTGACACACGATCGCGAGTTTGCGGCACAGATGGACCGTGTAATTTCCCTGATGGACGGTAAGGTCAGCGCTGTCTGAGGAGGATGTGAAGTATGTTTAAGCGATTTACGGAACGGGCCAGGCGGGTCATCATACTTGCCAGGGAAGAGGCGGAACGGCATCATCACGAGTATTTGGGTACCGAGCACATCCTGCTGGGCATGTTGAAGGATGGCGGAGGGATTGCCATCACCGTGTTGCAAAAAGCAGGGTTGAGCATTGACCAAATTCGACTCGAGGTGGAACGCCATCTGCCGCGCAATGCCAATTCGCTCATTGTGGGGGAGATTCCCTTTACGCCGAAGGCGAAAAAGGTGCTGGAATATGCTGTGGAAGAGGCCCGCTTGATGGGCCACAATTATATCGGCACGGAGCACCTGCTCCTCGGCTTGCTGAAGGAGAAAGAGGGCATCGCGGCCAAGGTCCTGAATACGCTGGGTATTCGGTTAGTGGAAACGCGCGAGAAAATCCTCAACCTACTGCAAGAGCCGGCGACGAAAACCAAGGAAAAGAGCAAAACTCCGGCCCTAGACGAGTTTGGCCGCGACTTGACGGAATTGGCGCAGGCGGGCAAGCTCGATCCGGTGATTGGCCGCGAGTCAGAAATTGAACGGGTGGTGCAGATTCTGTGCCGCCGCACCAAGAACAATCCGGTGCTGATTGGTGAACCGGGGGTGGGCAAGACGGCGATCGTGGAAGGCCTGGCCCAACGCATTATGAACAAGGAAGTCCCCCAGTTGCTGTTTGATCGGCGCGTCGTGGCGCTTGATCTCGGCGCCCTGGTGGCTGGGACCAAGTACCGGGGGCAGTTTGAAGCCCGCATGAAGGCGATCATGAAGGAGATCGTGCAGGCGGAAAACATTGTCATCTTCATTGATGAGTTGCATACGCTGGTAGGAGCAGGGGCCGCTGAGGGCTCGGTGGACGCGTCCAATATGCTTAAACCCGCTTTGTCCCGGGGTGAAATTCAATGTATTGGGGCGACCACCCTGGACGAATATCGCAAGTATATCGAGAAGAATGGGGCTCTAGAGCGCCGCTTCCAAAGTATTATTGTCGATCCGCCGAGCATTGAGGAAAGCATTGAGATCCTCAAGGGGCTGAAGGATCGCTATGAAACGCATCACCGGTTGCGCATTCCCGATGTGTCAATTGAGCAAGCCGTAAAGCTTTCGGCCCGTTACGTCACGGATCGCTTCTTGCCGGATAAGGCGATCGATGTGATGGATGAGGCGGGCGCCCGTGTGCGCTTGCAACGCATTACCCCGCCGCCGATGGTGCGGGAATTGCAGCGCAAGATCAACGATGTGGTGCGGGTCAAGAAAGATAAGATCGAGAATCAGGAATTCGAAAAGGCGGTTGAGCTGCGGGACGAAGAAGAAGAGGTCCGCCGCCAGATCGACGAGTTGAAGCAGGAGTGGGAAGAGTCGCAGGACGACAGCGAACTCATTGTCAGCGAAGAGGACATGGCGTATGTTGTGTCGCGTATGACCGGCATTCCGCTGTCGAAGATTGAGGAAGCGGAATCGCGCCGCTTGCTCAATATGGAAGCGGAAATGCACAAGCGGGTGGTGGGTCAAGATGAAGCTATTACCGTCGTGACCCGGGCCATCCGGCGCGCCCGTGCGGGGCTTGGGGATCCCAAGCGGCCCGTGGGTACTTTCATCTTCCTGGGTCCAACTGGGGTTGGCAAAACGGAGATGGCGCGGACGCTGGCTGAATTCCTGTTCGGCGATGAGAGCTCGCTCATCCGGGTTGACATGTCCGAGTACATGGAGCGCTTTAACGTGTCCCGGCTCACCGGCGCCCCCCCGGGCTACGTGGGCTATGACGAGGGCGGACAGTTGACGGAGCAGGTGCGGCGCAAGCCTTATTCGGTAGTCCTGCTGGATGAGGTGGAAAAAGCGCACCCGGACATCTTCCACGTGTTGTTGCAAGTGATGGACGATGGCCATCTCACCGATAGTTATGGGCGTAAAGTGGACTTCAAGAATGTGGTCCTGATCATGACCTCGAACTTGAGCGCCCGGACGATCGAGAAGAATACGGCAATCGGCTTTCAGCAAGGTGATGAAGCCACCGCCTTTGACAAGATGAAATCCAACGTCATGAACGAGCTCAAGCGGACATTCAACCCTGAGTTCCTCAACCGTATCGATGAGGTCGTGATGTTCCATCCGCTAGATATGGACCATATGCAAGACATCATTGATATTATGCTCGCCCGTCTGAACGAGCAGATGGCAGAACAAGGCATCACGCTTGAGATCGACGAGGCGGCGAAAGCTTGGTTGGCGAAGCAGGGCTATGATCCTGCCTACGGGGCTCGCCCCTTGCGCCGGGCCATTCGGCGTTTGATCGAAGACCCGTTGTCCGAAGAGGTATTGCGAGGTGAATTTACCGGTGGCGGGGTGGTGGAAATCAAGCTCGCAGGCGAAGAACTTGCCTTCATTGCCAAGCAAGAGGACGCCGTCGAAAGCCTCTCCGACAACTAAGCGATCCTCACATCGGTACATGCGTTGCTAAAGCCCGGTGGAGCAGGGCCTCCATCGGGCTTTGGTGTGTCCGGGCAGTGACACCGGGGCGCGCGGTTCACGGAAGAAGCGGTGTTGCTGCTGTGCTGGGGCAGGAAGCTCCTATCCATGACGTGTAGACGAATTCTGAGTCTCGTTCTACTATTGCTCTGCCTGCTGTGGCCTGCGTTGCAGACGTTTGCAGCCGTTGGAGCCGATATCATTGTGCGCGATATTGTGATTCGCGGTAATCGCCGTACGCAAGAATCTACCATCCGCTTCTATTTGCAGACCGCTGTCGGTAGTCCATTTTCACCGCAGACCTTACGGGAAGATATTCGCCGCCTATACGCTCTCCGGACCTTTGATGATATTCGCGTGACAGCGGAAGAATTGGATACCGGCATCCGGGTAATCTTTACGGTGACGGAAAAGCCCGCTATCCGGGACGTGTCCTTTCAGGGCAATCGCCGTATTGACGCCGAGGAAATCGGCAAACGTATTCTCCTGAAAAAGCGCGCCACCTTCGAGCGCAATCTACTCAATGACACCGTGAGCGGGATTCAACAACACTATCGTCAAGAAGGCTATTACTTTGCGCATGTGCGGCCGGAGGTCTCCCGCGTGGATGACAATCAGGTGGATATCACGCTGCACATCACCGAGGGTAAGAAAATTCGTATCGGACGCATCCGCTTTACGGGCAATGTGCAATTTCCCGATTCCACCTTGCGCAATCAGCTTCAGACGAAAGAATTTAATATCCCGCTCCTGGGGGGGCCGGCGTCGCTGTATCGCCCGGAAGGACTGCGGGTCGATTTACAGCTCTTAGAAAACTTTTATCAGAATCATGGGTTTGTCCACATCCAACTCGGCGACCCCGTGGTCGAGATAAATCGGGAGGCGAGCGCCATTGCGATCACTCTTCCCGTTGTCAACGAGGGTGAGCAGTACAAGATTGGTACGGTGACGTTACAAGGCGATGAGGTCTTTAGTGAGGATCAGTTGCGCCGGATGGTGCGCTTGACCACGGGAGAAGTGTATAGCCGCGAGGACGTGCGACGAGATATCTTGACGCTTACCAACGCGTATACTGACCAGGGTTATGCGTTTGCGGATGCCACCCCGACTGTATCGCTGGATGAGCAACAACGCCTGGTCAATATCGCGTTCACTCTAAACTCCGGGCCCCGTGTATACATTGGCCGTATTGATATCAAGGGCAACGAGCGCACGCGGGACTGGGTCATCCGCCGTGAGCTGCGTCTAGATGAAGGTGAACTCTACAGTGGCGAGAAACTGCAGCGTTCCCGTCAACGCCTGACCAATTTGCAGTACTTTGAGGAAGTCAAAATTGATACGAAACGCCGTCAGGAGGAAGGGTTAATTGATCTGGAAATTGATGTGACGGAGCAATCCACAGGTCAATTTACCGCTGGTCTGGGCTTTAGTTCCGTGGAGACAGTGGTATTTTCGGCTTCCGTGACACAGCGGAATTTATTTGGCCGGGGCCAGGCGATTACGGCTCAAGGCCGCGTGGGCGGCTTATCGCAAGATTTTTCCATCACCTTTGTCGAGCCCTGGTTGTTTGGCCGGCCGATTAATATGGGCTTTAGCGTCTTTCGGCGCAGTGTCGATTTCGAGACCTTTGATTCGCGCCGTACGGGGTTTTCAGTCACCTTGGGTCGCGCCTTTGGGGAATTTCTCCGGGGCTCCGTTGCCTATCGTTTTGAAGAGCTTAAAATCAGTGATTTGGATCCCAGTGCAGCCGACCTCCTGGAGGAACAAGAAGGCACGTCGCTGACCAGTAGTGTGGCGCCGCTGCTGACTTGGGATTCGCGCAATGACCGCTTCAACCCCTCTCAGGGATCGTTCAACACGTTTGAGGTAGAGGTCGCTGGCTTGGGCGGGGATAACCGGTTTTACAAAGTCATTGGGGAGTCGACCTGGTATTATCCATTACCCGTAGGGTTGACGGGATTTATCAAAGGCCGTTTTGGTATTGGGGCAGGTTATGGCGGTGAAGAACTGCCCGCCTCGGAACGGTTCTTTTTAGGCGGACCCACGACCGTGCGCGGTTTTGGATTTCGCGATATCGGTCCGCAAGATCTGGAGGGCAATCCGCTCGGCGGCACGTCGTTTGTGCAGTTTAATCTGGAGATTGGAAAAAGTTTTGGCCGCGTCATACGGTTGGTTGCTTTTCTGGATGCCGGTAATGTCTACAGCGAGGAGGATCAATTCGATTTGGGAGAGTTGCGCCGAAGCGCAGGCTTTGGTATACGCTTCATTACACCGGTCGGTCCGGTGCGGCTGGATTGGGGATTTAAGCTGGATAGACGCCCTGGAGAACAGCTTGTTGAACTCGGGTTTCTCCTCGGCGCGTTTTAAGTA
>Ga0256867_10000195_pt1 | contig 23356 bp, 15 predicted proteins | sample RVTome_15_FD_185939 | JGI IMG/M metagenome (GOLD analysis project Ga0256867, IMG submission 185939) | Soil microbial communities from uranium-contaminated site in the Upper Colorado River Basin, Wyoming, United States - RVT150D86 (HiSeq) ... | reverse complement strand
GACGCCGGCCACGGTGTGGGACAACTTCGGCATCACCCCGGCCGAGGCGGCCGCCGCCGGCATGAATCCGAAGATGTTCAACAGCTTCGTTGACGGCACCAAGTCGGCCATCGAGATGTGCGCCGTGGTCAACGCGACCGGGCTCGAGCCGCAGGAGCGCGGCCTGTCGTTCTTCCCCTGCGGCACCCACGACCTGCCGACCGTGCTGCGCCCAGCGAGCATGGGCGGCCAGTTGGAGCGCGAGGGCACGGTCGAGGTAATCTCGGACCGCGAACGCGACGGCCGGCAGGTGCACAACGACCTCCGGCAAGGCGTCTACGTCACCTTCCGCGCGCCCACCGCCTACGCCGCCGCCTGCTTCGCGCAATACGGCGTGACGATCGATCCGAGCGGCGAGATCGCGGCGCTCTGGCGCCCGTTCCATCTGATCGGTCTCGAGCTCGGCATCAGCGTCGCCTCGGCCGCGCTGCGTGGCGAGCCGACCGGCTGCCCGCAAGCATTCCGCGCCGACGTGGTCGCGACCGCCAAGCGCGACCTCGCGGCCGGCGAGATCCTCGACGGCGAGGGCGGCGAGACCGTCTGGGGCCGGCTGATGCCGGCCGCGGCGGCGCTCGCCGAGGACGGCTTGCCGATCGCGCTCGCCCATGACGTCCGGCTGCTCCGGCCGGTCGCCGCCGGGGCACGGGTGAGCATGGCCGACGTCCGTCTCGACGAGGCCGAGCAGGCGGTCGCTCTGCGGCGCAGCCTGGTGCAGAGCGTGAGCTGAGCACTACCCGCGGCGCTTCCACCATCGCTGGCGGCGTCAACCATTCGTTAAGTTCGATCAGCGACCTTTCATGAAAGCGATGTGGAGGGTCGTGATGGCCGAGAGCATCAAAACCAGCTCCTATCGGGCCTTGCCGGCGGCCGGCGACGCCGATGACGAGCGCTGGCCGCTACCCCGGACCGCGATGTTCGTGACCTTGACCAGCGTCGGCCTATGGGCCCTGATCCTGGCCGCGGCGCGCTGGCTGATCGGCTGACGCCATCGCTGTCGGGGCGGCGCCGCGGCTCGGCATCGCCACAGGCCGCGGGCCAGGCTACTCCGGCATCCCGCCTTCCTCATGGCGCAGGCGGCGCGCCAGCAGCTTGCACAACTCCATCAGCATGTCGGGATAATCCCGGCTCAGATCCCGGAACACGACCCGGTGCAGCCGGAGCAGGACGCAATCCCCGGCGGCGACGACACGGGGCGAGGGCACGCGATCGTCGGCCAGCATCAGCTCGCCGAAATAGGCGGGCGCGATCAGATGCTCGGCCGCACCGCCGGGGGCGAACAGGTCGACCGCGCCGCTCTCGACGATGCAGAAGTAATCCCAGCGCGTCCCGGCCTCGAGAATCGTGTCGCGGTCCAAGTACTGCCGGCGTTCGAGCACCCGGCTGACCGCCAGGAGCGTATCCAAGGGCAGGTAGCGGAACAGGGCGACGCGCTTGAGCAACAGGATCCGCTCCATGTCGAGCTCCGTAGCCATCATCCCCGGAAGAGGTGCGGCCGCCGATCGGTCCCGGACCGGGCTCGATCGCCGCTGCGCCGCGGCCAGGGCGTTCATGGTGTGGGCAGCGCCGCATCGGACCCACGGATCCGCAGCCTGGGCTGCGGCGGCCACGATCTCCGCGGGATCGGACCGAGCGGCTTCTGGCTGCCTGGCGACCGGCGCCTCGCTCGCATACACGGCCTCGAGAAGCGGCAGGATGGGTTGCACCAGACGCCGCTGCGGCAGAGCGAGCAGCGCCTCGAGCGCACTCGCGCGCGTCCGCCGGTCGGGGGCGGCAAGCGAGTGGCGCAGATCGGTGACCTTGCGCGACGCGCCGAGCGCCGCGACCACGTTCAGAACCAGGTCCACGATGCGCCGGTTGTGGTCCTGCAGAGCGAGTTTGAGGGCGAGCCAGGCGCGGTGCTCCGGACCGCGGGGCAGCCGGCCCAGCCAGCCGAGGTTGCGGATGCCGTCCCGGTAGACCGGCGCGAGCAGCGTGCCCAGGGTCTGGGTGGCGCGGCGCGAGCCGATCCGGCCGAGCGTCGCGATCGCAGCCTCAACCACCCCCGGATCCGTCGCGTCGAGCCGCGCGGCCGCGATCGGGACCGCCCGATCGCCTTTTGCCGCGAGCGCCGCGGCCGCCCGCTGCCGAACCAGCCGGCTGCGGTCGCCCAGCGCATCACCAAGCGCTTGCAGGGCGCCCGCCGAATCGGCGACGGCGCCAAGGACGCCGACCGCCTCGGCGCGCAGGCGGGCATCGCTGTGATGCGCGAGCCGGCCGGCGAGCGCGGCGGCGCCGGCGTGGCCGGCGCCCACGATCGCCGGCAGCACGGCCAGCCCTTGCCGCTGCTGCTCGGGCGGTGCTGCTTCGATCGCCGCGATCAGCAGGTCGGCGAGGTCGGTCCGCCGGGCCTGCGCGCAGGCATCGATGACGTCGGCCGCGACTTCCGCATCGCCGCACCACGGCAGGATCTCGGCGGAGAGTCCGGGAACCCCGGCGGCCGCGCCGCGCGGTCGCAGAACCAGCGCCGCGAGTGCCGCGACGCTGCGGCAGGGCGATCCGACCAGCCGCTCCGCCTGGCGCTCCGCGGTGCCGTCGCCGCGCGCCAGCTTGACCTGCAGGGCGATCAGCTGGCTCGGCGCGTCGCCGCTGTCGAGCAACTCGTCGAGCAGCACAGCGAGCCGCTCCGCCGGGGCGCGGCCGAGCAGCGTCGCGAGCTGGCGTCGGGTCGGCCGGTCGGCACTCGGTGCCAGCTGGCGGAGCTCGTTCAGAAACGGCGCCGGATCGAGGCGCTGAGCCAAGTCGAGGCCGAGCGAGCGGGCCTCCGGATCGGGGCTGCGCAGCAGGTCGCCGACCTGCTCGGGCAGCACCGCCGCGGGCGCCCCGCTGCCGGGCGCCGCGTCGGCGAAATGAACGATCCCGGAACGCAGGTTGCGCACCAGGGTCGGCAGGAAGAGCACCCCGACCCCGACATTGATCAGGACGAACACCAGCGCGAAGGCGATCGCGACGAAGGTCACCTGCGCCAGCGCCAGCCGACCCTGGAGCGACAGCAGCATCACTCCGGCAAGCGCCAGCCCGGTGGGATAGAAGATCCCGTCGGCCAGCGTCCGGACCCGGCCGTGAAAGCGCAGCGGCAGCGCGGCGTAGTTGACGTTGTAGACCGGCTGAAAAACCGCATTGGAGATCGCTTCGGCATTGAGGTGGGTGGCGATCGCGGCCGGCAGCTTCTGGCCGAGCGCGAGGCCGATCAGGCATGCGAGCGACGTCAGCGGGAACACCAGATTGCGCGCGAGCGGCCCGGCCCGCTCGAGGAGTGGCCGGGTCACGACGTAGAGCAGGGCGAACTCGAGCACCTGAATGCCCGCGAACATGAGGGCGAGAAAACGGGTCAGCGCCGCCTCGTCGGGAAAGCGCTCCGCATAGACCGTGAACACCAGAAATTCGCACAGGCCGTAGAGGATGGTGAGCAGCAGCGCGCTGAGCGCGATCAGCAGGATCAGCGGATAGCGCGCCACCAGACGGGGCAACAGACGCAGGTTTTCTATCGGACCCGGCGCCGCCACCTCGCTGCGGTGGGGATCGGGCAGCTCCTGCAGGCGCCGCTTGGCGAGCCCGAACTGAGCGGCGGCGATCAGGCCGAGCACGGGCAGTGCCAGGAGCAGGTCCTCGGTCGGCACGAACGGCGCCAGCGCGCTGGTCAGGACGCCGCCCGCTACGCCGCCGGCCGCCAACGCCATGTAGATCAGGGCCGTGCCGCGCTTGAGCTCGATGACGTCGAGATAGGCGGCGACCACCACCCAGAACACGATGTCGAGGACGATCTCGTAGAAGTGGGCGCTGGCGAGCACCCCATAGTAGACCGCCGGCAGGTGGAGGGCGATCGGGAGGCGCAGCGCCGCCGCCCCGAGCAGGATGCCAAGGAACACCACCCGGCCGAGCACCATCTTGGGCACTCGATCGACCAGCCCGCTGGCGGCAGCCGACAACAGAATCGAGACCAGCGCGAGCAGGACGTAGAACAGCGGCAGCTGTCCCGGGCCTTCCTTGGCCAGGAACAAAGCGACACCGACCGTGCTCAGAATCACCTTGGCGGCCGCCAGCGTGACCGCCAAGGCCATGAAGTGCAGCAGGCACGTCAGGCGCTCGCCTGCCAGGCCGAACCATCTGCGGCCCCTCGGGAGGGTTGCTCGCGGGATGATGGACGCGCTCACGCGAGCCGCATGCGCCGCACCGCCTAGTCGGCGACGTCCACGATCAAAACCGGACCCTCGACGAAATCGCCGACGATGCCGAGCGCCTGGTAGCGATGCCTGAGCTCGGCCGGCAAGGTGCTGAAGTTGCCGACCACGCCACGGCAGTTCGCCGCGCCACAAAGGCAGCGCAGGCTTTCATAGGGATTGTTGAGGTAGGTCGAGTAGTCGTAGGTGAGCTCCTCATGCGCCGCGATGTCACGCAGCGCCACGACGATCGTGCCGCGGTCGGTGAGGCGGATGCCCGTGTTCGGGTCGCAAGAGTGGTTGGTGAAGTCGTCGAGGCTGCCGTTTGGCAGCTTGAACGCGTCCGGGCCGACCTGCAGAGTGATGTCGAGATCGTAGCCGCGTCGCCGCAGCTCCTGGTAGCTCACCACATTGCGATAATAGTCGCCGTCTTCGTCGACCATCACCACCTCGCCCGCCCGGAAAGGCCTGGCGGCAAAGATGCCCAGCCCACATCGTCCGGTGTCGGCGATATAAATGCTGAGACACTTGCTGAGTTTCCTGCGCGTGCATTCGAAGCTGCTCATGCCACTGCCTCCCTCGCACCCGCGATAGTCGGCCAGCGGCAGTGGGCGCGCTTTTTTTTCGCAGTTTTCGCCACGATCGGAACTTTATGGCGAATCGATAGCACAGATCAACAACTTATTACTAACAAGTTTAATGGTATTAGACTAAATCTATAGACGAATTCTCAACCAAATGGCAGCATCGGAGCTAAACGTGCTTTGCGGAATCGCTAAGCAAGCTTGCGAAACACGGTGATGCAGGAGATCGACGCCGGCGAGTCGTCGTAGGGTCGATCCAGACGGTAGTCGCCGTACCAGTCGAACGCCTCCAAGGCGCCTGACAGGCGCGCCGCCGCAATCAGGAACAGTGGCGTCGGGCAGGACTCGGTGGTGCGGTAGCGGAACACGCGCTCCTCGCCATCCTCGTGCACGTGTACGACGAGCTCCACATCGGCGGTCTGGCTGAGCGTGTCGATCTTGGCGTCCGTCGCCCAGTCCAGCCGAACCCGGCGACCATCGCGCTCCCCCTCGTAATGGAACGGGCCATAGTCGATGATGCTGACGTCGCGCTGATGACTTTGCCCGATCACGTACAGCCCGTCGGCTGCGAGGTTCGCCGCAACGGCGCGGAAATGCTCGACGAAGTCGTCGATCGAACACAAGCTGTCGATCGAATCGAACAGGCATACGGCGAGGTCGACCGGCTCCGGCAGCGCAAACGCGCGCATGTCGCCAACCCGCCAGTCGACATCGATGCCTTCCCTTGCCGCCTCGTCGCGGGCGAAGCGGATCATCTCGTCGCACCAGTCGAGCCCGATGGCGGTGAGACCGCGCCGGGCGAACGCCCTGGCGTGGTAACCTGGCCCGCAGCCCAGGTCGACGACCCGTATCGGGGGCCGCCCGCGGTAGCGACGAACCAGTTCGATCAGGAAGTCGACCTCGGAACCGACGTTACGCCCGAACACGATATCGTAGTAGATGGCGTACCGATACAGGTCGTTGAGCGCAGCCATGGTGATCAGCGCAACCAACTTGCAGGTTTTGGATCCGAACCATGATGCCGGCCGCCTGGGATGGCGTCGGTGCGGTGCGCCTCGATACGGCCCGGCCATGCGTGGCCGCCGCCTTTGATCAAGCGCAGTGGTCGCATGATCTGGATTTGATGTCAACCTGACCGGTCATTGCCGACAGCGCGATCGAGGCCTGATGCAGCCATCGAACCTTGCTGCGCCGCCCGGTCGTTTCGGTCAGCTTAGCGCGAGCGCGCCGTCCGCCACCTGTGGTCTGCCTGCGGTCGACCAGGAGCTGTAGAGGTGCTCGAACTCCGGCGCGGGCATCGGCTTGCCGAAGTAGTAGCCCTGCACCTCGTCGCAGCCTTCGCGCCTCAGGAAGGCAAGTTGCGCGACCGTCTCGACGCCTTCGGCGCAGGTCCGCATGCCCAGGCTGTGCCCGAGGCCGACCACAGCGCGCACGATCGCATCGGCATCGGTCCGGGTCTCGAGCGCAGAAACGAACGAGCGATCGATCTTGATCTTGTCGAACGGGAACTTCTGCAGGTAGCCCAAGCTCGAGTAGCCGGTACCGAAGTCGTCCATGGCGATGAGCACGCCCAGTTCCTTGAACTGGCGGAGCGTGGTCATCGCGGTGTCGGTGTTCTGGAGCAGGACGCCCTCGGTGATCTCGAGCTCGAGACGCTCGGGCTGAAGACCGGAGTCGGCCAGAGCGCGGCGTACGACGTCGACCAGATCGCGCTGCTTGAACTGCACCGGCGAGATGTTGACCGACATCTGGAGCGTCGGCCATGCGGTCGCCTGCACGCAGGCGCCGCGCAGCACCCATTCCCCAAGGGCGAGGATCAGGCCGGTTTCTTCGGCCACCCCGATGAACTCGCCGGGCGGCACCAGGCCGCGCTCCGGATGGTGCCAGCGGACCAGGGCCTCGACGCCGGACAGACCGTCGCGGCCGAGCTCGACCTTGGGCTGATAGTACAGCTCGAGCTCGTTGCGGGCGAGGGCGAGGCGCAGGTCGCGCTCGAGCGCCTTGCGCGCCTGTAGCCGGGCATCCATGCCCGCCTCGAAGAAGCGGAAGGTATTGCGGCCTTCCTCCTTGGCCCGGTACAGGGCGATGTCGGCGCACTGCAGCAGGCGTCCCGGGATCGAACCGTCGAGCGGGATCAGGGCGATGCCGACGCTGGCGGTGACGAGCACCTCGTTACCGTCCAGATCGAACGGCGCTGCGAGGGTCTCCAGCACGCGCCGGCAGAGCATCTGAGCGCCATCGGGCTGCTCGAGACCGACCTGGACGATCGCGAACTCGTCGCCGCCGATGCGGGCCACGGTATCGGTTTCCCGGACGCAGGCCTGCAAGCGCTCGGCGCAGCCCTTGATCAGCAGGTCGCCGGCGGCATGGTCCAAGAGGTCGTTGACATCCTTGAAGCGGTCGAGATCGACGCAGATCACCGCCGCCATCTCGCCGCGCCGGCTGACCGTCGCCGCCGCCAGCTCCAGGCGCTCGCCGAACAGTTCGCGGTTGGGCAGCTCCGTCAGCGGGTCGTGCAGGGCAAGATATTGCGCGCGCCGCTCGGCCTCGATCTCGGCGGTGATGTCGGTCGCGGTGCCGCGATAGCCGCGATGGCCTCCCCTGTCGTCGCTCACCGGCTTGCCGGCGACCCGGAGCGTCCGCGTGCGGCCGCCGTCGTCCTCGCACAGGCAGAGCAGGTTGCGGAACGGGCGACGCCGCGCGAGGTCGTCCTGATGACGCTCCCAGCGCTCGATGCTCTCGGCCGAGTGCAGAAGGTCGCCGAGCGGCTTGCCGAGGACCAGGTTCGGCGAGATCCCGGTCACCGTGGCGAAGCGCTCCGACAGGTAGCTCAGCCGCAGGTCGGCATCGGTCTCCCAGATCCAGTCCGAGCTGGCGTCGGCGACGTCGCGAAAGCGGATCTCGCTGGCCTCGATGGTGTCGGTCGCCTGACGCGCGTGGCGCAGCACGATGACGGTGAACAGCAGGATCACCGCGATCGCGATCGCAAGCGACGGGCTCACCGATCGCAGAAACTCCCAGCCGGGCTGATGAGGGCGCCAGACCAGCATGCCGAGCTGGGTGGCATCCGGGGCGACCAGCGGCAGGACAGCCGACCCGACCATCGACGGATCCAGCTCGCGGACGAGGCGGAGCTCCTCCAGCTGCATGGCATCAGCGATGGAGGTGAGCAGCGGTTCGTCGATGCGCTTCACGTAGATCAACACCGAACGCGGGCCCGGCGGCAGCTCGAAGTCCGCGTTCTCCTCGGGCGTAATCGCGCTTACACCGACCAGCGCGAGGTCGTCGCCGGCGCGCAGGATACCGACCGCAGGCAGAGCCTTTTCGAGGGGCGCCGCGCGCGCTTGATCGACCAGCATCCTGAAGCCATGCGACAGCGTTGCGAAGGCATCGATCTCGGCGCGTTGATCCTCGACCGAGGCGTAGATCGTCCGATCCTGACCGTCGATCACGAAGCTCATCTCGTAGCCACGATTATCGTAGACGTAGAATCCAATTCCAAGATCCGCCCATTCCAAGTTCAGGTCGAGGACCAGGTTTTCGGCGGTCTCGTTCCACCAGCTGTAGTCTTGGGCGACCAGGCTGACCTCCTCGGCCTTGCGCGCAATGGCGTCCTCGACGCTTTGGATCGAGTGCTGTCGCGCGATCTGGTCCTGGCGTTTGGCGCTGAACCAGACAAAACCAACGACCACCAGCATCGCGACCGCGACCAGGACCGCGATCGGCAGGATGACCTGCTGGATGAGCTTCCCGCTGCGTGCACCCATCGCCCTGAACCCTTAGCAACACCAATACGACGACGCGAGCGGTCGCCGCATGCCGGGCTTGTTGTGCCAGCGTAAGGGTAAAGATTACCTTAGAGAAAGCCAACCCTTCTCAGCATCGACTGCCGAACCAAGCGAATCGGCCTTTAGTGGTCGCTGGTTGAACTGGAAGGTAGAAACCACGCATTACAGTCGTGCGGCCCCGCGTGTCATGGCGGCGACTATGATCCTGCAACCAGGCGCGTGGCGGTCGTCTCTTCGGCCTCCCCGATGGCCCGCCCATCCCGCGGCCGGCCCCGGGCCCGGCGTCCAGGACGGGACGTTGCGCTTTCGCATTGGGCTCCGCGACAAGCTCGGCGCGATACCGCTGATCATCGACGACGTGAACCGCGACCGATTCACCGACCACGTCCCGGATCTGGTCAGTTCGACCATGAGATCGGCGAGCATTACGCGCCGATCCTCATCAGCACCAAATAGATGTGACGGGGGTCGCCCGGACCTGAGCAAGCGTATTGTCGTATGCGCCATCCATGGGGCACGCCCCCGGAGCCTCTCGCAAGTCCCGGCCCGACGTGCGCTTTGCGGCATCGGGACTGCGCTTTACCGGGCCTACCTGAACCGGCTGACGCCGTTGATTCCAGACCTGGTGGCGAAGATCGCCGACGACCCGCTGACCCCGCCTGATCTGATCCGCTCGTCATCGGAAATCGTCGCCGAACTGATCACCGAGGCGCTCGGCGAGAGGCCATCATGGGCCAGGCAGGTGAGCCTCGACGACCTCGACCGGCTTAAGGACAAACCGTTCCTCGACTGGCTGCGGGAGATCGATGAGCAGAACCGGGCTACAGAGAATCAAGCGGCGGAAGAGCTGATGGTCAATTTCGCAGGCGACCTCCAACAGGCCATCCGCTTCGAGAAGCAGATCCCGCCACAAGCCTTAAAGAACCGGCTTGCCGACACGGTCAAACTCGATCTCGCAGCTTGGAAGAAAGAGTACGGCTTCGCCGCGCGCGGGGCTAGGCGCCCGTGGCTGGCGAGGCTGCTCGGACGCTGAGCTCGACGGCAGAGCTTGCCGCGCGACGTCGCACATGGTTTAAGGCGCGCCGTGGTGTCAGCAAGGCGGGCGGCGAGCGCCCGCAGGATAGCAAGCGAGCAAGGATGACCGACTTCACCGACTACAAGGTCGCCGACATCGGCCTCGCCGACTGGGGCCGCAAGGAGATCGCGATCGCCGAGAAAGAGATGCCGGGCCTGATGGCGCTGCGCGCCGAATTCGGCGACCGGCAGCCGCTCGAGGGCGCGCGGATTGCCGGCTGCCTGCACATGACTGTGCAGACGGCGGTCCTGATCCGCACGCTCCGTCATCTCGGCGCCACGATCCGCTGGAGCTCCTGCAACATCTTCTCGACCCAGGACCACGCCGCCGCGGCGATCGCGGCCGAGGGCGTGCCGGTGTTCGCCTGGAAGGGCGAGACCGAGGAGGAGTACGACTGGTGCATCCGCCAGACCATCGAGCCGGCCAACGGCTGGCGGCCGAACCTATTGCTCGACGACGGCGGTGATCTGACCAAGATCATGCACGACGATTACCCCCTGCTGATGCGGGACGTGCGCGGGATTTCGGAGGAGACCACCACCGGCGTGCACCGGCTCCATGAGATGGCCCGGGCCGGGACCCTGATGGCGCCGGCTTTCAACGTCAACGATTCGGTGACCAAGTCGAAATTCGACAATCTTTACGGCGTGCGGGAGAGCCTGGTCGACGGCATCAAGCGCGCGACCGACGTCATGATGGCCGGCAAGATCGCGGTGGTCGCGGGCTTCGGCGACGTCGGCAAGGGCTCGGCGGAGTCGATGCGCAGCCAGGGCGCGCGCGTGATGGTGACCGAGATCGACCCGATCTGCGCGCTGCAGGCGGCGATGGAAGGCTATCAGGTGGTGACCATGGAGGACGCCGCGCCGATCGGCGACATCTTCGTCACCGCGACCGGCAACAAGGGCGTGATCACCCTCGACCACATGCGCGCGATGAAGGATGGCGCCATCGTCTGCAACATCGGCCATTTCGACACCGAGATCGAGATCAGCGCGCTGCGCAACCTAAAGTGGAGCGAGGTCAAGCCCCAGGTCGACGAGGTCGAGTTCCCCGACGGCAAGAAGATCATCGTGCTGGCCAAGGGCCGGCTGGTCAATCTGGGCTGCGCCACCGGCCATCCGAGCTTCGTGATGAGCGCGTCGTTCACCAACCAGGTGCTGGCGCAGCTCGAGCTCTGGCAGCACGGCGACCAGTACGAGAACAAGGTCTACGTGCTGCCGAAGGCATTGGACGAAAAGGTCGCGCGCCTCCACCTCGACAAGCTCGGCGTCCGGCTCACCAGCCTGACCCCGGAGCAGGCCGAGTATATCGGGGTCGACATCAAGGGCCCCTTCAAACCCGAAGCCTACCGCTACTGAGGGGCCGCGGCCCGGCCGTGGCGCAGCGGGCGGAGCTGCAGCTCGACGATCTCGGCGCGACGCGAGCGCTCGGCCGCCGGCTCGCCGCGGCGCTGCGCGGCGGCGACGTGGTGGCGCTCCGCGGCGCGCTCGGCAGCGGCAAAACGGAACTGGCCCGCGCCCTGATCCAGGCACGCGCCAACGCCATGGTCGAGGTCCCGAGCCCGAGCTTCACCCTGGTCCAGGACTATGCGCTTGGTGGCCTGGTGATCCGGCACATCGATCTGTATCGCCTTGAGCATGCTGCCGAGCTGGTCGAGCTCGGCCTCGTGGCGCCGGAAGCGGACGAGGTCTGGCTGATCGAGTGGCCCGAGCGCGCCGCGACCTTGCTGCCGGAGAACCGGCTCGACGTCGTCCTCGGGCAGGGGCCGACCCCCGACGCCCGAATTGCGCGCCTGATCGCCGGGCCGGGTTGGGCGGAGCGCCTGACGGCGCTCTGCGGTCAGCCCGATGATTGAGCGCAGTAGCGCGATCCGCGCCTTCCTGGACCGACATGGTTTAGCCGGGGCCAGGCGGCTGCCGCTCGCGGGCGATGCTTCGGTCCGGCGTTACGAGCGCCTGAGTGGCGGTCCGTGTCCGGCGGTGCTGATGGACGCGCCGCCCGCGACGCTCGACGTCCGCCCCTTTCTCGCGGTCGCCGGCTGGCTGCGCGCGGCGGGCCTCAGTGCGCCCGAGGTGCTCGCCGCCGACCCGGTGGCGGGGCTCGTCCTGCTCGAGGATCTGGGCGACGAGCTGTTCAGCCGCGCGCTGGCGCGGGGCGGCAACGAGATGCTCCTCTACGAGACCGCGGTCGACATCCTCTTGGTCCTGCACCGGGCGCCGCCGCCGCCGGCGTCGCTGCCGCGCTATGACGACGCCTGGCTGCTGCGCGAGGCCGAGCTGCTGGTCGAGTGGTACGCGCCCACGCTCGGCGAGCCGGCCAAGGCCGACTATCGGGCGATCTGGCGGGATCTGCTGCCGGCCGCCCGGGCCGGCGGCGACGGCTTCGTCTACGTCGACTATCACGCCGACAATCTCCTCTGGCTGCCCGCGCGCAGCGGCCTCGCCCGGGTCGGCCTGCTCGACTTCCAGGACGCGCGCTCAGGACCGCCGGCCTACGACCTCGCGTCGTTGCTCGAGGACGCCCGCCGCGACGTCGCCCCCGGCCTCGCCCGCGCCATGGTCGAGCGCTACCTGGCTGCGCGGTCGGAGCTCGACCCGGACGCCTTCCGCGCCGCCTATGCGCTGCTCGCCGCCCAGCGCAACGCCAAGATCCTGGGGCTGTTCTCGCGCCTCGCGCAGCGCGACGGCAAGCCGCACTATCTCGAGCTGCAGCCGCGCGTGCAGGCCCATCTCCGGCGCGACCTCCGCCATCCCCTGCTGACCCCGCTGCGGCTCTGGTTCGAACGCCATCTGCATGCTGGCGGCGCCTTAGAACGTGACCGTTGACTGTCGTCTTCGGACTCGATCCGACGGGCCTGGAAGCACCCGCGCCCGCATCGACTCCCGTGCTGCCCGATTAACCTTTCGTCAATCTTTGGTGCCTAACCTGTCCAGATTCCGTGGTCCATGCGACCCTGGGACTCCGTCCGCCCCCGAGAAACCGGCGGCGCGGATTCCCATGGTCCCATGGACCAGCTGAAGGAGGAGTTGACGGCACAAAGGTTAAGGCTCGCTTACCGCGGCACAGGAATCCGTACCGAGCGCGGCCACAGGCCACCGAGGCCGGGCCGCTTTCAGCGCGGCCACAGGGCGCCGCGGCCAAGCCGCATTTCGGCGTGGCCGCAGGGGCATCGAAGCCAGTGCGCATTTCAGCGCGGCCGTGGGCACCGACGCCAGCGGGCATTTCGATGACGGAGAAGCGGACAGCGGATCAGGTCCGCGCGCGATCATAGAGACGCCGGGCGCCGGATCGTATGATACCAGGATCGCGAAGTCCTGACCCATCGATCAGTGTCACCCGCTCGACCCGGGGGCAGACTGGATGCCCGGGTCGAGCCAGGTCAAGCCCGGGCATGACTGAAAACCGCGCCCACCTATCGGTCGCAACTTCGTGCGGTCGGTATGACTACGCTCCACTTGTGGTAGACTGATTTATCATGAGTGTTGCCACCATCCCGGTCGGGCTGCCGTTCGTCGATGCCCTGGCTGCCGGCCTCCTGGCGGAGGTTGGCGACGATCGCGTGGCGCTCGCCGACATGCGGGTGCTGCTGCCGACGCGCCGGGCGTGTCGGAGCCTGGGCGAGGCGTTCCTGCGGCGCGCGGGCGGCCGGCCCCTGCTGCTGCCACGGATTCAGCCGATCGGCGAGATCGAGGCCGACGAGCTGCTCCTCGACGGCACCCTCGAGCTGGCGCTGCCGCCGGCGATCGGGCGCTTGCGCCGGCAGCTGCTGCTGGCGCGCCTGCTCGCGCCGCTCGGCTGGCCGGTCGAGCACGCGCTTCGCCTCGCGGGCGAGCTCGCAGCGCTGCTCGACGAGCTGCAGACCGAGCGGGTGCCGCTCGCGGCCCTCGACCGCCTGGTGCCGGACGCGCTCGCCGCGCACTGGCAGAAGAGCAGGCGCGTGCTGGCGATCATCGCCGAGACGTGGCCCCAGGTCCTGGCCGCGGACGGCGCGCTCGACCCGGCCGAGCGGCGCCATCGCCTGCTCACCGCGCTGGCCGAGCGCTGGCGCAATGCACCGCCCGCGGAGCGGATCGTCGCCGCCGGCTCCACCGGCAGCATCCCGGCGACCCGCGCGCTGCTTCAGGTGATCGCCCGCCTGCCGCGCGGCACGGTCGTGCTCCCCGGCCTCGACCGCGACCTCGACGAGGCCAGCTGGCGGCTGCTCGAGGCAGGCCATCCGCAGTACGGCCTGAAGCAGCTGCTCGAGGCGCTGGCGACCGAGCGCAGCGCGGTCGCGACCTGGCCGGCGCCCGGCGTCCCTGGCACGCCACCGGCGCGGGCGCGCTTCCTGTCCGAGGTGCTGCGGCCGAGCGCCACGGTCGGCGCCTGGCAGACGCTGGCGCCGCCGCCCGCGGAGGCGATCCGGGACCTGACCGTAGAGGATCATCCGGACCTGCCGAGCGAGGCGCTGGCGCTGGCGCTGCGGATGCGGGCCGTGCTCGAGACCCCGGGCCGCACCGCCGCCCTGGTCACGCCCGACCGGCAGCTCGCCCGCCGGGTCGCGATCGAGCTGCGACGCTGGGGCGTCGAGGTCGACGACTCCGCCGGCACGCCCCTCGATCAGACGCCCCCCGGCGGCTTTCTCCTGCTGTCGGCGCGCCTGATCACGCACGGCGTCAGCCCGGTCACCCTCCTGGCCACGCTCAAGCATCCGCTCGCCGCCGGCGGCGAGCCCCAGGCGGCGTTCCGGCAGCGGGTGCGCGAGCTGGAACTCGCCTGCCTGCGCGGCCCGCGGCTGGCCGGCGGCTTCGCCGGCATCCTAGTCGAGCTGGAGCGCGCACGGCGGCGCGCCGGCGCCAGGGACGACGAGCGCCGGCAGAAACACTTCGCCCGCCTCGCCGCATTCGTCCGCCGGCTCGAGCAGGCCGCGCGGCCGTTCGCCGAGCTCGCCGGCCGGCGCCCGCTCGAGCTCGCGGCGCTGCTGCGGGCGCATCTCAGCTTCGCCGAGGCGCTCGCCCGCGGGCCGGAGCCGGGCGCCGCCGGTCAGCTCTGGGCCAGGGAAGCCGGCGAGGCGGCGGCGGGGCTGTTCGCCGAGCTGCTGGAGGCGGCCGACGGCGAGCAGCGCATCGTGCCCGCCGCCTATCCCGCCGTCCTCGCCCAGTTGATGGCGGCGCGACCGGTGCGCTCGCACCCGTCGAAGCATCCGCGGCTGCATGTCTGGGGCCAGCTCGAGGCGCGTCTGCAACACGCCGACCTGCTGCTCCTCGGCGGCCTGAACGAGGGCGTCTGGCCGGGGCTGATCGACGCGGGCCCGTGGCTCAGCGCGAGCATGCGCGAGGCCCTCGGCCTGCCCCCGGTCGAGCGGCGGATCGGGCTCGGGGCGCACGACTTCGTCGCCGCGGCGGGTGCTGGGGAGGTGGTGCTGTCGCGCGCCGAGAAGGATGCCCTCGGCAGCCCCACGGTACCCTCGCGCTGGCTCGTCCGCCTGCGCACCCTGCTCGCCGGCGTCGGCCACAGCCAGACGGGCGCGACCGACTGGCAGGCCTGGGCGCGGCTCGACGACCGTGGGGTCGCGCGTCCCGCGTCGCGCCCGGCGCCGGCGCCGCCGCTCAAGGCCAGGCCGCGCGAGCTCTCGGTCAGCGACATTGGCCTCTGGATGAAGGACGCTTATGACCTCTATGCCAAGCGCATCCTGAAGCTCGCACCGTTGGAAGCGCTCGAGGCCGATCCCGGCGCGCTCGAGCGCGGCATCATCATCCATCGCGTGCTCGAACGCTTCGTCAAAGCCTACCCGGACGACCTGCCCGAGGATGCCCTGCCGCGGCTGCTCGACCTCGGCCGCGCGCTGTTCGAGGACTTCAGCCACCGGCCGCAGGTCAAGGCGCTCTGGTGGCCGCGCTTCGAGCAGATCGCGCGCTGGGTGATCGCCCAAGAGCACACGCGCCGCACCCGCGTGCTCGAGATCAGGACCGAGGTCGACGGCCGGCTCGAGCTCGACGGTCTGGACCAGAGCTTTCGGCTCAAAGCCCGTGCGGATCGCCTCGAGCGGTATCCCGACGGCCGGATCGCGGTGATCGACTACAAGACCGGGCAGCTGCCGGAGCGCGCCGAGGTGCTGGCGGGGCGGGCACCCCAGCTGCCGCTCGAGGCCGCGATGGTCGAGGCCGGGGCGTTCGCCGATCTCGGGCCGGCCGCCGTCGCCGAGCTGCTGTTCTGGCGGCTCAAGGGCGACGAGAGCGGGGGCGAGGAGAAGGCGGTGACCCTGGCGCCGGGCGAGCTCGCGGCCCAGGCGCTCGACGGCCTGCGCCGGCTGGTCGCCCATTACGACCGGGTCACGACGACCTATCCGGCGCGGCCCAAGCCCCAGGTCGCCTGGCGCGGCGACTACGATCATCTCGCGCGGCGTGGCGAATGGACCCTCTGATCCGGAGCCCGCTCGAGCCCAGGCGGCCGCCGACCGCCGAGCAGCGCCGTGCCGCCGAGCCGGACTGCTCAATCTGGGTCACGGCCTCGGCCGGCACCGGCAAGACCCGGGTGCTCGCCGACCGGGTCATGCGCCTCCTGCTCGCCGGCATCGATCCGCGGCAGATCCTCTGCCTGACCTTCACCAAGGCGGCGGCCGCGGAGATGGTCAAGCGGGTCGAGGAGGATCTGTCGCGGTTCGCCATGCTGCCGGAGGCTCAGCTCGAGGCGGAGCTGCAGGGACTCCTCGGTCGGAATGCTGCCGCGGAGGAGAAGGCGCGCGCGCGGACTCTGCTGACCGAAGTGCTCGACCTGCCCGCCGGCCTGCCGATCATGACCATCCACGGCTTCTGCCAGTCGCTGCTCAAGCGCTTCCCGCTCGAGGCAGGCGTGGTGCCGCACTTCGACGTCCTCGATCCGCGCAGCGCGGCCGATCTGTTGCGCGAGGCGCAGGCGGAGGTCCTGGCCGACGGGCGGGGTGAGATCCGCCGGGCGCTCGACCGTCTGGCGGTGCTGCTCGGCGAGATCACGCTCGCCGAAGGCCTGGCAGCGCTGCGCGAAGCCCGGCTGCGTCTCACGGCGTTGCTGGCGGAGCACGGCGGCGACGTCGAGCGCCTGATCGCAGAGATCTACCAGACGCTCCGCCTGCCCACGGGTGCCAGCGCCGAAGACGTCCGTCACGCGGCCTGCGCCGATGCCGGGATCGATCGGCAAGGGCTCCTTCTCGCCGCCCGGGCGCTCGCCGCCGGCACCGATAAGGAGGCCGCGCGCGGCCAGACCATCGCTGACTGGCTGAGCGCGGACGTCAGCCCGCGGGCACAGATGTGGCCGGCCTACGAAGCGGTTTTTTTGACCACGAAGCGCGAGCCGAAGCAGGCCAGCTCGATCATCACCAGGGGCTGCGCCGCAGCAGCGCGTACAGCCGAGCCGGCACTGCTCGCCGAGCAGGCGCGGATCGCCGGGTGGATCGAGCGCGAGAAGGCGGCGACGGTCGCAGAGCGCACGGCGGCGCTGCTCCGGGTCGGCGCGGCGGTGCTCGCGGCCTACGCGCGCCGCAAGGACGAGCTCGCGGCGCTCGATTTCGACGATCTGATCGCCGCCAGCCGGAAGCTTCTGGAGCAGCCCGGCATCGGGTCCTGGGTGCAGTACAAGCTCGATCAGCAGATCGATCATCTGCTGGTCGACGAGGGCCAGGACACCAGCCCCGAGCAATGGGCGATCCTCGAGGCGCTGTGCGCCGAGTTCTTCGCCGGGGCCGGCGCGCGGCCGATCCGGCGCACCCTCTTTGTGGTCGGCGACGAGAAGCAGTCGATCATGAGCGTGCAGGGCGCCGACGTGGCGTGCTACCGCCGCTTCCGCCAGCTGTTCGCGGCGCGCGCCGAGGCCGGTCGCCAGCCCTGGCGGGAAGAGCCGCTCGGCCGCTCGTTCCGGTCGGCAAAGCCAATCCTGGAGCTGGTCGATGCCGTGTTCGCCGATCCCGCGGCGCGCGAGGGGGTGGTCAGCGGCGCGGACTGGCCGGCGCACGAATGCTTCCGCACGACGGCCAAGGGCCAGGTCGAGGTCTGGCCGCTGATCGAGGGCGAGCCCGCCGACAAAGCCGAGGGCTGGCAATTGCCCGACCGCCACGAGGCGATCAGTCGGAGCGAGACCCGTCTCGCCCGGGCGATCGCCCGGCAGATCTTCGAATGGCGCCGCGACCAGGTGCCCCTGCCGTCCACCGGCCAACCGATCCGCGCCGGCGACGTGATGGTGCTGCTGCCGCGGCGCGGGATTCTTCAGGATCTGCTGATCCGTGAGCTCAAGCGCCTGCAGGTGCCGGTCGCCGGCGCCGACCGGCTGGCGCTCACCGACGAGATCGCGGTCATGGATCTGATCGCGCTCGGCGACGCGCTGCTCCTGCCCGAGGACGACCTGACGCTCGCCGCGGTGCTCAGGAGCCCGCTCTTCGGCCTCGGCGAGGACGACCTGTTCGAGCTCGCCTACTGCCGCGGTGACGCCACGCTGTACCAGCGCCTGCGCGACCACCCACGGTTCAGAGGAGCTCATGAGCGCTTCGCCGAACTCCTGCGTCAGGCCGACTTCGCGCCGCCGTACGAGTTCTACGCCCGCCTGCTGGGGGCGGGCGGCGGCCGCGCGCGCCTGCTCGCGCGGCTCGGCCCGGCGGCGATCGAGCCGATCGAGGCGTTCCTGGCCCAGGCGCTCGCTTTCGAGCAGGGCCACCCGCCGTCGCTCCAGGCTTTCCTGCACTGGCTCCGCGCCGACACGACCGAGCTGATCCGCGATCCCGACCGGCCGCGCGACGAGGTCCGGGTCCTGACCTGCCACGGCGCCAAGGGCCTCGAGGCGCCGATCGTGTTCATCGCCGATGCCGGTTTCGTGCCGAGCACGCGCGATCGCCTGCTCTGGACCGAGCCCGCGGGCCTGCCGCTCTGGCGGGTCAGGAGCGAGCTGCGGGACAGCGAGAGCGAAGCCGCCGACCAACGCGGCCTCAGCGCGCAGCAGCAGGAGCACCGCCGGCTGCTCTACGTCGCGCTGACCCGGGCGCGGGTGCTCCTGATCGTGACCGGCTGGCAGCGCAACCGGCCCACGGCGGAGCCGACCTGGTACGAGCTGGTCACGGCGGGCATGGCGCAGCTCGGCGCTACGCGGGTCCCGGCGGGGCTCGGGCCGGAACTGGCTGGCGAGAGCCTGCGCTACGGCAACCTCGCCGCAGCCGGCCCGGCGCAGCTGCGCCTGGCGCTGCGCGCGCCGTCTGCCGACCAGACGACGGCACCCCCGCCGTGGCTGCGTAGGCCGGCGCCGGTCGAGGCCGCCCGGGCGCCGCTCAGCCCGTCGCGCGCCTTCGAGGACGACCCGACGGCCGCCGCCTCGCCGCTGCTCGCGGCCAGCTCCGACCGCTATCGTCGCGGCCGGCTGATCCATCGCCTGCTCCAGAGCCTGCCGGGACGTCCGGCCGCGGAGCGCGCGGAGGCACTTGCCCGCTATCTCGCCCTGCCCTCGCTCGGGCTGGCCCAGCCGGAGCAGGCGGCGCTCGCCGCCGAGGTCGAAGCGGTGCTCGCCCTGCCTGAGCTGGGGCCCCTGTTCGGCCCGGACTCGCGCGCCGAGGTGCCGCTCGCCGGCGTGGTCGGCGATCAGGCGATCTTCGGTCAGGTCGACCGCCTCGCCGTGACCGCGCGCGAGGTGCTGCTGATCGATTACAAGACCAACCGGACGCCGCCGGCCACGTCCGCGGAGATTCCGCCCGCCTATCTCCGCCAGATGGCGGCCTACCGCGCCCTGCTCCAGGCGATCTACCCGACCCGCGCGGTGCGTTGCGCGCTGCTCTGGACCGAGGGACCGCGCCTGATGGAGCTGGACGACGCGGCTCTCGCGGCCTGCCAGCCGGGCTCCGGATAGTGTCTCAGTTCAAACTTCCTGAAGACCCCGGCGATTCCCGGCGCCTCGGAGCCCCCGCCCCTCGGAGCCAAAGAGAAAGGGCGGTCCAGGCCGCCCTTTCATGAGTCACGATGCAAGACGAGCGAGCTACTGCGACTTCGGCCGCGGATCGTCCTCCGGATTGACGTAGGTGAGTCCCCACGGGCCGACGGTGGTGATTTGAATAACCGTCTCTTCGTCGGTGAAGACATAGTGCGCCGCGCCTGGCGGAAGGGCGAAGAAACTGCCCGCGGGCAAGGGCTGGGTGGCGCCCTGATCGGCGGTCTCTCCCATCCCGAGACCGAACGTCCCCGAGATCACCGTGACGACCTCATCGACCGGATGGGTATGCGGAGGAACGCTATAGCCCTCCGGCAACTTGATCCGGAGCGCGAACAAGCCTTCCTTGCCCGGATCGCCGAACAGGACCGCCGCCTCTGCTCCAGGCGGGAGCACGGCGGGCGCGGGACCCCATTTGATGTCCTCTGGTGCCACGATCGTGTGCCCGTCCATCGTGTCGGCCGGAGCCGTGGAAACGACGCCCGCGAGGGCGACGACGGCAATCGTCAGAGTTGGCAATGCGATCTTCATGGGGTGACCTCCTCTGTTGCCCGAGCTGCTCACCCCTGCCGCCGAGCACCTGGGGGCAGCTCCGAGGCGTGGTCTTACACCCGCGTCCAACGGCACACAACCGCGTCGCGCCGCCAGGCTTGACAAGCGCACGGCCCCTCCCCAAGTCCGCTTGACGCTCCTGGCGCGATCCCGCAGTGTCGATCGGCGCCAACGAGGTTAACCCGCCGCAGAGGCAGCTACGAGGTCTGACGATGACGATCCTGAAAACCACCGACGCCTCGTTCGAGGTCGACGTGCTGCAGTCGGACGTCCCGGTGGTGGTCGACTTCTGGGCCGAGTGGTGCGGCCCCTGCAAAGCGATCGCGCCGCTGCTCGAGGAGCTGGCGGCCGACAAGGGCGCCGTGGTCCGGATCGCGAAGGTCAACATCGACGACAACCCGCTCACCCCGACCAAGTACGGCGTGCGCGGGATTCCGACCCTGATGCTGTTCAAGAACGGCGAGATCACGGCGACCAAGGTCGGGACCCTGCCCAAGTCGAAGCTCTACGAATGGGTCGAGGAGTCGATCTAAGGGGCGGAGCGATAGCTTGCGGGTCCGGCCCCGGCTCCAGTCGGACGTCCGGACTCCCCCGACACAACTGACGGCAGATCCTGCGCGCCTCGCGGATCCCCTGCGGAGCGAGGCGGTGCGGCGTGCCTGGCGGAGCTTCCGCAGGCGGTTTCCCGACGTCGAGACGGTCGACCTGATCCTGCCCGATCTGGCCGGCATCGCCCGCGGCAAGCGGCTGGTCGCGGACGCCTTCGACGCCGCGCTGTCTGGCGGCCTGGCCTTTCCGAGCTCGGTTTACGGCATGGACTCGACCGGCGCCAACGTTGCCGCGTCCGGCCTGATCTGGGAGCGGGGCGACGCCGACCTGCCCTGCCTGGTCGACCCGACGAGCCTCGCGGCGGTGCCGTGGCGCGCCGGCGGCGCGCAGGCGCTGGCCGGGCTCGGCGAGCCGGATGGCGGGCCGTTCTTTGCCGATCCGCGCGCCGTCCTGAGGGGCGTCGCGGCGCGCTTCGAGGGGCTGGGCCTCACCCCGGTCTGTGCCCTCGAACTCGAGTTCTTCCTGCTCGACGGCCGACGCGACGAGAAGGGCCTGCCGCGCGTCGCCCGCCAGCAGGGCGAGGGCGAGGTCACCGACTGCGGCGCCGTCTACGGCCTCGACCCGCTCGACGCCCAGGACGACTTCCTCGCGCGGCTGCGGAGCTACTGCGCGAGCCAGGACCTGCCGGCCAAGGGCGCCGTCTCGGAGTACGCGCCAGGCCAGTTCGAGATCAATCTCGGCCACGTCGCCGATCCCTTGCTAGCGGCGGACCAGTGCTTCCTGCTCAAGCGCGCGATCAAGGCCGCGGCGCGCGCCGAAGGGTTGCAGGCAACCTTCATGGCCAAGCCGTTCGCGGACCGCGCCTCGAACGGCCTGCACGTCCACGTGAGCCTCCTGGATCGCGAGGGCAGCAACCGGTTCGCTGCTGACGAGGCGGCGCTCCATCACGCGATCGGCGGCCTGCAGGCGACCATGGCGGAGGCGATGCTGCTGTTCGCGCCGAACGCCAACAGCTTCCGGCGGCTGCGGCCGTTCAGCTATGCGCCGACGGCGCCGACCTGGGGCCACAACAACCGCACAGTGGCGATCAGGGTACCCTCCGGCGCGCCGCCGGCGCGGCGGATCGAGCACCGGGTCGCCGGCGCCGACGCCAATCCCTATCTGGTGCTCGCCGCGGTCCTGGCCGGCATCCATCACGGCCTGAGCGAGGGTCTCGATCCGGACCCACCGATCGCGGGCAATGCCTATGTCGAGGTCGAGCCTAGCCTGCCGCTCAGCTGGGACCGGGCGATCGAGGCGCTCGCGACGGCGCACCTCCTGCCGGACTATCTCGGCGCCGAGTTCTGCCGGCTGTACCGGGTCTGTCGCGCCGCCGAGCGCGACCGCTTCGCCGATCTGATCACGCCGGCCGAGTACGCCTGGTATCTCGGCACGGTGTGACTGACTGCGCTCACAGGTCGATGCCCCGGCGGTCCAGCGCGCGGCGCCACTTCGAATCGACCTGATCGTCGAACAGCAGCGCCTCGTCGGCCTCGACGACGACCCAGGCCCCGACGGCGAGCTCGGCTTCGAGCTGACCCGGCGCCCAGCCGGCATAGCCGAGCGCGAACAGGCTGCGCTTCGGACCGTTGCCGGCGGCGATCGCGCTCAACACGTCGAGCGAGGTGGTCAGAGCGACCAGATCCGACAGGACGACCGTGTTCTCGCCGGTGTAGTCGGGACTGTGGAGGACGAAGCCGCGGCCGGACTCGACCGGACCGCCGTAATGGACCTCGATCTCCGCCGCCGGGTCGACCTCACCCTCGATGCCCAGACCCTCGAGCAGCTCGGCGACCGGCCCCTTGCCCAGGACCCGATTGAGTACCAGGCCCATGGCGCCGCTGCCGTCGTGCTCCACCATGTACACGATCGTATGGTCAAAATTGGGATCGTCGAGTTCCGGCGTCGCGACCAGCAGGCGCCCCGTCACCGGCTCCTGGTCCATCTGGCCCCCGGGCGTCAGCTCCCCGGGCGACCGCGCTGCCTCGGCAGCGGTCGCGACCGCCAGGACGAGCGCCGCCAGGCCCGCTGCCCTCCGCATCGAGACGTCCCTCATCGGCCAGACCCCTTGCGCAACTGCCCCCCCGATGCTCCAGATCCTCTACGGCATCGCGCAGCCGCGCGCCAAGCAAGATCGCGCGGCCCGAGCGCGGGCGCTCAGCCGTTGCCGCGCAGGACGTGGCCGGCGAGGTACAGCGAGCCGCAGATCAGCACCCGGCTCGGCGCCGGTTCCGCCCCGACGATCGCGCGCAGAGCGCTCTCGACGTCGCCCGCGGGGCTGGCCGGCAGGCCCAGCCCGGACGCCAGCTGCGCCGCCTCCACCGGGTCGCGGCTGGCCGGCTCGTCCGGCACCGGCACGGTGGTGATCGAGCGGGCGAGCGGCGCCAGCGGCCGGAGGAACCCGGCCTCGTCCTTGGTGTTCAGCATGCCGACGATCAGGTGCAAAGGCCGCTGCCCGGCATCGGCGCCGTTCAGGCTCGCGGCCAGCGCTTGGCCCGCGGCCGGGTTGTGCCCGCCGTCCAGCCAGAGCTGCCAGTCGCCGGGCAGGAGATCGGCCAGCGGGCCGCGTGCCAGAAGCTGCAGCCGGGCCGGCCAATGGACCTTGCGCAGGCCGCTCGC
>Ga0256867_10000194_pt1 | contig 23403 bp, 14 predicted proteins | sample RVTome_15_FD_185939 | JGI IMG/M metagenome (GOLD analysis project Ga0256867, IMG submission 185939) | Soil microbial communities from uranium-contaminated site in the Upper Colorado River Basin, Wyoming, United States - RVT150D86 (HiSeq) ... | reverse complement strand
GGTGCGAGGAGGTGACGGTCGCCGAGGTCTCCGAGGCCGTCGACCGCCTCGGCGCCACCGACGCACGGACGGTCAAGCTGCTCAGCCGGGCCGGGATGGGCTGGTGCCAGGGGCGGATGTGCGCCTATGCCACCGGCAGCCTGAGCAGTGCCTCGACCGGATGCCCCACCGACCCGCGTCCGTTGGCCGAACGACCCGTGGCGGTCCCGGTCGGCCTCGGCGTGCTCGCGAGAGGCGGCGACGACTGACATCCGACCGCGCCGGGACGGCCGGGCCGGGCCGTGGTTCTGAACCGTGCGGGCGGGTGACCCGTGTCCCTGGACGTGGAGGACTGCAGTTCCTCGTTCTCCTTGAAATGACATCGTCTTTCTGTGCAATATTACATTGCACAGAAAGGAGCGTCCGATGGTTCAACGCGACCGCCCATGGCACGGCGTTCTCGTCGCCACGGCGCTGCCATTCCGAGCCGACCTCTCGATCGATCTCGACCGTTACGCGGAACATGTGCGCTGGCTGGCCGAGAACGGCTGCGACGGAATATGTCCCAACGGATCACTGGGCGAGTACCAGGCCTTGACCGACGACGAGCGCGCCGCCGTCGTCAGCACGGCGGTCGACGCCGCGCCGGCGGGATTCACCGTCATGCCCGGCGTCGGGGCATACGGGGCTCGGGCAGCGCGCGCCTGGGCGGACCAGGCGGCCGAGGCCGGCGCACACGTCCTCATGGCCCTTCCGCCGAATGGCTACCGCGCCGACGACCGCAGCGTGATCGAGCACTACCGCGAGATCGCCAAGGCCGGGCTCCCGGTGTCCGCCTACAACAACCCGGTCGACACCGAGATCGACCTCCACCCGGCTTTGCTGGCCGAGCTCTACCAGGAAGGTCTCATCGTGGGGGTCAAGGACTTCACCGGAGATGCGCGGCGCAGCTACGAGCTGGCCGAGCTCGTTCCGGACCTCGACGTCCTCATCGGCACCGACGATTCTGTCGTCGAGGTGGGTCTGGCCGGCGCCAAGGGATGGGTCTCCGGGTTTCCCAACGCCTTGCCGCGGGCCTGCGTCGAGCTCTATGACGCGACCATGGCCCGCGATCTCGACACAGCGCTCCCCCTCTACCGTGAGTTGCATGCGCTGCTGCGGTGGGACACCCGCACCGAGTTCGTCCAGGCGGTCAAGCTCTCGATGGACGTCGTCGGCCGCTACGGTGGCCCCTGCCGGCCGCCCCGGCAGCCCCTGCTGCCCGAACAGGAGATGGCCGTGCGCAGGCTGACCGAGAAGTCGCTCGCGGCCGGCCACACCTGAAGGGCGAGCCACGATGCGATCCACCCGCGTGTTCCACGCGGTCGACTCCCACACCGAGGGAATGCCGACCCGCGTCATCACCGGCGGTGTGGCGACGTTGCCCGGAAAGACGATGTTCCAACGCCGCCAGTGGTTCGTGGAGCACGCCGACGGGATTCGCCGCCTGCTCATGAACGAGCCGCGAGGGCACTCGGCCATGAGCGGTGCGATCCTCCAGCCACCGACCCGGCCGGACTCGGACGTCGGCGTGCTGTTCATCGAGGTGTCCGGCTGCCTGCCGATGTGCGGCCACGGCGCCATGGGCGTCGCCACCGTGCTCGTCGAGACCGGAATGGTGACCGTCACCGAACCCGTGACCACGATCCGGCTCGACACCCCTGCCGGTCTGGTCGTCGCGGACGTCGCCGTCCGCGACGGGGCGGCCCAGGCGGTGACCATCCGCAACGTCGCCTCGTTCAGCCACGAACTCGACGCCGCCGTCGACGTGCCCGGTCACGGCCGGATCAGCTACGACCTCGCCTACGGTGGCAACTTCTACGCCATCCTCGACCTCGACCAGGTCGGCATCGCGTTCGATCGGGCCGAGAAGCAGCGCATCCTCGACGCCGGCTTGGCGATCATGGATGCGATCAACAACCAGAACCGCCCGGTCCATCCGGAGAATCCCGACATCGACGTGTGCCACCACGTGCAGTTCGTGGCGCCGGGCTCCGACGCACGGCACTCACGCCACGCCATGGCCATCCACCCGGGATGGTTCGACCGCTCGCCGTGTGGCACCGGCACCTCGGCCCGGATGGCACAACTGCACGCTCGCGGGACGTTGGGCATGGACGCGGACTTCGTCAACGAGTCGTTCATCGGTACCCGCTTCGTCGGACGGCTGGTGGAGGAGACGACCGTGGGCGGTCGACCGGCCGTTGTCCCCACCGTCACCGGCCGTGCCTGGGTCACCGGAACGGCGCAGTATCTCCTCGACCCGAGCGACCCGTTCCCCGAGGGGTTCGAGCTCTGACCGGCGACGCGATGCAGCGGCGGCTTAGGATCGCAGCACCAGGGGAGGTGGGTCATGACCGAGGCGGTCTCGATGACGCTTCCCTCGTTCGCCCAGCGGACGAGCCTGCGCGAGCAGGTAGCCGACGCATTGCGGGCCGCCGTGGTGTCCGGCGAGATGAAGCCGGGGAACCTCTACTCCGCGCCGACCCTCGCCGCCCAGTTCGGCGTGTCCGCAACCCCGGTGCGTGAGGCCATGCTCGACTTGGCCAAACAGGGCCTGGTGGAGGTGGTGCCCAACAAGGGCTTCCAGGTCACCAGCGTCTCCGATGCCGAGCTCGACCAGCTGACCGAGATCCGTCTCCTGCTCGAACCCCCGGCCGCCGCCACCGCCGCCCGCAAGGCCTCACCGGCCGACGCAGCCGTCCTGAAACCGCTCGCCCAGGCGATCGTGGACGCCGCGGCGGAAGGCGATCTGATCAGCTACATCGAAGCCGACCACGAATTCCATGCCCGCCTGCTCATGCTCGGTGGCAACCGCCGGCTGGTCGAGATCGTGAAGGATCTTCGCGCCCGAACCCGACTGTACGGTCTGTCCGGTCTGGTCGAGCGGGGCATTCTCACCTCGACCGCCAGCGAGCACCTGACGATGTGCGAGCACCTCGCGGCCGGCGATGCCGCAGCGCTCAAGCACCTGGTGCGGGCGCACATCGGGCACGTGCGGCATGAATGGGCGGGCGCCGCCCGCTGACACTGGCCTCCGAGCACCGGATCCGCAAGATCATTTCACTCCCAACGCGGCATGTGACATGTCATACTGCTCAATACCTGCACGGTCAGGATCGCGCTCATCCCGGTGGAGGCGACGTGGAACTCACCTTGCAGCACATGGTGGACCAACTGGCCGATCGCCTCGGCCGTCCGGCGCTTCTCGAGGATCGGCTGCTGCGACTGATCGCCTACAGCTCACACGACGACCCCGTCGACGACGTGCGGGAAGCCTCGATCCTGCGGCGGCACGCATCGCCCGAGGTCAGCCGGTGGCTCGCCGCCTTCGGGGTCCACCAGGCCCGCCGCCCGGTCCGGGTGCCCGGCAACCCCGAGCTCCACATGCTTCCTCGCATCTGTATCCCCGTCCTCCACAAGGACATGCTGCTGGGCCACCTCTGGTTCGTCGACGCGGACGAGTCCATGGCTGCGGCCGAGATCGAGGTGTGCGTGTCCGAGGCGTCCGAGCTGGCGGCCCGACTGCACCGCGAGAGCATTGCGCATCTGTTCTCGGCCACGCGCCTGACCGATGCGCTGCAGATTCTCCTCACCGACTCGCCCATGGCCGCCGACGCCGCCCGCGGCCTGGTCGACGATGGTGACATCTGTGCGCCGGACGGCATCGTGGCGGTGGTCGTCCAGGTCGTGTCGTCCCAACCGGGCCCGGTCGACGTGGAGGACTGCCTCAACCAGGCGCTGGCCGACTCCCCCCGGCTGCTCCGCCGCGGAGAGGTCCTGCCGCTGGTCCGTCGCGACCACTGCGTCCTGATCGTCGCCGCGGCCGGCGACGACGACGCCGATCTGAGGGGCAAAGTGGAGTCCCTGCGCGAGTCCGCCCGCGCGCAACTCGCCGCGTCCGCCTCCGCGGCGACGCTGGTGGTGGGCGTCGGTGGCCACCGGGCCCGCGTCGAGGAGGCCGTCGAGTCCTACCGCGAGGCCCGCATGGCCGTCGACGCAGCCACGGCACTTCCCGGCATGGACGACGTGGTCTGTTGGGCGCGGCTCGGCGTGGACCAGATCGTGGTCAAGCTCGCGTCCATGGCGGACCCCCCGGTGGTCCACGCGGGGCTCCGGCGGCTGCTCGACACTCCGGAGGCGCTTCCGCTGGTCGAGACGTTGGAGACCTATCTCGACGTGGCCGGCAACGCCCAGGTGACGGCCGAGCGCCTCAAACTTCATCGCACGTCGCTCTATTACCGGCTCCAGCGCGTGGAACAGCTTGCCGAGACCGACCTGAAGAACGGCACGGAGCGGCTCGCGCTCCACCTCGCGCTCAAGGTCGCCCGCCTGACCGGCCAGTACGCGCCGAGACATCCGGCCGGTCGGCGGCCCGCGCGTCCGTTCTCCTCCCAACCGGAGCCCGCCGAGGATCCGCGGCCTGTTCCGGCTTCCCGGGCTCCGCGCCTCACCCTGGTCCGCAGGAGGTCGGTCAAGGGCAAGGCGGCACGAGCCGGCCTCGCCGGCTCCATGTCGTAACCCGTTCACCCGTGGACGCCGTAGAGGTCGACGAGATCGCTCGGGCAGCCGGTACGGCTGCTGCGGCCCTCGAAGGGCTCGGTCGCCACAATCGGGCGACCGTGCTCGACGGGGTGGCGGACGCGTTGGAGGATGCTCGCGCGGCGATCGTCGCCACCGCCGACCGCGAGACATCTCTCGGTGACGGTCGGCTGTCGCAGGAACTGACCCGCACCTGTTTCCAACTGCGCCTGTTCGGCGACGTCCTCCGCGAAGGGTCGTACCTGGAGGCGACCATCGACCTCCCGGCCGCGACACCGATGGGGCCACGGCCGGATCTGCGGCGGATGCTCGTCCCACTCGGCCCGGTCGCGGTCTTCGGTGCGAGCAACTTCCCCCTCGCCTTCAGTGTGCCCGGGGGTGATACAGCCTCGGCCCTCGCGGCAGGCTGCCCGGTGGTGGTCAAGGCCCACCCCGCCCACCCGGAGACCAGCCGGCTCTGCTGGTCGACCATGCAGGACGCCGTCGTGGCGCACGGACTGCCGGTCGGCACGCTGGGCCTGGTGGAAGGCATCCGGGCCGGTGCTGCTCTGGTCGGGCATCCGGCGATCACGGCGGTCGGGTTCACCGGCTCCGCCGCGGGCGGCCGCGCACTCCAGGACATCGCGGCGGCCCGTCAGCGACCGATCCCGTTCTACGGCGAGCTCGGCAGCGTGAACCCGTTGGTCGTCACTCCCGGCGCCGCATCGCAGCGAGCAGAGGAGATCGCCCAGGGCTTCGTCGGGTCGATGACCGTGGGCACCGGCCAGTTCTGCACAAAACCGGGACTGCTCTTCCTGCCCTCCGGCGCCGACGGCGAACGGCTGCGTGCCGCGCTCGCCGACGCCGTCCGCCTGGCCCCGATCGGGGTCATGCTCACCAGCGCGATCCACGACGCGTTCGACGGCGAGGTCGCCCGACGTCGTTCTGACCGTCGGCTGACCATACTCGGTGAGGCGTCCGACGATCGTGCTCCGCGAACCGGCGCGGCGATCGTGTTCGACGTCGCTGCGTCCGACCTCGACGACGACCTGCTGGAGGAGAGCTTCGGGCCGACGGCGCTGGTCGTCGGGTACACCGATCTCGACCAGCTGGTCACCACCCTCGGCCGGCTCGGCGGTCAGCTCACCGCGACCGTGCATGCCGCAGCGGGCGAGACCAACCTGATCGCACGGCTCCACCGTGTGCTCCGCGGCCGCGCCGGCCGACTGGTCTTCGACGGATACCCCACCGGTGTCGCGGTCTCGTGGGCCATGCACCACGGAGGTCCCCATCCGGCCACCACCAGCGTCGCCCACACCTCGGTCGGAACGGCATCGATCCGCCGCTGGTTGCGGCCGATCAGCTACCAGAACGCGCCCACCGACGTCCTCCCACCGGAGCTACGCGACGAGAACCCGACCGGGGTTCCCCAGCGCGTGAACGGCACAGTGCAGCCGATCGGACCGGCTCATGGTTTTACCGGCCGTTAGCGACCACCATTTCTCACGACATACGTAGGCGCTGTCTCCACTGTTTTCCTGCATATGCCCGATGACCGTCGCTCGCAATATGAATACCGTCGACGAATACGGGTCCAGACAGCCGCTGGACGCGGCATTTCGGCAGAGGAGGGTCCGTGCGAACGATCGGGATCGCAGTGCGCCGAGGTGCCGTCGTGGTGGCATCCGGCGGTCTGGTCGCCGCCCTGGCCGTGCCGGTGGCCGCGCAGGAAGTTCCAGAACTCGTCGTGGAGGACGGCGTCACGCAGCCGGTGTTCGGATACGCCGACGCCATTCGTGAGCGGGTCTTCGTGGAGTCCGACGTGGACACCGACGGCGACGGGCTGCTCGACGTCGTCGCCATGGACATCATCCGTCCGCAGGCGAGCGACGAGGGGCTGAAGGTCCCGGTCGTCATGGACGCGAGTCCCTACTTCTCGACCGTGTGCCGCGGCAACGACAGTGAGTGCAAGGACGACGTCGACGGCGACGGTCTGAACGACAGGTGGCCGCTGTTCTACGACAACTACTTCGTTCCGCGCGGCTACGCCGTGGTCCTCCTCGACATGATCGGCACCAACCACTCCACCGGGTGTCCTGTCACCGGTGGAACCGCCGACAACATCAGCGCCGTCACCGCCATCGACTGGCTCAACGGTCGTCGTACCGCCGTCGACGGCGACGGCAACCCGGTCGTGGCCGACTGGCACAACGGGAAGACCGGCATGATCGGGAAGTCGTACGACGGAACCCTGGCCAACGCCGCTGCGGCCACCGGCGTCGAGGGCCTGGCGACGATCGTGCCGATCTCGGCGATCTCCAGTTGGTACGACTACTCCCGCAGCAACGGGATCGTCACCAGGGGTAACAACTACTCCGGCAGCCTCTCGAACACGGTGACCGATCCGGATCGGCGGGCGTACTGCGCGCCGGTGCGTGCCCAGCTCGGTGCCGGCGTCGACGACGCCACCGGCGACTACAACGATTTCTGGGCCGAGCGCGACTACGTCCCCTACGCCGGGAACGTCGAGGCGAGCGTCTTCGTGATCCACGGGATCAACGACAACAACGTCCGGCCCGACCACTACAGCACGTGGTGGTACGCCCTGGCCGAGAACGACGTGCCGCGAAAGCTCTGGCTGACCGGCACCGGCCACGTCGACCCGTTCGACTTCCGCCGGGCCGAATGGGTCGCGACGATCCACCGCTGGTTCGACTACTGGCTGCACGACATCGACAACGGGATCATGGACGAGCCGATGGTCGACATCGAGCGGTCTGCCGGCGTCTTCGAGACCCATGACACCTGGCCGCTGCAGTCGGCACAGCCGACCATGGTCTTCCTGCAGCCGGCGACCGACGGCGTCGGCGGCCTCGGGGTCACGCCACCCGCGGGCAATGCGACCGCGACCTTCCGGGACACCCCCTCGATGAGCCAGACCAACGCGACCCGGCATCCGACCGATCCGCTGGCGAACACCGCGAACCGGCTGGTGTTCCTGTCCGAGCCGCTGACGGCACCGTTGCACATGTCCGGAACGCCGGTCGTCGAGGTGAAGGCCTCGGTCGACGACGTCGACACGAACTTCGCGGGCGTCCTCGTGGACTACGGCGCGAGGGAACGGTTCCAGCTCATCAGCGACGGCATCCGCACCCTCCAGACCGAGGACTGCTGGGGTGCGGAGGCGGTCTTCGGCGGCTACGCCGAGGAGGCCTGCTACCGGCAGACCGAGACCAGGGTCTCGACCGAGCCGCTCGAACTGGTCGCGAAGGGCGTGCTGGACGCCCAGAACATCGACTCGCTGCAGGTGTCGACCCCGCTGGTCCCGGGCGAGAAGTACACCCCTGGCGTCACCCTGCTTCCGGAGGACTACGTCTTCCACGAGGGCCACCAGATCGGTGTGGTCGTCCTCGGCTCCTACTCCGGCTACACCAGCTCACCGGACCGGAACCAGGCGGAGATCACCGTCCACTTCGACAGCAGCAGGATCCAGCTGCCGGTGGTGGGCGGGCGCCGCGCCGCCGTGGAGGCGGGTCTATAGCGACGACGAGTCGGGCCTGACGAGGAGTGCCTCGATCTGCTCGCGCAGATCGTCCCCGCCGATGCCGCCGGGCCAGCCACGCAGGAGGCGGCCACCCCGGCTGACCAGCACGACCAACGGCGGCTCGTCCACGCCGTACTGCAACCAGATCTCTCCGCTCGGGTCGGTCCCGACCGGGTACGCGACGTCGTTCTCTCCCACGTACTCCCGTACGTCGTCCGGTTCCGACGTACCCGCGATCCCGAGGAACAGGACGACGTCGCCGTAGTCGGCGGCCACCTCGTTGATCTCCTGCTGCTGTTCGCGGCACGGCTCGCACGAACTCTCGACGAAGGTCAGGACGAGAGGGCGCTGCGCCCACTGTTCGGCCGTGTCGACGACGTCGCCATCGACCAGTGGCAGCTCGAACGCCGGTGCCGGCGGTGTTCCCGCCGGTGGCGCCCTGAACTCCACTCCGTCCGGTGCCGGGCCCGGCGTCGATGCAGGGCCGTCCGACCCGTCACCGTCCGACGCCGAACACGCGGCCAGGACAGCGGCCAATGCCAGCGCCGCCGGAGCCGTCCGCCTCACGACAGCACCACCTCGGCGATGTCGTCGAGGTTCGGGCCAGCCGGACCGGTGCCGGTCCTCACCCGCCCACGTCGGAGCGCGCAGCGGCGCTGATCAATGCGGCGCGCTCCCCCGTCGTGATCAGCTTGGCGGTCAGGAGCCGGTCAGCCACCTCCGTGACGTGCTGCACGAACACGCCGTGGTTCGGCCAGTCCTCGTCGTCGAGGACGTGCTGGTTGATCGTGCAGTTGCCGGCCACCGTGTCGTTCGGGACGCCGCTGTCGACCCCGCCGATGACGACGGTGTCCTGCGGGTCGGGCTCGGCGCAGATCGCCATCGCCAGCGGACCGCCGACCACCGGAAGCTCCAGCGTCGTGCCCTGCAGGTCGACGGTCACCTCGGTGCCCGGTGCCGGTCGCAGGGTGAACTCGGCATCGGTCGAGTAGATCATCAGGCCGAGCTGCGAGCCCGCCGGGATCACCTGGTCGTCGGGCTGCAGGTCGAACGTCACGTCGTAGAACGTGCCCGGCGTGAGCGGCTCACCCTTGGTCAGAGAGGCGTGGTTCTGGGGATCGGCCCAACCTCGGGTCACGATGCTCGTCGTCGTGCCCCTCGTGCTGGACGTGCATCCCGACCCGCTTGTCCAGGGGAGCTTGACCAGCGCCACCGACAGGTTGGCCGCGGGCTTGCTCGACGCCAGCCGGACCGTCACCGTCGGTGTGCCCGAGACGTGCAGGGGCTCGGTGAGCACGGGCGTGGTGTAGAGCAGACGATGCTGCGACGCCTGCGTAGCCAGCGTGCCGACATTGCATGCGACGTTCCCGGCGTCGACCAGGGTCTCGGGACCGCCGTCGGCCAGCGCGAGCGACGTCAGGCCACCGGCCGTCGCCCCACCCTCCTGCACGGTGAGCGTGACGGGCGCCGCCGCGGGGTTCGGGTAGGCCCCGTAGGGCGTCGGGTTCGCCTGGCTGGCGCCTTCCCGCACGATCCAGGCCTTCGGATCGTTCTCGACGCCGTTGTCGACGCCGTACAGGTACCGGGTGAACCACCGGTTCTGCAGGAAGAAGGCGCCGAAGCCGCCGTGCCCGCCCTGGTGGAAGTACTGCTGCAGCGGCACGCCCCGGCGCTCGAGCTCCTGGGAGATGCGGACGCTGTGCTCGGGCACGACGTTCCAGTCGTTGAAGGCATGCGCCATCAGCGTGGCCGCCTTCACCTTCTTGACCGCGTTCAGGTAGTCGCGCCCTGCCCAGAAATCGTTGTAGTCGCCGGTCACCCGGTCCTGATGGGCGTTCATCTCACCGACCCGGACGGTGTCGATGCAGTACTGCCGGGTGTCCGGGTACCCGCTGCTGATGTAGTCGAACAGGTAGTCGACGTCCTCGCCGACCCAGCCGCCGGGGTTCCGGACCAGACCGTTCGAGCGGTAGTAGTGGTAGTAGGACGTGTTGGGCGCGATCGGGATGATCGCCTCCAGGCCATCGACACCCGTCGTCGCCGCTGCCAGGGGAAGGGTGCCGTTGTACGAGGTGCCGGTCATGCCGACCTTGCCGGTCGACCAGCCCGTGGCGACGACTTCCTCGTCGCCGTCGACGGAGGTGTACCCGGCCGCGCGGCCGTTCAGCCAGTCGACGACCGCCTTCGGCGCGAGCGATTCGTTGGGCCCCCCGACTGTGGGGCAGCCCTCGGACAGGCCAGTGCCCGGCGAGTCGGAGTGGACGACGGCGAACCCACGCGGCACCCAGGTGTTCACGTGGCTGTTCGAGACCGAGGTGCGGTTCGGCCGGTGTGCTATCGGCGGCGGGGAGACCCGCGGCGGCGGCGTCTCGCCCAGCTCGTGGAAGACGTTCCAGAAGTACTGCGACTGCGTGGACGCCGTCCCCGCGTAGTACGGGCTGGACTCGTAGACGACGGGCACCTTCAGGCCTTCGGTCTCGGTCTGTGCGGGGCGGGTCACGTCGACGTGCATCCGGTCGAGCTCGCCGTCCCCGTCGGTGTCGAACTCGGTCTCGACCCACAGCTGCTGGCGGATCCACGCGGACGGGTCCGCGAACGCGGGCACTATCTGTGCCTGCCCGTCGACGAAGATCGGCCCAGCAGGTTCCTGAGCCTGCGCAGCACCGGTCGCCGTGAACGCGGTGACTGTCAGCGCACCGATCGATGCCGCCGCCAGAATCGCACGACCGCGCGACCGTTGCTCACGTTCACCCATGGTCCGACCTCGCCATCACTCGTCGTCACGGTGGATCGTGCCCGCGGGTGGAGGCGGGGCGGGGGGTGACCCCGACCCTCCACCCGCGGGTGGTGGAGGCGGGGAGGGGGGCACCCTGCCTCCACCCGCGGCGCGGGGGCTACGCCGGCTTCATGGCCTCGGCGATCGACAAGAGCACAGCCCGTGTCTGGGCATCGGCCACCTCGCCCGCCAGCTCGGTGAACAGCCTCAGCCCCTGCTCGGCGCTGTGACCACGGTCGCGCTCGATGATCCCCAGGTAGTTGAGCAGCTCGTCACGCTGCTCACCGGTCAGGACGCCGTCGCCGAAGTAGGCCTCGACGAGCGCCTCGGTGCTGTCGAAGGACACCTTCACGTCCGCACTGTCGAGCTCGACGGTGACGGTCACGGTCGCCGACGGATCGGACTCGCTGGTCGCCGTCATCGTCAGCGTCGCCGTCTCGGACGCACCGTCGGCCATCGTCGCGAACGCCGGCACCGTCACGCTGTCCCCGGACGCCACCGCGGCGATCTCGTTGGGCTGCCATACGCTCCAGCCGTCGCCCTCGATCGAGGACGTGACCCGGTAGACGTCGGCGCCGAACACGCCGCTGCCGCCCTCGCCGGAATTGGTCAGCGGTAGCCGCACCAGCGCCGTCGAGTCGCCCACGGCGTAGTGCGCCGGCTGCTCGACCGACACGGCGCGCTGGAAGTCGCCCGCCCCGTCCAGGCTCCGCACCGCGACGTCGTAGAGCAGGGCTCCGTCATCGGTGTGGCGCCGGTTGAGCACGTAGAAGTGCAGCCGATTCGCCTCCTCGACGTGCTCGAACTGGCTGCCCGAGTCGGTGCCGGCGCGGAACATGGCGTCGTTGATCTGGCGCGGGTCGCCGAGGGTCACCATCGCGGGCGTGCCGTCCGGCCGGTAGAAGTCGACCAGCCCGATGTCCTCCGGCTGGGCGTCGATCGTCCAGACGAACGGTGCGCTGTCCCGGTTCTTCGTCTTGGCGATGTGCACGCCGGAGGACGGAGTGAACGAGTCAGACCCCATCTGGTCCACGACCTCGACGGTGTAGTTGTTGTAGCCGCCACGGTCGCAGAGCCAGGCGCGGTCGCCGACGTAGCCCTCGTCCACACAGTTGGACAGGTCGCCCGAGTTCGAGCCGGTGCCGGTGCCCATGACGACGTTGATGCCGGCTAAGACGTCGGCGCGCTGAACGGAGCGGGCCATGACCGTCGCGGTGGCGATGCCCTGGCCGGCCAGTGCGTCGCGGTTGAGCTGGAGGACCTGCGCGGCATCCACCAGCCCCAGCTCCATCTTGTTCCGCAGCGTGAACTGCGACCCCATCGCCGAGCCGCCGGCGTTCGGGATCTTCCAGCGGTTGTGGGTCCCGCCGGGTCCGTTGAACGTGCCCCGGCTGAGCATGTCCCAGTGTCCGGTGTAGGTGCGGATCACGTTGGTCGCGAACGGGTTGTTGTAGTTGTCACCGATGCCGAGCAGGTGGGACATCTCGTGCTGGAAGGTGCCCTGGCCGCTGCTCTCGGCCTGGGTGGAGTTCGGCAGGCCACCCTGGCCGCTGGCGTTGGGCCACTGATTGGCAGCCGCGCGCCACGACGTCCACGGCACATACCGGGTGGGCGACCAGTTGAAGATCTGGTTGCCGGCGGCGTTGAACACCGGCCCCTGTTCGGCACCGGGGGGACCGAAGGGGGCCGGCACGTCGTCCTGGGTCTGGAACATCATCTCGCCGAACTCCTGCCAGGTCGACGACTCGTCGTGCCCGGCGGTGACCCAGAACAGCACGTCGAACTGGTCGGCGATGTCCGCGCCCTGGTCGGCGAACCAGGCGGCGAACCCGTCGGTGCGGATGCTCTTGGTGCAGGTGTCGCCGGCCGGGCAGACCGAGCTCGCACCCGTCACCGGCGCGAAGCCGGACAGCCCGTACTCGTGCATCTTGCCCGGCAACGTGTACGGGCCGAACGCGGTCGTCGAGACCGAGTACCGGCCGTTGGAGTTCTCCATCCAGTACTCGGTGATCGTGTGCCCGTGGTTCGACTCGTTCGGCGTGTTGAGGTAGTCGTCGAACCATGCGGCGGCCTGGTCCTCCGGCACCGGCGTATGACCGCTCTGCGGGTTGCCGAAGATGTGGGAACCTGCCGGCTGGGTGATCAGGAACGGCTGGTCCTCGAAATCGACCAGCACGACGGCCGCCTCGAAGTCCTGCACGGTGCCGGTGATCGAGCCGTCGGCCCAGCCGGCAGGAGCTCCGGGAACCGGGACGTAGTCGTCCCAGGTCATGTCCTGCTGGTGGACCCAGTCCTCGGGGTCCAGGGGGGTGAACAGCCCGGGTCCGCCCCCTCCCTGGGCGGCCGCAGGGGCGACTGAACCGACCGCACCGGCGACCGGCACCGTGAGTGTCAGCGCCGCCGCGATGCCTCCCGCCCGCCATGCCTTCCGTCGCCGGGACCTACCTGTTGTCGCTGTCACGTCGCCTCCCTGGCGCCCGCTTGCTCAGTGGAGTCCGTACTACGAGGTCAGAGCTCTGCGCACTGTCCGGACTTGGCGCCGCTGACCGTGTTCTCAGCTCCGAAGTCGCTCGCGTCGGAGCTGTTGCCCGTGCACGACACCGAGCCGATGACCCGGTTGCCGGCCAGGATCGGCCCATACTCGCCTGCCAACCGGCTGAAGCGCTCGTTGTCCGACACCTGGGTGTTGCCCGACAGGATGACCTCGCCCATGAACGTGTTCCCGGCAGTGGTCACGTCGGCAGTAGTCCCCGAGATCAGGGTCGACCCGTTCACCGTCGTGCCAAACAGCTGCACGGCGACGGCGCCCGTCGCGGTCAGTTCACCGCTGATCGAGCTGTCCGTGGCCACCAGCGAGGCACCGGCTTGGACCGTCACGCCACCGTTCACGCGCGCACCCTCGAGACAGGTCACGCCCTCGGTGACGACCAGGTTGCCGTTGCGGCGGCCCGTCACGGTGGACGTGCAGGCCGGCGACTCCCCAGGCAGCACGGTTGCCCGGTACTCGCCGGCTTCGCCGACGTTGCCGGCAGGGTCGATGGCCCGGTGCTCGACGAAGTGCGTGCCGAAGCCCGGGATGAAACCCCCGCTCGGGTGGTCGTCGGGCAGGGTCTGCTCGAACGTCGCCCTTGACAGCCCGCCGGTACCCAGGTTGCCGTAGGTCAGCGCCTTCACGTTCGTGCCCGAGTGCCGGAATTTGAACGGCGCGTCCTCCTCCTCCGGGAACCCGAAGTAGTTGAACCAGCCGTCCTCGTTCAGCCGGAGCTGGCCGACAACAAAACGCTCCTCGTCGTATCCGGTCTGGTCGTCCTGGGGCTCCAGGAACATGTCCCACCCGCCGAAGTACACCGGGTGCTCGAGGTCGTCATCGAGCGTGGTCAACGGCTCGGACAGGGTGCGCGGCGCCGTCGGCAGCACGTTGTCGACCGTCCACTCGACCGTGTCGGACACGCCGCCCGGGTCGGCGGGGTCGGTGACCGTCGCGGTGAGCGAGTAGGTACCCGGCGCGAGGTCCAGGGACTCCAGATCCAGGTTCCGGCTGTTGTGGGGGTTGGGGATGAGCTGGCCGTCGAGCCGCCAGGCCACGTCCAGGATTCGGTCGGACGGATGGTTCGTCTCGACGTAGACCACCTCGTCGCTGGCGACCGGCTGAGCGGCCATCGACGAGATCGTGATCTCCGCGGCGGGTGCCGACGGCGTCACGGTCTCGCTGCCTACGGTCCACTGCCGGGTCTGGACGAACCGTGGCCCGTTGTAGCCCGAGTTGGTCGAGCTGTTGCCCGTCGACGGGTTGCGGACCCAGTCGATTCCGTCGGGGCCGACCGGGTCGCGCGCCTCGACGTGGACGACCGTGCCGGGCTCCACGTCGAGGTCACCCAGATCCAGGTTCCGGCTGTTGTTGGTGTCGAGCACCTCGCCGTCCGGACCGCCGATCCGCCAGGTGACGTTCAGCTCGTGCGACTTCGGGTGCTGGGTCTCGACCCACAGCACGCTGTTCTGAGGCACCGTGCCCTCAGGCGTGTGGCTCAGGGCCATCTGACCGGCGTTCCGCTGGCCGGTGATCCGGGCGACCATGTGCTCGCGGCCGACCTGGTCCCAGTCGAAGCCGATCCACCGCATGATCGAGTGCTCGCTCGGGCGGCGGACGCCACAGGGCCGGAGCATGCCACCCTCGTGCAGCCCGATCGTGCCACCGGACAGGCTCTCCTCCCCGATCCACCGCCACCACTTGTGCTGGTCGGCGACCATCTGCTCGGTGTCGGTGTAGATCGTGTGGTGGAAGCTGCCCGGCTCACCGCCGGTGTAGCAGGGACGGACGACGTCACGAGCCGAGTAGGGGTACTCGTCGGACATCGTGCCGTGGGAGTGGCCGAGTTCGTGGAGGGAGATGAGCGGGCCCTGCGGGCTGCCACCCGACGCGGTGGCGCTCCCTCCGCCGATACCCCCGTACGTAAATGTGTTGAAGATCGCCAACGACTGCACGTTCTGAGCGTTGCCCGGGACGCCCATCACCGGCGCCACGAAGTCGTTGATGATCCGGGTCCGCGCCTGGTTGCCGCTCTCGCAGGGGTTGACGCCCGGCGGGTAGTAATCGACGAAGTCGGCGCAGTTCAGCGGAGCCGGGCCGTATGTCGTGCCGCGCGCCAGCGGATTGGTGAGCCCGTCGGAGTACCACAGGCGGAGCGCCGTGTTCTTGGCGTCGATCGGCCCTTCTCGCTCGCCGGTATCCCGGATCGTGCCGTCCGGGTGCCGAACCCGGCCGTCCGGGTCACGTCGGACGCCGTAGTCGATCGAGGCGATCTCGACCGCATACACGTTCATATAGTTGCGGTAACTCTTGTAGGGCTCCGTCGCCCACATGACCGCCAGGTTGCGGTCCACGTCCTCGAGGAAAATGCTCTGCTGGTCCCACTGGTAGCCATCACCGAGGATGATCAGGTTCATCCGTTCGGAAGCCGGACCCGTGATCTGGATCTCGTGGACGACCGGATCGGGCAGCGGCAGCGGTGGTTCCTCCTGCGCGGTCGCGGTCGTCGCGACCGGCACAGCGGCGAGCAGTCCGGCCACCAGTCCGGTCGATGCAAGCGTGGCGATCTTTCGTCTCATCGGTCCCTCACCTCGCCTGGAGAGGACGAACGCCCAGCCCACGCGGGCATCGAGCGCGGCACTCCTGCGACGCTATCGGCGCCGCCGCGGCGCGGCACCCGTCATCTGACGGAACTTCGAGCGGTCCGACCCGTCCAACGTCGAAGCGGCGGGAGCGGCCCCTGTGCGAGGAATCGCCGCGAGGTCGACGGGCCGCAGCCCGGCGAGCGACGGGACAATCGTGACGTCCAGGTCCGGATCGATGTCGACGACGTGGGGTACCACGAGCACTCGGCAGCCGGCCGCCAGGCCGGCCGCGGCACCGGTCGACGTGTCCTCGATCACGACGCACTCCGACGGCTCGACGCCGAGCAGGGCGGCGGCGGTCAGGTACGGCTCCGGGTGCGGCTTGCCGTGCTCGACCTCGTCACCGGTGACCACGGCGGCGAAGCTGCCGGCGGGCAGGCTGCGCACGACCGCCTCCGCCATCCGGCGGTACGACATCGTCACCAGCGCGCACGGGACTCCGGCCGCTTTGAGCCGGCGCAGGAGCTCGCGCGCACCTGGCTGCCAGGTGAGCTTCCGACCGACGCGGTCGACCATCCAGTCGACCATCCAGGAGACGATCTGTTCCGGAGTCATGGACAACCCGGCCCGCTCGCGGATGTGGGCGGCCGCCGTGAGCAGGTCGAGGCCGACCAGGCCGAGACTGTCCTCCGTGGTCCACGTCCCGCCCTGCGTGTCGACCAATGCGCGCTCGCAGACGATCCAGTCCGGCTCGGTGTCGACCAGCGTGCCGTCCATGTCCCACAGGACGGCGGCCGGAAGCGTCGATGTCATCCGCCAATGATCCCATGGCTCGTGACTCACCTCGCGTTGAAGTACTTCGCCTCCGGATGGTGCACGACCAGCGCATCGGTCGACTGCTCCGGATGCAGCTGGAGCTCGTCCGACAGTGTCACCCCGATCCGCTCGGGCTCGAGCAGCCGCACCAGCGTCGCGCGGTCGGACAGGTCCGGACATGCCGGGTAGCCGAAGGAGTAGCGCGAACCCCGGTAGCCCTGACCGAGGATCGCGTCGAGGTCGTCGGAGTCCTCAGCGCCGAAGCCCAGCTCGCCGCGCACCCGTGCGTGCCAGTACTCGGCCAGCGCCTCGGTGAGCTGCACCGACAGGCCGTGCAGTTCGAGGTAGTCGCGGTATGCATTCTCGGCGAACAGCTTCGCCGTGGCCTCCGACACCTTCGAGCCGACGGTGACCAGGTGGAAGGCCACGACGTCGAGCTCGCCGGACTCGCGCGGACGGAAGAAGTCGGCCAGGCACAGCCGCCGGTCACGGCGCTGCCGCGGGAAGGCGAACCGGGCGATCTCCTTCTCCTGGTCCTCGGCGTCGAGGACGACCAGGTCGTTGCCCTCCGAGCAGGCGGGCCAGTACCCGTAGACGACGGCGGCCTCGAGGATCGCGTCGGTGTGCAGGCGGTCGAGCCACATCCGCAGGCGCGGTCGTCCGTCGGTCTCGACGAGTTCCTCGTAACTGGGCCCGCCCCGCGAGCCGCGCAGGCCCCACTGGCCCAGGAAGGTCGCGCGTTCGTCCAGGTACGCGGCGTAGTCGGCGAGGTGGAGACCGCGAACCACTCGGCTGCCCCAGAACGGCGGGACGGGGACCCGGTTGTCGACCGCGACGTCGGAGCGTACGTCCGTCGCCACGTCCGGCTGGGCGGCCGTCGAGCCGCGCGCCACGCGACGCTTGCGCAGAGCGGGCAGCGCGTCCGACAGCGACGTCTTCGGATCGTGCTTCGCCGAGACGACGGCGTCCATCAGCCGCAGGCCCTCGAACGCGTCGCGGGCGTAGCGCACCTCTCCCGCGTAGAGGGATGCGAGGTCGTCCTCGACGTATGCCCTGGTCAGGGCCGCGCCACCGAGCAGGACCGGCCAGCGCGCGGCGACGCCGCGCTGGTTCATCTCCTCGAGGTTCTCCTTCATCACCACGGTGCTCTTGACCAGCAGGCCGGACATCCCGATCGCGTCGGCCGCGTTCTCCTCGGCGGCCTCGATGATCGTGCTGATCGGCTGCTTGATGCCGAGGTTGACCACGGTGTAGCCGTTGTTGGACAAGATGATGTCGACGAGGTTCTTGCCGATGTCGTGGACGTCGCCCTTCACGGTGGCCAGCACGATCGTTCCCTTGCCGCTCTCGTCCCCCTCGACCCGGTCCATGTGTGGTTCCAGGTGTGCGACCGCGGCCTTCATGACCTCGGCGCTCTGCAACACGAACGGCAACTGCATCTGCCCGGACCCGAACAGCTCCCCGACCGTCCGCATCCCGGCCAGGAGAGTGTCGTTGACGATGTCGAGGGCGGGGCGGCGCTGCAGCGCCTCGTCCAGGTCGTCGGTGAGGCCGTTGCGCTCGCCGTCGACGATCCGCCGCTCCAGCCGCTCGAACAGCGGCAGACCCGCCAGTTCCGCGGCACGGTCGTGCGCCGCGGCCGAGGCGTCGACGCCTTCGAACAGCTCGAGGAACCGCGCGAGCGGGTCGTAGGCCGGCTCGTCGGCGGTGGCCGGCCGGCGCCGGTCGTAGACGAGGTCGAGCGCCACCTGGTACTGCTCTTCGGGGATCCGTGCGATCGGCAGGATCCGCGCTGCGTGCACGATCGCCGAGTCGAGCCCAGCCTTGACGCACTCGTGCAGGAAGGCGGAGTTGAGCACCGCACGGGCCGCGGGCTTGAGGCCGAAGGAGATGTTGGACAGCCCCAGCGTCGTCTGGACGTCCGGATGGCGGTGCTTGAGCTCTCGAATGGCCTCGATCGTGGCCATTCCGTCCTTGCGGGACTCCTCCTGGCCGGTAGCGATGGTGAACGTCAGGCAGTCGATCACGATGTCGGACGTGCGCACACCCCAGGCTCCGGTGAGATCGGCGATGAGCCGCTCGGCGATCGCGACCTTCGCCTCGGCCGTGCGGGCCTGACCCTGCTCGTCGATGGTCAGCGCGATCAGCGCCGCCCCGTGTTCCACGGCGAGCCGGGTCATCCGGGCGAACCGGGAGTCCGGGCCGTCGCCGTCCTCGTAGTTCACCGAGTTGATGACGCTGCGCCCGCCCAGGCACTCCAGACCGGCCTCGATGACCGCCGGCTCCGTGGAGTCGAGCACGAGCGGCAGCGTGCTGGCCGTCGCAAACCGACTGGCGATGGCGCGCATGTCGTCGACGCCGTTGCGGCCCACGTAGTCGACGCACACGTCGAGCAGGTGCGAGCCGTCCCTGGTCTGCGAGCGCGCGATCTCGACGCAGTCGTCGTAACGCTCCTCGAGCATCGCCTCGCGGAACGCCTTCGAACCGTTGGCGTTCGTTCGCTCCCCGATCGCCAGATACGACGTGTCCTGCTGGAATGCGACGTGCTGGTAGAGGCTGCTGACGCCGGCCTCGGCACGCGGCTTGCGCGCCGTGATCTCGCGACCTCCGACACGTTCGACCACCTGGCGAAGGTGCTCGGGGGTCGTCCCGCAACACCCGCCCACGAGTGCGAGGCCGTACTCGGCGGTGAACAGGTCGTGCGCGTCGGCGAGCTGGCGTGGCGTGAGCGGGTAATAGGCGCCGTCGGCGGACAGTTGGGGCAGGCCGGCGTTCGGCATGCAGGCCAGGCCGGTGCGGGCATGCCTGGCGAGGTGACGCAGGTGCTCGCTCATCTCGGCCGGTCCCGTGGCGCAGTTGAGGCCGAGGAAGTCGACGCCCAGGGGTTCGAGAGCGGTCAGCGCAGCCCCGATCTCGGTGCCCAGCAGCATGGTTCCCGTCGTCTCGACCGTGACGTTGACCAGCAACGGGATGTCGGCACCGGCCGCCTTCATGGCTCGACGGGCGCCGATGACCGCCGCCTTCGCCTGCAACAGGTCCTGCGAGGTCTCGACCATCACGCCGTGGATGCCCCCGGTGATCATCGCCGCGACCTGCGTCTGGTACGCGTCGCGGAGCACCGCGAGCGGCACATGACCCAGCGACGGCAGCTTGGTGCCGGGCCCGACGGATCCGAGCACCCACCGCGGCCGGTCCGGTGTCGACCAGCCATCGGCCACCTCGGCGGCCAGTCGGGCACCGGCTTCCGCGAGTTCACCGATCCGGTCGCTGATGCCGTACTCGCCGAGGTTGGCCCAGTTCGCGCCGAACGTGTTCGTCTCCACGCAGTCGACGCCCACGGCGAAGTAGGCGTCGTGAACCGAGCGCACGATGTCGGGGCGCGTCGTGTTGAGGACCTCGTTGCACCCCTCGTGCCCCTCGAAGTCGTCGAGGGTCAGGGGGGCCGCCTGCAGCATCGTCCCCATCGCGCCGTCGGCAACGACGACGCGCTCGGACAGGGCACGGCGCAGGGCTGGCGCGGACACCCCATGAGGGTAGTCGGGCGCTCACGTCGCGGGATGTCGCGGTCCGTCCCTCGGGACAGTGGGTGGTGCCGCCGCTCGGGTCGTACGCTGGCGACGGGCCCCGAGACGAGGAGCAGCGGGTGGTGGAGCTCGACGCCGTGCCGGAGCTGGACGACCCTGTCCTGGTCGCGGCCTTCGAAGGGTGGAACGACGCCGGCGAGGCCGCGACCGCCGTCGTCGAGCACCTCGAACGGGCGTGGCAGGCCGTGCCGCTGGCATCGCTCGACCCGGAGGAGTACTACGACTTCCAGGTCAACAGACCCACCGTCTCGGTCGACGACACCGGGGTGCGCCGCCTCGACTGGCCGACCACCCGGTTTTCGATCGCCCGGCCGCCGGGCTCGGGGCGCGACATCGTCCTGATCCGTGGCATCGAGCCCAACATGCGCTGGCGTGCCTTCTGCACCGAACTGCTCAGCCTGGTCGCCGAGCTCGGCGTGGAGCGGGTGGTCACACTCGGCGCCCTGCTGGCCGATGTCCCGCACACGAGGCCCGTGCCGGTCACCGTCTCGAGCAGCGAGGACCACCGCGCCCGGTCGATGGGGCTCGAGCCCTCGCGCTACCAGGGACCGACCGGCATCGTCGGCGTACTTCAGGACGCCGCCACCAGGGCCGGGCTGACCGCGACGACACTGTGGGCGGCAGTCCCGCACTACGTCGCCCAGTCGCCGTGCCCGAAGGCGACGCTCGTGCTCCTCCGCCGGGTGGAGGACCTGCTCGACCTGCCGGTCCCGCTCGGCGACCTGCCCGACGAGGCACGCGCCTGGCAGCGCGGGGTCGAGGAGCTCGCCACCGAGGACCCCGAGATCGCCGAGTACGTCCGGCGGCTGGAGGAGGCTCGCGACACGACCGAGCTGCCCGAAGCGTCGGGCGAGCACATCGCCCGCGAGTTCGAGCGTTATCTGCGCCGCCGCGACGAGTAGTAGCCCGCCGGAATGATCACGTTAAGAGGGTGTGTCCCCCCGTTGCCAGGTCTGCAGACATGGCGACGGGCCCAGAAACCCTCTTAACGTGATCATTCCGGCCGGGGAGGGGAGAACTCGGGGCGGTCAGAGGGCCACGCCCAGCAGGGTGTCGGCGAGGGCGCGTACGGCGGCGGGTGCCGTGTGGTCGGGACCACCGTCGGCAAGGGTTCCGTCCGTCCAACGGTCGACGGCGGCGAGCGCGCTCGGTGTGTCCAGGTCGTCGGCGATATGGGTGCGCACCTGACGAAGAAGGCCGCGGGCGTCCGGACCGGATCCGGCGGCCACGGCCCGGCGCCAGCGGGCGAGCCGCTCCTCGGCCGCCGCCAGCAGGATCGGACTCCAGTCGCGATCGGTCCGGTAGTGCTCCGAGAGCAGCGCCAACCGCACGGCGGAGGCTTCCACACCGTCGGCTCGCAGCCGGGACACGAAGACGAGGTTGCCCTCGGACTTCGACATCTTCTTGCGCTCCAGGCCGATCATGCCCGCATGGACGTAGGAACGCGCGAACGGCCAATGGCCCGTGGCGACGTGCGCCACCGAGGCCGACATGTCGTGGTGCGGGAACACCAGGTCGGTGCCACCGCCCTGGACGTCCAGGATCTCGCCGAGGTGGTCGAGGGCGATAGCGGCGCACTCCACGTGCCAGCCGGGACGTCCACGACCGTAGGGGCTCTCCCAGGCCGGCTCGCCGGGGCGTTCGCGCTGCCAGAGCAGGCTGTCCAGCGGGTCCTTCTTGCCCGGCCGGTCCGGGTCTCCCCCACGCTCGGCGAACAGCGCGAGCATGGTGTCGCGCGGAAACCCCGAGATCTCGCCGAAGTGCCGGTCGGACGCCACGGCGAAGTACACGTCACCGTCGACCTCATATGCGGCGCCCGCCGTTCGCAGCCTGTCGATGACCTCGATGATGAGCGGGATCGATTCCACCGCACCCACGAACCGCTCCGGCGGCAGGACGCGCAGCCAGGACATGTCCTCGCGGAAGAGCTCGGTCTGCGCCTGCCCCAGCGCGGCCCAGTGCTCGCCGAGCTGCGCCGCCCGCTCGAACAGCGGGTCGTCGATGTCGGTCACGTTCTGCACGTAACGCACCACGGTCCCGGCGTCCCGCCAGGCCCGGTTGAGCAGGTCGAACGCGATGTAGGTGGCGGCATGGCCGAGATGTGTGGCGTCGTACGGGGTGATGCCACAGACGTACATCCGGGCGGACGAGCCGCCCGCGGCCAGGCGCAGACCTCCTGTTGCCGTGTCGTGCACGTGGACGGGTTCACCCCGACCGGCGAGGCCGACGAGGTGGGGACCAGGCCACGCCTGCACGCCGGCGAGCCTATCTGCCGGCGCGGATCAGAACGGGGGCCAGGGGATCGGGACCCGACCGGTCGGCGGCTCGGGGAAGCGGCCCGACGCGAGCAAACCGTCGACCCGGGCGGTCGTCGCCGCAACCTCGTCCGGGCTCAACAGCGCGGACAAACCCTCACCGAGGTCGGCGCGCAGGCCCTGCCCGAGCCGCCGTAGGATCTCCTGTTCGGCATCCGTGAACGGCCGGCCCGACCATCCCCACAGGACGGTCCGCAGCTTGGGGTCGACATGGAAGCTCACCCCGTGGTCGACGCCCCACACCGTGGCATCCGGTGCCACCAGGACGTGCCCGCCCTTCCGGTCGGCGTTGTTGACCACGAGGTCGAACAGCGCCATTCTCCGCAGCCGCGGATCGGCGGCATGGACCAGGGATACCGGGTCTCCGACCTCGTCGACCGCGTCGAGCACGCGAACCCACCCGTCCCGCACCGCGTCCTGGGCGACGACGTCGACCAGTTCGGTTCCGTCCCGCTCGACCCAGACCTGGCACATGCCGGGCCCGAACGGCCCGTCACGCAGGATGGTCGGCGGCACCACCCGCCAGCCCGCGGCCTCCGACACCAGGTAGGCCGCCACCTCGCGGCCGGCCAGGGTGCCGTCGGTGAAGTCCCACAGCGGCCGCTCCCCCGCGACCGGCTTGTAGATGCAGCGCAGCCCATCGGCGCCGTCAGAGCCGCCGGCCCGGCACAGCAGGGTGGCGTTCGAGGCCGCGACCAGCCTGCCCTCCACGGTCAG
>Ga0256867_10000191_pt1 | contig 23438 bp, 18 predicted proteins | sample RVTome_15_FD_185939 | JGI IMG/M metagenome (GOLD analysis project Ga0256867, IMG submission 185939) | Soil microbial communities from uranium-contaminated site in the Upper Colorado River Basin, Wyoming, United States - RVT150D86 (HiSeq) ... | reverse complement strand
ACCCCGAAAGCTAGGGGCAGGCGTCTGATGAGCCCGTGGATAAGTTTCTTAGGCATTGGAGGGCCTCTTGTCTAGTTGATTGTACGTGCTAGACAGGAAACGCGAAACAGTTGAGTCATCTCGGGCTTGCAACTCCGAGTTGGGGGGATCGCCCAGACTCCTCCCAGCTCAGCTCCAAGGTTGGGCTGACGGGCCCTGATCTACTGCGTCTCGCCGTCTATCTGGCAACAGCCGTCGTCGCAGCGCACGCACTTCGTTTCCATCGTCTTCTTGGAAAGCGGCCCACGCCCTTCAGTGCTTGGTTGAAGAAGCGGCCCGTTCGTCGGGGCTCGCGGGCTCTGGCCCTTTGCCTCGTAGGGGGCTAAGTCCCTCCGCCCTGGACTTTGCAACACCCGTTATCACATTCGGTCCAGATCGATTCGTCATTGTTCAGCCAGTTCCAGCGGGCGGTGCCCGGCATAGTGATTCCAGCATGCGGGACGCGATTGACGCAAAAATAGAAGACTTCCTTCCGCGTGTTGGTGACCCGTGCCCACCAAGGCTCTCGATCCATAGTCTTGCAAGTGGGCTGCGCGGGAGCGGGCGATGCCGTCGATTCCTTCGCGATGCAGCTATCCCAGGTTCCGCTGCAGAGCGCAATGCGATTCATGTTGTTCGGCATAGACGACGTCGTGAAGTGAAACTTCGTTTCGTATTGCGGGTCATGCGGCGAGATAGTGACTCTGGCCACGTCCATCCAACGAGGTCCGGTGAATTCGCCCATGGTGATGTCGGCGAGGTTGTGGACCGGCACAACGGTCCCCGAATAGGGCTCCGGCCGTACGGTATTGCCGAACCTGTGCGCGAGCCATTGCTCGTCATGCCAGCCCTTGACCGTGAAGACGCGGCGTTCTCTTGGGTCGGGGAGTGGAAAGTTGTTGAGAGACGTGGTGAAGTTCGGCACACCGATCTGACACCAGCGTGAACCGCACCGGATTCCGATGATTTGTGTGTTTGTTCTGGGATCCCAGTCCCAACGTGCCACGCCGGGGTAGTCGTTCGGGTGGTCGAGGGGCATCCGTTGGGTCACCACGCGCAGTTCCAGGCCCGGAGCCTCGCGCGTGGCAGGATCGGCACACCGCACAACATCAATGCCAACCGGAACCACTCTGGCACCCAGCCCGCTCGGCGTTCTCTTCGGATAAACGAAAAGGCAGTTGGCGCCGGGCATGATGCCCAGGCTCTGATAGCCTACCGGGTCGAAATCCACGATGATGCCCAACGCTGCCCCTGTCGGAACCCGAGTTACGAGGCCCGTGTCCGCGGGGACCGCCGTTCGTGTTGGATCGACTTGGACGGGGCCTTGAGTGATATACAATTGCTCGAGATTCGCAGCGGTGTCTCGAAGGTCGAGGGATCCTTGCAACGGAGTCGGATCCAAGCGCAGGCTCTGGAGGTACGAGGTGGCGTAGATTGCGACGAGCGGGCCGTACGCACGGCCCGAGTTGTCAATGAAACGCTGGCAATCGTGGTATTCCGGGATTCCGGTTATCGGACCCACGAGTGGAAGGGTATCGAAGGTTGCCGATCCACCCTCAGTGATAAGCCGGACTGGGTCGGTGTGGAACGGGCACTCCGTCCTCGAAAGGAGCGCCACCTCCCTTTCTACCGCAATGGCTTCTACACGGGGTCTCGTCCGCCATATCGCGTACACGACCACTAACACGATCAGCACCAGGGCGATCGGCCACAGCCAGCGATTCCTTCCGGACCCGTTCATAGGCTCTCCCCGTGGTAGCCACATCGCGTTGAACACGGCGCGAGTCCCCCGACTCGCGCCGAGGACTTCCTATCGTGCCAAGGCATTCATGCGATTGATGACGGGCTCGAGAAAGCGGTCGGCGCCGTCCCAGAGCAGCGCCACTGCGCTTGCCCAGCGGCGGGCCGTCGCAGCGTCTCCCAAGCGATCCGCGATCTCTGCCCGCAGTGCAGCGCCTCTCATCAGGCCGCCGATTGCGAGCACATCGCTTAGCGCCTGAGGCGGAAGCCGTCGAACGGCTCCTAGCGTGGGGTCCAGCCATTCTCCTGCTGCTCTTGCGTCTCCGAGGAGCATGAAGAGGTGGGCTTCGGGAAAGAGCCGGTCCAAGGATAGGTCCTCAGGCTGGAGGCCGGATCGCCGGTTCTTGAGTGCCTGGAGAACCCGCCGTACTTCTCCCCATTCTTGTCTATTCGCGGCCGCCTGCGCGTGTGCCAGCGATTCGCTTCCTGCTGGAAGCCGATCGAGCGACCGAAGGCGAACGTCAGGATACGCGAGGCTCGCAGGTCGGCTCAGCCAATCGCTTCGCGCTTCAGCTTGCTCGCCTCCGGGGACCATCGAGCCGTCGATGGCGGCGGCGACGTTGCTCTCCAGTCGTTCGAGGCTGTCCTTCGGCCCACCGAGAGCCGCGTAGGCCCAGAACGCCGGCCCGTCGCGCGCCAGTGGCCTCGGGACGGAGAGTGTCCCTTTCGTTGCCGCTCGTGCTCCCAGTTCAGCCGCGAGGAAGGCACGGCCGCGGAGTGCCGCAAGTCGTGACAGCACGACCGGGTCAGGCGCATCAGGCTGATCTACCGAGGCCAGCAGGGTATCGGCGAGCGATCGCACCGCCTCGAGCCCCTTCGGGTTATCGGGAAATGCAAACTTGAGGCGAAGCCAGACCTCGCTGGCGGCAACGCGGAGCGCTTCCTTCATGTCCTTGGCGGCCAAGCGGGCCCGCCGCAGGGTGTCGAGGGCGGACGGGTCTCCTAGCAGTTCGAGCGAAAGGGCGAGGGCCTCCAGCGCATCCGCGCCATTCGGATAAAAGCCAGCCCATGCGACCGCGATCTCGTGAAAGCGCCTGCGCTGCTGTACCACCGCCTCCTGCGTCCCCGCTCTCGCGGCGGGCAAGCCACGATTGAGAGTTGCCCGGGGATACGGAACGAACACCAATGAATGGTTTTGCCATCCTGGGTACGCTAGGAACCGGGTGGTATCCGGAGGGAGCGCACGCCCACCCAGCACGCTATTGCTGTTGGTGAACATCCAGTCACGGATGCGCTCGAATCCATCGCTTCGGAAAGCCACGTGCATCGAGGGTAGGAGAAGAAAAGCCTGTCGAAATGCCTGCACCGCCTCCTCGTAGTCACTCCTGAACCGCCAGCCGGAGGGGCTTCTGCCATCCGGCACGACCGCTCGGTCCTTCCAAACGCACGTCGCAAGGGCGAACCAGGCTGCGAATCGCCTCGGTTCCCGAACGGTTGCAGTTCGGTAGGTAGAGCACGCTGACGGGTAGTCGCCCCGGGCCAGGGCGGCCATCCCGTCAGCCAGCAGCTGCTCACTGCTTCCGAGTCGCTCGCGTCCGGCAACCGCCTGTTCAGCGACCGGATGCCAACGGGCGTCGGCTTCATTATTCCACAGGCGCACCTGCGCCAGCCAGAGTGCTGCCTGGGGATAGTCTGCATCGAATCGCAACGCTTCCGCGAGCGCCGAATCGGCGGCACCGAGGTCCCACTCCTGGATCTCACCCAAGCCCCGTGCGTAAGCCTGGAATGCCGGAAGCGAGGCGGTGCCACGCACCTCGGTTGGCTGGGCACCAGAGCCCAATCCCCGTAGAAGAAGCTTGTCTGCGAGACGCGCCATGACGGAATCGGCCCCGCTCAGGTCGCCTCGGACGATTTCCCGAGACTCCGCCAGCGGGGCCGCCTGTCCGACCTCGAATAGGCCCACATGTACTCTCAACGAATCGCCCACGCGCACGATCTCGCTTCTGAGATACCGCCCGGCGCCCAGCTCCCGCCCAAGGCGGGCCGCCTCCGCCGCCGCAAGGGGGCGATTCCCTCGACGCGCCATCGCGTCGCCAACTTGGAACCGGTCGACAACGCTTATCCCGGCCCATCGCGTGAGCGCGTCCTGGAGGAGCTGGGCGAGATCGCGCGCCGCGGCATCTCCCTCGGCGAGGCCCGTCGGAGGCAGTACCACGAGTCGGGATGTATCGGCGCCCAAGCCGCGACGCTCCGGCCCGCCGTTCCGCGTCGCCAGCATCCAAGCCACCGCCGCAACCGTCACCACCAGCGCCGCCGCGATCGCCCACCGCCCGCTGGCCTTGACCTGCTGTGTCCGGTACGAGTCGCTGTCGCCTCCCGGTCCCAGCGCGGATGCGAATTCCCCCGCGCTCCCGAACCGGTCCGCCGGGGCCTTGGCCAGCGCTCGTCCGACCGCCCGGTCCAACCACTCGGGCACCGTGCTCCGCACCGTGCGGACCGAGGGAACCTGGGCCGCGGCGTGTTTGGCCAGCACGCCCTGGGGGTTGGACGCCGTGTACGGAGGATCGCCGGCAAGCAATTCATACAGCACGCATCCCAGCGAGTACACGTCGCTTCGACCGTCGATCTCGCTTTCACCGCTCACCTGCTCGGGCGACATGTAGGCCGGAGTACCGATCGTGATTCCCGAAGCCGTGATGGCGGATCCGCTCTTGGCCTGCGTCAGCGCCCGCGCAAGCCCGAAGTCCGCTACCACGGCTTGACCGTCGGAGAGCAGAATGTTCGCCGGCTTGATGTCCCGATGGATGACGCCGCGTCCGTGGGCGTATGCGAGCGCGCTGGCGACGTCTCGTGCGATGCGAACGGCGTCCTCGATCGAGAGCTGCTGCTCCTGGCGCAGACGCTCCTCGAGTGTCTCGCCCTCCACGTAGGGCATGACGTAGTAGAGGAGCTCTCCCGCCTCGCCGGAATCGTGAAGGGCGAGCACGTGCGGATGGTTGAGCTTGGCCGCGATCTGAATCTCGCGAAGAAACCGCTCCCGGCCGAGCATCGCCGTGAGCTCGGGCCGGAGCACCTTGATGGCGACCTGACGGTCGTGCTTGAGATCGTGCGCGAGATAGACGAGGGCCATTCCCCCGCGGCCAAGCGGACGCTCGACCCGGTAACGGTCCCGGAGTGCGGATTGGAGGTGCTCGAACGGGTCAACCGGCATGGCTGCCCAGTATCGCGGTACCCTATGATGCGTCCGGGGAGGGGTGACCGCAAGTTGGACACGCTATGAGGACAGCCGCCCCAGGGTTTGTGAAGGAATGACCACAAAGAAAGCGCGACTGCGGTGCGCTGCAGTCCCGGCGGTCCGGCCGGCTGTCAGGGCCGCCGCGGGAACGCTTCCAGGAAGGCCGCCACGAACGGCGACCGATGGATCTGAGCGCCGTCCAGCGGGTTATCCCACCAGAGCCCATCGCTGTTCGCGAGGAGAATCAGGGTGATACCCCTGGATGGTGCCCGGAGATAGATCGCCGAATACGCGCCCTCGCAGAGACCCGAGTGCCAGAGCAGCGTTTCCCCCTCGTGCTGCTGCACGAACCAGCCGATGCCGTACGGGAGCACCGCACCGGTCGCGGTCCGCGTCGGACTCCACATGACTTGTCGAAGCGAATCCGGCAGCAGCGCGCCTCGCGTCAGCGCGATATCGAACCGGGCCAGGTCCATCGCGGTCGCGATCACTCCGCCCGCCGCGCCATCACCCTGCGGTCCGGGCGGCGGAGAGGGCCGAAGGACCCCGGACGAATCCGTGTGGTACGGCCTGGCGAGATCCTTCGCGAGATCCTCACGCAGCGCCAGATTCCGATGTTTCCGAGCGGACCGCGTCATTCCGGCGGGCCGCAGCACCAGGCTGTCGACGAGCGTGGAGTAGGGCACGCCGCTCACTTGCATCATCGGGCGTGAGCCCCAGGAGAACGAGGGCGGATTGTAGAGGAAGCGCTTGCCGGGCCTGCCGTTCGCGGTCATGGTGAGCACGTGCCGGAGCGTGAGCGAATCCGTATCGCATGCGTAGTCGCCCCAGAATATTCCGCCGACTCCCCGCACCTCCGCGCAGAGCTTGCGGAATCCCTCATAGGCCGTCATCGGTCGATCGAGGTCCAGCAATCCCTGCTGCGCCAGCTTGAGCGCTACCACGCCGGCGATCGGCTTGGCGACCGAGGCGATGTTGAACGGGGTGTTCGGCGTGACCGGCACGGCGCGTTCCACATCTGCCATGCCGAAGCCGCGCGCCAGAACCACCGTGGTGTCCCGCAGCACGACGACCGCCAGCCCGGGTACCCGGCGCGCCAGCCGGAGCGAATCGAAGCGCCTGACGAGTCGCTCGCTCGCGATGACGTCGGCTGGACCAGGCTGTTGCGCCGGTGGGAAGGCCGCGCGGGCGATCCCTCCGAACTGCTGGCCGTCCGCCGACGTGACCGCAACTACGAGCGCGACTGCGCTAATCCAAGCCCGTCTCCTGGTGACATCATTCATGCACTGAGTATATCCTGGTTGACCGACAGCGTGTGGCATGGCGGTGGCTCCTGCGGTATCGTTGTCACGCTTCCCAACCGGGCTTCTCCGAAATGAGCGACACCTTCTCCCGCCGGGAATGGCTGCAGGCCGTGAGCGCCGCGAGTACCGCCGGTGCCATCGTCACAGACACCGCCTCGGCCAGAACCCCGAACGCACCCCAGGCGCCGGCCATTCTCCCCTTCACCTCGACCAGCGATGTCTTCATCCCCGGGCGGGGCCGAGCCTTCCACAAGTTCAGCTTCGACTTTCCCGAGCCCTCGGTGGAGTTCGGGGGGCTCCGCTTCGGCTTCCTGATCTTCACCCGCGAGAACGTCTACGGGCTGGACCAGAGCCGCATGCAAGCGCGGCAGAGCGACGATATTCTGACCCTCGAGGCCGGCGGGCTCGTCTGGGCGGGAGGGCAGGAGCGGGCCTCCGGTCGCCTCACCGCCCGTTTCCGCAGGAGCGGCGACACCATCGAATGGGACGCCACCGTGGAAATGGGCCAGCCCATCAAGACGGTCACCGCTATCGTCCGGGGGATTCCTCGGGGCAGGATCGCCGTCGCCGGGGGGAATCCCTTCGATCCGCAGGACCACGAGCTCCTCTACGGCTACCCCTTCGGCGCCGGCAACCTCTTCGGCGGCAACAGCTCCCAGGGAGTGGGCACGCCGTACCTTGCCGTGGTGGCGGGCGAGCAGGACGTCTGGTCGCTCGCCTCGCTCGACGACAAGGTCCGCGCCAAGCGTTTCTACTTCCAGCCCGGCGAGCGCGGCTATCGGGTTGAAATGGTGTTCGAGGCCGAAGGGTGGCTGGAGCAGCGGCGAGTCGACGTGCCGGCGTGGCGGATCTCTCGGAGCTCCACGATCGACGCCGCCACGGAAGCGCATTACGCCCACCTCGAGCGCGCCTACAACCTCCCCGCTTACGCGAGCAGGACGGACTCGCAGCCCTGGCTCGAGGACATCGGCCTGGTGCTCCAGCTTCACGGCGCGCACTACACCGGCTTCCTGTTCAACGACTACGCGCGCATGCGCGAGATCCTGCGGTGGACCGCAACCCAGATTCCCGCTGAACGGGTCCTCGCGTTCTTCCCGGCCTGGGACGGCCGCTACTACTGGAACTACCCGCTCTACAAGGCCGACGAACGCATGGGCGGCGAGGCCGGCTTTCGCGAGCTCATCCGCGAGGCGAAACAGCTCGGCTTCAAGACTATGCCGATGTTCGGCATGAACACGGCCAACAAAGGGCATCCCGAGTTCAGCTGGTTCGCGGACGCCGTCACCCGCCGGATCGACGGCGACCAGTACGACCTCGACTGGGTGGACTGGAACAACGACCGGCACCAGGAGGGCTGGGTCGCCTACATGAATCTGGGCGTTGATTCCTGGCGCCAGTGGCTCGCCGGGCGGATTGCCGACGTGATCGATCGCTACGGCGTCGACGCGTACTTCCTCGACATCTCGGGCGGCTGGGTCAACAACACGAAGGCCGACATGCACGAGGGCACCAGGCGGCTCGTCACCGACCTCCTCCGGCGCTACCCCGGGGTCCTTGCGTGCGGAGAGTTCCACTACGACGCGATGCTCGGCCTGTTCCCTCTGTTCCACGTGTATTCGCGGCCGGGCTCCAAGTACTGCCGCTTCTTCTCCCACCTCTCGATGCCCGCGCCGGTGCGCGGCAGCAGCGGAGTGCACGAAGCGGGATTCAGCCGGTGGAACGAGACCACACTGATGATGAACCCGGGCGCCGCCATCCCCACTATCAGCGTCGTGGACGACACCTTCACGAAGCACCGCGACGTAATGACGGCGGCGATCGCCCGGGCGAAAGAGATCGCTGGGATCGGATGACGACGCAAGGGCCAGAGTGACCTCCGGCCCGGCGCGCGTCGGTTACTGCAGGAAACTCTGTATCCAGCTGAGGACCGCGGGGATGTCGACTCGCTGGGAGTAGGTCACCCCGGTGCAGTTCGTGTTGGTCACGTACGAGTTGACGGCAATCACCACACCAGTGCCGCCGATCAGATCGGGGCCGCCCGAATCGCCAAAGCACGTGCCGCCCTTGCCCTTGGCAGGGTTGGCCGACAGGCGAATGAACTCGCTGCTCCAACTGAACGCGCCGGACACGAATTCGGCCAGCGCATGAAAACGGCGCCCGAATCCGCTCCAGCCGGGAGGGCCACCGCCTACCAGCTGGAACCGGACTCCATAGCCGACCAGGTCCAGCATCGCCTTGTTTGCAAGCGTCCCGGCAAGCCCCGCTGAGGGAAGCTGTCCGTATACATCCACGACGCTGGTCGGAACCGGCTCGCTCAGAACGACGATCCCGACGTCGCGGTAGATGAAACCCCCGATACTGGGAGGCCCGCAGAGAAAGCAATAGTCCGGGTTCAGAAACGGCGTACCCTCGGAGGAGGTGACGCCGCCGAAGGGGAACTCGGTGTTACCCACTAAGCTCGAGGCCATCCAGATTCGCGCGGCCACAGCCCCGTCGGTGCAGTGCCCGGCCGTCAGTACCACGGTGGGCGAGAGCAGTGTGCCGCTGCACACCCATGCAGGTGTTCCGGGCTCCTCCTCGAAGACAAGGAATCCGACATACGGATGACCCTCGCCATCAGGCCGGCCTGACGTAATGAAGCTGGGATGTGGAATTGCTGTCGTGTCTGTGGGGGTATCGGCGCACGCAATGATCAGTGCCGACGCCAGCAGCGGGAAACGGCTGATGCGCATGGGTTCACCACGGAGGACGGGGTCGTCCTCTTCCGGAACGGGAGAGAGACTCCGCTATTCTGCTGCTCGTTCCGTGACTTCGCAAGTCGGAGCCGGGCAGGGTGGCGGCGGCAGGCGCGTGTATAGGCGGGCAGTCAGCGGCTTCGGGCGCTATCGAGCAATCGATCCAGATCCGCGCGCAGGAACACGCGGCCGGCTTGGATCACGGCGGCGAGGCGCCGGGTGTGGCGGATGTCGGCGAGCGGATCGGCCTCGAGCAGGACCAGGTCCGCGGTCTTTCCCGGCGCGATCGCGCCGAGGCGGTCGTCGAGTCGAGCGAATCGCGCCGGCTCCGTGGTGGCGGCGACCAGCGCAGCGCGCGGAGACAGCCCGGCGGAGGTAACCAGCAGCTCCAGCTCCTCGTGCAGGCTGAAGCCCGGATAGATCAGCACCGACCCCGCATCGGTGCCGGCGAGCAGCCTGACCCCGGCCTCGGCCATCCGGCGCACGTCCTCGAGGCTGTTCTCGTAGCCCTCGCGAATGAGGCGTGCCCGTACTGAGCTGGTGTCTGCCCGGCGCTCGTCCACCTGGGTTTTCCACCACCCGAGCAGCCACGCCGACGCGTAGCGGCGCCGCTCGTCGCGCTGCTCGGCGCGCTCGCCGAAGATGAGCCGGTCGGCCGAATCCCCCGGGAGCGTGACCGCGTGCGAGACCACGAGCGTCGGGGTATACCAAGCATCGTGTCGCCGGAACCGCGCGATGACGGTGTCCCGCCGCTCGCCGTTCAGGGCAGGGAAGAACGCGTGCTCGATATCCGCCTGACCTGAGTCGAGGGCCGCTTCAGGCGGGACGATGCCCGGTGCATGACCCGCCACCCGCAACCCGGCCCGCTTCGCCTCGCGCAGAATCGCAAAGTACGCCTCCGGTGATGCCACGGTGCGAAACTTGACGAAGTCCACGCCGAGCCCGGCCAGCGAATCGATCGCGGCGCGCGCGTCCTCGGCGTTGCCGACACCCATGCGGTAAGGGAGCACGCGCAGCGCGAGCTGTTCCTGTCCGGGACGGGCGCTGCGCTCCCGGACGCCTTGCAGGTAGCGCGGGCTCTCCAGCAACGGCCCAGGCGTGATGATCCGCGGACCCGCCAGCGATCCGGACGCCATCTGCGCCCGCCAGGCCAGCGTGCTGTCGAGATACCCGCCCATCTCCCGCACTGTCGTGACCCCGTGTGCCAGGTACAACGCCAGGGCGCTCGGCCCGGTATTCATGAAATGGACGTGACTGTCCCAGAGACCCGGGATCAGGAACTTGCCGCGGCCGTCGATGCGTTGTGCGTCTCGCGGAACGGCCGTGCGGCCGGAGGGTCCGATCGCTCCGATCAGTCCGTCCCGGATCACGACGGTCTGATTGGTGGCCGGCGGGCGCGAGTCCGCCGGATTGACGACCGTCACGCCGGTGATGGCGACGGTCGGTGGCTCCTGCGCCGCCGCCGCCGGCGTGGCCGCGAGCACGCATGCCGCCGCTCGCGCCAGGTTCACTGCGGCGGCCGCCGCGGTTGATTCCCGTTGTCCATGTCGGACACGATGAGCCAGCGCCCGTCCGTGCCCTTGCGGAGCGTGAGCGTGAACTTGCCGATGTCCGGGTTCCCCTTCCGGTCGGTATATCCACCGATGATGTATCCCACGCTGCCTTCCGCGGCGTACGCCAGCGCCCGAAGCGACAGCTCACCACCGGGTCGTCCGTAATACTCCGCAATGCCCGGCCTTCCCCGGATCGGAGGGCGGCCACCGGACAGCACGAAGCCGTCTTCCGTGAACAGCTCCGCCAGCTTCATCCCGCCTGTACGATAGAGTGTTTCGTAGTCCGTGAGCACCCTGGCCAGCTCCGCGGGAAGCTCGACGCTCGGCACCGGGAGAGCGGTCGTTGGGGTTGCTGCCGGCGCCTGTGCCGGCAGGGTGCAGGGGATGCAGGCCAGAAGGGCCGCGGTATGGAGCAAGCGGTACATGACCAGCCTCTTTCGCAGGATGGAACTCCTATAGGATGCCCGGAACCAGGATTTGGACGCCATTCCGACCGCTCACTGCTTACCGCTTACCGCTCACCGCTCACCCAAGGGGTGCTGTTCCTTGGCGTGCGCCAGGCGCTCGTGGTCGGTAAGATCGAGCTCGAGCGGCGTAATGGAGACCAGACCCTGGCGCATCGCCCAGCGGTCGGTGCCCTCTTCCACCTCCTCGATGGGACGGACCGTCAGCCAGAAATGCTTCCGCCCCATCGGGTCCTCCCCTGCCACAACCCTCCCGTCGTAGTGCCGAATCGACAGCCGCGTCCAGCAGAGCCCCGTCGGGTGGCGGGGCAGGTTCACGTTGACGAGCTGGAGGGACTCCTCCGGGAGCAATAGCTCGAGGACCTTGATCACGTAGGGTTCCAGCGCCGCGAAGTCCGGCTCGCCTCCTCCGGTCGGCGTGCTGAACGCGATCCCGCGGGAACCAAGAACCGCCGCCTGCCGCGCGGCCGCGAGGGTCCCGGAGTGCCACGCCGCATGACCGATATTCGGTCCAAGGTTGATGCCCGCGAGCACCACATCCACGTCACTCCACGCGTTCAGCCCAAGGGCCGTACAGTCCGCCGGGGTTCCGTTGACCCGCCAGGCGTCGAAGTCGCCGATCGGCGTGCGCTTGACGCTCAGGGGCCTGGTGTGGGTGATCGCGTGTCCCATCGAAGACTGTTCGACGTCTGGAGCAAAGATGCGGACCTCGCCGAACCGGCGGGCGCAGGTGGCCAGCGCAAGCAGCCCGGGGCTGTACACGCCGTCGTCATTGGCCAGCAGTATCCGCATGGGCATGCTCCGTTTGGAGAGGAGACGAGGATGCGGGTGCTGCTCAATCCGACCGCCGGGGATGAGGAGCACGACCGCGAAGCGCTGGTCGAGGCGTTCGTGGGCTCCGCGCACGACGTGTCCTATCAGTCGACCAGGCGCAAGGGATGGAAGGACACCCTCGACGCGACGGTCGACGTATTCGTCGCCGCCGGAGGTGACGGCACGGTCCGGCGGGTGGCCATCGCGCTTGCGGAAAGGAAGTCCGAACGGCCGCGAGTGCCCCTGGCCGTCCTGCCCCTCGGAACCGCCAACAACATCGCGGGGACGCTCGGAGTGGCCGCCACGGCGGAGGTCCTGGCTGCGGGACTGGAGCGGGGCTGGCTGACCCGGCTGGCCGTGGGGATCGCCCGGGGACCCTGGGGGGAGGAGCGGTTCGTCGAGTCCGCTGGAATCGGCCTCTTCGCGGCGATGATCCGTGAGAGCAAGGCGGAAGCGGCGAGGCTCGCTCCGAACGGACGGCTCGACGAACGGAGCGCCCGTCTCGAATTCGGCGCCGAGGTGCTGCGCCGGGTCCTCACGGAGGCGGAGCCCATACCGACACGGGTCGAGGCGGACGGACACGACCTCTCCGGCGAGTACTTTCTCGCCGAAGCGATGAACATCACCTCGATCGGACCGGGTGTGGAGCTCGCGCCCGAAGCCGACCACGCGGGGGACTTCCTCGACCTGGTGCTCGCCGGCGAAGCCGAGCGGACGCAGCTCGAGGCGTATTTCGCCTGGCTGGGCGACAACGCTCGCGCGGCCTCGCCGATTGCGCCCCGGCGCGCGCGCCAGGTGACCATCCGCTGGCCCGGCGACCGCGGCCACCTCGACGACCAGCTCTGGCCGGACAGTGAAGGCACCGAACGGTCCCGTGCGGGAGACGTGTCCCTCGAGATCGAGACCCTGCTGCCGCTGTTGATCCCCGCGGCATCCTGAAAACCAGAACCCCGCCGGAGTCTCGGTGGACTCCGGCGGGGTAGTTGGCATCGAGCTCGAGGCGAGCGCCTCACTCGGTGGCCACACGAACGGCGAGGCTCTTAACGAGCCAGGCGATCGCTTGCCCTGGACGAGCTCGGAATGCAACTCTCACTAGACAATGGATCACCTCCTCGGTTGTGGTTGGACATGAGGGCACGGGTCACGCGTCCTGCGGCCGGAAAATACAACGATCAGCCGGCCGGGCGATACCCCACCCGCGACCGCGCCAGATTACCGAGGTGTCCCGGCACGCGGGCGCTCGAGCAGCCGGGTGCGGGCCGCCGAATCGATGAGACGTCCATCGGCTACGACCGCCGCGATCCGGCGGGTGTTCCGGATGTCCGCGAGGGGGTCGGCGTCGAGGAGGATCAGATCCGCGAGCCTGCCCGGCGCCACCGTGCCCAGCGAATCGGCCAGACCTAAATACTCCGCGGGCTCGAGCGTCGCCGTGCGGAGCGCCTCCATCGGCGTCAGGCCCCCCTGGACGAGCAAGGTGAGCTCCTCGTGGAGCCCGAAGCCCGGCGGGCTGTTGCGGAGCGGTGCGTCGGTGCCCGCGAGCACCCGGACACCGGCACGGTGCATCGCCGCGACCTGTTGCATCCGCCTCGCGAGCATAGCCCGTCCCACCGAGTCGGCGCCGGCAGGCACGTCTGCCGGCATGGGGAAGATCCCGCGCACGTACCGCTGGAGCGTGTCGGGCAGATAGCGGCCGAACGCGTCACCCGGCAGGTCACGCCCGGGCCAGTGGGCCACTTCGTACTGCGCGGTGAAGGTCGGCGTGATCCAGGTGCCGTTGCGGACGAAGCGCGCGTAGAGCTCGGTCAGGCTCGCCGAGGAGCACCTTCCCAGCGCAGCCTGCACCGGGAACTTCGGTGCCAGCGCCAGCGAGTCGGCGGCGGAGCAGGGGGCGGGAATCGCGAGCAGGTGCTCGATGCTTTTCTGCCCGGAATCGGAGGCCGCGAGTGCGCCAACGGTCCGCGGCACGTGGCCCGCGAACGGAATGCCGCGCTCCCGGGCGCGCCGCGCAATGGCGAAATAGGTCTCCGGCCTGAGCTGGCTGTGCACCTTCACGAAATCCACGCCCAGGGTAACCAGCGAGTCCACTCCGGCCCGGGCCTCCTCCGCGGTGCGGGCGAGGATGTGGGGGATCGGAACATCACCGCCCTCGAGATACGGCCCCGACGCGACGATGCGCGGCCCGGCGAGCCGTCCCGCGCGGATCTCCCGGCGCCACCCGGTCAGCTCGGCCCATTCGCCGGCCATGTCGCGCACCCCCGTGACGCCGTTGGCGAGGTACAGCCCGAGCAGCTCACGGCCACCCGGCACGGTGGTGTGTACGTGCATGTCCCAGAACCCGGGAACCAGGAACTTGCCTTGGCCCTCCACCACCCGCGCGCCCCTCGGCACGGTAATGGATGCCGCCGGCCCGACCGCGACGATCCGATTGCCCTCGATGACGACCGTCTGATCACGCCGAGGGGCCGGGTCCAAGGCATCGAGGATGGTCACATGGGCGATGACGAGCGGCTCCGGGATCGGAGCGGCCTGAGCAGGAAGGAGCAACGCCAGGAGAGAATACCGCATTTCCCTCCAATCTAAGGCCCGCGCGTTCCCGCCGTGACGCACCCCCCGAACACCCGGTGATCCCTCGGGCTCCGGTAGTCCGTATTCCCTCTCGACCGAACTCATCACCGCCTCCACCTACGGGCATCGGATGCGAACACACCAGCTCCGGTCCATCACCCTCGCCGCGGTCAGCGGGACGCTCCGGGGGTCTCCGCGCCCGGCCGGCGCCCAGATCCTTCCAGGGTCCCGGCGGGCGGTCGTTCTCGGAACCACGGATGCCACGGACGTGTTCCGTCCCGTCGCCGAATGGCCTCGGTACGAGCCGCGCGTGGTTCCGCTTCCCGGCGGCGGGCGCGAGCTGTTCCTGTACCTGATCGGACGCGAGGGGGCCTGGGAGGAGCTTCACCGCGTCCCGCTCCGGGTTAGGGGTGCCCTCGGCGTCGATCGCGGACGGGTCCTCCCTCAGCTCGATCTTGCGTCGGTATTCAGCCGGCCATTTCCCTTCACCGGTGGCAGCAAGCGGACGGACTGGACGGTAAGAGCGTGCAACGGCAACGGCTGCGGGGTCTGGTCGAGCTCGAATTTCCTCTTCAATGCGCCGGGCGCGAATTACGTAGGGACCCTCAGTGCAGGGACGGCCAAGGTCGGCAGCCAGGTCACGTTTACGGTCAAACTACAAAACACGGCCGAAAGCAACACGGAGTTGAAATGGCGTCTCTCGCCTGATGCGTGCTACGAGCAGACATCTGCCGGCACGCCGTACACCGCCGGAGCCAAGAACTCCGCCACCATTTCGACCGGACAACGAGCGGCGTCACTCACCGTCGGCATCCGCAACGATCAGAGCTGCAGAGGCACGGCCCGGATCGAGACATGGGTGCGAGACTTCAACAGCTCCGATGCTCCGTACTTCAAGGCGCTCGACGTCAATATCACGCTGTGACGCAGGATCAACTGGCGAACACACCTAACCCGGAGACAATCCATGGATCTGCCTCGTTCAACTCGCCGGATCGGGCTCCTCTGCCTGCTCTTCGCGGTGGTGCCGCTGGTGCTGGCACTGAGGTTCGTGCCACCGGGCGCAGCGACCGGCATGACGCTCTCGTCGGTGAGCGTCAACCCAAACATCATCCCGGTCAACGGCACCACCACCGGGACCGTGAAGCGGTCGACCTCGGGAGCCAACACGGTCGTGAACCTGCGCAGCGGGAATACCGCGATCGCAACCGTGCCGAGCCGGGTAACCATCTACAGCAAATCCACGTCGGCGAGCTTCACCGTGAGTGCCGCGACTCCGGTCGGTGGTTGTACGTGGATCCGGGCGCAATCGGGCACCGAAGACCCGCGGCTGACGACGCTGTTCGTCGCACCGCCCTACACGCCTTCCAGGTCCGCCGTGCGCCTCGACCTGGCCTCTGGCAGCGCCGCCCCGCCCGCCCTGACGACGTTGCATGTGCCTTTCGGCGTGAAGGTGAGCGGCACCGTCACCCTGTCGAGTCCCGCCGGTGCCCGCGGCGTCAGCGTGTCGCTGGTCAGCAACATCCCGAGCTCCATCGAGGTGCCACCCAGCGTGTTCATTCCGGCTGGCAAGAACAGCGCGTCGTTCAGCGTGAATCAGAAGAATTTTGCCGAGTGCTCGATCGTGACGGCAATTCTCGGACTCAGCAGGAGCAGCAAGATGCTCATTCTGCTGCCCATGGACGGCTGACCGGATCACGGGGCGCGTGAACGGCCCGATTCGCGGGCCGTTGCGCGCCTGGTCGTAACCTGAGCCGCAACTTCTCACGGAGCCAGCCATGACCCCCTTACGTTATCCAGTCCTCGCGTGTCGGGTCGCCGGTGCCGCAGCGGCCCTCACCTTGACGCCGGCCGCCAGTCTGACCGCGCAAATCCCGGAAGTCGCTTTCCAGCAGCCGACCACCTCGCTGACGGAAGGCGCGCAGATTCAGCGGATCAGGATTTTCGCCTTCCGCACGGTCGACGGCGCGCGCGTGTCGGCCGGCGAGCTGACGGTACCCTTCGCGGTCTCCGGCAGCGCAACTCCCAATACCGATTTCCGGCTCAGTCCGACCGGCGCGATCGTTTTCCCGGACGGCCGCGAGTACGCCGGCCTCGACATCACGATCATCGACGATGCTCAGCACGAGGCGGTGCCCGACACGCTGTTCATCCACCTGCAGCCCGGTGACGGCTACTCGCTGCATCCGACGCTGCGCACGCTGAGTGTCGCACTGATCGACAACGATCCCGCCAATCCACCGCCGACAGTCACTGACATTACGCTGGACGCGTCGACGCGTGGCCGCGACGAAGTCCTGATTGTTCGCGGTAGTAACTTCGTCTCCGGCTCGAAGGTACGCTGGGCCGGTCAGGTACTGCCGACCAGCCTGGTGAGCGCAAGTGAGCTGCGAGCCTCGATTACGAAAAAGCTGCTGAACGCCGCGCGCGAATCCGCCGTAGCCGTGGTCGTTGCAAATCCCGACAGCGTCGCGTCCGCTTCCTTCGCGTACTCGCTCGCAAAGTAGCGGGCCCAACAGGTGAATCAGGACCTAGAGTGGCTCAGGCCACCCGCCACCGCCGGCCCGACGCGCCCCCCAGGCACCCGGTGATCCCTCGGGCTCCGGCATGCCGTATTCCCTCTCGACCGAACTCATCGCCGCCTCTACCTACGGGCATCGGATGCGAACACACCGGCTCCGGTCCATCACCCTCGCCGCGATCTGCGGGACGCTCCTGGGGTCTCCGCGCACGGCCGACGCCCAAGCCGCGGAAAACGGAGCACCGGCCCTCGTCGTGGAAACCAACCTTCCGGCGGAAGGTTTCATCTCGCGCTACGCCGCCATCGACATCCGGGTTCGTGGGGAGATCCCTTCAGGGTCCCGGCTGGCGGTGTTTCTCGGAACCACAGATGCCACGGACGTGTTCCGTCCTGTCGGCGAAGGGCTGCGGTACGAGCCGCGCGTGGTGCCGCTTCCCGGCGGCGAGCGCGAGCTGTTCCTGTACCGGATCGGACGCGACGGGACCTGGGAGGAACTCCACCGCGTTCCGCTCCGGGTTAGGGGGGCTCTCGGCGTCGATCGCGGACGGGTCCTCCCTCAGCTCGATCTCGGCCTCGAAGGCCCGGTGGCCGAAGGCCATGATCGGAGCACTCCGGATCCGGACCGGTCCACCTATCAGGACTTCACCGGTCAGCTGGCGCTCGACGGCGGAATGGAACGGGGCCCGGTCAAGTGGACGAGCCTGGCTTCGATCCTTGGAGTCAGTCACCGGGAGAGCGCTCTGCGATTTGGGACCCTGGGCCGCGATGCCCCCCGGGTCGACCTCGCGAACTACCGCCTCGGAATGGCGCTCGGGGCCTCTGAGCTCGCGATCGGGCACGTGTCGATGGGGCTCCACCGGCATTTGATCCAGGGCTTCAGCAGTCGCGGCGCCACGCTCACGCTCCGGCCCGTCTCCCGCGTGGAGCTCCTGGCGGGCATGATGAGCGGCTCCAGCATCGTAGGGTGGGCCAACCCGGTCGGCCTCGACGACGCCGACCACCGACTCCTCTCCGGAACCCTTGCGCTCGAGGCCCTTCGCCGGCCCGGCGGCCTGCGGCTCGAGGTGTCGGGTCTGAGCGGCGCCGTGCGCCCGCTCGCGGGATACAACCAGGGGGTGGTGAACGACGCGGAGGAGAGCCGCGGAGTGGGACTACGGCTCGCGCTCTCCGATCCGTCGCAGCGCCTCCGGTTGGAGAGCGGCTTCTCCCGCAGCACGTTCGACAACCCGGCGGACTCGACCCTGGCCCAGGGCATCGGCCTCGTGCCGGTCGAGGAGGTCACCCGGAACGCGCACTACGTCGACGTCTCGTTCGACGTGGTGCGCGACGCGCAGGTAGCCGCGCGCCCGGCAGCGGTCTCCGTTGCCGCTCGGCGCGAACGGGTGGACCCGTTATACCGGAGCCTGGGCGCTTTCGCCCAGGCGGACCGTGAGTCGAGCCAGCTCGAGCTGCGCGTGACCACCCTGGGACTCGCGCTGCTCGGCATGCACGGCAGGTCCAGGGACAATCTCGACGACGTTCCGTCGCTGCTCACCTCCCGCACACGACGGAGCGGCCTCACCGCGGAGGCTCCGCTCTCGGCCGTGCTCGGCATCGCGAGCGGGTGGGTTCCGGCGATCTCCTACGGCTTCGACCGAACTCACCAGGCCGGCGAGGGGGTGCCTGATGACGGGGAATTCTCCGCTTCGCACATCCCCGATCAGATCAGCAGAAATCACACTCTCGCGGCGATCTGGCAGCTCCCCGAGCTCTCGTTTGCCTATCGGCTGAATCACGCATTCCAGGACAACCGGCAAGCCGGTCGCGAAGCGGCGGACTTCGCCACGCGGGTGCAGAGCTTCACGCTCGGCCTGCTCCCCATGTCCGGTCTGTCGTTCGACTTTTCGCTCGACCTGGAGCGCGCCGACAATCGTGAACAGGATCAGCTCGACCGGACGCGGCGCTACGGCGGCCGTGCGTCCTGGAGTCCGTTGCGGCGGTCGACTCTCTCCCTCTCGGTCTCGCACACCCGCTCGCGTGACGAGGCCGACCTCCGGCGTCGCGACGACACCATCCTCGATGCGCACTGGTCCTCGCTCGTTCCGGGGCTCGCCCGTCTGGGCGCCCGGTACTACCTCCGGTTCTCCCGGGCCAGCGGCTCGGCCGTGGACGCGGAAGCTGCCCTCGATCGGTCCACCCGGCGCTGGTCGCTCGCGTCCGGGCTCAACCTCGGCCTCTCCCCCTTCCGGCCATGATCCCTCTCGCACGCGGCGGCCTGGTCGCCACTCTCGCGGTCCTCGGGCTGGGTCATCCGGCCTCGGCCCAGATCCGCCGCGACCCGAACGGTGTGAACGTCAACGCGCAGGGCGCCACCTCGGTGTTCATCACCTACGGCAATCTGCAGGGCATGGTCCCGATCGAGGCTGAGTGGTGCGGCGAGCTGATGCCGGCGGCGCCGGCGACCGGCTTGCGCTGCGATCCGGCGACCGTCTTCGGACGGCTCCCGATCCGGTATGACCGGTCCCGTGGGAGCGGCCAGGGCGGTTTCACGGACGTGATGACGATTCCGCCTTCCGTGGCCCGCCGGGCCTACCAGGCCGCACAGGCGGGCGCCGTGTCGAGCTTCTTCTACGTGCGGCGATTCGTGGATCCGCAGGGAGCCCGCGCAGACGAGTACGTCTTCGTCACCTGCCGGATGACCGGCGGAGGCGCGCGGACGCCGTTCTCGCTCGTGAACGTCCGGCTGGCATTCGAGACCGACGACCCGATCCTCTCGATTCCCGCGGGGGAACGGCCGCCCAGGGCGCGCGCACGCATCACCTACAACGGCACGGGGCGCCTTCGGGGCCGCTGGGAAATCGTGCTCCCGAGCGACGAGCCTCCGTCGAGCGAGGACCTGCTCACGGAAGCCACGCTTCCCGCGGAGCTCCGCGGAACCCAGCGCCGGTTCACCGAGCTCGAGCGCTTCAGCGTGTTCCTGCCCCCGACCGGCGAGGTGGTGCTCGACGCGCCCGAGCCGGCCAAGCTGCCGACGCAACTGCCCGGCCTGCATCAGCTGCTGCTCCGCATCGAAGCGGCGGACGACAAAGAGGGCGACTCGAATCTCGAGACCGCCGGCGCAGGCGCCGGGGTGGTCCACAGCGGCGGCGTCGCGGGTTTCCCGATTCCACCGCTCCGTTACTACGTCGGCAGCGCGTCGAGCATCGGAGAAGCGGCCGCCGGATTCACGGCCCTGAATCCGCTGGACGGCGCGGAGCTCACGGCCAGGCCGCCGGTGTTCAGCTGGTCTTCGGTTCCGGGCGCCTCCCTATATCGCCTCGAGATCCAGAATCAGGACGGCGCCCGCATCCTCGAGGCGCTGATCAGGCCCGACGCCGGGAGCTATCAGGCGCCGCCCTGGCTGGTCGAACGCCTCGGCACGCCCGGACTCCGCTGGCGCGTGGTCGCGATCGGCGCCGGCGGCCGCAAACTGGCGTCGACCACAACCCGGTCGGCGCGCATCAACCCGTAGGTTCACTCACACCGGAGTTTCTCATGCGCAAATGGCACGCAGCTTCATTCGTCGTTCTGCTCTCGAGTGGTCTGGCGATGGCCGCCGCTCTTCCCGCCTCGGCGGGGCCTGATGGGCTCACGGCGAGGCGACAGCGCTACTGGGCCTGTGGGACGGGGTACCAGTTCCAGACTGATTATGGCGCCGTGCGCTGTTATCGCGCGGGCTACAACCAGGTCGGCAGCCTGCAGCCCTGCCTGATTGGCTTTCACGCGACGGCGGACTTCAACGGCAATCGCGACTGGTGCGCCGCCGACAACCCGGTCATCGGCGGTGTGGGTGCGGAGCGTGCATGCGTACTCGGCTTTACGAAGCAGGTCGTAACCGGAACCGATCGCTGCCTGAAGGCGATTCCGGCCAGCTCGAAGGTACCCTGGGTGGGTGTGGATCGCTGACGAACCCGTCCCGGCACGATCTCCCGGGGACCTGACAGGAGGCAACAATGCAGGTTGCTCGAGTAGTTCGCGTACTGGCCGCGGCGGGCCTGGCGGCCGGCGGGTTGCTTGTCGAGGGGTCGATGTCGGCGGCGGCTGCTCAGGGCTGCGGCCCCTTCGGGGGCGAGGGTAGCCGGATCGAGGATCCAGTCGTGAAGATCTGCTGGGGCTTCAGCAACACCCAGAGGGTTCGGATTCGGCGTGGGACGGACTCGTGGCTCACGGTCGTGCGCCATGGCATCAATCACACCATGAGGAACGCCATCATCGTCGGCGGCGCAGGATCCGCGTCGAATGTGAGCACCGGGACCCTGTACCTCAACAAGACCGGGTACCTGATCGATCTCCGCGGCTACATCTCGCTCACCGTCCGGTTACCTGCTTCCGCGCCCCTTGGAAACAGCACGATCGTCTTTCCGAGCCCGCTGGGCAATTACAGCCTGCCCGTGCAGGTCATCCGCAAGGGGCTGGTGACTTCCTTCAAGCAGGAAGGCACCGTTCCGGCCGTCTGGGGCCAGCCGGTCACGGTGACCATGATGGGGCAGGACATCAGCAGTCTCATGGCGACGCCGGGCAGTCTGCCGAACGTCGGCGGCACAGGCACTCAGACGACGCAGCAGGTCACCTTCACGGGCAGCGGTAGCGTGCCGGTCAATGGAAACCTCCGACTCGTCCTGTGGGACGAAGCGCTGGGGCGGGGCATCGGCCCGTATGGGATCGCGATCGGTGTATCACCGATCGTCAGGTACACGGCGACGCAGACTGGTATCACGGGGAGGACGTCCGGGGGAGGCATAGTCACTGGAGGCACCACGACACCACCCGCGGTCCCCGACGTCAGCCCGGCCTGGAGTAGCGTCCTGTTGCGCCACATCGCGCCGAATCGCAAGCTGAACGCCACCTTCTGCTCCGGCATGTCGGCCCCGGCCACGGGCAGCGTCACCAGGACGGTGACCGTCCCCGATGTACGCTGGGGTGTAACCAATGCCGGCACCGCCGCCGTAACGACCGCCTTCACCGCCCGGCTGCAATCCGGATCCACGGTGCTTCACACCCAGACGATCCAGAGCCTGACGGCGGGGCAGACCGTGTGGTTCACCTACGCCCGGTTGAGGTCGACAACCGAAGTGGCCAAGCTGGGTCTGGTTCCGACCGATGCGCAACGCTCCCTTTATGATGCCTCCGGCAGCGATTGCGTCCAGGTATCCGGACAGGCGACCTCGACGGACTGGGTCGATCCGCCCCTTTCTGTCGTGGTGGACCCGGCTGGGTCCATCGTCGCCGAAACAAACAAGGCGGATAACACGCGGGCGTACTGAGGCCGGCGGTCCTCTTCCGAAGCCTCGAGGAGCAATGCGCGACCCAATGCATTCTTGCGGGCTCACGGTGGCGCTCGCGGTGGCGAGCGCCGCCTGGGCCGCGGAACGGCCCGCGGTGGCTCCTCGTCGCACCGCGCCGGTTCAGGAGTTCGTGCTCAACGGGATCGATGCGTGGAGCGAGGCCAAGAGGCAGGGCTTCACCTTTCAGCCGATTGCCTACGCGCCGGAACAGTGGGTGACCGTGCCGCCGGATGGCGTCAATACCTTGCTGAAGACGCGGACCAGGAGCCTCCTCGGTCACGAAGAGACCATCACGCTCGCGGAGGTGATCGGCGGCAATGCGTGGGTGAATCCTCCGGCCCGAGGGAGCCGCAGCGTCGTCTTTGAATTCTTTGGCGGCAGAACCCTGGCGCCGGGCTGGTCGGTGGTAGGCACGGCGTTGAATGGGAGCTTTCGGGTGGAACGGGCGGCCGTGGCTGGATCCCGGGACGCCAGCGTGCGGGTCAGGGCTACTGCGAGCCCCGCCGCAGCGGGCAAGGCATCGGTCAAGAACCTCACGCTGCTCGGTCCGGCAGGCGCCGTGTGGACCGATGCATTCGCGAGGTATTAGGCTATCGCACCGCCCGCGGATCAGCCTCCGCGAGTATCGCCGCGGCGCGGGGGTCGCGCCGGAGCTCCTCGAATTCGGTGTGGCTGAAGTAGAACCACAGCCACGCTCCCCGTGGCCGGACCCGGCGCAGCAGGTCGACCGCTTCGTCCAGGCGGTGCATGTCCACCAGTGTGCTCCCGACCATCCGTGCCTCGGTCGGTGTGGGGCGGCTCGAGTCCGCCATCGCCTCCTTCGCCTCCGTCAGTCGCCTGAGCGCGCCTGCCGTGTCCCCGAGCCGCCAGAGCGTCCGGGCGAGCGCGGCAAGCGCGGGGACCGTAAAGTTGGAATCCAGCGCCAAGGCGGCCTCGGCGTCGAACCGGGCCCCGGCCTGGTCGCCGGCCTGGGATCGAATCAGGCTCCGGATGGACCTCGCGTAGGCGACGTTCGGCGCGGAAGAGACGGCGCTGTCCAGAAACCGGAGCGCCTCCGGTCGACGGCCGCTGAACTCGGCCAGCGCTGCCAGGGGCACGAGCGACATTGCACGGTCCGGCTCCAGATCGAGGGCGCGACGATACGCCGAGGCGGCCTCGGGAAACCGGCCGAGGATCATCTGGGTCTG
>Ga0256867_10000190_pt1 | contig 23447 bp, 23 predicted proteins | sample RVTome_15_FD_185939 | JGI IMG/M metagenome (GOLD analysis project Ga0256867, IMG submission 185939) | Soil microbial communities from uranium-contaminated site in the Upper Colorado River Basin, Wyoming, United States - RVT150D86 (HiSeq) ... | reverse complement strand
CGATTACGGCGACGAAGCCACGATCGTGGTGCTGCTGCCCGACACCGGCCGCAACTACCTCTCGAAGCTCTACTCCGACGGATGGATGCGCCAGTACGGCTTCCTCGAGGGGCCCGAGGTCACGACGGTCGAGGCGGTGCTGTCGGCCAAGGGAGCCGAACTCCCGCCGCTGATCACCGTCGATGCGCACGACAAGGTGAGACAGGCGATCGACGTTCTGCAGGCGAGCTCGATCTCGCAGGCCCCAGTGGTCCGCGAAGGGTCCACCGACGTCTCGCAGTTCGTCGGCTCGATCCGCGACCGCGAGTTGCTCGAGCGGGTCTTCCGCGATCCCGACGCGCTCCAGGCCGACGTCGCCGAGGTCATGGCGCCTCCGATCCCGCTCGTGGAATGGGACCAGCCGATCGAGGCGGCGTTCGAGCAGCTCGAACACGCCCCGGCCGTGCTCGTCTCGAAGGCAGGGCAGGTGCTCGGGGTGCTCACGCGCAGCGACCTCCTCGACTACCTGGCGCATCGACGGCAGGCGCAGCGGTAGCCTCACGGTGCGGTCGCTCGGCATCGACGTCGGCGTGAGCAAGGGCCTCGATGTCGTGCTGCTCGATGAGCGCCTCGTGCCCCTGCACGTCTCGTCGCGGACCCGCGTCGGCGACGTCGAGCGACTGATCGGGGACCTGCGTCCCGACGTCGTGGCGATCGATTCCCCGCCGCGCTGGGCCGCGACGGGCCGTTCGCGACTGACGGAGCGAGAGCTTTCGGCCCTCAACATCTCCTCGTTCAACACCCCGAGCGAGGAACACGGAGCGAGCAACCGGTTCTTCGCCTGGATGAAGATAGGGTTCGAGGTGTTCGCGAGGGCGGCGGCGGCGGGGTTCCCGACGTACGCTGCGGGAAGCCCCCGGGGGAAGGCGCTCGAGGTATTCCCGCACGCGACGGCGGTCGTGCTCGCCGGATGCTTGGCGCCCAAGGGCGTGCGCAAGCGGGCATGGCGCATCGCGGTCCTGCGGTCAGAGGGAGTGCGCACCGACCAGCTGGGCTCGGCCGATCGAGTCGACGCGGCCCTGGCCGCCCTGACCGGGCTCTACGCGCTCGACGGGAAGCGGTTCGCGCCGGGCGACCCTCGGGAAGGCGTCATCGTCGTGCCGTCGGCGACGCTGCCGGCGGTGCCCTACGGTCGGTGCGTCGCCTCGCCTCATGGGTCTCCGCCGTTGTTCGCCTACTGTGCCTGCGGTGATCCATCGTGCGACCGGCTGGTGCGCGGCGAGTTCGCGCCCGGTCACGACGCCAAGCGCAAGGCCAGGTTGTGGGCACGGGCGCGCGAAGGCGCCGAAGCGCTCGATGAGCTGCGAACCCGAGGCTGGAAGGCGCCGCCGGAGCTGCGATGAGGAGTCCTCGATGACCGACGACGATCTCCGGTTCGAGACGCGCGCGATCCATGCCGGTCAGGACCCCGACGCACCGTACGGATCCGTGAACGTGCCGATCTACCAGACGGCGACCTACGCGCAACCCGAGGTCGGCGCGCCGAAGGCCTGGGACTACGCCCGCAGCGGCAACCCGACGAGGGAAGCCTTCCAGCAGGCTCTCGCCTCGCTCGAGGGGGGCGAGCGCGGCTTCGCGTTCGCGAGCGGGCTCGGCGCCGAAGCCACCCTCCTGCTCACCCTGCGCCCGGGCGACCACGTGGTCCTCGCCGATGACGTCTACGGCGGCACGTACCGGCTGCTGGCGAAGGTGCTCGGTGACTGGGGCCTCGGGTTCTCGACCGTCGACATGCGCGACCTCGCGGCGCTCACGGCCGCGCTCACCCCGGCCACGAGACTGGTGTGGATCGAGACCCCCTCGAACCCCCTGCTGAAGATCGTCGACATCGGAGCTGTTTGCGCGATCGCGCACGAACACGGAGCGCGCGCGGTGGTGGACAACACGTTCGCGACGCCGGCGCTGCAGCGGCCCCTCGCGCTCGGCGCCGACGCGGTCGTGCACAGCGTGACGAAGTACATCGGCGGGCACTCCGACCTGATCGGGGGCGCGATCGTCACGAGCGACCAGGAGTGGATCGAGCGGCTCGGGTTCCTCGTGAACGCCGTCGGGGCCGTGCCGGGCCCGATGGACAGCTACCTCGCTCTGCGTGGATTGAAGACCTTGGCCGTGCGCATGCGTGCCCATTGCGCCGGGGCGCGAGCGGTCGCGGGATACCTGCGGACCCATCCGGCGGTGATCGGCGTGTTGTATCCGGGCTTCGACGATCACTCCGGCCACGACGTCGCCGCCCGGCAGATGGCCGACTTCGGCGGGATGGTGTCGTTCCGCGTCGGGTCCCCAGAGAAAGCCCTCGCCGTCGCACGGCGGACGCGGCTCTTCTTCCTGGCGGAATCGCTCGGCGGCGTGGAGTCCCTGATCGAGGTGCCGGGCCCGATGACACACGCGAGCGTCGCCGGCTCGCCCCTGGAGGTTCCGGCTGACTTGGTGCGCCTCTCCGTCGGGATCGAGCACCCCGACGACCTGATCGACGACCTCGATCGCGCCCTCTCATGACCTGCCGGCCGGCCGGGAGGCCATCGTCGGCCGATCGCCCGAACCGACCCCTTCGGCTCGTTCACTCGATCCGGAGCGGCTGCCCGCCGCCCGAGCGCGCGAGCTCGACGGCCCTGATACCGGGTGCTCCCCCTTCGACGACGCGGATGGGCAGGGCGGCACCGCCGGGACCGAGCCACTCCCTGAGCCGGAAACCGTCACCGGCAACATCGACGCTTCCGATGCCGGAGACATCGATCGCGTGTCCGGCCGGCGTCCTGCCCGGATGGAGCTCAGGCCGCACGTCCCACGTGATGAAGAACGGAAGCCACGGCTCGCGAGCCTCGTCGTCGATGCCGGCGCCTCGCCATCGGAGTTCCACGCCGTCGGCGCGCGTGCGAGCGCCGGGTTCGACCGTCAGACCGAGCCTCGACGCGGTCGCATCGAGGTGAGGGTCGCCCAGACACACGGCGAACCACCGATCCCGGCCGTCCGAAGTGCGCTCGCGCAACGCTCGGACGAGGGGCGACGCCGACCCCACGTCGGGCTCGACGACGGCGATGAGCTCGAGATAGCTCTCGCCCAGCGGCACGATACGGTTGCCCGTGCCCCACCGTGGGTGCACACCGCCCGGCACCGAGACGAGACCGTGGTCGCGGCGCAGGCGCTCCCCCGCCTCGTCGAGATCGGAGACCGCCATCACCACGTGATCGATCGTGTACACCTCGGTCCGATACTCCCATCTCGCGATACGGTCGAGGCGTGCGACGCATCTGCCTCCCGCTCGCGCTACTCCTGTTCGTCTTCGTGCCGGCCGGAGCCGTCGTGGCCGCCCCGCAGCAGCCGACGCCGTTCCTCGAGGAACTCGCGTTCCCGACGAACATGGCCTTCGCACCCGACGGGACCTTGTTCTTCACCGAGAAGGAGACCGGCAACGTTCGGGTCGTGACCCCCGGCGGAGAGCTGCTCGACCGACCGCTGGTAACGCTCCCGGTGATCCCGGACGCCGAGCGCGGACTGCTTGGCATCGCCGTGCATCCCGACTTCGAACAACAGCCATGGCTCTACCTCTACCTCTCCGATCCAGCGGACGGGCGGAATCGGCTCCTGCGGGTTCGGGTGGCCGGTTACGTCGCCGACGGCGCCCCCCAGGCGTTGTTCGATGGCCTCAGCGCCGCCGCCGGCTACCACAACGGCGGGGACCTCGTCTTCGGCCACGACGGCATGTTGTTCGTCTCGATGGGCGAGGCGCACGAGCCCGATCGCGCGCAGGACCCCGGCGACGTCGGCGGAAAGGTGCTGCGCCTCACCCCCGGCGGCGAGGCGCCCGGGGGCAATCCTTTCGGGCAAAGCAACCCGGCGTGGTCGATCGGGCACCGGAACTCGTTCGGCCTCTGCGTCGACCCTGCGACCGGCGAGCTCTGGGAGACCGAGAACGGCCCCGATCGCGACGACGAGGTGAACCTGGTCGAGGCCGGTGCCAATTACGGCTGGCCGGTCGTCACGGGCGCAGGCGGCGACGACCGTTTCCGGGACCCCATCGTCGTCTTCCCGGAGCCGATCGCCCTCACGGGATGCGCCGTCGTCGACGGCGACGTGTGGTTCGGCTCGTTCGACGGGCGGATCTGGCGGCTTCCGCGATCGGAACGGGCGACCGGCGAGGCAGACGAGTTCGCATCGTTCCCGGCGGGCGTGAGCGATGTCGTGCTCGGCCCAGGCGGCAGCCTCTACGTCGCCACCGCCGACTCGATCTGGACGGTCGGTGGGGTGGCGCGCTCTTCGCCATCGCCGTCCGTCACGTCGAGCCCGGCCGCGCAGCCTGCCCCGACTCCGTCCCCTCGCCCGGTGAGCACGTCCGGCGACGGGCTCGCCTGGCGCACGTTGGTCGCCGTCGGTGCGTTCGTCGTGCTCGCCGGCGCGCTGTGGGCGCGGTTCGCCGCGGGCCGGCGCCTCCGGCGGCCTGCCGACCGGGGTGACTGAGCCGGTCAGGCTTCCTTCGGTCGCTTCATGTAGGCCACCGTCGAGACGGCCCCGGAGGGCGTGGGCTGCGCCACCACCGAGATGAGCTCCCACCCGTCGTCGCCGAACGTGTTCAGGATCTCGCCGGGGTTGTGCTCGAGCAGCGGCGCGACGAAGTACTCCCACGCGGTCATTCGCTCTCCTCCCGTTGCAGTCGGATGTCGGTTGCCCTGATGCAGACGCCCATGACGACCTCGAGCCCACCTTCGGTCGCGATGCGGTATGCCTCCTCGTTCACGATGCCGTCCTGCAGCCACAGCACCTTCGCGCCGATCGCCACGGCGTCCCGCGCGACCTCGGGTGTCTCCTCGGCCCGACGGAAGACGTCGACCACGTCGACCCGAGCGTCGTCGGGGAGGTCGCGCAGCGACGGATACGCCTGCTCGCCGAGCACCTCCGTCTCCCGCGGGTTCACCGGCACGATGCGGTATCCGCGGCGCTGCAGGTACGCGGCCACGTCGAGCGAGGGCCGGCCGGGCTTCGACGACAGTCCGACGACGGCGATCGTCCGGGCCTCGCCGAGCAGGATGCGGAGCTCCCTGTCCTCCGGGACCACGGCGTTCACGGCATCGGCCACGTCGTCTCCTTCCTGATCGTCTCGAGCAGCGTGTGAAGCATCCACCCCGTCGCTCCCCAGACGGTATGCCCGTCGAGCTCGTAGGCGAACCCGCGCCAGACGCTACCGTCGGGACGTTCGTAGGTCACCCGGCGCTCCGCGAGCGCGAGTCGGTCGAGGCCGAACACGAGCACCTCGTCGATCTCTCCTTGGTTCACGGTGAAACCCCGCGCGCGATCGAGCGTTCCGACGAAGGGCACCACCAGGATGCGGCTGACGAACGTGTGCACGGCAGGGAGGGCGCCGAGCACTCGCAGCGTGGAAGGGTCGAGGCCGATCTCTTCGTGTAGCTCCCGCAGGGCCGTCTCCGCCAGCCTCTCCCCCGGATCCTGCAGCCCGCCCGGGAACGAGATCTCCCCTGCATGGCGCGACAGCGCGGCTGCGCGGACGGTGAAGATCAGTGCGGGCTCGGGCTCGAGCACGATCGGAGCCAGGACGGCGGCCAGCCGATCCCCGGCCCCGAGGACGGGTGAGGGATCCGGATCGAGGGCGGCCGCGAGCGACGCGGTCGCGTCGGGGTGTAGCATCGCGCGCCATGGTAGAGGAGGCCGTGCTCGACGCCGTCGCCGCTGCCGTCGACCCCGACGAGGTGCTGGCCTTCGCTCGAGCCCTGATCGCCGCGAAGAGCGAGAATCCCGGAGGCACCGAGGACGAGGCCGCAGCCGTCGCCAGCGAGATCCTCACGGGATTCGGTGCCGAACCGACGATCGTGCGATCCGACGCAGGGCGTCCGAGCGTGGTCGCGGCCGTCGGATCGACCGACGGAGGACCGAGCCTCGCATGGAACGGACATCTCGACGTCGTGCCTGCCGGCTCGCTCGACACGTGGCGTCACGACCCGTGGGCGGGCGTGGTCGACGACGAGGGGTCCCTCGTCGGTCGTGGAGCGTCCGACATGAAAGGGCCGGTCGCGGCCGCCCTCGCCGCCGGGGCCGCGCTCCACAGGGTCGGCCTGCCGCTCACCGGCTCGCTCGTGTTCCACCTCGCCGCCGATGAAGAGCACGCGGGGGTGCACGGCAGCCGCGTGTTGTGGGAACGGGGACTGCTCACCCAGCAGGCCGCGATCGTCGGCGAGCCCAGCGACCTGCAGGTCGGCCTCGCCGAGCGCGGGGGGGCGTGGTTCACCGCCACGTCGTACGGGAAGGCCGCACACGGATCCCAGCCCCACCGAGGCGTGAACGCGATCACGTCGATGGCGCGCTTCCTGCTGCGGCTCCCCGAGGTGCTGCCCGAGCGCGAACATCCACTCGTCGGACGCCCCACGGTCAACGCGGCGTTGATCTCCGGAGGCAGTGCACCCAACGTCGTGCCCGACCGGTGCGAGGTCGAGATCGATCGTCGGATCGTGCCCGGTGAGACCAACCCCGACGAGGTGCGCGCACCGTTCGTCGCGCTCGTCGAAGCGTTGCGTGGGGAACACCCCGAGGTCGAGATCGACGTCTCGCTCCGCGAATGGACGGAAGCGGCCGAGGCGTCTCCCGACACCGAGATCGCCCGCATCGCCGCCGATGCGTTGGAGGCGGTCACCGGGTCGCGGCCGCCCTTCGTGGGGTTCACCGGAATCACCGACGCACGCTTCTACATCAACCAGGCGGGGATCCCGACCGTGATCTGCGGACCGGGCTCGCTCACCGTCGCCCACGCCGCGAACGAATCGGTCATGGTCGACGACCTCGTGGCCGGTGCCGGGGCGTACGCGAGGATGTTCGCCGCGTTCCTCGCTTGAGTTCACGCGCTTCGCGTTCGGCTTCCCGCGACGTATCCTGGAAGGCGATGGACACCGCGACGACTCCACCGATCGTCGTCACCGAGGCCGCCGCCGCGAAGGCACGAACGCTGGCCGAGCGCGACGGACGCCCCGATGCCGCCCTCCGCGTGCGCGTGACCGCGGGCGGTTGCTCGGGCTTCAGCTACGAGCTGACGCTCGAGGACGCGCCGGCCGACGACGATCACGTGGTGGACGGTCCGGGCGGGTTCCGGGTACTGATCGATCCCGCGAGCGCTCCGATCGTCGCCGGCTCCACGCTCGAGTTCAACGACTCGATGCTGGGCGGTGGCCTCAAGATGGTGAACCCGCAGGTCAAGCACGAGTGCGCGTGCGGGGAATCCTTCAGCCTCTAGCCCTGACCGATCGCGCGGATCTCGGCAACCTCTAGCGTTCCGTCGTCGACGGATCTATCCCGCACCGGGACGCCCGACCGACGTCAGCTATGCTGCAGTCGATGCCCGCCCCTGCCGACAAGACACAATGGAAGCACCTCTACGACGAGGTCGTTACCACCGGCTTGTGCACCGGCTGCACCGCTTGCATCGTCGCGTGCCCGTTCCACGTGCTGGGCTATGAGGACGACCTGCCGGTACAGATGCTGGACGAGGGGCCCGACCGCTGCTCCCACGGCGACAAGGGGTGCTCGCTCTGCACGCTCGCGTGTCCACGGTTCCGGGATTGGGAATCGGAGATCGACACCACCCTGTTCGGCATGGCCCGTACGCCCGACGAGGTGATCGGCAAGCATCGCGAGATCGTGCTCGCTCGTGCGGCCGACCCCGAGATGCTGATGAACGGCCAGGACGGCGGCGTCGTCTCCGCGCTGCTGATCTGGGGACTGCAGACCGGCCAGATCGACGGTGCCTGCACCTCGAAGCTCTCGGACGAGAGCCCATGGGACGCGGAGCCCACGGTGGTCACCGACGCGCGAGGCGTGCTCGACACCGCCGGGTCGCGGTACACGTACTCGGCGAACCCGCTCGCGCTCCTGCAGGCCGCCGAGATGGGTCTGTCGAACGTGGCGCTCGTCGGCATGAGCTGCCAGGCGAGCGTCACCGGTTCCATGGAAGCCCGCAGGGTGAACAAGTGGCGGAGGAAGATCGCCTGGACGTTCGGACTGCTCTGCTCGAAGACGTTCACCTACGACGGGCTCATGGTGCAGATCGCGCAGGAGGAGCTCGGGCTCGACCTCGATCACCTCGCGCGGGTGAACGTGAAAGGCAAGTTGCTCTTCTACACCGACGAGGGCGACGAGTTCACCTACTCGCTGAAGGACGCGCACCGGTTCACCAGGCCCGGGTGCCTGCGGTGCCCCGACTTCGCCGCAGAGCACGCCGACATCTCCTTCGGAGGTCTGGGGCAGTCCGACGGTTGGACGCTCACGATCGTGCGCACCGACCGAGGCGTCGACATCTGGGAGCGAGCTCTCGCCGAGGGCATCGTGCAGGCGCGGCCTGCGTCTGAGGACCCCAAGGCCGTGGAGCTCATGTTCAAGCTCGCGGCGAAGTCCCGCGAGCGGTGGCCCGAGGCCGGCGAGATCGCCTCCGCCGGAACCACACCCGGCCTGATCCCCGATCCGGTCTAGTCCCGGCCGACGCCTACACCCCGGCCCGCGACCGCCGATACACGTCGTATGGACGCCGCCCCGGCGCCACCGGCATGCACCCGTGCCGGCCTTCGGGACGAGGGAGACGAGATGGACGTGGTGCGCGCGGCCCCCGACGCCGCCTCGCGGCAGGGCGCCGTGCTCGAGGCCGTGGCGTTCGCGGCCGAGCGGCTGCTCCTCGCGGCCGACTGGCGAACGGCAGCCGATGAGGTGCTCGCGCGCATGGGACTCGCGGCGGGCGTCTCGCGTTCCTACGTGATCGAGAACCAGGCCGACAGCGAAGGCGGCGCTGCGTGCACGATCCGGCACGAGTGGCGCACCCCGAGCGAGGGAGCCGGGTCGCCGGTTCCGGCACCTCGGGCGGCGTCCCGGGAGGCGATGCCCGCCCGATGGGCCGCGTTGCACGCCCGCGGCGAGTCGATCGTGGGCCGGGTCGCCGATCTGCCCGCCGCCGAACGCCCCTGGCTGGCGGCGAGAGGGGTGCTCGCGGTCGCCGAGCATCCGATCTTCGTCGGCGACGAATGGTGGGGCGCGATCGGCTTCCACGACTGCGAGGGTGACCGCGCCTGGGCGTCGGAGCTCGATGCATTGCGGGCGGCTGCCACCGTGATCGGCGCCGCGGTCACCCGGCAGCGGATCGAGGGCGAGCGGCGCAGGGCGGAACAGCGGTGGCGGCAGGTGATCGAACACATCCCCGCGGTCACCTACACCGACGTGGTGGTGGGCCCCGACGACGTGCGCATGGAGTTTGTGAGTCCGCAGATCCGGACGATCCTCGGCTACGACCCGGAGCGATTCCTCGACGACCCGGGATTCTGGTTCAGCCTGATCCACCCCGGCGACCTTGCCCGGCTCGAATCGTCGGGCGTCCTCGAGGCCGCGGACGTCGGGACCTTCGACGAGGTGTACCGCATGCGAGCGGCCGACGGCACCGATCGATGGATCCACGACACGTCGACCCCGGTGTTCCGCGACGACGGGAGCCTCGACCATTTCCTCGGGTTCATGATCGACATCACGGAACGCATGCGGGCCCAGGAGCTCGTCCGCGAGGCCGAGGAGCGATATCGGCTGCTGGTCGAGCGGACCCCCGCGGTCACGTACACCGCGACGATCGTCGACGTGCACGACCCCGGTTCCGTGACCGCATATCTGAGCCCGCAGATCGAGGGTCTGTTGGGCTACCCGCTCGGATCTTGGCAACGGCCCGGATTCTGGCGGGAGGTGCTGCACCCCGCTGATCTGGACGTGGTCATGGCCGAGAGCGAGCGGACCAACGCGTCGGGCGAGCCGTATCGCCAGGAATACCGCATGATCGCGGCCGACGGCCGGGTGGTCTGGATCCATGACGAGTCCGTGGTGGTGCAGGATGCGCGGGGAGGAACGCCGTACCGGCAGGGCGTGATGCTCGACATCACCGAACGGAAGGAGTCCCAGGCGCACTTGGAACGCGCGCTCGACGTCGAGCGCGAGGCCGCCCAGCGCCTGCGATCGCTGGACGAGATGAAGAACACGTTCCTGCAGGCCGTCTCGCACGACCTCCGTACGCCGCTCGCAGCGATCCTCGGCCTCGCGATCACGCTCGAACGAGGCGACGTCGCGCTCGACGAGACCGACGCCCGCGATCTCGCCGGACGCATCGCCGCCAACGCTCGGCGCCTGGAGCGGCTCGTGACGAACCTGCTCGACATGGACCGGCTGGCTCGCGGCATCGTCACCCCGCAGCTCGACGACACCGATGTCGGTGCCCTCGTGGGCCGGGTCGCGGCAGAGTCGGAGCTCGTCCCCCAGGACCGCCTCGTGACGCAGCTGGCCGAGGTCGTCCAGCCCATCGACGCCGCGAAGGTCGAACGGATCGTCGAGAACCTGCTCGCCAACGCCGTGCGGCATGCTTCGGCCACCGCAACGGTCTTGGTGCGAGTGGAGGCCGACCCGGCCGGTGTCGTGATCGCGGTCGAGGACGACGGTCCCGGGGTACCCGAGGAGCTCCGCGAGACGATCTTCGAGCCCTTCCGGCAGGGTCCGGACGCCCCGCGCCACTCCCCCGGTGTCGGCGTCGGGCTGACCCTCGTCCGCCGGTTCGCCGAGCTCCAGGGGGGCCGGGCGTGGGTGCAGGAGCGGCACGGAGGGGGTGCCTCCTTCCGGGTCTTCGTTCCCGCGGAACCGGTGGACGAGGTGCCGTCGGCCGGCGACCCGCCTCTCGGCCAGGGCGCGCTCGGATTACTCCCCGTCGAACCCCCGCCGACCGCGGACGCCCCCAGGGGCCTCAGGCCCCCGCGCTGAACGCGAGGTCGGCAACGTCGATCACACCGGAGTCCACCCGGTCGAAGGAAATCACGACTTCCGTGACGTCGGAGAGATCGACCCCCTGGAACACCTCGAGTGGGAACCGGACCTGCTGCAGGATCACGTGGCCCGTGAAGCGACGGACACCCTTCGGGAACCGCAGTGCCTCGTTCCCGACGGCCGAAGCAGGCACCGCGACCTCGGCTCCGTCGCCGTCGACGAGCGAGACGGTGAGATCTTGGTACCGGATGCCGCTGTTGGCTCGGTACCCCGGGTTCACAGCGGCCCGGAACTGCAGAGCATCGAACGGCCGCACATCGGTCCCCGTTCCGACGTCGAAGCGGACCTCGCCCTGTGAGCCGGCCCAGCCGAACACCCCCCGCGACAAGCCGGGGAGGTGGACGTCGCTGAACGACAGGTCGCCCGGCACGCACGGCACCTGGATCGTGTTCGCGCACCAGGCGAGCAGCGAGAGGCCGGAGGCGGTGACGTCGTCCCCGGTCTCGGTTCGTCCGATCGATCGCGGCGCGGTGAACCGGTCGATGTCGAGCCTTCGGCCCGGCCGATCCGGCGCCAAGAAGGCCATCAGCGCACTGGAGGGGTCGATGCGCCTCGGCGTCGCAGCTCCCGTCCACACGGGGTCGAGACCGAACTCCCCGCCCAGGTACCGGCGGAAGTACGACACGATGTACGCGGCCCCGACCCGGCGCTGCCGGGATGGCGTGAGCTTGCCACCGCACCGTCCGAACGTGTCGTCGAAGGCGCCGGGGAACCCAAGCCCGGGTGTCCAGACCGAGTTGAAGAAGTTGTGGTTCGCCCCGAAGAGCGTGAGGACGTGCTTGGGCCTCGGGTCGCCCGGCACCCGGTACCGTGCATCGTCGAAGAAATGCACGCCTTGCAGGTCGAAGACGTCCCCGTCGCAGTACGGCAGGACGACCGCTAGCGGAACGCGGTTCACGGTCACTCGGGTGAAGTCGACGGGCGCCAGCGGTAGCACGGCGTCGACCCCGTAGGGGTCGTCCCGTTGGCGGTCGACGATCACGTGCCACACCACGCCTTCGCCGCCACGGGAATGGCCCATCGTGCCGATCCGAGTCATGTCGACCTCGCCGACGAAGCGATCGCCGAACGGGGCTGCGCCGACCGTCGACCACGTCTGCCAGAGATCCAGATGGTGCTCGAGCAGCTCGCCCCGCTGACGCATTCCGGTGTCGGCGAGTCGGTTGCCGTGAACGTTCACCCCGTTCGCGCTCACCGAGACGACGACGTAACCGTAGCTCGCCAACCTTGAGGCCGCGTAGTCGTACCCCTCGTGATTGGGCAGCGCCTTCCAGCCGGGGCGGCACGGCCAGCGGTACCCCGCGCGATTCCCACGAAAGCACGACGAGTGGTTGCCGTGCATGAACAGCACGATCGGGTAGGGACCGTCGGGAAGGCCGGCCGGGAGATGGACGTTGGCCCTGACCTCGACCTTCGCTCCCAGGCCGGTGGGCTGGAACGCGCGGTCCCCGAGGTCGTAGCGACGGCGGATGACATCGTAGGGCCCGGGCGACGGGAGCTGCCGGATCCGTCGGGTCGAAGGGGCACGCAACCTGGCTGCTGGGGTCTCCTCCGCGGGGCGGCCACCGTAGGTCAGCCTCAGCCGGCCCGTGACGGCCGATCGGTCGGCGGTGAGGGCGACGACCGATCGCAGGTCGGGCGAGGGCACTGCCACGGCGACCGCGGCACCGTCGACCGTCATGACGTAGGGAAGGGCTCGCGGCGCGTACCTTCCCTCGATCGTCACCCGGAACACGCGGCTCGGCACGTCCCCACTCCTCACGGCGGCAGGCACAGGCACCGACTCCACGGTGATACCGCCCCCCGAGCGGATCGTGGTTCCCGAGCGACGTTGGACGACCTCGGCGACGACGGCCGGCAGCACCGGCTCGACGGCCGGCACCGCTCGGCCCCGCGACTCGTGGGCGGCGCCAACCACCGGAACGAGTGACGCCGACAATGCGAGCGAGGTCGCGACCAGGGCTGCCCGGGATGGCACCGGCCGGCGTCTCCGTCGGATCAACTCGTCTCGCCTTCGGTCGGGTCGGGCCCAATCCTGTCATGCGAACGTGCAGGCGTCCCGTCGAGGGAAGGCTCTGATGTCGATGTCGGTACACGAGGGCCCGGGCGAAGCCCGGGCCCTCGTGTGGATGACGCTCGGTGGCCGGACGCTAGACCGCTTGCCACCCGGCGACCACAGGGTGGTCCACGGCGGCCGGGCCGACCTGTGCGGCGCCGCCGGGTGAACCCATGCCGCTCACGTCGTCGTTGAAGAACTCGGCGTTGATCGGGGTGAACTGCTTCCAATCGCCCGGCACGTCGTCCTCGTAGAAGATCGCGGTCACGGGGCACGCAGGCTCGCACGCCCCGCAGTCGACGCACTCGTCGGGCTGGATGTAGAGCATGCGGGGTCCCTCGTAGATGCAGTCGACGGGACACTCGTCGACGCAGGCGCGGTCCTTCACGTCGATGCAGGGCTCTGCGATCGTGTAGGTCATGCCATAAACCCCTTTTCCACGGTGTCAGCCTTGCAAACCCCAGTGTACGCGCCGACCGGCTGGCTGCAACCGAGGGAACGACCGGTGTTTGTCGCGGCGGCGGCGGGGTGTCATCGTCGCGGCCGTGGAAGCCGTGACGTTCACCACCGACGACGGTGTGCGGCTCGAGGGCGAGCTGCGCCTGCCCGACGGGTCCCCCAGGGCCACGGCCGTCCTGTGTCACCCGCATCCGAAGCATGGCGGCAGCAAGGACCATCCAATCCTCTGGGCTCTTCGCAACGAGCTCGCCGGCAGCCGAGGACATGCCGTACTGGGCTTCAACTTCCGGGGCGTGATGGGCTCGAGCGGCACGTACGGCGGCGGCCGCGATGAGGTCCGCGACGTCAGGGGGGCGATCGCTTGGGTCCGGCGGCATGCACCCGACCGGCCCACCGTTGTGTGCGGCTGGTCGTTCGGTGCAAGCGTGGCGCTCCGCGAGGCGCTCGACGACGACCTGGTGGCCGCGCTCGCGCTGATCGGTATGCCGCTGCGTCCAGGGGACCTGACCATGCCTCCGACACCCGGCGACGCGGACCTCCGGCGGTTCCGACGTCCAGTGCTGGTGCTCTCGGGGGAACACGACGTGTACAGCCCGCCCGACGACGTACAGGTGTTCGCCGGCGCCTTCCCGGCGGGGACCGTACGCATCGTCGAGGGGACCGACCACTACCTCTGGCGCAGGGAACGGGAGGCCGCCGCCGTCGTCGGCGAGTTCGTCGACGGGTCGCTCGCTCAGCTCTGAGGATCGCGGCCGGCTTCTGATCGGGTCGGTTCCGCCCGCCCGACGTGCCCGTCACCGCCCGCCGCCGGCGGGGTCGTCGTCGCTCCCTCGCCCCAGCGCTCGTCGGTGATCCGCCACGATCGCCACACGCGCCGGATCACGAAGGCGCCGAACGCGACGAGGGCGACGACGAAGACGAGCGAGACCCAGCCGAACGTCACGCCTGGGATCGTACGTCGCCGCCGCGGTCGGGTCCCGTGGACCACGTGGGCGCACCTTCCAGGTCGCGAACCCCCAGCCGAAGCATGCCGAGCAGCTCCTCGTGGATCGCACCGTTGCTCACGACCCCGATCCGACCGTCGAGACGCTCGGTGCCGTCGAGAGCCGTGTAGCGTCCCCCGGCCTCGCGGGCCAGCACCGGCATCGGGGCGATGTCCCACACCGCCAGGCCGTAGTCGACGAAGGCGTCGACGCGCCCGGTGACCGCGAGGCCGACGCCGTAAGCGTTCCCCCAGTCCCGCACGTGCACGCCGGCGCGCCGAGCCTCGAGCCAGGCGTCGAGCGGCCAGTCCTCCTGATCGCTCGTCGCGACGAACGATCCCCCGGCGTCGGTCGTCTCGCTCACACGAGCGGGGCGCTCGTCCCACCAACAGCCCAGTCCCCGGCCGGCCCAGACGGTTTCGCCGACGGCCGGCGAGCAGATCACGCCGATCGCAGGGCCGTGATCGTCGAGCACGGCGACCATCGTCGAGTAGGTGACGACGCCGCGAGCGAACGACTCAGTGCCGTCGACGGGGTCGAGCACCCACGTTCGACCGGACGTTCCTGGCCGGTCGGGAAGCTCTTCCCCGACGATGGCGTCGTCGGGATGCTCCGCCTCGATGCGCTCGCGCAGGAACCGCTCGACCGCCAGATCGGTCTCGGTCACGGTGGAGCCGTCGCCCTTTCGCATCGGCACCACCCGGTCGGTCCGGAACCCGTCGAGCGTCATGGTCCCCGCCTCGCGGGCGAGGTCCACCGCCTCGCGCACCAACGAAGCGTCGGCCGACGGCAAGGTCATGAAGCGGGTTCCACGACGACATGGGCCCGGTCGGGGTCCCACTGCACATGGGCGTGATCACCGGGGCGCCAGTCCATGGCGTCGGCCGGTACGAGCGCCACGATCGGAGCGTCGCCCGGACCCTGGAGGTCGAGCCGGATCCCCGTGCCCTGGAAGATCACCTCGCTGACCTCCACCGGGAGGGCGACCCCGTCCTCCGGGCGCTCCCGCATCACCCGGAGCGTCTCGGGCCGGACCATGAGCGAGACCGCGTCGCCTTCGACGGCCTCCCGGCCGGGCAGCGAGCCGATCGATCCGGCATCGGCGAGGACCTCACCGATCCGGACCTGCGGTCGTTCCCCGGCGAGCACCAGCGTGGCGGGGAGCAGGTTGGCCGTGCCGATGAAGTCGGCCACGAACCTGGTGGTCGGATGGAAGTAGATCTCTCGCGGCGTGCCGAGCTGCTCGACCCGGCCGTGCGACATCACGGCGATCCTGTCCGACATCGTCATCGCTTCCTCTTGATCGTGGGTGACGTAGACGAACGAGATGCCCACCTCTCGCTGGATCCGCTTGAGTTCGATCTGCATCTCCTTGCGGAGCTTGAGGTCGAGCGCACCCAACGGCTCGTCGAGCAGCAGGACCAAGGGGTCGTTCACGAGAGCGCGCGCGAGACCCACCCGCTGCTGCTGGCCGCCGGAGAGCTGCGCGGGCATGCGATCGGCGAGCGCGTCCATCTGCACGGTGTGCAACGCCTCACGGACGCGGCGATCGATCTCCGGCTTCGGCAGCTTGGCGCGACGAGGGCCGAACGCGACGTTGCGGTACACGCTCATGTGCGGGAACAGGGCGTAGTTCTGGAACACGAGGTTCGTCGGCCGCTTGAACGGCGGGATCTGCGTTGCCTCGACGCCGTCGAGCAGCAGCCTGCCCTCGGAGGGCTCCTCGAACCCGGCGAGCATGCGCAAGGTGGTCGTCTTCCCGCAGCCGCTGGGTCCCAGGAGCGAGAAGAACTCGCCGCGGTCGACCGCCAGGCTGACGTCGTCGACCGCGACGACGTCATCGAAGCGCTTGGTCACCCGGTCGAGCTCGAGCGCCGGCGTCACCTGACCCCGCGCGCCGCCCGCCTCGGCGCGATCGCGTTCACCCACCGTGCTCATGCCTACAGCCTCCCCACCTTCGAGATCTTGATGCTCACCCACACCATCACGGCGGAGATGGCCAGCACGACGAAGCTCAGGGCGGACCCCACGCCCCAGTCTCCCCGGGCGTTGAACTCCTCCTCGATCAGAGATGCGATCATGTAGCCTTCGCGGCCGCCGACCACCGCGGGCGAGGCGAAGTCGGAGAGCATCGGCACGAACACGATGATGATCGCCGCGATGAAGCCGGTCGCGGCGAGCGGCAGCAGCACCTCGCGAAGGATCGTCACCCAACCGGCGCCCAGGTCGCGGGCCGCCTCGATCAGCGTGCGGTTCACGGTCTTCAGCGCCGCGTAGATCGGGATGACCACGAACGCCAGGGAGCCCGTCGCGAGCACCACCACGACCGCGGTCTTCGTGAACAGGATCGTGAGCGGTTCGTCGATGAGGCCGATCGCCTCGAGGAACCTGTTCAGGACCCCTTCCTTGTTCATCACGATCTGCCAGGCGTAGAGGCGGATGAGCGGGTTCAGCTCGTCGGTGAGCACGAGCGCCAGCAGCATCGGGATCTCCCACTTCCCCGCGCGGAAGGCCAGGAAACTCGCGATCGGGAATGCCACGACGAACAGGATCACCATGGCGGTCACGGTGATGACGATCGTGTCCAGGAAGATGCTGCGGTAGATCGGTTCCCCGAGTACCTCGGCGTAGTTGTCGAACGTGAAGCTCCCGTCGCCGACGATGTCGGCCCTGGTGAAGCTGACCCACGTGAGGTAGATCAGCGGCCCGGCGAAGAAGACCAGCAGCGTCAGCACCGGGCTCGCGAGCACCGCCGCGGCCGTCCGGCGTCCGAACGCCACCCCCGACGACGACACGCGAGCGCTCACTGCTGTGGCCCTCCGGCCACCAGGCTCCGCACGTCCTGCCCGGACCGGACGGCGGAACGGCGGAGCAGGTAGTAGGCGATGTAGACGACCACCACGGTGACGAACGTCACGAGGGTCGAGATGGCATTGACCGTCGGCAGGTTCGTGCCCCGGCGCAGCTTCGAGAAGACCCACACGGTGAACATCCGCTCGCTGCCCACGGTGAAGAACGTGACGGTGAAGCTGTTGAACGACCATCCGAACACGAAGATGGCAGCTGCGGCCAGTGCCGGCACGAGGTAGGGCAGCAAGACGTACCACATCAGCTCACGGCGGGTCGCACCGAGATCGAGCGCGGCTTCCTCCAGCGAACGATCGAAGCGATACAGCGCGGCCGTCACGATCGCCATGACGAGCGGAAACCCCACGACGATGTGCATCACCGCGACCGTGTACAACGACAGCGGCACGTCGATCTTGCTGAACGTGACCAGCGCCCCGACGCCCACCAGCAGCGACGGTACGACCAGGGGCAGCGTGAGCGACCCGGCCACCAGCCCCCGTCCGGGGAAGACGAAACGCGCGATCCCGAACGCCCCCAGCGTGCCGAGCGCCACGCAGATCGGCGTGGTCAGCCCCGCGACGACCAGCGAGTTGCGAAGCGACTCCCGCATCGCGGCATCGCCGAGAGCCTCCTCGTAGAAGCGCGTCGTAAACCCTCGGAACCCGAACGCGAGGATCTGCGAGTCGTTGAAGCTCAGGAACGCGAGCAGGATGAACGGCCCGAACAGGATGAGCGCGCCGAAGGCGAGCATCGCAGCACTGGCGATGCGGGTGACGAGCTCACGCCGGTGGATCGTCCAGAAGACCTGGCGTACGACGGGGCGCGCCGATCGTGCACGCGCCCCGCCCGTCGCCGCCGTTTGCTCCGCGCTCACCTCTTGGGGGTTCCCCCCGTCAGGAGGCCAGGTACTGCCGCCACGCGTCCTCCCATTCGTCGATGTTCTCCGGGATCAGCTCGGGCACCGCGCTGGTCACGACCTCTTCCGCCTCGTCGAGCCGGAGGTTGTCGATCGTCTCCTGGTCGGCCGAGTCGAGGATCGCGGGGTTCGAGCCCCAGTATTCGAGCTCGACGGCCACGCTCGCCTGCGTCTCGGGATCGAGCATGTGGTTGATGAAGGCGTAGGCCGCATCGAGGTTCTCGGCGTTCTCGGAGATGCTCAGGCCGCAGACCCACGACACCGAGCCCTCCTCGGGAGTGACGAACGCGAAGTTGCCGCCCTCCTCGTTGAGCACGCGCACGAGCTCGGGTCCGGCCTGCACCGCCAGCACCTCGCCCTGCTGCATCAGGTTGATCAGCTGAGCGTCCTCGTCGAACACCGTGCGGACGCGGTCGGTGTTGATCAGGTAGTCGCGGACCTGCTCGATCTGGGAGGAATCGAGCTCGAAGACGTTGGGGAACCCCAGCGCGGCGGCCACCATCGGCATCGAGTCGGTCGAGTCGTTCTCGAGGGCGATCTGCCCCTCCCAGTCGCCTTCGAACAACGTGCGGTATCCGGTGATGACGCCATCGGGGATCTCGTCGGCGTTGTAGACGATGCCGTCGATCCCACCCTGCGTCGGAGCCATCCAGTACTCGCCGTCGACCTCGACGCCCTGTCCGTCCTTCATGAACTGGTAGATGTCGTCCCAGTCGGGGATGCGGCTCGTATCGATCGGCTGCAGGAACCCGCCCCGGACCAGCTGGTCCATCTCACCGGCGCACGTCTCGACCACGTCGGCCTGGAAGCCGCCCCGCAGCTTCGTCACCGTGTCGGACGCGTCGCCGAACGGCACCCCCTCGATGTTCAGGTCGGGGTTCGCCTCCTGGAAGGGGTCCTGGATGAACGGGAACAACGTGTCCTCGTAGGCGAAGATCACGACGTCGCCCGAGACGGGACCGGCCGGAGTCGGGGACGCATCGGTGCCGGCACCTTGACCGGGGTCGTCGCCGTCGTCGCCGCCACACGCGGCGGCGATCACGGCGAGCGCGATGGCGAGCGCGCTCGTCTTCCACCATGGGTTCTTCGCCATGGGTCTCCTCCCTGGGATCGTTCGGCACCCGAGCGGTTTGCGGGCGCTCGGCCTCGTTCGTCGCGAACGCTAGCACTACGACCGCAGATTGTCGACAGACTACAGTTGGCTGCCTGGGGCGCAGAATGTCTCGGGCCGACTCCTACAGGGGCACGTGGGAGAGCACCATGATCCGGGGTTCGGTCATCTCCTCCATCGCGAACCGCAGGCCCTCGCGGCCGAACCCTGATTCCTTCGAGCCGCCGTAGGGCATCTGGTCGGCCCGGAACGCGCTCACGTCGTTGACGATGACGCCTCCGACCTCCAGCGTGCTGTGCGCCTCGAACGCCCGGTTGATGTCGTTCGTGAACACACCGGCCTGCAGCCCGTACTTCGAATCGTTCACCTCGGCGAGCGCGTCCGAGAAGGTCTCGTACGGCGTGATCGTGCAGACCGGGCCGAAGACCTCCTCGCACCGGACCTTCATCTCCGGCGTGGTCCTGGAGATGAGCGTGGGCTGGAAGAACGGTCCGTCGGCCGTTCCTCCCGTGAGCACCTCTGCGCCCTGGGACTCGGCCTCGGCCACCCATTCGGCGATGCGGTCCACCTCGCTTCGGGTGATGACCGGCCCGACGTCGACCGTCTCGTCCATCGGGTCGCCGACCTTCAGCTGCTCGACCTGCTTCGTGAGCAATTGGGAGAATTCGTCGTAGACCTCGCTCGCAACCAGCACCCGTTGCACGCTGATGCAGCTCTGTCCGGCCTGGTAGTAGCCGCCGTAGGCGATGCGTTGGGCCGCGAGATCCAGATCGGCGTCGGCGTGCACGATCACGCCGGCGTTGCCACCGAGCTCGAGGGTGACCTTCTTCTTGGGGTCGAGCCCCTTCAGGTACCACCCGATGCCGGCCGAGCCGGTGAAGGAGATCTTGCGGAAGCGATCGTCGCGAGCCATGCCGTCGGCGACCTTCGAGCTCACGGGCAGCACCTGGTACATGCCCTCGGGCAGCTCGGTCTCGTCGAAGAACTCCGCCAGACGCAACGCTCCGACCGGCGTCGCGCTGGCCGGCTTCACGACGATCGGCGCGCCCACCGCGATCGCCGGCGCTACCTTGTGTGCCACCAGGTTCAGCGGGAAGTTGAACGGGGTGATGCCGAGGACCGGACCGATCGGGAACCTCCGCAGGATGCCGAACCGGGACCCGAACGCCGCCTCGGTATCGAGGCGCATCGCCTCGTCCTGTCCGTGGCGCAGGGTCTCCGACGCCCATCGGAAGGTCGAGACGGCGCGGGCTGCCTCCACCCTCGCCCATTTCAGGGGCTTGCCGCCTTCCCGCGCGATGAGCTCGGCGTTCTCCTCCTGCGTTTCGTTCAGTCGCGCCGAGATGTGATCCAACGCGGTCGCCCGAGCGGCGACCGAGAGCCTCGGAGACGTTTCGAACGTCGAAGAGGCGGTGGCCACCGCCTCTTCGACGTCGGCCTCTGTCGGCACACCCAGCTCGGCCACGACGCTGTCGTCGAAGGGACTTCGGACCTCGAGGCTTCCCTCGCCGGTCCGCCATTCCCCGTTCACCAGGAACGGTCTGATCTCGGTCATCTCTGGTCTCTCCTGCTACCTCGGTGGAGCCGTGGTCAGTCGAGCGAGACCATCACGTGTTTGATGTTCGTATAGTCCTCGATCGAGTAGATCGACATGTCCTTGCCGTGGCCGGACTGCTTGTAACCCCCGTGGGGCATCTCCGGCGTCAGCGGGATGTGCGTGTTCACCCACACGGTGCCGAACTGCAGCTTGCGGGACATGCGCATGGCCCTACCGACGTCACGCGTCCAGACGGACGCCGCGAGTCCGTAGTCGACGCCGTTGGCCCAGGCGAGCGCCTGCGCCTCGTCTTCGAACCGCTGCACGGTCACGACGGGACCGAACACCTCCCGCTGGATGATCTCGTCGGACTGCTGGGCATCGCTGATCACGGTCGGGCGATAGAAGAACTTCCCCTCGCCCATCTCCATCGACCCGCCGCCGGTGAGGATCTTCGCCCCGGACTCGGCGGCGCGGTCGACCATGCCGGAGATGCGCTCGAACTGTTCCTTGGAGACGACCGAGCCCATCTCGGTGCCCTCGTCCCAGATGTCGCCGACCTTCAACGACTCCACCTGAGGGACGAGCTCGCCGAGCAGACCGTCGTAGACGGCCCCGCTCGCCATGACCCTGGTCGCCGCGGTGCAGTCCTGGCCCGAGTTGAAGTACCCGGCAGCCTTGATCCATTCGACCGCGGACGAGACGTCGGCGTCGTCGAAGACGATGACCGGCGCCTTCCCTCCGAGCTCGAGGTGGGTGCGCTTCATCGTGTCGGCGGCGTTCTTCATGATCAGCTTGCCGGTGGATGTCTCGCCGGTGAGCGAGACGATGCCGACGTCGGCGTGCTGCACGATCCGTTCGCCCACTGGCACCCCATCGCCCGTGACCACGTTGAACACCCCCGGCGGGAACACGTCGGCCTCGGCGACGTACTGCGCGAACTTCAGCAGCGTGATGGGCGTCAGCTCCGAAGGTTTGATGACGATGCAGTTCCCGGCAGCCAGCGCCGGGCCCATCTTCCATGCCGCCATGTACAGCGGGTAGTTCCAGGGGGCGATCAAGCCGGCGATGCCGATGGGCTCGCGACGGATCATCGACGTGAAGCCCTTCATGTACTCGCCTGTGGCTCTGCCCTCCAGGAACCTCGCCCCGCCCGCGAAGAACCGGAACTGGTCGGCGATGACCGGGATCTCCTCTGACATCGTGACCGCGAACGGCTTGCCAACGTTGACGGACTCGAGGCGTCCGAATTCCTCGCCGTGCTCCTCGACGATGTCGGCCATCTTCAGCAGGGCCGCCTGTCGCTCCCCGGGGGTCGACTCCGACCACGTCTCGTCGAAGGCGGCACGTGCCGCGGCAACCGCACGATCAACATCATCGGCCGATCCTTCCTGCACCTCGGCCAGCACCTCGCCGGTGGCAGGGCTCGTGATCGATCGCGTCTCACCCGATCTCGAGTTGACCCATTCCCCGCCGATGAACATCTGGTAGCTGTCGGCCATTGTTCCCCCTCCTCCATGGAAGCGAACGTTCGGCTGAAGCAACGCTCAGACGGTCAGTATGCCTCGGAGCGCCGCGTCGGGACCACCCGACGGAACGGCTCCCCACCGGACCGGCGTTGGACACGGTGGACAAGCCCGGCGCCGGAGCGTCAGCCGTCGAGCTCTGCCGCCTGCAGCTCGCGGGCGCGGAGCGCGAGCCAGAAATCCATTCGATCGAAGCTGCTCGATAGATCGCGGCCGGTGAGCTCCTCGACCTTCCGCATCCGGTATCGCAGCGTGTGCCGGTGCACGAACAGCTCGGCCGCCGCCGTCTCCCATCGCGCGTTGTGTCCGAGGAAGGCCTGGAGCGAGACGAGCAGCTCGCCGCCGTGTTCGCGATCGTACGTATCGAGTGCAGCGAGCATCGAATCGGCGAAGGCTCGCAGGGCGTCGGGGTCGGTCATCGACAGCAGTAAGCGATACGTTCCGAGGTCGGCGAATCCAGCTCGTTGCCACCCCTCGAGCCGGCAGACCCGCAGCGCGTAGCGCGCCTCGCGGAGGGACCTGCCGACCTCGGCAACACCCACAGCCGACCCCGCGCCGACGCGCACGGTCGATCCGAGCCGTTCCCCGATCGACGACGTGAACCCTTCGAGGTCGGGGTCGGCCTGGAGCAGAACGTGGACGCCGGCATCGTGCACGGAGACCAGGAACCCCTCGGATCCCCGCGACAGGTCGTCGGTCACCGCGTCGGCGAGCGCTCCGGCGTCGAGATCGTCATCGAGTGGCTCGATCGAGAGGACCATGACCCGGGCGTTTCGATCGAACCCGAAGCGAGCGAGCCCCCGCTTCTCCTCGGTCCCCGCGACCCCCCCACCGACGAGGTCGTCGAAGAAATCACCTTGCAGCCGGCGCCGAGCGTCAGCGACGGCACGGGACTTCGCCAGCTCGATCGCGAACAGGCTGAGCGCGTGCCCGGCGACGATGCGATCGAGCTGTGTCGGTTGGTCCGGTTTGCCGACGGCGAGGAAGGCCTCGACCCTGCCTTGCGCACCGACGGGCTGGACCCAGATGTGGTGGCCGCGGTCCACGAGGGTGAGGCTGAACGACGTGCCGTCGGGGCGACGGCTGCGCAGCTCGTCCCAGATCAGTCCTGCGCGCCGGATCGCGGCTCTGCCGGTGCTCGAG
>Ga0256867_10000188_pt1 | contig 23474 bp, 26 predicted proteins | sample RVTome_15_FD_185939 | JGI IMG/M metagenome (GOLD analysis project Ga0256867, IMG submission 185939) | Soil microbial communities from uranium-contaminated site in the Upper Colorado River Basin, Wyoming, United States - RVT150D86 (HiSeq) ... | reverse complement strand
CCTCCAGGAGGTCCGGGGGGCAGGCCGGGGGGTGGTGGACGTGCTGCGGGACGCCCGCGACTCCGCCGTCAACGAGGGGGTGCCTCGATACGTGCTGTTCGACTGGACCAAGACGCCGAGGGAGTACCAGATGTACAAGTTCTCAGGAGGGGCCTGGGTCACGGACGGCGAGCTGTTCCGCCTGCCGAGCTCGGTCACCTTCGGTGCGGCCGACGTGACGTTCCCGGCGGTCGCCGACGCGCCGGCCGGCACGGGCACGGCCGTGCCCCAGTACGCCGCGTATTTCGACACCAGAGGGCGGTATCCATTCGACCCGACCGCAGCCTCTTCCTACACGATCACGCTCAACGGGGGGCTGGGCCGGACCGTCACCCTCACGGTGTGGCGGAACACGGGGCAGGTGACGGGGCTGTGATGTCCTGGCGCCGGGACGAGCGAGGGTTCACCCTCATCGAGATCGCCGTTTCCCTCAGCGTGTTCGCCATCGTGATGGTGAGCCTGACGCTCCTGTTCGACACGTCCCTGGAGACGGCCAGCCGATCCCGTTTCGACGAGCTCGGCAAGACCGTGGCCCAGCAGAAGCTCGAGGAGCTCCGGAGCCTTCCCTTCCACGTGGCCCAGACCGAGGAGCCCGGGGACGTGGACGTCCTGGACCTGTACTTCCCGAACCTGACCGGCACGACCTCGATCCCTGGGGCCACCGGAGCCTACGACGGCACGGCGACCGTGTGGACGTTCGCCACGACCCAGACCATCACCGCCGGAGGGCGCCCTTACCAGGTGCGGACCTCCCTGCAGTTCGTGGCGGCGCTGGACACCGGGGCCCTTCAGCCGCTGGCCCCTCTGCCCGGCTACAACAGCAACGCGTCCAACGTGGACGAGCCCGCCGGTAACGCCGTGCGGGTTGTGGTGACCGCGAGCCGGACCACCGGTGGCCAGGCCAGGTCGCAGTCCCTGGAGACCGTGATCTCGCAGGCCGAGGAGGATCGCCCCAGCGTGGAGGCGTCCGGATCGGTCCTGGGCGGCCAGGTCTCAGGCCTGTCGTTTCAGGACGGCGACGCCCCTGGCGGGGTGGCTGCCGAGATCCTGGCCGAGGTGGGCCGGGGACAGGTTGCCTTCCGCGAGGTGGCCGAGTCCACCTCGCAGGCGTCCTCGGATCCGGTCCAGATCGTGGAGCGCGACCCCGTGACCGGGGTCTCGATCCAGCCGGATGGGCCGAGCGCGGGCCAGTCGTCCTCCTCGGTGCCGAACTCGACGACCGGGACGGTGCAGGCCACCAACGGCTCGATCGCGTCCGGTACGTACGGCTCCCTCAATGGGACCGGAGTGATCGCGTCGTGGGACGCGTCCAGCCCCTCGTCGGCCTCCGAGGCCCGGGTGTCCCTGGTCCATACGCTCAACCCCGAGGGGCGGACTTCCGTCCGGGCGAACAACGTGCAGATCAACTCCCGCGAGGTGGGCGACGCGGTCCCTCTGGCCATGGTCTTCCTGGACGAGGTGACCGGGTCCGTGGAGCAGACCTCGACCACCGTGCAGGCCCGGGTCCGGTCCGAGGTGGACATCAACCAGGGCAACGTGGGTGAGGGGGTCCAGGTCATCGCCACCCGCCAGTTCAACTCGAACCCTTTGTTCAACGGCGTGCTGCTGATCCAGTCTCTCCACGTCGACGCGGAGGTCGTCGCCAGCACCACCACGGCCACCACCGCCATCAACTGGACGGTCGAGAACCTCCGGGTGTGGGATCCGGACGCGAACGCGAGCCTCGGCGGATACGGGCCGTCGTACACGTTCGGCATGATCAGCACGTGCGGGGGCTGGGTGGGGAACCCGGCGGATTGCGGACCCGCTCGGACCGACGGCAAGGCGGCCTTCGAGAACCCTAACCCCGTGGTCATCCCCAGCGCCTACGCGGGCACCGACAACAACGGCCAGCCCGCCAGCTCGCTGTCGATCGTGGCTGGAGTCACGGTCCGTGAGGCCAACACGGATCCGGCCAACGGGATCTCGAACGCCTCCGTGGCCCAGAAGAACATCCTTTCGATCACGACCCGGGACGATCTCGCCGGTGCCGTTGCCCTCGAGCCGATGCTGCTCGGGGTGGGCGACACCAACGCGAGCGTCTCCTACATCATCCATGAGCACTAGGCGGCGAGGCGACGAGCGAGGCTACACCCTGGTGGAGTTCGCGGTGGCCATGAGCGTGTTCCTGATCTTCATGTCGATCGCCACACCATTCATGTTCAGCCAGCTGCAGGGAGCGCTCGACACGCAGGAGCGGGTGGAGTTCGCGCAGAATGCACGTTCCGCCCTCCGCCTGATGACCCGAGAGCTCCGCCAGGCCTCCTCGATAATCGACACACCTCCCGAGAAGCCCAGCGGGCCGAACGAGGTCTCCTTCGGTGTGGATTACGACGGGAACGGCGTGATCAACGCCTGGAACAATCCGGCCGCGGCGCTCGAGGAGATCACGTACTACTTCCAGGGTGACACCCTGTATCGCGGGCGCAGGGTCGGCCAGGGCGTTCCGCTGGCCGCCGGCGTCACGGGTGTGGACTTCGTCATGTTCGGCTCAAACCTCGCCTTCGACACGGACGGCGATGGAGTTGTGACCGCGATCGAGCTCGACACGAACGGTAACGGGAAGGTGGACGGCCCGGAGCTGGCCAACGTGACCAGGATCGGAATCACCGTCGATGTCGGCGATACCGCGGCGACGGCAGATACCTACCAGGCGCAGGTGTTCCTGCGGAACAGGGTGATCTAGATGATGATGCAGCGATTCAGCGATCAGCGCGGCGTGGCCGCTATCACGATCCTCATGGTGACGGTGGTGCTGGCCCTGGCCGGCTCGGTGGTGGCCTTCACGGCCACGGCGGAGCTGGAGATCGGAGGCCGGGAGCGGCGGGCCGAGGAGGCGTTCGTGGGGGCCGAGGCCGGCCTCGACGTGGCCTCGTCTTACTTCGACAGCGTGGACGCCACCATCGAGGAGCTCGGGAGCAACCCGGCGTTCTGCCTCAACAATCCCGTGGTGGACGACACCGTCGAGTACCGGCATCCCACGCTTGCGGGCACCCCGCTCTGCGGCATCGAGATCACCTCGCCCCAGAACGGGACGTGGTTCACGCCGCCGAACGGCAAGCCGTTCATCGACTACAAGGTCCTGTCGAGGTCCCAGGAGGGTCGCACTGTCAACAGGGTCCTTTCCTCGACGTACCGGGTTGTGGCCCGGGAGGTCCCGTTCGGGATGTTCGTCAACGGGAACGTCGACCTCAACGGAACCCCCACGCTCCTCCGGGAGAGCCTCCTGGTCAACGGCGTGGTCACCTCCCGGGAGAAGCTGAGCATGGACTGGAACAGCAACAACGTGTTCGACGATCCCGACCTCGGGTGGGTGTTCCACAAGGACCGCATCAGCTCCGACCCGGACCCGGATCTATGTCTCGACGGCGCTTCCGGCCAGATGGTCGGGTGCGCGGCGGTCTTCTCGAACTTCCAGATCTACGAGAAGAACCAGCAGAAGGCCAGCGACGAGATCCACTCCACGGCCACCTCACCGTACCCGCACGACCGGGATTCGCACCAGGCGAAGATCGTCAACAACGTGGCCCAGCCCGTCGTGACCCTCCCGAGCGCGGACGTCCTGGAGGCCATGCCCCACCTGAAGCAGGTGGCCCAGGCCCAGGGCACCTTCTACGACCTCAGGGACGGGAGCGCGGACAACCTCACGTATCAGCCGGGTGATATCGGCGCTCCGGCCAAGGAGTTCGCCGAGAATGCCGTGGTGTACATCGATGCGGACGCCAGCGACACGATCAAGTGGAAGGTCTCGCTGATCCCGTTCAGCACGAGCTCCGACATGCTCCACACGTACGGTGACGGGGTCCGCCGTGGCCCCGCCTCAGGGATCCTGGTGGTCCGCGGGGGCGAGCTCCAGATGGAGTCTGGGAACGTGTGGTCGGGTGCCATCTTCGTCCCCGAGAACGAGTTCCGGATCCTCGGTGGCGTGGAGTGCACCTGCACGATCTACGCTCAGGGGTTCTCGGCCCAGGGCGGTAACTCCAACATCCAGCTGACGCCGGAGTGGTTCCAGAACCTGCCGGCGGGGCTGGTCAACGTGACCCGGCGCAGCTTCTCGGAGTGCGAGCCCTTCCAAGCCTCGCAGCTCTGCTGAGCGGCGGCTAGCATCTCGGCCGTGCTCGTGGCCCTGTTCTTCGCGCTGGGCCTGATCTTCGGGTCCTTCCTGACCGTGGTGATAGGCAGGCTCCCTCGGGGGGAGTCGATCGTCCTGCCAAGGTCCAGGTGCCCCGCCTGCGGCGCCGAGATCCGAGCCCGGGACAACATCCCGGTGGTCTCGTGGCTCCTCCTTCGGGGCCGATGTCGGGCCTGCGGCGAGCGGATCTCGGCCGAGTACCCCCTGGTCGAGCTGGCCACGGGGACGCTGTTCGCGGCCACGGTCGCCCTGGTAGATCCCCTCTACGCGGCGAGCCTGGCCGCCCCGTTCGTGGGGATCATGCTGGCCATCGCGGTGATCGACGCCCGGCACCGGGTGGTCCCGAACCGGATCGTCTATCCCTCCCTGGCCCTGTTCGCCGTAGCGATCGTGGTGGGCGATCTCGCCGGCGGGGGAGTGGACGCGCTCGGCGCCGGCCTCGGGCTGGCCCTCTACGGGGTCCCGCTCCTCCTGGTGGCCGTGGCCGTGCCCCAGGGGATGGGGATGGGGGACGTGAAGCTCGCGGCCCTGATCGGGCTGGTCCTGGGCTCTTTCGGGCTCTCCTACGTGGGTGTGGCCGCGGGGGTTGGGGTGATCGGAGGGGGGATCGGCGCCCTGGTCGCCCTGGCCATACTCGGGGCGGGTCGGAAGGACCAGATCCCCTTCGGCCCATTCCTGGCCGGGGGAGCGGTGGTGGCGACCCTGGTCGGACCTCGGATCGCCGATCTGTACCTGAGCCTCCTGGGCGTTCGATAGGCCCCTGTGGGCCATTCTCCCTTCGGCCGTTTTGTTGCCTATAGTGGCGCAAGTAAATAACAGCACTGTAGTTTGTGTCTGGTCAACGGTTGGCTCTCAAGTTTCTGGTTGACACGTGCCGATGTGTTTGTTAGCGTCCACGCCGGTTGTTGAAGATGTGGCGTTTGGACCGAGAGTAGAGGTAGAGGAACATGTGGCATCTGTTGATGTTGAGGTGGGTGTGGCAGGAGTGGTATCTGTTCAGTTTGCGGAGGATGTGAACGGCATGCCGAAGCGGCGCCCGTTCGTCGGGGACCGGCTCCTCACCGTGGGTGAGGTGGCCGCCACGATGCGGGTCTCGAACATGACCGTCTACCGGCTGATCAAGGCCGGGCAACTGGCGGCCATCCGCGTCGGCAAGAACTACCGGATCCGCGAGTCGGACGTGAACAAGTACCTCTCGGAGCGATCGGTTCGCGTGGAGGGAGAGCAGTAGTGGCCAAGGGACACATCGGCCTGGACATCGGCTCGACCGCGGTGCGAGCCGCCGAGGTCCTCCTCGGCGGGGATCAGGCCTCGCTGGTGCGGGCCGCCCAGGTCCCGCTGCCTTCCGGGGCCGTGCAGAGCGGCGAGGTCCGGGACGTGGAGGCCGTGGCCCAGGCCGTCCGAGAGCTGTGGGGACGGGGAGGCTTCAAGACCCGCCAGGCCACCATGGGAGTGGGCAACCAGCGGGTCGTGGTCCGCGAGATCACCGTGCCCGCCCTTCCACCGAAGGAGATGAAGCAGTCACTGCCCTTCCAGGTCCAGGACCTGATCCCGATCCCTGTGGATGACGCGGTCCTCGACTACGACGTGCTGGAGGAGATCGAGCAGGAGGGCGCTCGGATGATGCGGCTCCTGGTCGTGGCCGCCCAGCGCCAGATGATCAACCAGATGGTGGACTGCGCCGTTCGGGCGAAGGTGGAGCCCGTGGGCGTAGACCTGGTCCCGTTCGCCCTGATCCGCTCCGTGGGCCAGGACGAGGGCCTGGGCCTCGAGGAATCCGACCTCGGGGGCGAGGCCATCGTGGACGTGGGCGCCGACGTAACGAACATCTGCGTTCACGAGCGCGGGGTGGCCCGGTTCGTGCGGATCCTGCCCTCCGGTGGCCGGGACGTGACGGTGGCCATGGCGACGTCGCTCGGGATCCCCGAGGAGGACGCCGAGGCCCTGAAGCGTGGTCAGCCCGTCGAGGGCGCGCCGCCGGCAACGGAGGTCGAGGGGATCCGCCGGACCCGCGTGGCGAACCTCGTGGACGAGATCCGCTCCTCCCTGGACTTCTACCGGGCCCAGACGCCCGGTGCGGAGGTTAGCCGGGTGCTGGTGACCGGCGGCGGCTCGAAGCTGCCGGGACTTGTCGAGCTGCTGGACGAGCGGGTGGACGCGCAGGTGGGCCGAGGGCACGCCTTCGCCAAGGTCGCGGTCCGGCTGGATATGGACGAGGAGACGATGGCCGACGCGGAGCCGCTGCTGGCGGTCTCCCTGGGCCTCGCTCTCCCGCAGAGGTGATCTAGTGCGCATCAACCTCCTACCTCCGGAGATCTACGAGCGGCAGAGGGTCCGCCGCCGGACGGCCGCGGTCGTCGCGGTCGGGCTGATCGTGCTGGCCGCTCTGGGCGCCTTCTACTTCCTCCAGATCCTCCGCCTGAACGAGGTCGAGGACGACATCACCGCCCAGGAGGCCGAGAACGCCCAATTGCGGGCCCAGATCGCCGAGCTTCAGGAGATCGACGCGCTCCAGCAGGAGATCGAGTCCACCCGAACCGTCCTGAACGCTCTTCTGACGGACCGGGTCCTGTGGTCCGGCGTCCTCCGAGACATGTCGCTGGTGATCCCCGGCCAGGCGTGGCTCTCGGGCCTCAGCGGCCAGGTCGGCGCCCCCGGTACGGCGGGCACCACCGCAACGACCACGGGGACCGCCGCCACCACGACCACGCCCGGTCAGGCGGCCCAGCCCGGTGCCCTGGTGGGACAGATCTCCTTCGACGGGTTCGCGTTCACGCACCGCGATGTGGCGCTGTGGCTGTCGCGGCTGGAGGACGTCCGCGGGTTCGTGAACCCGTGGCTGTCTAACTCGACGAAGACCGACATCGGAACGCAGGTGGCCGTGCAGTTCAACAGCTCCGTGGATCTTTCGGAGCAGGCCCTGGCCCGCCGCCGGGGTGGCCAGGGAGGAGGTGGTGGGCAGTGAACCGTCGAGCCCCCCTGATCGCCGGCGTGATCTTCGTGGTGCTGGTCCTGGTCGCCGTGTTCCTCCTGGTGCTCCCGAAGATCGGCGACGTGGGCGAGGCCGAGGACCGGCTGGAACGGGTCGAGCAGGACGAGGTGGCGCTCCAGACGGAGCTCTCTCGCCTCCAGGAAGCAGCCGAGAACGCGCCTCAGCTCCGGAGGGAGCTGGCCCGGTTCCGTCGAGCGGTCCCGCCGGTGGCCGACCTCCCCGGCCTCATCAACCTGCTCCAGACCGCAGCCGATACCTCGGGCGTGGACTTCTTCTCGATCGCCCCGGGAGCCCCGGTCGTTGCCCCGCAGGGCGGCGCCGCGGAGATCCCGGCCTCGATCCAGGTGATCGGGGGGTTCTTCCCGGTGGACGAGTTCCTGTTCCGCCTGGAGACGCTGCAGCGGGCCTCCAAGGTGCCCACCATCACCGTGAGCGAGGGCCCCGACGGCTTGCCCCAGATCCAGATCCAGCTCGAGGTGCGGTTCTTCACCACCGACGCGGCCGCCGGGCCCGGCGCGGTCCCGGCGGCTCCCGTGGCGAGCCCGTCGCCGGGGGCCAGCCCTGGGGCAACGCCGAGCCCGGAGGCCAGCCCGACAACCCCCGCCGGCACCCCGGCGGCCGTCGAGACCCCAGGAGCGTGATGGCATGAGCAGCCGTGAGCGGACCCTGCTGATCGTCCTGGGGGTGATCGTGCTGGCCGCCGGCGGCTTCTTCCTGTTCACCAGCCTCGGCGGCGAGGAGGAGCAGACCGCCCCCACGCCAGTCCCCTCGCCGCCGCCGGTCGAGGCGACCCCCGGAACCGGGGCCGGGGAGCCGCCCTCGGAGGCGCCGCGAGTGTTCCGCTTCTTCGGCGGCCGCGACCCCTTCGTGCCCCTGATCGTGGCCGAGGCCGGCGCGGGCGGCGCCGCCACGACTCCCGCGGAGACCGGCGAGGCCGGGGTCGAGCCCGTGCCGGAGGGCGCCGAGGAGGAGCAGGAGGACCAGGGAGGGTTCACCGGCGGGAAGATGGTCACCGTCATCGACGTGATCGATGCCGACACGGTGCAGGTCGAGGTGGACGGGGAGACGTTCACCGTCGACGAGGGCGAACGCTTCGCCGACAACTTCGAGGTGGCATCGGTGAGCGGGAGTTGCGCCCGGTTCCTGTTCGGCGACGAGTCCTTCACCCTGTGCAAGGGAGGCGCCCCGAAGTAGCCCCGCGCGGCCATTCGTCCGGCGGCTCCTCGGGGGGAGTGGCCGTCGGGTCCGGGAGGCGGTCCGCAAGGGCCGCCTCCTGCGATGTCCGGGCCGATATCATGACCGCCGTGGACCACGCTTCGCGCAGATCGCGTCTTCACGGCCGGCTCCAGGAGCTCGGTCTCGATGCCGTCCTGGTCACCCGCCTGGTTAACGTCCGGTATCTGACCGGGTTCACGGGTTCGAACGGCCAGCTGCTGGCCGTTCCCGGGGGCGGGGTCTTCCTTACGGACAGCCGATACGAGGAGCAGTCCCGGAGGGAGGTCTCGGACCTGCGGCGGGCCACCTACCCCCAGAAGCTGGCCGCCGCCCTGGCCGAAGCCGCCGCGGGCGAGGGGGTCCGCCGGATCGGGTTCGAGGCCGCCGGGATGACCTACCGCTCGTGGCGGGAGCTGGCCGACCTCGAGGGGATCGACCTCGAGCCCCTGGAGGACGAGGTCGAACGGCTCCGGTGGGCCAAGGATCCCGAGGAGATCGGGCTGCTGGAGCGGGCCCAGGAGGTCACCGACGCGGCCTTCGACCGGGTGATCGGGAAGCTGGCCGAAGGGGTGACCGAGCGACAGGTGGCCTTCGAGCTCGACCTGGCCATGCGGGAGATCGGCGCCGAGCGGGTCGGCTTCGATACGATCGTGGCCTTCGGCGAGAACGCGGCCGAACCACACCACGGGCCGTCGGAGCGGTCCCTCCGGCGGGGTGACGTGGTGAAGATGGACTTCGGGTGCGTGGTCGACGGCTACCACTCGGACATGACCAGGACGGTGGCCTTCGGCGAGCCCGAAGCCCGCCTGCGACAGATCCACGCTCTGGTCCTCCGGGCCCAGCTGGCCGGGATCGACGCCGTTCGATCCGGGATCGGCGGTGGAGAGGCGGACCGGGCGGCCCGGTCGGTGATCGAGGAGGCCGGCCTGGGGGACCGGTTCGGCCACTCGCTGGGGCACGGGGTGGGCCTGGAGATCCACGAGGGTCCGACGCTCCGGAGCGGTTCGGACGACGTGCTCCCCGAGGGCGCCGTGGTGACCGTTGAGCCCGGGGTGTACGTCCCCGGCCTAGGAGGCGTGCGCATCGAGGACGCGGTCGTGGTGGGCCGCGATGGGTGCCGACCCCTGCCGCGGACATCCAAGGACCTGCTGGTCCTCTGATCGGATGAGCGTTTCCACGAACGACCTCAAGAACGGCATGACCCTGAACCTGGACGGCACGCTGTGGACGGTGCTGGAGTTCCTCCACCACAAGCCGGGGAAGGGCCAGGCCGTGGTCCGGACGAAGCTTCGGAACGTTAAGACCGGGGCCGTCCAGGAGCGCACCTTCAAGGCGGACGAGAAGGTCGGTCTGGCCAGAGTGGAGCGCCGGGAGATGCAGTACCTGTATCGAGAGGGCGATCACCTGGTCCTCATGGACACGGGGACCTACGAACAGCTCCACGTCCCGCTCGAGGTGGTGGGCGACGCGTCGCGGTTCCTGGTGGAGGGGGCCACCTGCCTGGTCCCCATGCACGACGGGACCCCGATCGGCGTCGAGCTCGCCGCCTCGGTGGTGCTCACGGTGGCGAACACCGAGCCGGGCGTGAAGGGCGACCGGGTCGGTGGGGCGGTGAAGCCGGCCGAGCTGGAGACGGGGATCACCGTCCAGGTGCCGCTCTTCGTGGAGCCGGGGGACCGGGTCAAGGTGGATACCCGGACCCGGGCGTACCTCAGTCGGGAGCAGTGAGCGGGTGGCCAGGCGTCGGGACGCCCGGCGGCTGGCGGTCTCCATCCTTTACCAGGCCGACCTGGCCGGTCGGCCGCCCGGCGAGGTCCTCGCGGAGCACCGCTCGCTCGGCTCCCGGGTCCCCGGGTTCGCGGAGCAGCTGGTCATGGGGGTCGAGGAGAAGCGCGAGGAGCTCGACCAGCTGATCGGGGAGCATGCCGAAGGATGGACGGTGCCCCGGATGGCGGCCGTCGACCGTGCGGTGTTGCGAGTGGCGTGCTACGAGATGCTCTTCCGCGAGGACGTCCCGGCGGCCGTGGCCATCGACGAAGCCGTGGCTACGGCGAAGGTGTTCTCGACCCGGGACTCGGGCCGATTCGTCAACGGGGTGCTCGGCCGAATCGCGCGGGAGCGTGCCGAGGCTTGAGGGTCAGGAGCAGGCGTTGTGGGTCCAGCGAAAGGTGCTCGCGGCCGCGCCCAGGCTGGTGATCTCCAGGCTCCACACGCCCCACCGGGCGGTGACGGCGAACGTGTACACGCCGGCGATGTCCCAGTTGTAGCGAGCCTGCTTGACCTCACAGCCCCACCAGGTCAGTGGCCAGCCGGACGGGTTCGCCGGCCGGTCCCAAATGCCCGTGACCGTGAAGGGCCGGGAGTCGATCGGCGTTCCCTGCACCAGGATGCCCTGGTACACCTTGGCGGTTCCCTGCATCGAGAGCTCCACCGTGGTGCCGACGGGCTTGGTGCAGTGCGAGGCCTCGTACACCACCGTCACCGGCTCGTCGTACGCCAGGGCCGGGCCCCAGGTGATGTACGTCTGGGTGTGGCTGAACGGCTGGCACCCGGCTTTGGCCCGGAGGGGTTGGGCGTTCCGGCGGGCGGCTCGATGCTGCTTCCGGGTGCGACGCTGCTTCTTCCGCTGGGGGGTCCGGTCGGGCCCCGCATCCGAGGACCGCTGGACCGTCTGGGTCGGGGTGGGCGTCGGGGTGGGCGTCGGGGTGGGCGTCGGGCTGGGTGAGGGGGTGGGCTCCGGAGTCTCCTGCGCACCGGCCGGTAGGGCCAGGAGGCCCGTCAGGAGGCACGCCAAGAGGGCCGACCGACGCGCACGGAGCCGGGGCGGGCTGGGGGTGCGGTCCGAAGCCGTTGTGCTGATATGACCTCCCACTGGACGACCAGGGTACATGAGGCTCCTGGCCGAGCGGTAGGCGCTAATCCGGCTGCTCGGGAGCGGGCTGGGTGGTCTCGGGTTCCGGTGAGGCCTCCTCGGCCTCGGTGGATCCATCCCGCATGCCCTGCTTGAACTCCTTGGTCGAGCGGCCCAGGGAGCGGGCCAGCTCGGGCAGCTTCCGGGCACCGAACAGCAGGAGAAGCACGGCCAGGATCAGGATGATCTCGGGAAGCCCGATCTGTTGGAAGATCGCCAGCATCGTTTCGCCCCTTTCGACGGTTCCAGGGTACACCCGAACCCACGGCGGCGCCGGAAGCCCTCTCGTGTGTTATCGTGCCGCGGGACTTCCCCTTTAAGTCCGGTCCAGTGAGGCCGGGAAGGGAGATGGCAGAGGGTGACGACGAAGTGCGGCGCTCCACGGGCTCGTGGAGCGCTTTGTCATACCGCCTCTCTACCGGGAGGCGAACATGGGCTTCAGGCCTAGGGGCCGGCTCCTCGACGAGGGGGAGATCCGCCGGGCTCTGACGCGGATCGCCCACGAGGTCCTGGAGCGGAACAAGGGCGCCGGCGACGTGGCCCTGGTCGGCATCGCGGCCCGGGGCGACGACCTGGCCCGCCGGATGGCGGAGGAGCTCCGTCGGATCGAGTCGGCCGAGGTGCCCGTCGGCGTCCTCGACATCACCTTCTACCGGGACGACATCGGCCTCCGCGGTGAGGCGCCCGAGGTCCATCAGACGCTGATCCCATTCGACGTGTCCGGGAAGACCGTGGTCCTGGTGGACGACGTCCTGTACACGGGCCGAACGATCCGTGCGGCCATGGACGCTCTGATGGATCTGGGCAGGCCCCGGGCCATCCAGCTCGCGGTGCTGGTCGACCGGGGCCACCGGGAGCTTCCGATCCGCCCGGACTACGTGGGAAAGAACGTCCCGACCCGAGCCGACGACCTGGTCCGGGTCCTGACCAACGAGACCGACGGCCAGGACGGCGTCGAGGTGGGGGAGGTATCGGCGTGATCAAGCACCTGCTCTCCGTGACCCAGCTCAGCCCCGAGGACATCAACAGGGTCCTGGACACCGCCGAGTCGTTCCGGGAGGTCGGGACCCGCGTTATCAAGAAGGTCCCTGCGCTCCGGGGCCGGACCGTGGTGAACCTCTTCTACGAGAACTCCACCCGCACCCGGATCTCCTTCGAGCTCGCGGCGAAGCGCCTCTCGGCCGACGTCATCAACTTCTCCACGAGCGGGTCCTCGGTGGCCAAGGGGGAAAGCCTGAAGGACACGGCGCTGACGCTCCAGGCGATGGGGGCGGACGCCATCGTGATCCGGCACTCCTCGTCGGGATCGCCCCACACGCTGACCAGGTGGGTGGAGGCCAGCGTCATCAACGCCGGTGACGGCACCCACGAGCATCCCACCCAGGCCCTCCTCGACCTGTACACGATCCGGGAGCACTTCCCCTCGTTCGAGGGGCTCAGGGTCGCGGTGGTGGGCGACGTCCTGCACTCGAGGGTGGCCCGGTCGAACACGCACGCGCTGGTGCGGATGGGTGCCGAGGTCACCCTCGTGGGCCCGCCCACCCTCATCCCCCCCGAGGCGCAGGCGTGGGGTGTCCAGGTCTCGCACGACATGGACGAGGTCCTGCCGAAGCTCGACGTCTGCTACATGCTCCGGGTCCAGCGGGAGCGCCAGCGACAGCAGTACTTCCCCAGCGTCCGGGAGTACTCGCGGCTGTTCGGGCTCACCCGCGAGCGGGTTGCGGCCCTGCCCGAGGGCGCGCTCATCATGCACCCCGGCCCGATGAACCGCGGCGTGGAGATCGCCTCGGACGTGGCCGACCTCCCCAGGTCGCTGATCACGGACCAGGTCACCAACGGGATCGCCGTGCGCATGGCCCTCCTCTACTTGATGCTCGGGGGCACCGGCGAGGAGGCGGCCTGATGGCCCGGCTCCTCCTCCGCGGCGCCCGGGTGGTTGATTCGACCTCGGACACCGATGGTCCGGCCGACGTGCTGGTGGTCGATGAGACGGTCGAGGAGATCGGCCCGGACGTGACCTCCAATGGGGCGGAGATCCTCGACTGTGACGGCCTGGTGGTGGCTCCCGGGCTCGTGGACCTCCACGCCCACCTCCGGGAGCCGGGCCGTGAGGACGCCGAGACGGTGGAGACCGGCTCCCGGGCTGCCGCCCTCGGCGGGTACACGGCGGTCTGCGCGATGCCGAACACCGACCCAGTGGCCGACACCGCCGCCGTGATCCTCGAGGTGCGGAACCTGGCCGACAAGGCCGGGCTCGTCGACGTCTACCCGGCCGCGGCGATCACGAAGGGCCTGGAGGGCGAGCGCCTCGTGGAGATCGGCGAGCTGGCCGAGATGGGGGTCCGGCTGTTCACCGACGACCACGAGTGCGTCCAGTCCGCCCAGGTGATGCGGATGGCCCTGGAGTACGCCCGTGCGTTCGAGGTGGTGATCTGCCAGCACTCCCAGGAGGCCTCGCTCACGGAAGGCTGGCAGATGCACGAGGGGTCCTACTCGTCGCTGTTAGGGCTCCGCGGCGCCCCGGCCGAGGCCGAGGCGGTGATCGTGGCCAGGGACCTCCTCCTGGCCGGACGGGCCGGCGGACGCCTCCACGTGACCCATACCTCCGCGGGCCTTTCCGTGGACCTGATCCGGGACGCTAAGGCCCGGGGGACCCGTGTCACCGCCGACGTGACCCCGCACCACCTCACGTTCAGCGACGAGGACCTCCAGGGCTACGACACGAACCTGCGGGTGAACCCGCCGCTCCGGAGCGCAGAGGATCGAGACGCCCTCAGGTCGGGGCTGCGGTCCGGCGACCTGGACGCGGTGGCCACCGACCACGCCCCGCACGCCGAGGAGGACAAGGAGGTCGAGTTCGACCGGGCCAGGCCGGGGACCACAGGGTTGGAGACGGCGCTGGCAGCGGTGCTGACGGCCGTGGGCCCCGAGCCCGACCTCCGGCTGGTGGTGGAGCGGATGGCCGCCGCGCCGGCCCGCATCCTGGGGGTGGAGGAGCACGGTGGCCCGATCGCCCCCGGCCGGCCCGCGAACCTCGTCGTGTTCGACCCGGCCGCCGCGTGGACGGCGGGGGAACGGCCCTGGGCCTCACGGGGCAGGAACTCGGCGTTCCTGGGCCGGACCCTCCGAGGAAGCGTGGTCCACACGATGCTGCGGGGGGACCTCGTGGTCCGGGACGGAGCGGCCACGAGGTGACGGAGGCTCTCCTGGCGCTCGAGGACGGGACCTCGTTCCGGGGCGTGGCGTTCGGGTCGGCGGGCGAGAGCGTCGGGGAGATCGTGTTCAACACGGGGATGAGCGGTTACCAGGAGGTGCTCACCGACCCCTCGTACTCCGGCCAGATCGTGGTGATGACCGCTCCTCACGTCGGGAACTACGGCGTCAACGATGAGGACCCGGAGTCGGGAAACGTGCATGTGGCGGGGTTCGTGGTACGGGAGGCAGCCGGGCGGCCCAGCAGCTGGCGATCCGAGCGATCCGTCCACGAGTATCTCGCGGGCGCCGGCGTGGTGGGGATCGAGGGGATCGACACCCGGGCTCTCACCCTGCACATCAGGGAAGCCGGAGCCATGCGTGCCGCGGTCTCGACCAGTGACCTCGATCCCCGCTCGCTCTCGGCCACGGCCCGGCAAGGGCAGGAGATGCTCGGCGCCGACCTCGCCGGGACGGTCTCAACCCCGACCCCGTACCACGCCCGGGACGTGGTCGGGCCGGCGGCGCCGCGGGCCGGCCGCCCCCTGCGGGTGGCCGCGTTCGACTGGGGGTTGAAACGGAACAGCCTCCGGCTCCTGGCTAGGAGGGGGTGCGAGACCGTCGTGTACCCGGCCGGCACGCCCGCAGACGAGGTCCTGGGCGGCGGGTACGACGGCACGTTCCTGTCGAACGGGCCGGGTGACCCCGCGGCCATCCCGTACGCAGTCGACACCGTCCGGGCGCTCCTCGGACGGCTCCCGGTGTTCGGGATCTGCCTGGGCCACCAGGTCCTGGGCCGGGCCATCGGGGGGTCCACGTACAAGCTGAAATTCGGGCATCGTGGGGCGAACCAGCCGGTGCTGGACGTGGAGACCGGCCGGGTGGAGATCACCAGCCACAACCACGGCTTCGCCGTCGACCCTGTGTCATTCACCACGCCGGAGGGCGGGGCGGGCCCCCGGAGCGGGGGGTCTGAAGCGAGCGGAGCGAGCGAAAGCAGCGAAGCGGCCCCCGCGAGGGGGCCCGCCAAGCCCTTACTGGGTCAAACCGGCGAACCCGCGGTCGTTCGAACCGAGTGGGGGAGGGTGGTGCTGACGCACTGGAACCTGAACGACGGCACCCTCGAAGGGATGCGCCTCCTCGATGTGCCGGCGTTCAGCGTCCAGTACCACCCCGAGGCCGCCCCGGGGCCGCACGACTCGACCTCGCTCTTCGACCGCTTCGTGGCGCTGATGGACGGCGCCTAGTGCCGAGGCGCGAGGACATCGGCTCGATCCTGGTCATCGGGTCGGGCCCCATCGTCATCGGCCAGGCCTGCGAGTTCGACTACTCGGGCACCCAGGCCTGTAAGGCCCTTCGAGCCGAGGGCTACCGCATCGTGCTGGTGAACTCGAACCCGGCCACGATCATGACCGACCCAGAGTTCGCCCACGCGACCTACGTCGAGCCGCTCACGCCCGAGTCGGTCCTGCGGGTGATCGAGCTGGAACAACCCGACGCCCTGCTACCGACGCTCGGCGGCCAGACCGGGCTGAACCTTGCCGTGGCCCTGGCGGAGTCCGGGGCGCTCGAGGCGCACGGCGTCCGCATGATCGGGGCCGACCTGGAGGCGATCCGCCGGGCCGAGGACCGGCGGCTGTTCGTGGCCACGATGCGAGAGGCCGGGCTGCCGCTGCCGCCTTCCGGGTTCGCCCACTCGGTCGAGGAGGCCGAAGCGGTGTCCGGTGAGCTCGGATACCCGGTGATGGTCCGACCCTCGTTCGTGCTCGGCGGCGGCGGCACGGGCCTGGCCGCGAACCCGGAGGAACTCCGGGGCGTGGCCGCGGCCGGGATCGCCGAGAGCCCCATGGGCGAGGTGCTCGTGGAGCGATCGGTGGAGGGATGGAAGGAGTTCGAGCTCGAGGTCATGCGGGACCGGGCCGACAACGCCGTGGTGGTGTGCAGCGTGGAGAACGTGGACCCGATGGGCGTCCACACCGGGGACTCCGTAACGGTCGCACCGGCACAGACCCTCACAGATCGCGAGTACCAGGCCATGCGCGACGCCGGCCTGGCCTGCATCCGGGCCGTTGGGGTGGAGACCGGCGGCTCGAACATCCAGTTCGCGGTGAACCCGAGTGACGGCCGCATGGTGGTGATCGAGATGAACCCTCGGGTGTCTCGCTCCTCTGCGTTGGCCAGCAAGGCCACGGGTTTCCCGATCGCCAAGATCGCCGCGCTCCTGGCGGTCGGCTACCGGCTCGACGAGATCCCCAACGACATCACCGGGGAGACGCTGGCGTGCTTCGAGCCGGCTCTCGACTACGTCGTGGTCAAGGTTCCCAGGTGGGCGTTCGAGAAGTTCCCCTTGGCCGACCCACGGCTGGGGACCAGGATGAAGTCGGTCGGCGAGGTGATGGCCATCGGCCGGACCTTCCGGGAGGCCTGGGGCAAGGCGCTCCGCTCGCTGGAGCGTCCCGGCACCCCCCTTGGAGCAGACGACCCGGCCCTGTGGGCTGGTGACGACCGGTGGGCCGGCGGGGTCGGCCGGAGCGGGGGGTCTGGAGCGAGCGAAGCGAGCGGAAGCAGCGAAGCGGCCCCCGCGAGGCCGAGCCCCGCCGGTCTTCTGCGCGCCATCTCCCAGCCCACCGAGGACCGGCTCGCGCTCGTCGAGCTGGCCATGCGGCAGGGCCACACGGTGAAGGAGGTGGCCGGTGCGTCGGGGATCGACCCGTGGTTCGTCGACCAGATCGCCCAGGTGGCCGAGAAGGCCGCGGGGCTCGAGGGGCGGCGGCTGGCGGACGTGGGGGGCGATGAGCTCCGGAGGGCGAAGCGGGACGGGCTCTCCGACCGGCGGCTGGCTCGGCTCATGGCCACCGCCGAGCCAGAGGTCCGAGCGGCTCGGCGGGCCGGGGGGGTTCGGCCCGTGTTCAAGACGGTCGACACGTGTGCCGGCGAGTTCCGGGCTCGGACGCCCTACTACTACTCCACCTACGAGCTGACCTCGGAGGTGCTGCCCGCCGAGCGTCCCAGGGTGGTGATCCTCGGCGGGGGACCGAACCGGATCGGACAGGGGATAGAGTTCGACTACGCGTGCGTCCACGCGGCCTTCGCCCTCCGCGACGCCGGCTACGAGACCGTGATGGTTAACTGCAACCCGGAGACCGTATCCACCGACTACGACACGAGTGACCGCCTGTACTTCGAGCCGGTGACGGCCGAGGACGTCTTGGCCGTGTGCGAGGCCGAGGAGCCGCACGGCGTCATCGTCCAGCTCGGGGGACAGACACCGCTCGGCCTGGCAGCCGACCTCGAGGCCGAGGGGTGGGCCGTGCTGGGCACGTCGCCGGCCTCCATCGACCTGGCCGAGGACCGCATGAAGTTCGGAGGCGTCCTGACCCGTCTGGGGATCCTCCACCCGCCGCACGGGAACGGAACCTCGCCGGAGGAGGCCGCGGTCGTGGCCGCTCGGATCGGTTACCCGGTGGTGGTCCGACCCTCGTACGTGCTGGGCGGGCGGGCCATGGAGATCGTGTACTCGGACGACGAGCTGGCCGGCTACCTGGAGCGGGCCACGGCGGCCAGCCCCGAGCACCCGGTCCTGATCGACCGGTTCCTGGAAGGCGCCATCGAGGTCGACGTGGACGCGGTTGCGGACGGCCGGGAGGTCCTGATCGGCGCGGTCATGGAGCACATCGAGGAAGCGGGGGTCCACTCAGGGGATTCCTCGTGCACGATCCCGCCGGTGACCTTGTCCGACGAAGAGCTCGACGAGGTCGAGCGGATCACCGCGGCGATCGCCTCGGCTCTCGATGTCCGGGGCCTGCTGAACGTCCAGATGGCGGTGAAGGACGAGCGGGTGTGGGTCCTGGAGGCCAACCCCCGGGCCTCGCGCACGGTCCCGTTCGTGTCTAAGGCCACCGGGGTGCCGCTGGCCAAGGTGGCCGCCCGGGTAATGGTCGGCGCGTCGCTGTCCACGCTCCGGGGCGAGGGCCTCCTGCCCCAGGAGTCCGACCGGTACCGCCACCTCCGACACGTCGCCGTGAAGGCCGCGGTGCTCCCGTTCGCCCGGTTCCCCGGCGTTGACACGGTCCTCGGCCCGGAGATGCGGTCCACCGGCGAGGTCATGGGGATCGCCGGTGATCTCGGGGTGGCCCTGGCAAGGGCCCAGGTGGCCACCGGGACCTCCCTGCCGGTCAAGGGCACGGCCTTCGTGAGCGTGGCGAACCGCGACAAACGCGGCATCGTTTTCGCGGTCAAGCGGCTGGCCGACCTCGGCTTCGACCTGGTGGCCACCGCCGGGACCGCGGGGCTCCTGGCCCGGTCGGGGATCGAGGTCTCCTGCGTGGCCAAGGTATCCGAGGGCCATCCGAACGCCGCCGACCTGATCGCCGCGGGGCGCGTCGACCTGGTGATAAACACGCCGTTCGGCCGGGAGCCGCGCAGCGACGGCTCGGCCATCCGCATGGCTGCGGCCGCGGCCGGTGTCCCGTGCGTGACCACGCTCCCCGGGGCCTTCGCTGCCGTCCAGGGGATCGAGGCCCTGCTCCGAAACGGGCACGAGCCCCGGAGCCTCCAGGAGTACCATGCGAGGGTTCGGGCCCGGGAGGCCCGTGAGGAGCGAGCAGGGTGATCAGACAGAAGTGCGAGGTCCTGTCGGCGAAGCGGTGGGGGGTCTACAACTCCATAACGATGGTGGCCCCGGAGATCGCCGAGGAGGCCCGGCCAGGCCAGTTCGTCGAGGTGGCCATGCCGCCGGGCCGGGACTTCCTGCTGCGCAGGCCGTTCTCCATTCATCAGGCCTCCCGGAAGGGGGGATGGGCCGGGACGCTGGAGATCGCCTTCACCCCGGTGGGGCCTGGCACCGAGTGGCTCACGACCGTGGAGGCGCACGACTTCCTCGACGTCATCGGCCCTCTGGGCCGGCCGTTCCCCCTTCCGAAAGCCCCGACGAGCTGTCTCCTGATCGGTGGTGGTTACGGCGCGGCTCCCCTGTACTTCTTGGCCCAGGAGCTCCGGGCCAAGGCCAGCCGGGTGGACATGATCGTGGGGGCCAAGACCCAGGAGCGCGTATTCAAGCCGGTGGAGGCGAAGCGGCTCTCCGTGTCCGTGTCGACCACCACGGAGGACGGCAGCCTGGGCGAGAGAGGGAAGGTCACAGACGTCCTGCCGGCGATGATCACTCGGGGCGAGACCAAGGTGGTGTACGCGTGCGGCCCCAACGCCATGCTCCGGGCCGTGGCCGAGTACTGCAGCGAGCAGGGGATCCCGTCGCAGGTCGCGGTGGAGGAGCTCATGGCCTGTGGGATGGGGGTGTGCTGGACGTGCGTGGTCCCGGTGGTTCACCGGGACGGCAAGGGATGGAGCTACGAGCGCTCGTGCTACGACGGGCCGGTGTTCAGCGGAGCCAGGGTGTGGTGGGAGAAGTGGCTGGGAGGCCGAAGCGCGCCGGTTCAGACGCCGCCCGAGGGCTTCCGGATGGAGGAGATGACCGCGGAGGGAGCCGGGACGTGGCCGGCCGGGTGAGCCTGGCCACGAGCCTGGCCGGGATGGAGCTGGCCACCCCGGTCCTGGCGGCCTCGGGGACGTTCGGGTCCGGTCGGGAGCTGGCCGGGATGGTGGACCTCGGCCAGGTCGGGGCCATCATCACGAAGAGCGTGACGCCCCGGCCGGTGAAGGGGATGCCGACGCCGCGGATGGCGGAGACGCCTTCGGGGATGCTGAACGCCATCGGCCTCCAGAACCCCGGCGTGGAGGCGTTCGTGGAAAAGGACGGGCCGTTCATCGAGCGGGCCGGGGTGCCGGTGATCGTCTCGATCGCCGGGCGCAGCGTTCAGGAGTTCGCCGAGGTGGCGGTCCTGGTCAGCAAGATCCCGGGCGTGGTCGGGATCGAGGCCAACATCTCGTGCCCTAACGTGGAGCGCCGGGGCGAGGTGTTCGCCCGGGACGCCGTGGCCGCGGCCGACGTGATCAGCACCGTCACCCGGATGACCCACCTGCCCGTGCTGGCCAAGCTGACGGCCGATGTGACCGACATCGTGGATGTGGCCCAGGCCGTGGTCCGAGCCGGGGCCCACGGCCTGTCGCTGATCAACACGCTGCTCGGGATGGCCATCGACGTTGAGGCCTTCCGGCCGCGGCTAGGAGCCGTCACGGGCGGGCTGTCCGGCCCGGCGATCCGCGCGGTGGCCGTCCGGTGCGTGTACGAGGTGTCTCGGGCGCTCCCGGACGTGCCCATCGTGGGGCTCGGCGGGGTGGTGGACGTGCCCAGCGCGATCGAGTTCCTCCTGGCGGGGGCCACCGCGGTCGCCGTGGGTACGGCGAACTACTTCAACCCCCACGCCACCATCGAGATCGCCCAGGGGATCGGGGAGTTCCTGGCGGCCCGGGGCATGTCCGGACCGGAGGACCTGCGCGGCCGTCTGGTGACCCCGAGCCAGCCGCAGGAGCCGGCCTACCAGGGCGGGTGAGCGCCCCTCCGAACCCACTGGTGGTGGCGCTGGATACTTCAGACCTCGACGCCGCGGCGACCCTGTCCGCGGCCCTGGCCGGTGCCGTGGGGATGGTGAAGGTCGGCCTGGAGCTGTTCACTGCATTCGGTCCCTCCTCGGTTTCCCGCCTGGGCGAGCACGTCCCCGTGTTCCTCGACCTGAAGCTCCATGACATCCCCAACACGGTCGGACGGGCCGCCAGGAACGCCGGCCGGCTGGGCGCGGCAATGCTCACGGTCCACGCCCTGGGAGGCCCGGATATGGTCCGGGCCGCGGTGGAGGGGGCCGCCGAGGGGGCGAAGGATGCGGGGACGGCGCCGCCTCAGGTGGTGGCGGTGACGGTCCTCTCGAGCCTGGCCGAGGCCGCGGGGGCCTCCCCGGCCTCGCTGGCGTTCGAGGCGGTGACGGCGGGGGCCCGGGGAGCGGTGGTATCCGGCGACGACGTGAAGGACGTACGGGAGGCCCTCGGCCAGGAGCCGGTGCTGGTGGTCCCGGGGATCCGTCCCTCCGGGGCCCGCTCGAACGACCACGCCCGGGTGTTGACCCCGTCGGAGGCCATGGTCGCCGGCGCGGACCGGCTGGTGGTGGGCCGGCCGATCACCGAGTCGACCGATCCGGCCGCCGCCGCCCGGGCGATCCTCGACGAGATCGGGCAGAGGTGACCGAGGCCGAGGTCCTCGAGATCCTCCGCGGGTCTGGGGCCCTGCGGCAGGGCCATTTCCTCCTGTCCTCCGGGCGTCACTCGGACACGTACGTGGAGAAGGCCCGCGTGTTCGAGGACCCTGAGGCCACGGCGCGGCTGGGCCGGGAGATCGCCTCCTGGTACCGGGAAGTGGCCGCCGTGGTGAGCCCGGCCGTGGGGGCCATCCCCCTCGGCTTCGCTACCGCGCTGGGGGCGGGGGCCCGGTTCCTGTACGCGGAGCGCGAGGGCGACCGTATGGCGCTTCGTCGCGGCTTCGCCCTGGCAGCCGGCGAGCGGGTGCTGGTGGTGGAGGACGTGGTCACCACCGGGGGGTCGGCCGCGGAGGTCCGCGCCCTGGCAGTTGACCTCGGCGCGGACGTGCTCGGCGTGGCCGCGCTCGTTGACCGAGCCGTCACCGAGCTTCCGTTCCCGTTGCGCGCGCTGGCCCGGATCTCGGCGGAGATATGGACGGAAGATGCCTGCCCACTGTGCGAGCGCGGCGTCCCGGTTGAGTCACCGGGTTCGCGCCACCTCTCCGAAAACCGCAGGTCGCTCCGCTAACTCGTTTTGCTGGGGAGGGCGGCGCGGGGTAGAATGCGCCGGTCCCGAGCCCACCCCGAAGGAGGAATCATGCCCCTACCGACGCTCACCGAGGAGCAGCGACGGGAGGCCCTGGCCAAGGCGGCGGTAGCGCGACGCAAGCGCGCCGAGCTGAAAGGGAAGCTGAAGAACGGTCAGATGAGCCTCCGGGAGATCCTGGACCGCCGGGAGGATGAGGTCGTCGGCAAGATGAAGGTGTCCGCGGTCCTGGAGTCGCTGCCCGGCGTGGGCAAGGTTCGTGCCCGCAAGCTGATGGAACGGCTGGACATCTCCGCCAGCCGCCGGGTCCGCGGCCTCGGCGCCAAGCAGAAGGTGGCGCTCCTCGGCGAGTTCTCGAAGAAGTAGCGGCGGCCGCGGCCGGCTCTTCGTCATCTCCGGGCCCTCGGGGGTGGGCAAGGGCACCGTGGTCCGCCGGCTCCTGGAGGCCCGACCGGACCTGGCCTTCTCCGTGTCGCTCACGACCCGATCCGCGCGGCCCGGCGAGGCCGACGGGCGGGACTATCGGTTCGTGTCGGACCCAGAGTTCGATCGGATGATCGAGACCGACGGCTTCCTGGAATGGGCAGAGGTGTTCGGCGAGCGGTACGGGACCCCGGCGGAGCCGGTGGAGGCCGCCCGGGCGGCCGGGCGGGACGTCCTCCTGGAGCTCGACGTCCAGGGGGCCCGGGCGGTGCGGGACCGGGTCCCGGACGCGGTTCTGGTGTTCCTACGGACGCCCTCGGAGGAGGAGCTGGCTCGCCGACTCCGGGCCCGGGGGACCGAGGAGGGCCCCGCGCTGGTGCGCAGGCTGGCCGAGGCCCGGCTGGAGATGGCCGAGGCGTCCTGGTTCGACCAGGTCGTCATGAACGACCGGGTCGAGGAGGCCGTGGCCGAGGTCCTTGCTATCATTGATGGAACAGCGAAAGGGGAGCCTTGATCGAGCCCAACATCGACGACCTGCTCGAGAAGGTCGACTCCAAGTACACCCTGGTCATCCTGGCCGCCAAGAGGGCCCGGGAGATCAACTCCTACTACAGCCAGCTCGGCGAGGGCCGGGGCGAGTTCGTGCCGCCGCTCGTCGAGACCGGCGGGTTGCGGAACAAGCCCCTGTCTATCGCCCTCGAGGAGGTCGCGGAGGACAAGGTGACGTTCGAGCGGCCCGAGGCGCCGGGCATCAAGTAGCCATGGCCAGCCCCCTGGCGGGCCGCCGCGTCCTGCTGGGG